>Ga0193752_1001358_pt1 | contig 20498 bp, 16 predicted proteins | sample H1c1metaG_FD_144924 | JGI IMG/M metagenome (GOLD analysis project Ga0193752, IMG submission 144924) | Soil microbial communities from a riparian zone of the East river system, Colorado, United States - H1c1 | ecosystem: Environmental > Terrestrial > Soil > Riparian zone | place: USA: East River...
ACACCCATATGCGGAAGATCCTATTGGTTTTATTTCTTTTTTTAACAGTTAATGGCTTTGCCCAGCAGAACAGAGCAAGCAAGTGGGTAGACAGTGTTTTTAGAACACTCACGCCTGATGAACAGATAGCCCAACTGATGGTTGTTCGCTTATCAACCATTAATGCAAACAGGAGTGTAACATTTTACGACAGCCTGGTAACTGAATTGATCAAACAATATAATATCGGCAGCCTTTGTGTTTTCCAGGGAAGCCCGGTGAAACAGGCAAATATCTTGAACCGGTTGCAGGCGCTTGCCAAAACACCGTTGCTGGTAACCATTGATGCCGAGTGGGGCGTTGGCATGCGCATGACGGACAGTGTACTTCCCTTACCAAGGCAAATGATGCTGGGTGCTGTGCAGGATTCAAGCATCGCTTATCAGTATGGAAGAATTGTAGCAGACCAATGCAAGCGCATTGGCATACAGGTAAATTTTGCGCCGGTGGTTGATGTAAATAATAATCCAGACAACCCGGTAATTAACGACCGCAGTTTTGGAGAAGATAAATATAAAGTGGCGTCCTTTGGTGTGCAATACATGAAAGGCATGCAGGATAATGGTGTGATGGGCTGCGCCAAACATTTTCCCGGTCATGGTGATGTGGCAGTAGATTCGCATTTTGATCTGCCTGTGATCAACAAAACCAGGCCGCAACTGGAAGCTTTGGAGCTATTTCCTTTCCGTGAAATTTTTAAAGCCGGTGTAGGTAGTGTAATGATCGCACATTTATACATTCCTTCTATTGACACCAGTGCCAACAGGGCAACATCGCTTTCAAAAAATAATGTTACCAATTTATTGCGCAATGAATTGGATTACCAGGGATTAACATTTACCGATGCTTTGGAAATGCAGGGTGTAAGAAAATTCTTCCCGGATGGAGCCGCTTCTGTGGAATCTATCATTGCCGGCAATGATATGCTTTGTTTACCCGGTGATGTCCCACTTGCCATTGCAAAACTGAAAGAAGCCATCGCAGCAGGAAAGTTAAGCTGGGCTGATATCGAAATGCATTGCAGAAAAGTATTGAAAGCTAAATATGATTACGGGCTTGCTGCTTTAAAACCGATTAATACCACTAACCTTACCAACGACCTGAACCGGGAAGTAAGCAGCATGCGTAAAGTGATCGCAGAGAACGCACTTACTGTTCTGAAAAAGACCGATGCCGAATATTTTCCTTTACCTGCAAAAAAAGATTCAGTTAAAAAAGAAGTTCTGTATATAAGTGTTGGAACAAACAGTGACAACGCTTTTGCTAACCGCATGCGTGCCGATTACAATGCAGATGTGATCTGGTTTGATTATAAAAAAGATGCAAGCGGTATAGCCTCCATTGTAGCAAGGGCTAAAAAGAATTACAAACAGGTTGTTATTGGTGTGCATGGCTATGCCCGGTCACCGGCAAATAATTTTGGCCTAAGCAAAAATGCCATTGACCTGGTAACGCAGTTACAACAAAAAACAAAAGCCATCACATTTGTTTTTGGAAATGTGTATGCAATAAAGAACTGGTGTAATGCAAAGAACCTGGTGGCTTGTTATGAAGATGACAGTATTATTCACAATACCGCTATTGATTTGTTGCAGGGAAAGATTGGTGCTAAAGGAAAGTTGCCTGTTACGGTTTGCCCGCAGTTTAAATTTGGCAGCGGTATCAGCTTTGCAGCCGCCAATCCAATTGATGCCGGTAAGCGTGTACTTGATGTGGCCCGGTTGGTAGTTATAGATTCAATTGCCAATGATGCTATTGCCAAGGGTGCTACTCCCGGTGCTGTTGTATTGGTTGCCAAAGATGGTAAGATCGTTTACCACAAAGCTTATGGCAATTATACCTATGATAAAACAGAAACTGTAAATACAGAATCTGTTTTTGATATGGCATCGGTTACAAAAGTTTGTGCCACTACTATTTCTGTAATGCGGTTGTATGATGAAGGCAAACTCGATCTAAAAAAAAAGCTCGGTGATTACCTGCCCTGGGTTAAAGGAACCAACAAAGAAAGCCTGACCATTGAAAATATTTTACTGCACCAGGCCGGGCTGGTTGCATATATTCCATTTTTTAAAGAGACCATTGATTCTGCCGGGGTACCAAAACCGCAGTTCTATTCAGCAGTAAAAAACGATTCCTTCAGCATACGTGTTGCAAACAACATGTACATGCGTAACGACTGGAGGGATACTATTTATAAACGAATTTTAGAAAGCCCGCTTGGCCGCACAGGAAGATATATTTACAGCGATAATGATTTCATTTTTTTAGGTAAGATAGTAGAAGCCATCAGCGGTTTACCATTGAATGATTATGTTGAAGCAACATTTTACCGCCCGATGGGTTTAACTGCCACCGGCTTTAAGCCAAGAGAGCATTACCCTTTACAAAGAATAATACCAACTGAGCAGGAAAAACAATTCCGTTTGCAATTATTGCGTGGCGATGTACATGACCCTGGTGCCGCCATGTTTGGAGGTGTGGCAGGCCATGCCGGCTTATTCAGCACTACATACGACCTTGCTATGATCATGCAGATGCTTTTGAATGGTGGGATCATCAACGGGAAAAGATTTTTACTGGAAGAAACAGTAAAATTATTCACTGCTTATCACAGCGATATCAGTAGGCGTGGCTATGGTTTTGATAAGCCGGAAAAAAATAACAGGACACGTCCTGACCCTTACCCAAGCCTTTCAGCATCGCCGCAAACCTTTGGCCATACTGGCTATACAGGTACCTGTGTATGGGCTGATCCAAAATATGATGTACTGCTGGTTTTTTTGAGCAATCGTGTAAATCCTGATGGAGGAGAAAACACAAAACTGCTCCGGATGAATGTGCGTACTAATATTCAGGAAGCTATTTATAAGGCGATGGGGCTTTAATCCAGTAATTTTTTTAAAGAACATTTATCTGTGTCAAGGCCTTTCCTGTTCTTTAGTGAAGCTGAAAGTCGTTGCCTTTTGTCTTTATTAATTACTCCTTCTTCATCCAACCATATAAATGTTCCTCCTTCAAATGCAATATCTTTTATTTCGATATAGGTAATAAATGATTTTATTTTTACCGGCAATATAACGTACATAGGCATATGTAAGGCACGGGATGATATGTTACTTATCTTCCAGATAATAATTTTTTCCCAGGCAAAAACCTGGTTGCCATAATGAAATTTATAAAAGGGGTAAGCTGTTTCATAATTATCAATATATCTTCCGCAGGTAATATCTTTTTCTGTAAGTTTTTTAAAATCAATGGTTGATCTGTCGTTGGTGAAATAACCATTTCTTGCTGATCCGTTAACAGGTTCGCATATTTTCATTTCAATTTTAAAATGTACAGAGCCGGTTTCTATAGAATCCATTGTAAGGTCTACAATTAAACCCGGAGATTGTGCAAAGGCGCCATGACAATAAAAAAATACAAGTGCAAATAAAACTTTCTTCATCGTATATAATTAAAAATGAAAGCTACTTGTAAAAGTTAGCAAGTGCAATACCCTGCAGCAGGTATTTTTAGTAAAGGTTAAGCAGGATCTTCTTAAATTCTGCCGGTCTTTCCCATGGGATGTTGTGGCCGGCTCCATGCAAAGTATCTGCAGCAATCGATTTTGCATGTATCATCATCTTTTCTCCGTAAGCTATATTGCCAATGGGCACCCAGGTATCTTCATCGCCATGCACAAACAGAACTTTGCAGGTAATATTCTTAAAATCATTTTGCAAGGGTAGCAGGTCTTTTTTAAGATACAGTATCTCTGTATTACTGGGGCCAAAGGAACCGGGCAGGCACCAATACAATGGGCGGTGAGCCATGACCTTGCGCCAGGTCTCAATTTTTTCCTGGTTAACATCAATGGAGCCTGCAACAATTACGACCATTTCAAACAAGGAAGGATCATCAGCCGCCAGTTTTACCAATACCGGGCCACCCATACTATGCCCAACCAAAAACATGGGTTGTTTTGTCTTTATTTTTTGCAGGACTGGTAGTATCACTTCGCATTGCTCCTGCAAATGGGCCGCTTTGCCAAAATCACTGTAACCAAAGCCCGGCCTGTCGATGGCAACGATCCTGAATTTTTTCCGCATGGATGAATCCCACATGAATTTCATATAATTCATCCAGCTTCCCGGGCTGCCATGAATAAAAACCAGGGTGGGCAATGAATCGCCATTGCCACATACTGCGTAATGTAAATGGCGTTGCTTAATTACTGTATCATAAATTGAAAGGGGAACATCTTTAGATTTAAAAACACGGTAAGCCTTGTTATCACTCCAGCGATTCCTCATCACAAAACATTGGGCAAGTATTACCCATAAGGAAATTAAACAGAAGCTGTAAAGAATAATGCGTCGCATAATTTTTCTAAAACGCATGAAGTATATTTTTGTTACACGCTACCTGTTAAATCTGTTCCGAACTCTCGGGCAGTTTATCATACTCTCCCTTCAATGCATAATAACCAAATATCATCAGGCCGATAGCGATGGGTGTAAAGATGGTAATGATGATGATCCATGGAACCGGTTGATTGATATCTTTTGTACCGCCACTGCTGATATTATGAATCGCACTTTTTACTAAAAAAAAGATGATGACCGGGGCCAGCAGCATCCAGATAAGTCCCATTATTTTTTTTACTGTATTCATAATTTTAGTCGTTAACTTCTTTATCAATTTTATTAGTCAGGTATAAGGCACCGATGATAAAACACAATGCCGCTACTCCAATAGGATACCAAAGCCCTACCAACGGATCTTTTATAAATGTGGTTGACAATAGTGTAGCAATAAAAGGTACCAGGCCGCCAAAAACACCATTGCCGATATGGTAAGGCAGGCTCATAGATGTGTAGCGGATCTTTGTTGGGAACAACTCCACCAAAAAAGCCGCAATGGGGCCATAGGCCATGGTTACAAAGATGATCATTACCCAAACAAGAAAGACAAACTTCCATTTGAGCGGAGTTGACAGTACAATATTTGAATAGACTGGTTTGGTATCAATTTTAATAAAAGATTTAAATTGGTACATAGGAACCGTATCAGCGCTGGTTATAGAAAATTTTCTTCCGTCCATTAACTGCCAGTCTGTTTTACTATGTTGAACAGTATAGCTTAAAAGCCGATCAGTATTTTCGACTGTATCAATCCTGATAGTTGTTGAATTTACATTTGGTTTCGCCATTCTTACCGCTTCGGTTTTCCATTTTTTAGCATTGGCCTCTTTTAAAAATGTTCCAAATATCGGCCTGTAAAAAACAACGCCCAATAACATACCTATCAGCATGATCCATTTACGGCCAACCTTATCGCTCAACCAGCCAAAAAATAAAAAGAAAGGAGTGGCCAGGCCAATTGCCCATAGCAATATTTCCCGGTTCTGCATGAATTCTATCTTCACAGCATTTTCTAAAAAACTCTGTGCATAAAACTGGCCGGTGTACCAGATAACACCTTGTCCCATTACTGCGCCAAACAAAGCCAGCAATACCATTTTAAAATTTGTTTTGTGTCCGAAACTTTCCTTTAACGGATTCACGGATGTCTTACCTTCTTTTTTTAATGCCGTATACAAAGGCGACTCACTCATCTTTAACCGGATATAAATAGAAACGCCAACCAGTAAAATAGAAATCCAGAAAGGATACCGCCAACCACCCCACTCTGCGGTAAAAGCAGCGTCGCTCATATTTGTTTTTACCAGCAGTATGATGCCGAGCGCTACAAACAAACCCAGTGTGGCCGTGGTTTGTATCCATGCGGTAAAATATCCCCGGCGGTTTACCGGTGCATGCTCGGCAACATAAGTCGCAGCGCCTCCATATTCTCCGCCCAATGCAAGGCCCTGTATCAATCTTAATAACAAAACCAATAATGGCGCAGCAATACCAATTGTTTTATAACCTGGTACCAGCCCAATTAAAAATGTGGAGCCGCCCATTAAAACCAATGTTAACAGGAAAGTGTATTTTCTACCAACCAGGTCTCCCAGCCGTCCGAAGACCAATGCACCAAAAGGACGCACTAAAAATCCTGCAGCAAAAATGGCAAGTGTACTTAACAAAGCAGCAGTAGAATTTCCTTCGGGGAAGAATTGAACGGAAATGGTTTTGGCAAGCATGCCGAAAATATAAAAGTCGTACCACTCGATCAAGGTGCCCAGCGATGACGAAAAAATAATTTTACCAATTCCTTTTTCAGATGCAGCCATAATTATTTTTTATTGCTTTTTGAAGAGACCTAATTATAAATATATTAAATTGAGATTGAAGTAAAACGCTATCATGTCATATCCTTATCAAATAACATCGCTGGCTCAATACCACGAAGATTACAAAAAAAGTGTAGAAGACCCCGAAAATTTTTTCGGTAACGTTGCCGAAAATTTTTTGTGGCGCAAAAAATGGGATAAAGTGCTGGATTGGAATTTTACAGAGCCAAAAGTTGAATGGTTTGCGGGTGCAAAACTCAACATTACCGAAAATTGTATCGACCGCCACCTGGCAACCATGGCCGATAAACCGGCCATCATCTGGGAGCCCAACAATCCCGAAGAAAGAACAAGGACCGTAACTTACGCACGCCTGCACAAAAGGGTTTGCCAGTTTGCACAGGTATTAAAAAACAACGGCGTTAAAAAAGGAGACCGTGTTTGCATTTACATGGGCATGGTACCAGAGCTGGCTTATGCTGTTTTGGGCTGCGCAAGAATTGGTGCTATTCATTCTGTTATTTTCGGCGGATTCAGTGCACAAAGTATTGCCGACAGGCTTGAAGATGCCAATGTTGAATTTATTGTAACCTGCGATGGCGCCTACCGTGGCGGAAAAGATATTCCTTTAAAAAACATAATTGATGATGCCTTAATTGGCAACAACACTGTAAAGCGTGTTATTGTTTATACAAGAACACGTACGCCTGTTTCGATGATCAAAGGAAGGGATGTTTGGTGGGAAGATGAAATGGAGATTGCTGAAGAGCAGGTTGAAAAAAATGGGGTGGCTTCTTTTCCGGCCGAAGAAATGGATGCAGAAGACCCTTTGTTTATTTTATACACCAGCGGCAGTACCGGCAAACCAAAAGGAGTGGTACATAGCAGCGCCGGTTATATGGTTTGGACCAACTACACTTTTGTAAATGTCTTTCAATACAAACCCGGTGATGTATTTTTTTGCACGGCTGATGTAGGCTGGATAACCGGCCACAGTTATATTGTGTATGGCCCATTAAGTGCAGGTGCCACCAGTTTAATGTTTGAAGGCATACCAACCTGGCCGGATGCCGGCAGGTTTTGGGATATCGTTGATAAATACAAAGTAAACACACTTTACACTGCACCAACTGCTATAAGAAGTTTAATGAGTTATGGATTGGATCCACTGAAAGGAAAAGATCTTTCTTCTTTAAAAGTATTGGGTACCGTTGGTGAACCTATTAATGAAGAAGCCTGGCATTGGTACGATCAAAACATTGGCAAGAAAAAATGCCCGATAGTAGATACCTGGTGGCAGACTGAAACCGGAGGTATATTGATCTCAAACATGGCGGGTATTACGCCTGCAAAACCTGGCTGGGCAACGTTTCCTATGCCTGGTGTACAACCGGTTTTGGTTGATGAAAGAGGAACTGAAATAACTGAAGCAGATGAAAATGGAATGCTGAAAGGTAATCTATGTATCAAAGCACCATGGCCCGCTATCATCAGAACAACATGGGGCGATCATGAAAGATGCCGCACCAATTATTTTGCCACTTACGAAAATTTATATTTTACCGGTGATGGTGCTCTAAAAGATGCAGATGGCAATTACAGGATAACAGGTCGTGTGGATGATGTATTGAATGTAAGCGGCCACCGCATTGGCACTGCCGAAGTGGAGAATGCCATTAACATGCATGCCGGCGTGGTGGAAAGTGCTGTGGTTGGTTTTCCGCACGATGTAAAAGGACAGGGTATTTATGCTTATGTGATTTACAATGGACATCATGGAGATGAAGATATGCGCCGCCAGGATATTTTACAAACCGTAACCAGGGTGATTGGCGCCATCGCAAAACCTGATAAAATTCAGTTTGTAAACGGATTGCCAAAAACCCGAAGCGGAAAAATAATGCGCCGCATTTTAAGGAAGATCGCTGAAGGCGAAATGCAAAACCTGGGTGATACAACAACTTTACTTGACCCGGGAGTTGTGGAAGAGATCAAGAACGGGAAATTATGATCACTCATTTTTAATTTCTTTAAAAATATTTACACATGCCACTAATTTTATTTCCCCTTCATTAATAGTTTTTCTATCATCATCATCATCTTCCATTTCATACTTGATTTTATAGATGCCGGCCTTTAACTCGTAAATAGTTTCCTGGTTCCTTGGCAGTATCTTTAAAGATATCACACCGGCTTCGTACACATTGCCATTTCTTCTGTAAACACTTACCAGCAAGGGTTTTATTGTCGAATTCTTAATACATATATCGCCTATGTTTTTCACAGCACAACTATCCTTTCTCTCTGCAAGCGGTGCAGGTGGCTGAACAAATGAATTTTTTGGCGTTTTAAAAACACGAACCAGTTCTGCTAATACTTTACCACCTTCAATGATATTGGTGGCCGTATTATTTTGTGCCGATGCGGTTATAGTAATGATGGCAACTGCTGAAAGGATCAACTTTTTCATAAGGGTATGTTTTATGTAACTGTTAACATGATGCTAATTCAGTTCGATTTACATAAAAGAAATTTATGAGCAAATAAAAAAGAGCCCCAAAAACGGGGCTCTTTCAATCAAATTTTCAGCAGATCAATATCCAAATAGTTCTTCTAAACTCAGTTTTTTTACTTCCCCATATTTACCCATATCCTCAGCAGTCAATTTTTTCTCTGAAGCTACAACACAATAGGTGTAAGGTTTGTTGGCGATATATTCTGTGTGGAATTGTTTCAATTCGTTGTACCCGATATTATCAACAGCAACATAGGTTTTCTTACGGATATCATCTGTAAGTCCCTTGCGTTGTGCAGTAAGGTAATTGAAAATGATGCCATCCTGCGTGATGCGTTCAGTTTCAATATCTTTCTTAATTCCCTGGCGGGCAAACTTAATATTCTCTGCCACATTCGGTAAGTCGTTCAGCAATTCATTCATCGCAATGATCGACTCATTGAATTTATCTGCCTGGCAACCTACATAGGCCAGGGTATAGAACGGATCTTCTTTTTTATCAGGCTTAGCATAAAACGCAAAGGTTGAATAAGCCAGCGCTTTACTTTCCCTGATGGTTTGAAAAACCAATGCACCCATACCTCCACCAAAATAATTGTTGAAGATATCGATCACCGGTTCTTTATCAGCACTGTAAGCAGCTGTGTTACGTACCCAACGTATCTCAGATTGTACCATATTGTAATCTGCAAATAAAACCTGGTTCTTTGTTTGCGTAGCAAGCGTGAATTTAACGGGCGCAGGTGCTGTTGTAAATGCAGCCGGGATAGGGTGCACTGTTTTTAACCCTGCTGTAAGTTGCGCCAATGGCTGAGGGCCATAGTACAATATCTTATGTGTATAGCTGTTTAAGTTATGCAGAATTGATACCAGTTCATCAGCTGTTGTATTGTTTAATTCATCATTGCTCAAAGTATAGTTATAAGGGTTCTTTTGGCCATACCTGCCATAACTAACCAGTGCATTCATGATCTGGCCCTTATTGGCTTTAGCATCTGTACGTGATTTGGTGATCCTTGCTTTTAGAGACTTTAAAGCAGCTTCATCAGCCTTACAATTTTTAAGAACATCTTCAAACAACTTTACTGCTTCATTAAAATTTTCCTGCAGGCCCTCAATGGTAACCGTTGTAAATTCTGCTGATGCGCTTACTGTAAAACTGCAGGCAATTTTATAGAATGCCTTGGTAATATCTTCAGCGCTCATTTTATCGGTACTTAAGAATTGAAGGTATTGTGCAGCCAGGCTTAGTTTTTTATCGTTCCAGGTTCCAACTTCAAAACGGTAACGCAGGCGGAAGATACTATTATCCTTATTCTGTACATACAATACTTCAGCAGGCCCGATCGTTGATTTCTGCAGGTCTTTATTATAATCCAGCCAAACTGGTTTTACCGGTGTAGCAGGCATATCATTTACTTTCTTTACAAAAGCAGATTGGGCATCGCGATTGGTTTCAACAGGTGTAATAGCCGGCTTGTCAACTTTGATGATGTTTTTATCTTCCCCTTTACGTTTCAAAATAACAACATAGTTATCCCCGAAATATTTATTGGCAAAAGCAACAATATCTTTTTTTGTAAGCTTTGACAACATATCAGTATAAGCAACCTGTTCTTTCCAATTAAGTTCAGAAGTGAACGCATTCATTAGTTCGTCGGCGCGATCGCTGTATTTTTCTGTTGCCAGTATTTTATTTTTCTTTTGGTTGTTGATGATGGATGTGATGAGATTATCATCAAAATTTCCTTTTTTCAGGTTCTCGATCTCACCCAGCATTAATGCTTTTACATCTTCCAGGGTTTGGCCCTGTGTTGCATTCCCCTGCATATATAAAATACCATAATCGATCAACGTAAATGCAGAAGCTGACGCCCTTAACAATTTTTGTTTTTTCACCAGGTTCAGGTCCATTAAACCTGCTTTACCATTGGTCAATATTTGCCCAACCAGGTCGGCCAGTAATACATCTTTATCTTTATTGCCCGGCAGCCTGAAACCAATGGTAACACTTTCTGCATCGGGGCCAACCACTTCAGCTGCAATGGGTGTTGTGATCGGTTGTTCCGGCTGAAAAGTATACTTCGGAACAGGTTTATTTTGCATGTAAGCAAATGCGGCTTCCACTTTTTTTATCATCACGTCCGGGTTAAAATCACCACTCATGATCACTGCCATATTATTAGGCACATAATACGTGTTAAAATATTTTCTGATCTCGATCAGTGATGGATTTTTTAAATGCTCAATGGTGCCGATGGTAGTTTGCAAACCATAGTTGTGGTTCTTAAACAACTCGGCAAACAACTTTTCAAAAACCCTTCTGCCATCATTATCCAATCCCCTGTTCTTTTCTTCATACACAGCTTCAAGCTCGGTATGAAAAATACGTAGGATAGGATTGCGGAAACGTTCTGCCTGCACTGCCAGGTATTTATCTATAGCACTGGCAGGCACATCATCCGTGTAAACAGTTTGCTCAAAAGAAGTGAACGCATTGGTACCTTGTGCACCCATGGAGCTCATCATTTTATCATACTCATTGGCAATAGCATACTTTGATGCAACGCCTGAAACAGAATCTATGCGATGATAAATTGCTTTGCGTTTTTCAGGATCGGTTGTTTTATTGTACTCTTCATACAACGCATCAATTTTATCAAGCTCTACCTTTTCTTTAGCCCAATCCAATGAACCATATTTATCGGTTCCTTTAAACACCATATGCTCCAGGTAATGTGCAAGGCCGGTATTGCTTGACGGGTCTGTTTTGCTGCCCGCTTTCGTAGCAATATAACATTGAATACGTGGGTCTTTACTGGTAGGGCTTAAAATAACTGTGAGCCCGTTCTTTAGAGTATAGAACCTGGCTTTTGCCGGGTCGTTGGTAACATACTTGTATGTAAATCCACCCGAAGTAGCTTCTTTCCACTCATATTTACCTGTTTGTGCAAAAGTTGTTACTGTGCCTGTAAGCAGCAATACAAGAAGGAACTGTTTAAAAATTCGCATATAAGATTTATTTGGTAATTAAAATGAGGCGCTAAAGTACTGATTCTCTAACTTAAAAGTATACCGCTCACAATATTATTAACTTTACATTTGAAAAAAATAACAGCCTGTATGAAGCGACTGCTTAAAATACTGTTCCGCAGCATTCTTATAATTTTCGTCTTACTGAATGTAATTGTAGCGTTTCATGCATATAAATTCACCCATTTTTACAATAAAGGCGAGATCACTGTAAAAAAGAAAGAAGAAAAGACCGGTTGGGATAAGGCTAAGGAAATGTTCTTTGGTATCAATGCTGTAAAGAAACAGAACGACATTACTACAGACTCGACCTTTAAAACCATTTACTTAAAAACAAAGGACAGCCTGAAACTGGAGGCCTGGTATATTGAGGCTGACAGCAGTAAAGGGACAGTTCTGCTTTTTCATGGGCATGGAAGCAATAAGTCGGGTATATACAAAGAGGCAGAATTGTTCAATAAAATGGGGTATAATACTTTGCTGGTAGACTTCAGGGCACATGGTGGCAGCGAAGGCAATACCTGCACCATTGGTTATGATGAAAGTGAAGATGTAAAACTGGCTTATGATCATATTAAAAACAAGGGTGAAAAAAATATAGTGCTTTGGGGAATATCCATGGGCGCTTCTACCATCACCAAAGCAGTAAAGGATCACCAACTGGAGCCGCAGAAAGTAATTTTAGAAATGCCCTTTGGCACCGTTAAAGATGCTGTAAAGGGCCGTTTAAAGGTCATGGGGCTTCCGGCTGAACCCATCGGTACCCTGCTCACATTCTGGGGCGGAACCGAACATGGTTTCTGGGCCTTTGGTATGAAGCCGCAGGAATATGCATCATCCATTAAATGCCCGGTACTGCTGCAATGGGGCAAAAATGATACGAGGGTTTCAAAATCTGAAGAAGAAATTTTATTCAAAAATATTGCCAACACCAATAAAAAATTTGTGGTGTATGAAAATACCGGCCACGAAAGTATTTGTAAAAAAGAGACAGCCAAATGGGAGGCTGAAGTAGCTGCGTTCTTAAAATGACCGATCCAAAAAAAATATCTATCCTTGATTATACTTATGATCTTCCGGCTGAAAGGATCGCTCTACATCCTTTGGCAGAAAGGGATTCTTCTAAATTACTGGTATATCAAAATGGCGCTATCCTGGAAGACGTCTATAAAAATATTGCTGGGCATTTACCTGCAGAAAGCCTGCTCATATTCAATAATACCAGGGTAATTAAAGCACGTATCCGTTTTCAAAAAAGCAGCGGTGGTATCATAGAAATTTTTTGCCTGGAACCTTTTGAAGTCATCAATGAATACAGCCACGTAATGAATAAAAAAGGTTCGGTTACATGGAAATGCATGATCGGTGGCGTAAGTAAATGGAAGGAAGAGGAATTGAGTTTTGGGTTTGGTGTTTTGGGTTTTGAGTTAAGAGCTAAACTGATCAGGAAACTTACTGATGCTTATGTAGTTGAATTTTCCTGGGCCCCTGCAGATCTGAGTTTTGCTGAAGTGTTGGAATGTGCCGGTGATATTCCTTTACCTCCATACATAAAAAGAAAAACAGAGGATACAGATACCGAACGCTATCAAACCATTTATGCAAAAGATGAGGGATCAGTGGCTGCACCAACAGCAGGTTTGCATTTTACACCGGGGATCTTTACAAAACTTGCAGTAAAAGATATCCAGGCCGACTTTGTAACACTACACGTGGGCGCCGGCACTTTTAAACCCGTGAAAGCTGCAACCATGCAGGAGCATGAAATGCATGCAGAATGGATCGATGTGAGTGCAGAACTGATTGAAAATTTAATTGATCAAATAGATAAAAATGTTGTTGCAGTTGGCACTACATCTTTAAGAACATTAGAAAGTTTATACTGGATGGGGGTAAAAGCAAACCTGGACCCCGAAATTGAACAACTGCAGATCAATCAATGGGAGGTTTATGAAACACCATTGATTGATACAACTTTATCTGCCAGAGAAGCCTTATCATCTTTATTAAAATGGATGAGAAAAAATAACCGGGATCGTTTATTTACACAATCGCAGATATTGATCGCCCCTGGCTATCATTTTAAAATAGCAAAAGCGATCGTTACCAATTTTCACCAGCCTCAATCAACATTGCTTTTACTGGTTGCAGCAGCTATAGGAAATGACTGGAAAAAGATATATAAATATGCGCTGGAAAACGATTTCAGGTTTTTAAGTTATGGAGATGGTAGTTTGCTTTTCATAAACAACACATAACTTTTATTGGCGGATGGTTACCGGTGTACCAACGGGTATGTAACTATACAGGTCTTTCATCTCAGTATATTTTACAGAAACACAGCCATCGGTCCAGTTGTAAAAATTATCAACCGTCCATTCTTCCTGCGGGCGTGTGGCGTGAATGGCGATACCGTTACCAATTTTAGCTGTCTTAGGTATTATTCCTTTTGCTTTTCTCTCATTAAATCTTTGAACGCTGGTTTCATTGGGATAATCCAGTAACAGTTCAGGCCCCCATTTTTGATGGATCTTTTTAAGGATTACTTTAAAGCTTCCGTCCGGTGTACGTTTGTCGCCTTCACGCATTTTATCACCCAGGTCCTTGCTTCCAAAAACAATGGGATAGGTTGCATACCAGCCTTCATCATCATACACATACAATTCGTATTCACTTTTATCTACAATAATATAATATGGATTACGAACACTGTCTGTACCAACAGCTTTAACATGCTGCTGCTTTCCTGCCTTTTTCGAAAGAGGCTTTTTAGGCCCGGGAATAAATGATACCAATAAAACTGTTGAAGCAAAAATGCTGATCTGTAAGAACCTCCTGGATTTCATTTGGTAAAAATAATTTTCTTTAATAAACAAACGACATGCTACCGGAAAAATTATTCTCCTGTGGAAAAGATTAACAAAAAATAAGGAAGCAAAAACAAAAAAAGCTCCCGGCATTACCGGAAGCTTATATATGTAACTCGCCCCCTCACCCACTTTGGTAAACCGCCATGGGTAAAGGATTGAGTGAGAGAGCTTTTACCAATACCCCAACCTGAACCCAACATTGAAAGGTTTTACATCAAGGCTTCTTTCGTACATAGATTTCGGACTGTAAGAACCATATAAGGTTACCGGCCCAAGGGTCAATTCACCTACATAAGAAAATTTAAAGCGTTCCAGGCCATAATCTCCTTTGTTCGTTAATTTTCCCCTTTCATTGCTTACCTGTTTATTACGTTGGCTGTATAAATATCCCGCACTAACACCCACGCTCAATCCAAACCTGTTCTTTCTTTCATCTGAATTTGTTACAAAATTCAACATCAGTGGCACTGTAACATAATCTGCTGCCAGTTTATTTTTTGAGAAGACGATCGAATCCCTGAATATGAACGGGGCATTGGTCTGCGTATTAGCGGTATACGGCACCAACCCGCCTTCGTTGTAATTGATGCTGCTTGTAGATTTATACCGGTAATTATTCAACTCAATGCCCAAACCATATTTAAGATGTACATGGTGCTTTACCAAATTAAGTCTTTGCAGAAAAAACCAGATATTAACATTTACGCTTTTGCCGGTCCTGAGTTTAAAATCATTCTTATCAAAGGCTGGTGAGCCAGGCTTGTTAACCAGGTAACTGCCTGCATTAGCATAATTGGTATTATCATTATAGTTTGCAAATCCAAGATCAACAACCCCCCAGTTGGTGCTTATATTCCGATGTTTTCTTTTTATTTTATCGTTGCTTTTTATCGATACACCACCATTCTTTTTTCCTTTTTTAACAATGATCATACCGCCTACCCTGATGGTATCCCCTTCTTTTTTTCCCGGCTCATCCTGTGCCGTTAGGTTTAAGCAAATAGCTGCTGTGGCTAAAAGTAGAATTAGCTTTTTCATCTGTTTCAATTTTTAAGTGATTATTTTAATGCAATTTCAAACCCGGCAATTTTTATCCCGTCGCCGGTTTTAACATTGGTGTTACGTTCAAGCACTCTCTTTGCCTTACGTAAGAGCCCACCAAGCGTTGATCTTTTTTGTTTATCGTCATCTACATCCAGGTAACGACTGTTGTTTTCTCCATCTGCAGCTTTATTGGTATTTACCACAGCTATTGCTGTAATATTCGGATCCGTTTTATTGCTATTTACATTCTCAACAATAGTTCTGTTTTCTTTTGGTGTTAGTTTTACAACAGCTTCATTGTTTCCGGAAACCCTGTTGCTGTTGTTGTTTGAAGGTAATACGGTCTGTGCGGTTGTTTCGTTACTAACACCATTGTTAATATTTTGCAAAGCCGGTTTTGGCAGATTATTATCAGGTTTTTTATTGTTGTTATTTTGAACAGTTGTGTTTTGAACAGTTATATTTTCTTTTGGAGACACTGTGTTTTGATCATTATTTTTTTCAACAGCGGTTCTTATATTTTCAGTCGATTGTCCATCGCTGTTTTTCTTAGCCGTTGTTGATGTAATATTTTCTGCACCTGGCGTTTCGTCGGACTGATTTGTTACAGCTGTATTCCCGGGAATAGTATTGATTACTTTTTTCTCAGTAGATGTTTCTTTATTGTCTACAAACTCCTCCGTTCCGGTTTTAGTTGTATTAGCATTTTTATAAACTGAAAATCCTGTCCAGATACCAACGCCCAACAATACTGCAGCTGCTGCAACACGCCACCATTTAACCGGCACAACCCTTCCTGGTTCTTTTCTGTACAAAGATTGTTTATCTGCAAAAACAACATCCATATCCGGTTGTAGTTTTGTCTGCTGTAAAACAGTCCATTCAGCCAAGGCAGCTTTATCTGTTGCAATAAGTTTTTCAATTCCTTTTTTATCGGTTCCGTTCAATTCACCATCAGCATATAACAAAAGACTTTCCTGCAGTGCAGAAACATCTTCTTCCATGTACAACCAGTCTTTTTTATCCAATACAATATCATCTGCCTTTACTACTGTTTCCTGTAATAAGGCAAGTTCTATCTGCAGATCCGGGTTTTCCTGCACAAATACATCCACAGCTTTCCTCTCCGCTGCAGACAGTTCATTATCTACATACAGTAAAAAAAACTCTTCGTAATTATGTCTGCTAATCTGCATACTCATTTTATAATTATACTCCCAGTTCCCTCAGGGGGCGGAGGGGGTTTCTATATCACGTTTTCCGGGCTCACAATATACTCCCTCAATTGCAACCTTGCCCGGTGTAAATAAACTTTTACCTGGCTTTCATTCAAGCCTGTTATCTGCCCGATCTCTTCATAACTGTAACCCTCATAATCTTTCAATAAAACCAGGCTACGCTGTTTTTCATTCAGCTTATATAATGCTTCATTCAATATCCTTTTTGCATCATGCTTTTGAGAAGTTTCTCCCCTGGCATTTTCAGAGAAATCCTCACTCAATACGATCCGCTTGCTCTTCCTTATATGGTCGATCATCTGGTTGTAAGCAATGGTAAACAGGTAGCTTTTGCTACGACCATTTTCTACCTTATCCCTGTTGATCCAGAGTTTTTCAAATGCTCCCTGCACCACATCCTTTGCGTCCTCATTATGCCTCAGATTCTTGAGGATAAATCGGTACACATTGTCTGCATACAGGTTTACGCATTCATTATATTCTCTCTCCGTCATACAGGTTTGGGTAGTTAAAGTTACCTCAATAAGGCTGTTTTGTGTATAATACGAAGGTGGAGTTAAAAATGTTACAGTTTGGAGGAAAAAAGTTAAAATTATGGGCCTGGCTTCAAATCTTTGTTGAGCTTCATTGGCGTCGCACTCTTGTACAGCAACTCTTGTTGAGCTTTCACCTGATCGAAAAAATCAGCTTTAATCCGTTCAATCTGCGTTATCAGCGTTCCATTTTACCCTAAATTTGCCCCAATCAACCATCACTATATGAACGAGAAATTTGTCAGCCGCATTGCCACCGAACTTACAGAAATTGAAAATGCCGGCTTATCTAAAAAAGAACGCATCATCAGCAGCGAACAGGGAGCCGAGATCATTGTAAACGGCAAGACCGTACTTAACTTCTGCGCCAATAATTACCTGGGCCTTTCCTCTCACCCAAAAGTAGTGGCAGCAGCCAAAAAATATATCGACCTGCGTGGTTATGGTATGAGCAGTGTTCGCTTTATCTGCGGCACACAGGATATTCATAAAGACCTGGAGAAAAAGCTGGCCGATTTCCTGGGTACAGAAGACACCATTTTATACGCTGCTGCTTTTGATGCCAATGGCGGTGTGTTTGAGCCTTTGTTTGGCGAAGAGGATGCCATCATTTCTGATACGCTGAACCATGCATCTATTATTGATGGCGTTCGTTTGTGTAAAGCACAACGCTATCGCTACCTGCATAATGATATGGCCGACCTGGAAGCAAAACTTATTGAGACGAAAGATCTGCGCAGCCGCATTATTGTAACCGATGGCAGCTTTAGCATGGATGGTACTATTGCACAATTAGATAAAATTTGTGACCTGGCCGATAAATACGATGCCATTGTGATGATCGATGAATGTCACAGCAGCGGTTTTTTAGGTAAGACGGGTAGAGGTACACATGAGTATAGAAATGTAATGGGCCGGATCGATATTATAACCAGTACTTTGGGAAAAGCGCTTGGTGGCGCCAGTGGCGGTTTTACCAGCGGAAGAAAAGAGATCATTGAAATGTTAAGACAAAGAAGCCGTCCTTATTTGTTCAGCAATACGGTTGCACCAAGTATTGTGGGTGCAAGCATTGCGGTATTAGATATGCTGAGCGAAACAACCGAACTAAGAGACAAGCTGGAAAACAACACCAAATACTTCCGAAGTAAAATGACCGAGGCTGGTTTTGATATTAAGCCCGGCGATCATCCGATCGTGCCTATCATGTTATACGATGCAGTGCTGGCGCAAAATTTTGCTGCCAAGCTTTTAGATGAAGGCATTTATGTGATCGGTTTCTTTTTCCCTGTGGTGGCAAAGGGACAAGCAAGGATAAGGGTGCAATTAAGTGCAGGGCACGAGCAAAGGCACTTAGATAAAGCCATCGAAGCCTTTACAAAAATTGGGAAAGAATTGGGAGTGTTGAAATAAGTTAAGCACTACTTTCAATTATGAATGTTAAAGGTTGCTTTTCTCTATTTATACTCGTTGTTTTATTTAGCAATTCTATATATGCACAGGAATATGCTAAGCAATATGAGAAATGCTCAGAAAGGTTAAAGAATGTTGATGATGATTCAATATACATTCTTCGCTTATTGGAAAAAGACAGTTGCTTAATCGGAGTTACAGCTCCAAATTTTAAAGCAACTACTATAAATGGCCTTACTATTGAGTTACAAAAATTAAAAGGCCAGGTAGCTTTTCTTAATTTTTGGGGAACGAAATGTGGCCCTTGTGTTGAGGAAATCCCGGGCTTTAATAAGCTGGTGAGGCATTATGCCGGAAAGAAGGTTAAATTTATTGCGATTGGAGGTGATAAAGTTTCTGATCTCAAAAAGTTCCTTAAAACTGTTCCATTTGATTTTTTACAAATTGCGGAATCTGAAAAAATATATGAAGACGTTTTTAAACTAACGGATGGGATCCCATATACCATTATAGTAGATAAATCGGGCAAAATTTATAAAATGTGTATCGGAAGTGCCGGGGATTTATCTTTTAGTGTTTATAAAAAAATAATTGACCAATGCCTATCTGGCAAATAAAAACCCCGCTGAATATTGCGGGGTTTTTTATTTCTCATATTTGCGTAATTATCTTATTTCTTTTAAAACAATACTCCAGCCCAGGTCCATTTTAATGATCAACGAATTAGCGGAGAGATCATTGATCCAAATGGTTTTGTTTCCCTTTCCATCTGCTCCGTTATTTATCCTGAACCCTGTAACCGTTTTATCCTCGCCCTTTATTTTTACAACCGTTTCTACTTCATCTTCCTGTGGACGATAAAATGTTTCGGGTGCATTATTGTCTAATTGCATGGTTGTCTTTCTTTCGGGCATGTCCCTGAAATTTTTACCCGATAACCAAACGGTGCAGGCATCGGTTAAATTAAGTTCGCCACCACGGAAATAGTTTACATATTTGGTTGCATTGGCCTGTGCTTCCGGGCTTATAGTTACATGGCCTTGGGTATTATTAGCGTTGGTCATTTCGTAATTAAAATCCATAGCGTTTTTGCTGTTGTAGCCATTGATCGTAACTATAAATTCATATTGGCTGCCACCTGCATTTACCTGGTACACTAACTTATCTCCTTTTTTAATATCGAAGAATGATGAGCTACCATCATCGTTCTTAACGCCCAATGGCAATTGAAATTCGGCAGTTTGAGCAATGCTGCTAAATACAAATGCCATTAAAGCAACGAGAATTATAAATCGCTTTTTCATGATAATAATTTTGTTTGAGGTATAAATGTAGAAAATTAGCCGGAGCTGGTATATACCCTACAGACGGTATTTTCTTCGAGATTGAAATGGACTTAAAATGAAAGATGAAATTATTCATTTGACAACAACTCTATCGGCTTTTCCTTCCATGTTTTATTAATATCAATATCCTTCATTTTGGAATCGCTTATTGAATCAGTGCATAAATAATTAATTTTATACCACAATGCTTTACTGTAATATTGGATGATAAAATAGCGTCCGACTGATTTTTGTTCACCACAGC
>Ga0193752_1001359_pt1 | contig 20494 bp, 15 predicted proteins | sample H1c1metaG_FD_144924 | JGI IMG/M metagenome (GOLD analysis project Ga0193752, IMG submission 144924) | Soil microbial communities from a riparian zone of the East river system, Colorado, United States - H1c1 | ecosystem: Environmental > Terrestrial > Soil > Riparian zone | place: USA: East River...
CGAGCGGTGTCGTACGACGTCTCGATTGAAAAGTATTTCGCCGAGCGGGCGTACTTCTCCGTCGCCGCGTACTGGAAGGACCTCAAGACCTACATCTTCAACCAGTCGACGGTCGAGGATTTCAGCGGCATACCCGTACCGCCGGTTCTTGCCGGCGATCCGACGACGTACACCGAGGCGGACGCCAATCGCCTGGGTGTTTCAACCCTCAAGCAGAACGGCAAGGGTGGTTACATCAAGGGTGTCGAGTTGACCGCGTCGATTCCGCTGTCACTGTTCGCGCAGCCGCTGGACGGCTTCGGATTCATCGTCAGCGCCGCGAAGAACGACTCGGCGATCACGGTCAACGGGGACGAGATCGACGTGCCGGGTCTTTCGACGAAGATCCTGAACTCGACGCTGTACTACGAGAAGTACGGTTTCTCGGCGCGCGTCAGTAACCGCTATCGCGACAAGTTCCTGGGTGAAGTGCCGCTGTTTGACGCCACTCTGGCGTACAACACGGTGGCGGCCGAATCGCTGCTCGACGCCCAGCTCGGGTACGCGTTCCAGCAAGGTCCACTCAAGGGGTTGAGCCTGAGTCTGTCGGGCACCAACCTCACGGATGAACCGTTCGTGCTGAGCAACGCGGGCGATACCGAGTACAACATGATCAAGTATCAGAAGTACGGCGCCACGTACGCGCTCACGCTGAGCTACGTGTTCGAGTAACGCTCCTCCGCAATCGGGCTTTGGCCTCTGTCGTCTTTGACGGCAGGGGCCTTTGCCTGATTCCCCGTTCCCTGCGAAGCTCCGGCCGTGCCAGCCCAGGAGATCAGATCGGTCGTCATCGCCGGCGGAGGAACCGCGGGCTGGATGACCGCGGCCGCGCTCGCGCGGGTGCTCGGGCCGCGTCTGACGATAACGCTGGTTGAATCGTCCGAGATCGGCATTGTCGGCGTCGGCGAGGCGACGATCCCCGCGATCGCCGGTTTCAACCGGATGATCAAGCTCGACGAAGACGACTTCATGCGCCACACGCAGGGGACGTTCAAGCTCGGCATCGAGTTCGTCGACTGGTGGGAGAAGGGCCAGTCGTACATGCACGCGTTCGGGCCGGTGGGCCGCGACCTCGCGTACGTCCCGTTCCATCATTACTTTTTCAAGGAAGCCGGACTTGCGGGCGGCAGCGCCGGGTCGTTGTGGGACTACAGCTTCAATCACGCGGCGGCGAAGCAGGCGCGATTTGCGCGGCTCGACCGGGTTCCCGATACGCCGTTGGCGGGACTCTCGTGGGCCTTCCACTTCGACGCCTCGTTGTATGCGGCCTATCTATCGCGCCTGTCGCAGGGCATGGGTGTCCGGCGCATCGATTCGAAGATCGCCGAAGTCCTGTTGCAGCCCGAGAGCGGCGATGTGCGGGCGCTCAAGTTGTCCGACGGACGCGAGCTGGCGGCGGATTTCTTCGTCGACTGCACCGGTTTTCGCGGGCTTCTGATCGAGCAAACACTGAAAACGGGTTACGAAGACTGGTCGCAGTGGCTGCCCTGTGACCGCGCGCTCGCGGTGCCGTCGGCCCGCACGACGCCGCTTCTGCCGTATACGCGCGCGACTGCACTCGAGAACGGCTGGCAGTGGCGCATCCCGCTGCAGCACCGCACGGGCAATGGCCACGTGTACGGCTCCGCATTCACGAGCGACGAGCGCGCCCGTGATCTGCTGCTGGCCAACCTCGATGGTCAGCCGCTCGACGAACCGCGCATGGTGAAGTTCGCGACCGGGCGCCGCAAACAACTGTGGAACCGCAATGTCGTCTGCCTGGGGCTGGCGAGCGGCTTCGTCGAGCCGCTCGAATCGACGTCGATCCATCTCATCCAGGTGACGATCCAGCGGCTGATCCTGCTGTTCCCGCACCAGGGCGACAGCGACGAGCGGCGCAAGGAATTCAACCGCGCGGCGGCCGCGGAGTACGAATACGTCCGCGACTTCATCGTGCTGCACTACCACGCCAACAACCGCCACGGCGAACCGTTCTGGGACGCCTGCCGCAACCTGTCGATACCGGATTCGCTGCGTCACCGCATCGAGTTGTTCCGCGAGACCGCGGGCATCTTCTGCGCCACCGACGATCTGTTCCAGCATTCGAGCTGGCTGCAGGTGTTGTGGGGGCAGGGTGTGCGGCCGCGCGCGGCGCACCCGTTCGTCGAGGCGGTCGCGCCGCCGGACCGCCAGGGCTATCTACGCGACCTGCGCGCGCTGATCGCGCACGCCGCGCAGAAGGTGCCGGGCCACGCGGATTTCATTTCGAAACACTGCGCGGCCGCGACACCCCAGGCGTCCTGATTCCGCCCTGGATTACCTCGGGCCGAAACACGGCTCGATGAACACCGCGGTCGTGCGCGCGGGAATCGTGAAGGTTCCCGTGCTCTTCTGGAATTTCGAGCCACGCACCACGGCGTCCTGCGAAAACGCCTGCACCGGATGCAGCAGCAGCGGCTGCTGCCGGAAGGCGGGATCCGCGAACGTCAGCGCCTGCGGGGTCGCGTTGATCGCCACCACCGCCTGCGCCGCGCCCAGGCAGAACCGGTCGGTGTTCCTGATGCGCTCCACGATGAGCCCGGGTGTTTGCGCGGGCCCCACGTTGTAGAAGCTCACGGCCTTCTTGATCTCCTCCGCCGAGCGCAGCCGGAACAACTTGCTGGTCTTGCGGATGACCAGCATCTCGAGCATGTGGCGGTACGTGCCCTCGATGTCCTTCGCCGTGGGCTTGAGGTTGGGATCGGCCAGCGCGGGCCCGATGATGTTCCAGTCGTCCTGGTTGCCGTTCGCGGGCGGTTCCGGTCCGCGGACTTGGACCGCAGGATGTCGTCACCGGCCATGAAGAAGGGCACGCCCTGCGACAGCGCCACGACGTCCATGCCGAGACGCGCCATGCGTACGCGGTCGGCGCGCGGCACGGCTGTGCTCAACTTGAGGTTCATGGCGTCGAACCAGTCCGGATCGTCGTGCACGCCGATGTACTGGATGGTGTCGGCGGGAGAGGCGCCGTACGCGCCCGGCATGCCGAAGTAGTCGACGTCCTTGCCGAGCTTCGTCGCGCCACTGGCATCGACGATCGGATAGCTGGCGATGTTGCCGGCCAGTCCCAGGCGCACGAGATCCGTCAGCCGCAGCAACGACGCCTTCTCGTCCGCCGCCGAGCCGCCGAACGTGCCATTGGGCTGGGTAAACAATCCGGTGGCGAAGCCCTGGTCCCGGCGCGGCGAGAACGGCCCACCGCCGCGCACCGCGTCGCGAATGCGGTCGGAGAACGAGCCGATGCCGGTGCCGGCCATGTTGACCTGGATCGCGTTGACGCCGCGGCCGTTGTTGGCCATGACGCCGAAGTTCCAGGCTTCGCCGTATAGATAGACGGACCGGCCGTCGACGCCGTCCTTCGCGGGCGTGAGCGCATCCAGCGCGGCGCGCACCTTCAGCATGTTGGACTTGAGGTGGAAGCCCATGATGTCGAAGCGGAAGCCGTCGACCTTGTACTGCTTCGCCCACAACACAACCGAGTCGACCATGAGCTTTTCCATCATGGCGTTTTCAGTCGCGGTATCGGCGCAGCAGCTCTCGCCCAGCACGCCGCCATCGCCGTTCAGGCGGTGGTAGTAGCCGGGGACGAGCTTGTCGAGGATGGAGTTCGGGTTCTGGCCGGCCGCGTTCGTATGGTTGTAGACGACGTCCATGACGACGCGCAGGCCGCTCTGGTTGAGCGACTGCACCATCGCGCGGAACTCGAGCACGCGCTCCGCACCATCTGCATCGGTGGCGTAGCTGCCTTCGGGCACGTTGTAGTGCAGCGGGTCGTAGCCCCAGTTGAAGCCGTCGCGATCCGCGCTGGCCGTGGTCAACGCCTGCTGCTCGGCGGAATCGGCCGGCAGCGCGGCCAGCGTGTCGAACGCGGGCGATTCCCAAGTGGTCTTGTCTTCATTGGTGCTGGCGAAATCGAACGCCGGCAGCAGGTGCACGTGCGTGACGCCCGCCAGGCCCAGCGTTGCCAGGTGCTTCATGCCATTCGAGCGCTTCTGCGTGAATGCCGCGTAGGTGCCGCGCAGATTCGCGGGAACGCTGGCATCGGTGGCGGAGAAATCGCGCACGTGCAGCTCGTACAACACGATGTCCTCGGGCGCGGCCAGCCACGGCTTGTTCAGCACGCGCCAGCCGCGCGGCTGGAGCCGCGAGTCTTCCAGCGACACGGCCTGGCTGCGGGTGCTGTTGCGCGCGAGCGAGACCGAGTACGGATCGGTCGCGACGTTGGTCTCGACCTTGTTGGTGGAGCGGACGTAGACCTGCGCCTCGTACAGATAGAACTTGCCCGACAGGCTGCTCGCCGCGGCGGAGTAGCTCCAGATGCCACTGGCGGCATCGAGCGTCATCGGATGGCTCGTAAACGCCGTCGCGGGGTTTGAATCCTCGAAGATGCGCACCCCGAGGCTGCGCGCGGTCGGCGCCCAGACCCGCAGAGTCGCCTGGCCTTGTTTGAAATCCGGTCCGAGCGCGACGGGGCTGGCCTTGGCGGCATACAGGTCATCGAGCACGCCGGGGATCTGCAACGCCGTGGCGTCGACGCCCTGGCCCGAGCGCGTCGCCCCGATGGCGAGCTGGCCCTTGAGGCTGGCCGCTGCCGCCGCAACGGCAGCGGGCGGCAGCTTGAACGCCGCCAGGGTTGCGAGGTGCGGAAACTTCGTGCGCAGCGCCGGCGAGAGGCCCGCCGGATCGTTCACCAGCGTCCACGACTTCGAATTCGTGCTCGCGACGACGCCCGGACCATCGAGCGTCAACGCGCCATCCGGATCCGCGAACAGCGAAACGACGGTATCCGTGGGGACGTTCCAGGCAATCGTATCGGCCGACAACCAGTACGCCTGCGCCTTGGTGAGATCGCCGTGGATGCCGCCCACGACCACGCGCAGCTCCTTGGTGATCGAGTTCCACTGGAACACCACGTCCATCCCATCGGCCGGCACCGTGAACGCGATGTTGGCGCCGCCCGGCACGCCACCCTGGCCGTAGTTCACGTCCCAGCTGCCATTGAGCGCGACCTTGGCTTCGTACGAGCCGGCGGGAATCGCGCTGGTGCTGAAGCTATAGATAGAAGTGTCGTTGATGTCCTGCAGCCAGCTGCGGAAGCAGCCCGGGTCCCAGTCGCCCGGGCAACCGAGCTCGCTCTGGAAGCTGCCGGGCACGGTCGCGATGATGGAGCTGACGTTGTTGGTGACCCAGTGCGTCTTGTGGTCGTAGTAGAAGGTGAGGCTTTGCGGCGCCGGCATCGTCAACGGGATGTTCGGACCGTTCTGCTGCGCATGCTGGCCGTAGTTCACGTCCCAGCTGCCATTGAGCGCGACCTTGTACTCGTAGTCGCCGGCCGGGGAGATGCTGAACGTGTTGCGCCAGATGTCGCCGCCGGCGTCGTACGCCAGCTGGGTAACAGCGCAGGCGGGATCCCAGTCGGCCGGACATCCGGCTTCGGACTGGTAGCTGCCGGGGATGCCGACGGAGGCCGGATTTGCCTGGGCCGATGCTTGCCGGGCGCTGAAACCCAGGGCGGCGAGTGCCAGCAACGGCAGCACGGCGCGAATGCGCCAGGTCTTCGATGACATGTTCCTTCTCCCCATCGTTATGGCCCTATCTATCGACCATGTCGACCAAGACGGACCGAATTTCTCGTGCCCCGACGCTAATCGAGAAGCCGTGCGGTGTGCTTACGAATACGTATGCACAACCGCCGGAGAGATGTCGGGATTGCCTTACAGCGGCGCGAGCGCCGCGGCGAGTTTGAGGAATTCACGATGCGGCGTCGCACTGCCGGCCATGCGGGCGATGTCTCCCCGCACGCGGCGCGTGACTTCGGCGAGATCCGCGAGCGGCAGCAGGTTTGCGAGCGGGTCCCAGGATTCGGCTTCGATGCCCAGATTGCCGTACATGCACAGCCAGCTCGGGTCGAAGAAGCTCTCGGAGTCGAACTGCTGGATCAAGCCGCGCGCGCGATACAGCGCGATCTTGCGTACCAGCGTTTCGGGCAGGGACATTTCCCGGCAGTACCGCCACAACTCACCCGTGGTCCGCCCGTTGGCGCTGTAGTGCAGGATGATGAAGTCGCGGATGCGCCCGAACTCCGTGACCGACAGGCGGTTGTACTCGGCGGCCAGCGGCGCCAGCGACGCCGGCGTCATGGACTGGTCCGGCCAGAAGTGCAGTAGTTTGTCGATGCCCATCTGGATGAGCGAGATGCTGGTCGATTCGAGCGGCTCGAGAAATCCGCTCGACAATCCGATGGCGACACAGTTGCCGATCCAGAAGCGGCGCACGTGGCCGGCGCGGAAGCGCACCACGTTCGGCTCGCTCAAGCCCGGGCCCTCGAGCTGGCCGCGCAACGCGGCCAGCGCCTGCTCGTCGCTGACGTGATCCGATGAATACACGTAGCCATTGCCGATGCGATTCTGCAGCGGGATCCGCCACGCCCAGCCTGCTTCCAGCGCGCGCGAGCGCGTGAAAGGTTCGAGGCTCTCGGGATGCGCCGCCGCGCACGGCAGCGCGACGGCGCGGTCGCACGGGAGCCAGTGACGCCAGTCGATGAAACCGGCCTGCAGCGATTTCTCGATCAGCAGCCGATGGAATCCGCTGCAATCGATGTACAGCGCCCCTTCCAGCAGGTCGCCCGAATCGAGACGGATGCCCCGGATGTTTTCCGACTCGCCGTCCCGCAGCACCTCGGCGACTTTCGCATCGATGCGGTGCACGCCGCGCGACTCCGCGAACGCACGCAGGAAGGTCGCGAAGCGCGACGCATCGAAATGCACGGCCCAGTCGAAATGTTCGAAGTCGACGCGCGGATTGTCCGGCGGCAGCGTGACGCGGCCGGCGCGCGCCAGTTGCGCGCCCATGGCGTATTGGTCGAGCGTGCCTGCGTCGCCCGTCTGGACGGAAATGCGTTTCAGGCGGTTCCAGAGATGATGAAAAGCGACCGGACCCGCTTCGAGGCCGTAACGCCCGAACGCATGCATGAACGAGTGACTCTCATGCCGCCAGCCGTCGAACTCGATCGCGAGCTTGACGGTGCCGTTGGTCGCCTTCATGACCGCGAACGTGTCGAGTCCCAGCGATTCGAAATAGCGCCGGATCGCAGGCACGGTCGCTTCACCGACACCGATCGTGCCGACGGCCGATGACTCCACCAGCGTGATCGAAACGCCGAGTCGCTGCAGCCGATGGGCCAGCGACGCGGCCGTCATCCACCCCGCGGTGCCGCCGCCGACGATGACGACCGAACGGACCGGACTCGATTGCGCCAGGGACGGTTGCATCGCGCGGATTATCAGCGGAGCGGCGGCTCCGTGCATCGCACGATGGTGCGAATACGTATGCAGTAATATCCATGCGGTCATGGACGCCGAGTCGCTCGCCCTCAAACTGATGCGCATGCACGCCTGGATCGAACAGGCGGACGTCCATCCAAATTATTCGCGGCAGCAGTTCGATGCGGCGCCCGGTGCGGCGCAGATCTGTATCGATCCAACCTCGACGGAAGCCGCCGCGTCCTTCAACCGCAATCGCATCTTCCTGTGCGGGCGATCCGGCGAGTTGACTCACGATGACCTGCTGCGTTTCGTCGAGATATTCCGCTCGCGGGGCGTGCGCCGCTTCTTCGCCTGGCTGAGCCCCGGTCCGCAACGCGACACGGTGCGCGGTTGGCTCGAGTCGTTACGCATGCAGCGGGTGGTCTGGACGCGGTATCCAACGGTCGTGCTGAGCGAGCCTGCCAACGTGAATCCCAATACCGACTTCGAGATCCGCATGGTCAGTCGCGCGCAGATCGTCGCGGCGCGCGAACAGTTCGGCTTTCAATCGATGGAAGGCTTCGAACAATCCGCCGGGCGCGCGGGCTTCAGCCATTACCTGGCCTACGAGGGAGTGCGCCCCATCGCGAGCGCGGCCCTGGTCCAGTTCGAACGCATCGGATATCTCACCTACGCGCAAACCAACGAGTCGGACCGCGAACGAGGCGCCCAGAGCGCGCTCATCGTCCGTCGCTGCGAGGATGCGCGCCGTCTCGGCTGCACGAGCATCGTCAGCCAGACGCTGACGATGCTGGAACGCTCGTTCGCGAATCTGCAGCGCTGCGGATTCCGCGAGGTCTACGAGCAGGAAGTCTACGAGGGGCGCGCCTAGCAGCCGAATCCGCGCCGCGCGCGAGTCGCGGCGCGCGTTTTCGCTGCAAATCGAGATGCGGAGCGTCGACAGTTGAGCCCGGGGGACGAAGCGGGCGAGAGTGGCGCCCATTCGAGCTGGATTGCCGGACCGGCGTCTGCCGCCGGACGAGGGGACCTATGAGATTTCAAAGCACCGCGATCGCGGCATCGTTGTTTTCGACCTGGTTGACGCTTTCGGGCTGCGACCCGAAACCGGTCGCCGCGCCACCACCGAAACCCACCGCCCTGGTCGATGCGGCGCGCATCGCCGCGGCGGATCCGGCCGAGTGGCTGTCGCACGGCCGCACCTACGACGAGCAGCGGTTCAGCCCGCTCGACAAGGTCGACTCGGGCAACGTGGCGCAGCTCGGGCTGGCCTGGGCCTTCGATCTCGACAGCGCGCATCGCGCGCAGGAGTCGACGCCGCTGGTGATCGACGGCGTGATGTACGTGACCTCCGCCTGGAGCAAGTTGTTTGCCCTCGACGCGCGGACCGGAAAACAGAAGTGGACGTTCGATCCGAAGGTGCCGGGCGAGGCGGGTGTGAACGCCTGCTGCGACGTCGTGAATCGCGGGGTCGCCGCGTGGAACGGCAAGTTGTATCTCGGCACGCTCGATGGCCGGCTGGTCGCGGTCGATGCCGCGACCGGCAAACAGGTCTGGGACGTGAAGACCGTTCCCGACAACACGCGCTACACCATCACCGGCGCCCCGCGCGTGTTCGCCGGCCGCGTGCTCATCGGCAACGGCGGCGCGGAGCTCGGCGTGCGCGGCTTCGTCACCGCGTATGACGCCGAGTCGGGCAAACAACTGTGGCGCTTCTACACGGTGCCCGGCGACCCGTCGCTGCCGTTCGAGAGTCCGGCGCTCGAGAAAGCCGCCAAGACCTGGAACGGAAAGTACTGGCGGCTCGGGGGCGGTGGCACGGTGTGGGATTCCATCGTCTACGACGCCAGGCTCGACTACGTCTACATCGGGGTCGAGCCTGGCGTCGTAGACGATCAGAAGCTGCGCAGCCCGGCGGGCGGCGACAATCTCTATCTATCGTCGATCGTGGCGTTGAAGGGAGCGACCGGCGAATACGTCTGGCATTTCCAGACCACGCCGGGCGAAACCTGGGACTACACCGCGACACAGCCGATGATGCTCGCGGATCTCACCATCGCGGACAAGCCGCGCCAGGTGATCATGCAGGCACCGAAGAACGGCTTCTTCTACGTGCTCGATCGGGTGACGGGAGAGTTCATCTCCGGCGCGGCATACGCGCCGATGAACTGGGCGACGGGTCTCGACCCGAAGACCGGCCGGCCGAGGGAAACCAGGGAAGCGCGTTACGACCGCACCGGCAAACCTTCGGTGGTCGTGCCGGGCCCCGGCGGGGCGCACTCCTGGCAGCCCATGAGTTTCTCGCCGGTGACGGGCCTGGTGTATTTCCCGGTGATGGAGAGCGGCTTTCCGTTCATTCCCGCCTCGACCGCCGAGGGCAGCAAGCTCCACTGGGCGACCGGCGTCGACTTCAACGCGGGTAGTTTGCCCGTCGATGCCGCGATCCGCGCCGGCGCGAAGGCGGGCCTGAAAGGCCACCTGGTCGCGTGGGATCCGATCGCGCAGAAAGAAGTGTGGCGTGCGCAGTTCGATCACCCGTGGAATGGCGGCACGCTGGCCACCGCCGGCAACCTGGTGTTCCAGGGCAATTCCCAGGGCGAATTCAGCGCGTACCGCGCCACCAACGGTCAGAAACTCTGGTCGGCGCCGACGCAGGCAGGCGTGCTCGCGGCGCCGGTCACTTACGAAGTCGGCGGCGAACAATACGTGGCGATCGAAGTGGGCTGGGGCGGCGCATTCGGGCTCGCGGCCGGTGAACTCGCGCGCGATGCGCATCTGCCGTCGAACCTTCCGCGCGTGCTGGCGTTCAAGCTCGGCGGCGAGGGCAAGTTGCCAGAGTTGCCGAAGGCGGAGCTGGCGAAACTGGACCCGCCCGCCGAGATCGGCGATGCGGAAACCTGGGTCGCCGGAAAGGCCGTCTTTCACCTGTATTGCAGCGTCTGCCACGGCGATTCGGCGGTCAGCGGCGGCGTGTTGCCCGATCTGCGGCTGTCAATCGTCAATCGCGATCCCAAGGGCTGGGAAAGCATCGTGCGGGGTTGGGAACGGACGTCGCGCGGCATGGTTTCGTTCGCGGCCGAAGTGACGGCGGAGGACAGTGAAAAGGTGCGCGCGTATGTGATACACCGTGCGCATGAAGACCAGACCCTCGACGCGGCGGCGGCCATTGCCGCAAAACCGGCCGACAAACCGGCTGACAAACCGGCTGACAAACCGGCCAGCATCGTTCCCGGCAACTGACGTCGTCCGCAGTGTAGTTAGGGAGCCGCGCGATGCGTCGTAGAACGTTCGCGCGGCTCGGCTTCGCCGCCGGTTGCGCGCTGGCGCTGGCCGCGAGCGGTTCGGCGATCGGTGCCGACTCGAAGTTGCCGATCCTTCTGGCCAAGGTTTCGAAGGTGAATGACGGCGATTCGATCGAGGTACAGCTCGACGCGGGGCCCGCGCGGGTCCGGTTCTCCGCGATCGACACTCCCGAATTCGACCAGCCGTATGGGACGAAAGCTTCCGCCGCGCTCAAGGCCATGTTGCCCATCGGCTCCGATGTCGAGCTCGAAGTGGTCACGCAGGACCAATTCCGGCGCGTGGTCGCCACCGTGTGGCTGATGACCGACGGCAAACGCATCAACATCAACGAAGCCATGCTGCGCGACGGTCAGGCCTGGGCGTACCGGCGTTACATGAAAGACCCGAAATTCTGCGACCTGGAGCAGGAAGCGCGCTCGAAGAAGCTCGGCCTGTGGGCGCAGCCGGTCAGCGACTGGGTCTATCCACCCGAGTGGCGATTTCTCAAGAACGGCGAGATCCGCGCCTTGCCGACTCCGTACGAGGAGACACGCGAGACCTGTGTGGCCGTGCTGGGCCTGGCCGGCGTCGCGACTTACGAACCGCCGAAATAGCGGTAGCGGACGGGGATCGGCGCGAGTTCAACCGAGTATCTTGCGGCCCGACTCCACGGTTTGTTTGTCCTTGTCGCCCACCTCCGCGGACGGCGGCACGGCACGGCCCTTGATCACCGCCGGCCGCGCGCCGACCAGGTCGAGCCAGCGTTTCAGGTGTGGCAGGCCGTCGATCTCGACCCCGGACCAGGCGTGGCCGGCGACCCAGCTCCACAACGCGATGTCCGCGATCGAATAGTCGCCGCCGGCGATGTACTGGTTGCCGGCGAGCTGGCGTTCCATCACGCCGAACAGGCGCAGCACCTCGCGCTGATAACGCTCGATCGCGTAGGGGATCTTTTCCGGCGCATAACGGAAGAACACGTTGGCCTGGCCCATCATGGGACCGACGCCACCCATCTGGAACATCAGCCACTGCAGCACGCGCGAGCGCGCCTTGACCTCGGTGGGCAGCAGCTTGCCGGTTTTCTCGGCGAGATAGATGAGGATGGCGCCCGATTCGAACACGGCCAGGTCGCCGTTGTCGTGATCGATGATCGCCGGGATGCGCCCGTTCGGATTGATCTTCAGAAACCACTCTTCTTTCTGTTCGAGCTTCGAGAGGGCGATCGGCCGCACGGTGTAGGGCAGCGCGAGTTCTTCGAGCGCGATGGAGATCTTCCAGCCATTGGGCGTGGCGGCGGTGAACAGTTCGATCATGGTGGATTCCTCTGCGGGCTCACGCGAGTACACGCCGCCATGCTTGGCCAAGTCAACGCGCCTCTCATGATCTTTTATTCTGGTAGCAGAGTGATTGCGCTAGATTGCAGGCGTGGAATTTCTCAGCGCCCACTGGCGGCTCGCGGCGGTCGCCGCCTTGTTCTTCATCGGCGTAGCGGCGCGGCGCACCGGCTGGGCGGGCGCGCGCGAAGGCCGCTGGCTGCTTACCTTCGTCTTCAACGTCGGATTGCCCATCCTGATCTTCGGCGCGCTGACCGATGTCGCGCTGGTGCGCGAGCATGCGTTGCTGCCCGTCGCCGCGATCTGCACCTCGCTCGCCGGCTGGGGCGCCGCGGTCATGGTGGCGCGGCGCTTCGGTCTGCCGAAAACCGGCGAGGGCGCGCTGGCGATGTGCGCCATGTCCATCAACAATTCGATGGTCTATCCGTTCGCGGCGCTGAGTCTCGGCACCGCCGCCTTTTCGCAGCTGGTGATGTTCGACATGGGCCACGCCTTGCTGGTGTGGACCGTCACCACGGTGGTGGCCTGCAAATACGGCGGGCATGGCGATGACATCCCGGTGCTGCTCAAGCGCACCCTGCTGGCGCCGCCGTTGTGGGTGCTGTTCCTCGCGCTGGGGTTGAACCTGGGCGATGCCGCGATTCCACACGACTTCCTGCACCAGGCGCTGGTGCTGGGCCAGATGTTGATCCTGCTGGTGCCGCTCGCAATGGGCTTGCTGGTGAGCGCGCGCGGCATCCGGCGGCCCGAGGTGATCGCGGCCGTCGCGCTGCGTTCCGGTTTCGGCGCGCTGGTGGGCCTGATGCTGGCATGGTTGTTTGGCCTCGAAGGCAGCGCCGCGCACATCGCCGTCATTGGTGCCGCGGCGCCGATCGGGTTCACGGCGGTGGTGCTGTCCGCGCGCGAGGGGCTGGACCTCGACCTCGCCGCCAGCGCCGCGGCCGTTTCCGTTTTTCTCGGGTCGATCTGGATCCCGCTGGCGCTGATGTTCGTCTAGCGTCGAATCGGGTTTCCGCGGCGGTCGAGTGTGCAGGCGGCGAGCGCCGACAGTGGGCCGGATGTACACCACGAGCTCCGCGATCCTCGAAGCGCTGGTCGAAGCCGGCGTCGAATTCATCTTCGCCAACTTCGGCAGCGACCACCCCGGGTTGATCGAAGCCATCGCGCAGGCGCGCGCGGCGGGCAAGACGTGTCCGCGGGTGGTCACGTGTCCGGCGGAAATGGTCGCGATGTCCGCCGCGCACGGCTACGCCCAAACTACCGGCCGCGCGCAGGCGGTGCTGGTGCACGTCGATTGCGGCACGCAGGCGTTGGGCGGCGCGGTGCACAACGCGGCGAAGGGACGCGTCCCGGTGTTCATCCTCGCGGGCCTGTCGCCGTCGACCCAGGAAGGCGAGGCGCGCGGCAGCCGCAATGAATTCATCCAGTGGATCCAGGACGTGCCGGATCAGCGCGGCCTGGTGCGCGGCTATGTCCGCTACGAGAACGAGATCCGCCAGGGCGCAAACGCCAAGCAGGTGGTGCATCGCGCGCTGCAGTTCGCGCACAGCGCGCCGCGCGGGCCGGTGTACGTCACGGCGGCGCGCGAGGCGCTCGAGCAGGAGGTGCCGCGGGTAGCGATCGATGTGAGCCGTTGGCAGCCGGTGGCGCCGGCGGGATTGAGCGCGCACAGCGTGGAGCAGATCGCGCAGGCACTGATCGAGGCCGACTGTCCGTTGATCGTCACGTCGTATGTCGGCCGCGCGCCGGCCGCGGTGGCGGAGCTGGTCGCGCTCGCGAGCGAGCTCGGCATCGGCGTCATCGAGTCGGTGCCGAACTACATGAACTTTCCGGCCACGCACGACAGTTACCTGGGCGTGCAGTGGAACGAGCGCCGGCAGAACGCGGCGCTGGCGCAGGCCGACGTGGTGCTGGTCATCGACAGCGACGTGCCCTGGATCGGCGCGGTCAGCCAGCCGCGCGCGGGGGCGCGGATTTTTCACATCGATGCGGATCCGCTCAAGCTGCAGATGCCGTTGTGGTACATCGGCGCCGCGCTGCAATGCGCGGCCGATGCGACCGTCGCGCTGGCGCAGATTCGCAGCGCCGCGTCGAACGGCCTGTCGGCGGCGACGTTGTCGCAACGCCAGACGCGGCTGCAGGCGGCGCACGAATTGTGGGAGAGCGAAATCGAGCGCCACGAGCAGGCGCCGGCGCGCGGACTGAGCGCCGAGTACCTGGTAGCGCGCATCCGCGCGGCGATCGGGGAGGAGGCCATCGTCGTGAGTGAAGCGGTGACCAATTTCCACGTGGTGTCGCAACATCTGAAGCGGACGAAGCCCGGCACGTTGTTCTCGAGCGGCGGCGGATCGCTGGGCTACAACGGGGGGGCGGCGCTCGGCGTGAAACTGGCGAAACCGGGTGCGCTTGTCGTGTCGATCTGCGGCGATGGGTCTTATCTGTTTTCACAGCCGTCGGTGGTGCACTGGATGGCGCGGCGCTACGACGCTCCGTTCCTGCACGTGGTGCTCGACAACGGCGGCTGGCGCGCTCCGCGCCAGGCCGTGGTCAGCGTATATCCCGACGGAATCGCCGCGAAGGCGACCAACATCGACATCGATTTTCCGCAGCCACCGGACTATGGCGGCATCGCCGCCGCCGCGGGTGGCGCGCACGCCGAGGTGGTCAAGTCCGCCGCGCAGGTCGATGGCGCGCTGTCGCGGGCGCTACGGGCGATCCGCGAGGAGCGCCGCGCCGCCGTCATCGATGCGCATGTGGGTCCAGTTTGAACAGCCGCTCGGCATTGGTCTGGAAATACTTCAACTTGTCGGCATCCGACAGCGGCAGCTCGTCGGACACCGTCACTTCGGATGGCAGGTACTGGTAGGGATAGTCCATCGCGTACAGCGTGTGTTCCGGCCCCATGACCTGGTGGCACAGCATGATCGCCGGCGCCCAGGCGACGCCGCTGTTGGTCACGTACACGTTGTCGCGCAGGTACTCGCCCGGCGTTCTCCTGAGCTTGACCATGTGCGGATAGCGATTGGCCGCCACCTGCGCGCGATGCATGTAGTCGATGCGGTACAGCCAGAACGGCAGCGCCTCGCCGCAGTGCCCGACGATCATCTTGAGTTTGGGGAACCGGTCGAACACCCCGGCGACGATGATCCGCAACATGTGCAGTCCGGTCTCCGCCTGGAAACCGAACACCGCGCCGTCGAGGCCGGCGTCGAGATAGGGCCCGATCATGTCGCGCGGCGGCGCGTTCGGATGCAGGTAGATGGGCACGTCGAGCGCTTCGGCGGCCGCGAAGATGTCCCAGAACTTCGGGTCGTCGAGGCGTTCGCCTTGCGTGTGCGAATTGATGATGACGCCGCGCAGCCCGAGCCGGTTCACGCCGCGCTCGATTTCCTTCGCCGCCGCCTGCGGGTCCTGTGGCGCGCACGCCGCGAGGCCTGCGTAGCGGGTCGGATACCGGGCGATCGCCGCCGCGAGCTCGTCGTTGCTGGATGCGGCCAGCGAATTGGCCGTCGCCGCATCGAACACCTGCACGCCGGGCGACGTCAACGACAGCACCTGCATGTCGATGCCGCTCGCGTCCATGTCGGCAATACGCTCCGGCCCGACGTTCTGCAGCCGCTCGATGATGAAACGCGCGCGCGGACTCTGGCTGCCGAGATAGAAACCCCACAGGCTCTTGAACCCCGGGTCGTCGTAACCGCCGGCCAGCAACTTGCGGAAGCCGTCGAGCTGGTCGCGCGTGGCGAACGCTTCTTCCGTGGCAATGCGTTTGTAGGCTGGCATCCGTGGGACCTCGTTGCCGCGAAGCATCGCATGGGCCGCGCACGCATCGATTGCGCGCGGTGGCGACTTTCGCTTCGCGAACAATCGAGTCGACGCGGGCGCGCGCGCGGCCTGATGATGGACATCATGAGCACCTCCGGTTACCCGCCCCTGTTCCTCTTCATCGATGGCGAATGGCTCGGCACCGGCGGGCGCAAGTCGCAGACGCTGATAAACCCCGCCACCGAAGAAGTGTTGGCCGAGCTGCCACATGCCACGCGCGCGGATCTCGACCGTGCGCTGGCGGCGGCGCAGCGCGCCTGGAGTGAATGGCGCGCGCTGTTGCCGGTGGCGCGCGGCAAGATCCTGCGCAAGGCGGCGGACCTCATCCGCGCGCGCGCCGAGGAGATCGCGCGCATCGCGACGCTCGAGATGGGCAAGAGCATCCACGAGACGCGCATCGAGGTGCAGATGGCGGCCGAGGTGTTCGATTGGTACGCGGAAGAAGGCCGGCGCGCCTATGGGCGCGTGCTGCCGCAGCGGCTGCCGGGCCAGCGCATGACCATCGTCAAGGAGCCGGTCGGACCGGTCGCCGCCTTCGCACCGTGGAATTTTCCGGTCGGCAACCCGGCGCGCAAGATCGGCGCGGCGCTCGCGGCCGGCTGTACCTGCATCCTGAAACCGGCGGAGGAATCGGCTGGCACGGCGCTGGCGGTCGCCCGTGCGTTACACGATGCCGGATTGCCCAAGGGAGTGCTGGCGATCGTGTTCGGCGTGCCGCACGAGGTGTCCACGCATCTCATCGCGTCACCGATCATCCGCAAGGTTTCGTTCACGGGTTCCATTCCGGTCGGCAAGCAGCTGGTCAAGCTCGCGGCCGACGGCATGAAGCGAACCACGATGGAACTGGGCGGGCATGCACCGGTGATCGTGTTCGACGACATCGACCTGGAGAAAGTGCTCGATGCCTGCGTGGCGGCGAAATACCGCAATGCCGGGCAGGTATGCGTGTCACCGACGCGGTTCTACGTGCATGAGTCCATCTATCCGCAATTCGCTGCCGGGTTCGCGGCGCGCGCCAAGGCATTGCCGGTCGGCGACGGCATCGACACCGCGAACCGGATGGGGCCGCTGGCGCACGCGCGCCGGCTGCCGGCGGTGCAGGGCATCATCGATGAATCCCTGACCCACGGAGCGCGGTTGCTGGCGGGCGGAAAACGCCTGGCGCGCAAGGGCTACTTCTTCGAGCCGACCGTGCTGGCCGACGTGCCGAACAGCGCCCGCATCATGAATGACGAGCCGTTCGGCCCCGTCGCCCTCCTGAATCCGTTCCGCGATTTCGACACGGTGCTCGCCGAGGCGAACCGCCTGCCGTACGGGCTGGCCGCGTTCGGCTTCAGCAACAACGCGCAGCGCGTGCAGTTGTTAGGCGAGCGCATCGAGGCCGGCATGATCGGCCTCAACAGCTTTCAGATCTCCGTGCCGGAGTCGCCGTTCGGCGGCGTCAAGGAAAGCGGGCACGGCAGCGAAGAGGGCATCGAGGGGCTCGAAGCCTGCCTCGTGACGAAATTCATCAGCGCGAGTTAACGGACTTTGCCGGCCTTGTTGGCCAGCAGCACGTTCGACAACACGGCTGCGTCGACCGTATCCGGCAGGTGCGAACAGAAGCCGATGCCGGCGTAGAACGGCCCCTCGATGTCGAGCGTGATCGGCGGGCCGAATGCATGCATCGGTTCGCCCTCGACGCTGACGAACAACTGGAAGGAATTGCCGCGCTTCTCCAGCCCGACCCGTTTCGCCAGATCGTTGACGAGTGAATCGGGGCTGCGGCCCGTGGGCCGGCCGCGGCCGCCAATGCGAAACTCGCGGTCCTTCGTCAGATCACCTTTTGCCGGGCGCTGCGCGAGCTGGATCATTCCCTCGCCGTGCAACGCGACCACGACCTGCTTGGCGTCGTCTTCGAGGGACTGCCGGATCACCAGCACCGCCTTGCGGTCGCCGTAGCCCTTGGGATCGGGAAAAGCGATGTCCGCCGCGATCGAGACGTCGCCCGAGAGCTTCTTCCACAGGAACCGGAACTCGTCGCGCGAATACCAGATGTTGTAGCCGGCGGAATTGATCGTGTACGCCTTGCTGGACGCGTCATACGTAGCGCTGCCAGGCGCAAGCGCCGCACCCACGTCGGATTGCCCGTCGAACAGGCCGATCGACTCGTTGACGGTGATGGTTTCGCGATGGAAGTCGCGCGGCGGTGGCACTTGCTTATGGGTCGCGGACCCCGGAATCGCCCAGTCCGGCACGAGTGGTTTGGCGGCCGGGGCTGCGGACTCGGGCGACTGCGCGAGCACGGCGCCCGGAAGCCAAAGAACTACGGAGATCGCAAGGCTCGCGCGTGCAGTGAAGTTCATGGGGCGCGATATTACTCGAACCCCAGAACCCTCATCGAGGCCTTCAGGCGGCGGTGGCTTGCTCGCGCCGGTATTCCCGCGGCGTCGCGCCGTACTTCGAGCGGAACACGCGCCCGAAATGCGTCGGGCTGTTGAACCCGTAGTCGAATGCGATCGCCGTGACCGTGCGGCCGCGCTGCGAAGGCGACAACAACGCGCGTGAGCAGGCCTCGAGCCGGCGGCGCAGGATATAACGCGCCACGGTCTCGTCCTGATCGCTGAACAGGTGGTGCAGATAACGCGTGGTCATCTTGCAGGCATCGGCGATCCGCGTCGGTGTGAGCTCCGGATCGTTGAGGTGCGCCTCGATGAAATTGATGATGCGGATGCGATGCGCGGTGGCGAGCGAGGAGCGATCCGAGCGCGACTGCGGCAGGTCGGCATAGGCCGCGGCCACCAGGTCGAGGAGCGCGTTGTTGACGCGCGCCGCGGTCGGCATGTCGAGGTTCTTCTGGTACTCGAACCAGAAATTGCGCAGGAACCGGGACAGCAGGGCGCAGACACCGCCGGCCGCGACCATCGGGATGGCGACCAGGCATTCGGGGCAGGCGATGTGCCGGCGCAGGATGGCGTCCGGGATGCCCAGCACCAGCATGCGATTGGCGCCGCCAAAGGCGATTTCGTAGTGGCGCGTGCTGTCGCAGAGCGTGAAGTCGCCGGTACGAAGAATGGCCTCGCGGCCGTCCTGTCGGCTGACGCTTTCGCCTTCCATCTGCAGGTGCAGGAAGAACAGCGAACTCCTGGTGCGCGCGACGTGCGCGCGCGAGTGCCGCACGATCTGCGCGTCGGAGTACACCTCGGCGAGCGTCAGCTCGCCGATGGCCGCGCGCGAGATGCTGCCGTTGAAAGTCCGGATGTCGACCGGATCGGATACCAGCGGCGAGAAGCTCTCGCAGGCCCGCTCATTCCAGTACGTGAGCTTGCGGCGCGGATCCAGACCGAAGGTCGAAAAAGATTCCACTGTTGCCATGACTCCCTCCCCCGAGGCGCCCGACTTTGATCGGCCAGTTTCTGACCGTGAATAGTTATACGGGATAGTTATTGGGAGTAACCAATTCGTAGTTCTGATACGAGCTATCGATAAAAGTGTTCTCTGCAGGTCGAGATGCGGGCGGGCGCCCGGATGCAGCATCGCCGGGAGAGGGAGGGGCTGCGGTGGTTCGAACGGCACCGTTGAGGGAATTGATCGGCTATGCCCTGCGGCGCGCGCAGGGCGCGGTCTATTCGGATTTGAGCGATTCACTGGCGGCACTCGAGTTGCGGCCGGTGCAGCTCACGTTGCTGCTCATGGTCGAGGAGAATCCCGGCGCCAGCCAGTCCGGCGTCTGCGAGGCGCTCGGCATCCAGAAGACCAACACCGTCGCCACGATGGGAGATCTCGAACGCCGCGGTTTCATCGTGCGGAAGAAATCCTCGAGCGACGCGCGCAGCTACCAGCTGTATCTCACCGCGAAGGGAAAACGCCTCATGCTGCGCGCCGGCGAAGTACATGCCATACACGAACAACGGCTCATCGATCGCATCGGTCTCGACGGCCGCGACCAACTGCTGCGCCTTTTGGGTAAGCTCACCGACATCAAATGAATCGACCCATCGTTGAGCTGCAACGCCACGGCGAAATTCTAGTCCTCGTGGTGGACAACCCGCCCGTCAATACCATCACGGCCGCCGCCCGCGCGGGAATGTCGGAGGCGCTGACGCATGCCGCCGCCGACGAAGCCGCGCGGGCGCTCATCCTGCGCTGTGAAGGCAACAATTTCTTCACGGGTGCGGACATCAATGAATTCTCCGGTCCGCCGAAGGAAGCCGAGTATCGGCAATTGTGGGCGAAATTCGAGGGAATGAAGATTCCCGTGATTGCCGCGCTGCATGGTTCGGCGATCGGCGGTGGACTCGAACTCGCGCTGGCCTGCCACTATCGCGTCGCAACACCGACGGCGAAATTCATGCTGCCCGAGGTCACGCTGGGAATCATTCCGGGCGCGGGCGGCACGCAGCGGCTGCCGCGCCTCGTGGGTATCGACAACGCGTTGCGCATGATCTTCGACGGCAAGCCGGTCGATGTGGCCAAAGCGCGCGAGCTCGGCCTCATCGATGAAATCATCGCGGGCGATTTCATCACCGGCGTGCTCGCATATGCGCAGCAGTTGATAACGCTCAGCCGCGGACCCCGCCGCACTTCCGAACTTACGGTCGACCCGGCCAGCCTGTCGCTCGAGCTCATGGCCAAATGGCAGGCGGAAGCGCGCCGGATGTATCCGAACCGCAGCGCCGCGTTGACCGCCATCGAATCCGTGAGCGCCACCGCACGGCTGCCGTTCGCGGAAGGCCTGTTGTTCGAAGAGCAGCT
>Ga0193752_1001361_pt1 | contig 20470 bp, 22 predicted proteins | sample H1c1metaG_FD_144924 | JGI IMG/M metagenome (GOLD analysis project Ga0193752, IMG submission 144924) | Soil microbial communities from a riparian zone of the East river system, Colorado, United States - H1c1 | ecosystem: Environmental > Terrestrial > Soil > Riparian zone | place: USA: East River...
GCCCGCCATCCGCTTTGCTCCAAAGCTCCTCCGTGCGCGGGCTCGCAAGGCTGTGATACAGAGAACCGGATTGCGGCCCCGCGGTCGAGCTTCACTGAACCCTCGGCGCGGTCCTTCGCCGCAGAACCCGCTCTCGTTAGGCCGACTGACGTGGCGAACTCCGAAGAGAAAGCGCGACGGATGCAAGTGCAGCGCGACTTAGGGTTGCGCTCGCCGCAAGCTCGTCCAGTCGCTGCGAAATCGCCGGGACGACGCGTTGTGCATGCATGCTTCGCGTGTCGATTCACCGCCAAGCTCGTCGAGCTCCCTGGCCTTGCACCGCATGTCTGTCCGCCATGTCGGGGGCCATTGCACTTCATGGGATGGTCGTTTCATGCGCCACCGCGCGACGACGACGAACAGTGGGAGAAGGTCGAAATCCTCTACTCGCGAGGATTTCGCTTCTCATCGAGCGGCCACGGGACTTCGTATCCACCGCTGCCTGAACGACTGCGCGACGTGGAAGAATTCCTGCTGCGTTATCCAGATCATCCGCTGCGCACCGCCCAGCAGACCCAGACGCGCGCTAGCTGACGCGCCGAGGTCAACTGCGCGGGCCTAACGTTGGCTTGCTGCGGACGAAGGACCGCCATCCGTTTCAACCGGAAGCTCCCCGTGCGCGGGGCCGCAAGCCTGTGATACGAAGAATGCGGATTGCGGCCCCGCGGTCGAGCTTCGCTGAACTTTCAGCGCGGTCCTTCGCCGCAGAAGCCGACTCTCGTTAGGCGCACCAGGAGAAGCGATGACTGCTGACGTCGGCAATCGGAGATCTTCGTGGAAAGCGCTGGCTGCCTGGGCTGCGATTGCGGTCAACGTCGTGGGGTGCGTTGGCTTGCTCGCTTTGAGCTTCTGCCCGCCGGGTCTGTCTTGGCTCGCATGGGCTGGGCTCATCTCATCCCTCAGCACTGCCGCAATTCTTGCTCGTGACCTGCAGCCAATCACGTCCTCAGCGGAGCGCGACACCACGGATCGACTTTCCGAGAATCGCATGCTCACCTTCGTCATCGCGGCACCTGTGGTTGCGACCGTCGCATGGCTCCTCCTGAGCTTGCTTTGGGGCGCCTAACTTTGGGTTGCTGCGGACGAAGGACCGTCTTCAGAATTTCGAATTCTCCCCGTACGCGGGCCCGCGAAGCTCTGGCATAAAGAGAACCGGATCGCGGGCCCGCGGCCGAGATGACCGACACCTCGGACGGTCCTTCGCCGCAGAACCCGCTCTCGTTAGGCAGACTCACCTAACTCGCGACTACCGGCTGACAAGCAGCGAATCTAATGCTAGCGAGCGCGTCTCGAGCGATCATCACTTGCAATTGAGGGCATAAACCTATGCGACGGCTCTTCTTGTCTCTATTTGTTTCGCAACTACTAGCGTGCGAACTGGTAAAAAAGTCCGATTCGAGCGCGGGCGAAGGGGGGTCCGCTGGTGCAGCTGGCAGTTCCGGAGCCAGCGGCGACGGCGCCGCTCCCGACGCGACCGTGACCAAGCACGACTTCGAAGACTCAGGACTTGGGGACTGGCAGGTGACTGATGAATTCGCGCAAGCGGGTCGTTCCCTGCGACCGCCCATCCTGATGACGGGAGAGCGTTCGAGCATCACGTGGGCCTGTGATGACAGTGAGCACACAAGCTTCAGCTTCTGGTTCGCAGGCAACGCGGATCTATATGTTGATGGCGAACTCTATGAAAAGCTAAGCAGCGGGGTGAGCCTCGCAGGATACTTTGTTGAGCGATCCATCGTAGTGCCTGATGGCGAGCACGAGTATCGATTTGAGGTAGTCGGACCGCCCGAAGGCGGACGACCGCTATTCGGCCTCGATACGTTTGTCTGCGCGCGTGTCGAGCCCTATGCGGTGTCAAGTGAGTGGGCCTTCGAAAACTCCTTCGCGCCTCTCGAGTTCACTGGCTTTGAGGTCGACGATCCCGCAGATCGATGGCAAATCACGAATTCGGCGCCACAGTCCGGAAAATTCTCAGTCAGACCCCCACTACTGACGTCGGGCAAGTCCCTCGCTTTGAGCACTGACTGTGGTGACATCGTTCACAGCGAGTTCAGCTTCTGGTTTGCCGGTCAAGCGGATCTGTATGTGGATGACGAGCTTTACGAGAGCCTGAACGCCGGTACCAGCCTTGCAGGGTACTTTGTTGAGCGCTCCATTGTGCTACCACAGGACAAGCACGAGTATCGCTTCGAGGTTGTCGGACCGGCTGAAGGCGGAAGACCAATCTTTGGTCTCGACACCGTGGCTTGTTCCGGCGATTGAGCAGGGCGGTGTATCGGATTCGGCCTGATCGGGCAGCGTAACGTGGAGTTGCTGCGGACGAAGGACCGCCTTTCGATTTCCGATTTGCCTCGGTACGCGGGGCCAGCCCCGCGGTCGAGCTTCGCTGAAGCCTCGGGCGGTCCTTCGCCGCAGAACTCTGAGTCGTTGGGCGGACTGCGGTTCCTATCTCGCCAGAGCTTTCGCTAGACCGCGTGGAATCGCGATCTCACTGAACTGCTTGCGGGGATACAGATAGTCTTCGCCCGACTCGTCGATCACGCGAATCATGCCGAGCTTGTCGGCAGACGCGTCTGGAACCATCGAGTAGATCTTCCGCGTCTCAAGCGAGGCCGCATAGCCGTCGTTGGAAACGCAGACCACGAACTTCCGACCGCGTTCACGCGATGATGCGCTTGATCTTGTGCTCTTTGGCACCGATGCCGTGCGCTTCGTACCAGTGGACTTCCGCGGTGTGGATGCTGCCATCGTTGAGCCGGATTCTAGCGATGCCTTTGCGTTTGCGCCACCGCCCTCGACCGTGAACCTTCTGCACCCGCGCAAGCTCGCGAATCTCGCGGCCTGTCGCGATCGTTTCCACGTCGACGAGTGGGCTGACGATCTCAAACATCAGTGAGCGAACCGCACAACGCGTGCTGTCGTTGACCAACGATTTGCTGAACCGGCCGCCCAACGTGGGCTTGCTGCGGACGAAGGACCGCCTTCACGGCAAGTCGAATGGGAGCAGTAGTGTTAGGCCGACACCTGATCAGCTTGCAGGTCTCGATGACGCTGTAGAAGAGCGCCGCGACCTCGGTGCCGCGCTGCGAGCTCGAGCCGTAGTGATTCTTGCGCCCGACGACGATGCCGCGCAGCGCGCGCTCGGTCGCGTTGCTGTCGACGGGCACAGCGACGTGCTCGCGAGCTGGCGCCCGGCACGCGCTTCGAGCTCGCCATCGCTCAGTGTGCTCGAGAAGAAGCGCCGAGCCGCGCATCCATCTGTACCGAAGCGGTGAGGATGACCCAAAACCGAGGCGGCAACACAGACAGCAACTTAGATCTGAGCAGTCGATGTCGCGGCAGCTCCCTGTGCTGGGCAACCCAAGCTGCTCGTCGTCCTACTGACCTACTGCCCCGAAGCAGTGTCCGCGATTGCCCGTGCGAAGGGCTCGAGGTACACGCAGAGTATGCCGGACGACTGCACGGTCCTGATCGCTCGAGCTGCGGTCGTCGCGGCGTGGTGCTTGACGGCTGCTCCCGCGCTAGCGGACAGCGCCGGCCAGCTCGACCTCACGCTGTATGGCAGCCCCCTCATTTCATCGAACGTAGACGACAACGTCGACGCCGGCGGCTTCGCCATCGGCGCATCGGGGTTCATCCGCTTAGGCGAGCTGCTGAGTGTCGGTCTCGTCATCGAGCACGACCAGATCGGCTGGGCAGCCGAAGGTGGTCCGAACATCGCCGAGCCCGGCAGCTCATTTCCCGACGTCGACGGCTCGATCACCCATCAGTACGCCCTGCTCGCCGCACGCCTCTACTTTTTGAAAGCAGGCCCCGTGGATCTGTTCGCGCAGCTCGGCGCCGGCGTGGGCGACGTGAGCTACTCGCCCTATCAACGCTGCTCGCTTGAAGAAGGCTTCGCGGCCCAGCTCGCGCTAGGCGCCGAGTGGCGGCTCGCGCGCACCCTGGGCCTGCACACTAGCCTCGCCGCGGCGCCCTTCGGTTGGGGCATGGGCTGCGACGAGAGCGGATATCCGGGCAGACCGCCCGAGCCCTATGCGCACTTCGGCCTTATGGCTCGCATCGGTCTCACCTCGGTGTGGGCGCCTCCTTGAAGCGAGCCTGTACAACGCGCTAGCAATCGATCACGACCTACCGGAGGTAGAGTTCGGGACCTGATCCCGCAGGGTGACTGTGCAGGCCCTTCTCGTTCTTGCCGCCGCGCTCGCATTCTTGATGGTCCCTTGGGCCATCATTGCGCTCTGCTTAACCCATGTCGCCAACGCACTCGCGGTGCGGTGGCAGGCGCCAGCGCTTGCTGCAACTGTTCAGGTTGGCACAGCGCTCGTCACTCTCCTCATTCTCGCGACGGGTGCGCTCATCGCGTTTGGTACCGTTGCAAATGCTGACGCGGCATCCAAGGCGACAATGCTCGCGCGAGGGATTCTTGAGCTGACCAAATGCACGGCTTACTTCGTACCGCTCGCCGCCTTAACCATTGGCTGCGGAACTTGGTTGTCTGGCGCTCTAGCCGCAACTGGCGCAGCCCAGGCGCGCGGTCCTGATGACGAGCGAATGGCGACAGCGGCCTAACGTGGAGTTGCTGCGGACGAAGGACCGCCTGCAGAATTTCGAATTCTCGCCGTACGCGGGCCCGCAGCCCTTGTGGTAAGCAGAAACGCGGACGGCGGGCCCGCGGTCGAGCTGCGCTGAAAACTCAGCGCGGTCCTTCGCCGCACAAGCCTGAGTCGTTAGGCGCACCGGAGAAGCGATGACTGCTGACGTTGGCAATCGAAGAGCTTCTTGGAAAGCGCTGGGCGCGTGGGTAGCGATCACGCTCAACGTCGTACTGTGTGTTGGCTCGATCGCTTTTAGCTTCTGCCCGCCTCATCTGTCTTGGCTCGCATGGGCTGGGCTCATCGTGTCCCTCAGCGCTGCCGGCATTTTTGTTCGCGACGTCCTGCCGATCGCATTTTCAGCGCAGCGCGACGCCACGGACCGGCACGCCGAGAATCGCATGCTCGCGTTCGTCATCGCTGCACCGGTAGTTGCGACCGTCGCATGGCTGCTCTTGAGCTCGCTTTGGGGCGCCTAACGTGGAGTTGCTGCGGACGAAGGACCGCCTTCCGATTTCCGAATCGCCCGGTACGCGCGGCCGCAAGGCTCATGATAAACAGAAACCGGACTGCGGCCCCGCGGTCGAGCCTCGCTGAGAGCTCAGCGCGGTCCTTCGCCGCAGAAGCCTGAGTCGTTAGGTCGACACCGGAGAAAGAACGCGCGAGTTGCCAACGTCGCGGGCCGCGATATTCTGCGCCGCATGGGTCAACCGCTCACCGTCCCGCCGCCCGGATTCGATGAGCCACGAAGCCAACCCGTCCGCCGCGCGGCCCTGGACCGAAGTCCGCGCCGAGCTTGAAGCCAAGCTGCGACGTCGCTGAACACCGGCGACATGACTCTTTCCTCCAAAGTCAGCCGCTTGCAGAGGCTCGGCTTTATCAAGCGGCATCCTGGTACCAGGACGAAGAGCCGGCATCATCTGCCCTCACGCCAGAGCGACCACAGCACGCCCACGAGCTTGCGGGCCAGCGCGACCACCGCGATCTGTTTGTTGCGACGCTCGGCGATGCCCAGAGCCCACTGCACGACCGGCTCGTTCTTCCGCACGCGCATCATCGACCACGCTCCTGGCACCAACGAGAAGCGCAGATCGCTCGCGCCCGCTTTCGTGATCCCCGTGCGGTGCGAGCGCATCGAGCTCGATTTCTCGCCCGGCGTCAGACCCAGATACGACATCAAGTGATGTGACGACTCGAAGCGATCAGGCTGATCGATCACCGCGACGAAACGCATCGCGTTCACCGGACCCACGCCCGGCACGCTCATCAAGCGCGTACACAGCGGGTCCTGCTCCGCGAGCTCGAGCAGCTCGCGGTCCGCTGCCTTGATCTCAGCGTTCAGCGACTCCAGTACCGTGAGCACGCGCGCCAGGTGCGTCGGCAAGCCCTGCGGCTGCGCGAGCAACACCTGCCGCACCTGCGCAGGAAACGTCTCCGGGCTGCGTTTGTGGATCACCACCGCGCTCGAGCGCAGTCGACTGCGGACGTGATTGATCAGCTTGGTGCGCGACTGCAGCAACACGCTGCGACTGTTGCACAACGCCTTGCGCTGGCGCGACAGATCGGACGGTACGTGCACCGACGGCAAGTCGATTCGCGTCGAGACTTCGCTGAGCTTGCGCGCGTCGCGCTGGTCCTTCTTGATGCCGCGCTCGCCGACGCCGAGCGAGCGCACCAGCGTCGCGGCGACGACGCGCACTTCATGGCCGTGCTCGACGCCGCATCGGCGACAAAGAACGCTTCGGTCGACGTCTCTACGATCACGCGACTGAGCGGCTGCTTGCTCAAGAACGCGGGTAGCCGCGCCGTCGCGAGCTTGCGCTCCGCAATGATCTCGCCGATTTGGTTGCGGATGCAGATTTGGGATTCTCTCGAGCCGAGATCGATTGCAAGATGCTGCACGGCTGGTCTCCTTCGCGTTGCGCCTTGAGCGCGTCCTTTGATTGAGGCACGAGCAATTGTGACCTCGTTGCGAGCGAGACCAGCCGTTCTCTACGGCGCGGCCGGCGACAACGCTTCAGACCATGGGCCACCTCATCCCATCTGTTGCTGCGCCGCGGACGAAGGACCGCCATCCGTTTCACTCGGAAGCTCCTCCGTACGCGATCGCACCGCCCGCGCTCGGCGCGATCACTCACGGCGAAGCTGCTTCTGAGCTTGCCGACAGCGAAAGAAGATCCGGCGCTGGTCGAATGCAATCAGGCTAATTTGGCATTCACGCTCGGGGTCTCCCGCGTCTCGATCGGGAAAGCGCTCGCCCAACTACAGCGGGCCAACTTGCTGGTACTGGGCTATCGCACGATCAAGATCGCAGACCGCGCGATGCTGAAGCGCTGGCTTGAGAAGCACCGCATGTTGTCACCACTTGGGTCATACTGAGGTACGGTCCGGCCGGTCGGCGTACGCGGGCCCGCACCCGCTGTTGTCCGTTGGCCCGATACGAGAAAGCTCATGCTGATCGACATTTCCGAGGACGAAGCGCTCGTGCTGTTCGACTTGCTTCAGTCGTTCGAAGAGTCGGACGAGACAACGATTGCTTTGCGACACGTTGCCGAGCGCAATGTCCTCTGGGCGCTGACCGCACAACTCGAGAAGCAGCTCGTTCCTCCCTTCAAAGAGGAGTACGCAGCGTTGCTCAGCGCGGCGCGCGCTCGCGTTGAGGAGCACGGTCCACCGTGGTGAGTAGCCCGCCATGAAAGCCGCCGAGGCGGCGTTCTGCGAGCCGACCGCGCTCTCTTGAAGAGAGGCCAACATCCAGCCGGCGTTCAGAACAGCGCCGATGAGGCCGATAGCTGCACGCGGCCACCTGTCGGCGGTGGGGTCCAGAGCGCGAGCTTCGTTCCGTGCCAGTACCGGAACGAGAGGCCGGCATCGTCGAGCGATCGATCGAACGTGAACCGCGCGCGCGTCGGCGCACCGTCCTCATCGACTTCGCGCACCTCGACGGTGAGATGCGCGAGCGGGATCCGGTCGCCGGCGCGAAACGGCTCGAGAGAAAGATCCCGGACGCGGTTGAAGGGGGCTGCGAACCAGCTGCGCGCTACGTGCAGCTCGAGGCTGCGATCATCGAGGCGCTGAATGTCGAGCGACTGACTGCCAGCGTACAACGCAAACACCGGTGGACCGATCTCACCGCGCGCTGCGCGCATCGAGGACTGGTACCACGGCAACGTCCAGCTCGGCGGGTTGAGGACGATCGTGATCGGCGTTGTCTGACGCGGGAGCACGTCGTCGAGCGCGCGGGCAGCGCCACTGCCGAATGGCGAGCTGATCGAGAACAGGACCGGCACGAACAGAAGCGGCAACCACACGGCGTGCACTCGCCAGACGACGCGCGCGACGCCACGGCTGAAGCGCTCGGGTGCGTCGTAGTGGCTGGCCACCCATGGGCCGAGCACGCCGTAGATGCCGAACGCGACGAAGAACCGGAGCCGATCCTGCGGCGGCGCCGTGACGAGTGGCACGAGGCTCAGCAACGCACCGATCGCGAGCATGCGCGCGTGCGGCAGCTCGATCGAGCGTGAGCCTAGCAGCCGAAGGAGCACCACGAGGACGACGAGCGAGAACGCGAGGACTGGCCAACGGAGCTCGGGTATGAGCAACGGGAGGGTCGCGACCGGCGCGGTGGCCGTGGTCGCTAACCAGACCGGAACCTCCTCGATCCATGCGAGCAACGCGGCGGCCGGCGCGTGAAGCACGTCGCGATGCAGGGCTTCACGGCTGGCGCCGTACCCCGCGGTCACGTAATGCACGAGGTACGCGGACGTCACCGCTGCGTACGGCGCAAGCGCGAGCGCGCGTCGCATGCGCGGCGCGCGGTCGACGATCAGCGCGTGCGCACCGAGGTAGCCGAGCACGCATAAGCCAAGCTCTCCGCTCGCTAACGACAGCGCAAAGCACAGACTCGAGAGCACGAGCAGAAGCGGCCGCCCTGCGCGGCGGGCGCGATCGTGAAGTAACAGGCAGGCGAGCGCGAAACACACCGCCAACAGCGTGTTGCGACATGCGATCCAGCCCACCGATGTCGCGAGCGCACCATCCAGGCCGAAGAACACTGCGGCCCATCCGAGCCCTGCGCCCGACAGACCGAGTTGCTTGTACAGCGCCACGGCGAGCCACACGATGGCCGCGAAGATTGCGCCGTTCTCGAGGTGCATCCACCACACCGGTGCCCCGTGCTCGAAATCCAACCACAGACTCAGCGAAGTGAGCGGCCTGAAGAACCGGACCTGCTGGTGCTCGTCGGCCCACCAAGGCGCGCGCCCGGCGGCGCGCTCTTCGAGCACGCGCGCATGGGCAGCCTGCCGATCGAGCGGATCGAACAAGTACGCTGCAAACGGGCCGCCTTCGAGCACTTGCTCACGCAAGATGTAGTCATCTGCGTGCAGGCCCATCGCAAGCGCGGGCAACGTGAACACAAACGCGATCAGCGCCAGGCGCCGTTCGATGTATGGGACGCCAAGCCAGCGGGTCGCGCGCGCGTAGAGCACGCGGGCAAGACACCGCGCTGCGACATGAGTTCCACCGGCTAGTTTCGGCTCGAGCTCCAGCGAGGTTAAGCGCCATCACTCAGCTCGCCTTCAAGCCGATCGATCTCGTAGCCCTCTTTGCGGCCCGGTACACGATCGTCCCGCCCGATACTCGTTCAAGCAGCGGCAGCGTGGTTTGCTAAGGTGAGTGGGGTATGGAGCAAGAAGATTTCGAAGGCACCCTGGTCCTGGAACAGTTGGCAGAAATCGGTCGCGTCGAGGAATTTTTCGACGCCATCGATGCCGACGACGTGCGTCGTGCCGTCTCGCTGATGAAGCGAGCAAACGTCGACGAGGCGACGATCGCGATCGTGGTAAAAAAGATCGAGCAGGCCGACGGCGAGCACTGAAGCTATGGGCAGTGGAATCAAGTCTTGTTACTTCGGATGCATGAGCTGCCGAGCATTGGTCGACGCAGGGGCTCGTTGGGCGTCGTCAACGCTGGAGACGAGCGAGGTCGTGTCGCGAGCACGACCGGTCGACCCGGCGGCCGTGCTCGCGGCGCGCGATTATTGGGAGCCGGCAGAGGACGCGCCGTCGGATTGGCTCAATCTCGACGTGCTGCCGAAGGTGCGTACGTTTCTCGAAGCGCATGCGAAGCACGAGCTGCGCTTCGGCGATGAGGAAGAGATCATGGGCGCGGGCGACACCGCGTTTCTCGATTGGCTGGACTTGAGCGAGGCTCCGATCGTGACGCCGAGGTACTTCACCGAGGTGCTGCACCTCACGAGCTGGGCGCAGGTCGAAGAGAACATCGAGTCGCGCGCCACTCAACCGTGGTGGTGGTCGGTCGACGGGGTGCACGATCGCACGCGCGCACGCTTTGATGAGCTCGCCAACGCCAGCTATCCGGCGGTCGAGAGCCGGGGCCGCGTAGGCAGCTTCCCTGCGGAGGCAAAGGCCGGCGGCGGCTACGTGTGGGACGCGGTCTTGGAGTACCGAGTGTGGTGCCACCCCGCGGACGGCGCTGCCGATCTCTACAAGGGAGAGGACTACTTCTACCCATTCGAGTCTTACGCCGAGGCGCTCGCGTTTTCGCGAGCCACCAAGGGCGCGGAGCAGCCGCTCGCGCTGATCCGGCAGGACGAATACATCGACGAGCCGGAGCCCGGCCGCTTCGTTCACATGCGCGAGACGCGGATCGCCGAGTGGCCGGTCGAGTTTCTCAATCGGCCGAAGCGCAGCAAGTCGACCATCCCCAACTTCCTGTCGCCCAACGCTCCGGCCAACCGCCTCGACATCATCCGCGGCCTCGTGAAGTAGCGCGCATCGCGGCTGGTTGATCCTGCCACCGATCCCTCGTAGACCATGGCCATGCGGTGCGTCGGGGCTCAACCGCTGATCGGCATTGTTCTCTCGCTGCTCGCGGGCTGCGGTGGCACAGCGCCCGGGCCCGCGCACGCGCCGGCCGCTGTGCAAGCGCCGACCGCGCCGCCGGAAGAGAAGATCACGTACGTGCCGGCGCAGCGCGACCAGTACACGCTCAAGCTCGTGTACCTGTTGCGGCACGGCTGGCGCACTCCCGCCGAGCTCGAGGTTGCGCCGATGAGCCTGAAGACGATGGCGGAGCTCGAGGTCGACGCAAACGGGATCTTCGTGAGCTATCGGCTCGCCAAGTCGAGCGGCAGCCAGCCGTTCGATAGCAGCGTCGCCGGGCACCTGCAGACGCTGATCGACTCCGGCGCACGCGCCGAAGCGGGCCCGCCCTACATCGTCGATCGGATCTTCGGTGAGACGCTCACGGTGCTGTTCCGAGGACCGCCGCCGCCCGGCACGCCGCCCTACTAGCTCGGCAAGCCAGCGGCGCGCCACAACGCGTCGAGGCCCTCGGGGGTCCCCGGCCAGTGTGCGCGCACGGCAGCCGGGCCGGCGCGGCGTACGACGGAGCGCAGCACGAGGCACACGATGATCGCGTCGTCTGCGTAGCCGATGATCGGTATGAAGTCGGGGATCAGATCGAACGGCACGGCGAGATACGCGAACAGCAGCCACAAGCGCACGCGCACACCGCGCGGCAAGCTGGCATCGGTCGCGAGGCGGTGAAGCAAGCGCAGCGTGTCGGGCAGCAGCCGCAGCGCCTCTTGCAAGCTCGAGCCCTTGGGGCGGGCGATGATCAGCACGGCTGCGAGCACGCTCCACATCACGAGCAGCGCGACGGCGATCGACCCGAGATATGCCACGGCGAAACTGGTATCACAGCTGCCGTGACCAAGCGCGCCGCTTCAACCGCAACGTGGCCCTGCCCGAAGTGCAAGCGCCGGTTCACGCGTAAGAACCAGCGTCACGCGTGCGGCACCGGTGAGGGCACGGATGTCGTGCGCAACCGTCCGCCGGAGATCGTCGCGGCCTACGCGGCGCTCGAGAAATTCGTAAAGGCGCTCGGCGAGGTCGAGCTGGTGACGCGCGAGCGCTACGTGCTGTTTCGGAGCAAAAAGATCTTCGCCGACGCCGTGATCATGACTGACGCGGTGCGCCTGGCGATCCATTTGCCGCAGAAGGTCGACAGCGAGCTGTTCATTAAGGTGGTCGCCGACCGGCGCCACGTCACGCACGTCGTCAAGCTGCGCGACGCGAGCGCGCTCAAGGCGCTGATGCCACTCCTCAAACAGGCCTACGAGCACTCGTTGAAGAAGTGATACAAGCGCACTCGCGATGAACGTTCGGCCGATGAACGATAGCGACGTTGGCGACGTGCTCGAGCTCTGGCAGTCGTGCGAGGGCGTCGGGCTGAGCGAAGGCGATACGCTCGAAGGCGTCGTCGCTTTTCTTGCGCGCAACCCCGGGCTCAGCTGGGTCGTGCTCGATCAAGAAGGCACCGTTGGCGCGGTGCTCGCCGGGCACGACGGCCGGCGCGGCTACCTCTATCACCTCGCGGTGCGCGCCTCGCACCGGCATCAAGGGCTCGGACGCATGCTGGTTCACAAGGCGCTCTACGCTTTGAGCATCGCAGGCATCTTTAGGTGCCACGTGATGGTGTTCCGCGACAACGCGATAGGCCTGCGATTTTGGGACCACGCAGGCTGGCGAACGCGCGACGACATCGTCATGCGCACGCGCATGCGCTGATCCTCAGTTGCAGGCTTGGTCGTAGATCGCTTTTTGTTGCGCGACGTAGTCGGCCGGTGACATGCCGATCGACTTCAACATCTCGAGCATCTCGGCGCTCAGCGGCGCGTCGAGATCTGCTGGGCGCTGCTTACAGAGCTCTTTCTTCGCCGCCTCGAGGTCCTTGTCGGCCTCGGGCTTGGGCGCTTCGGGCTTGGGCGCGGCGGCAGGTGCAGGCGCTGCAGCGGGCGCGGCCGCAGGTGCGAGCCCAACAGCCACAGGCGCGGCCGCGGGCGCTGTACCGGCCGGGGGTGCACCCTTCTGGGTCAGCGCGCCCGGGTACAGGTCCAGCAACTTCTGCACGCGAGCGTTCTCAATCTCTGCCGCGGTCGGCGGCGGCGGGACCGGCGGCTTGCTGCTGCGGTGAGCGCCGGCCTCGAGCAGCTCGGCGATGATGTCGTCGTAGCCCGCGAGCTCCGCAGCGGTCATCGCGGTGACGCCTTGGCTGGTCTCGATGTCGTGACGCGCGCCGCGCGCGAGCAGCAGCTTCACCATCGCGAGATCGTGGGCGCGCACCGCGGCGATCAGCGCCGTCTGCTCGAACACGCCGAGCGTATCGATGCCATTCAGATCAGCGTGGCGCCCGAGCAGCTCTTCCACCTTGGCACTCGCAGCGTTCTCCGCGGCGTCCACGAGCTGGTGGACCAGCTCCGCCTTCGCATACTCCGGGCCGCAGTCGCGGCCGAAGAGCTTGTGCTGCGCGCCTTGGCTGAGCACGAGCTTCTGCGCGGTCAGCTCCACGATCTGATGCGCGCCCAGCTTGCCGAGATTGAGCGTGCTGCCGCTTCGCGTCCACGGCTCGTCCCAGCGATGCCACTTGAACGCGTAGCTGTACGTGCCATCGGCGCGCAGCTCCCACTTCGAGCCGCCGAGCACGCGCTTGCCGGTCGCTGACGGAGCCTCGGCCTGCATGCACCACGCGCCGAGCAGCGGGTCCACGGCGGGCGCGGCCGGCTCGGGCTTACCGCAGCCGCATGCGCTCAGCACGACCGCGCATGCGATGTTCCAAGCAGCCTTGCGTAACATCCCAGCCATCCGCGCGTCGCCGACAATTGAGGCACGGCCTGCAGCGCTCCTGCAAGCGCCTTGCACGACTTCTGTCACGTCAGCGACAGGTAGCCCTCGACCGTCGCTACGAAGCTGCGCGTCTCGATCGGCTTGCTGATGTAGCCGTCGAAGCCGGACTCCACGATTCGCTCGCGGTCGCCGTCCATCGCCAGCGCGGTCACCGCGATCACCGGCACGGTCGCGAGCCGCGGCACCGCGCGCATCGCCTCCAAGATCGCGTGGCCGCCGCCACCAGCGATCTGGATGTCCACGAGCGCGACGTCGGGCGTGACCTCCGCCAAGTGCACGAGCGCTTCGTGCACGTCGCGCGCGGCCAGCGTGTCGTGGCCGCGGTGCTCCAAGAGGTCGCGAGCGAGCATGAGGTTATTGGCGTTGTCCTCGACGATCAGGATGCTGGCGCGGCGCCTGCGGCCGCTGACGCGCTGCTCGGTCGCCGGCGGCCGCAGCGCGTGCGGTTGCGGCACGTGCGCGGCGCCTTCCCCGATCGGGATGCGCACCGTGAACGTGCTGCCGGTGCCCAACACGCTCGCGACACGGATCTCACCGCCGTGCGCTTCGACTAGCACTTTCGACAGTGCGAGCCCGAGGCCTGTGCCTTCCGGCTTGGGACCTTGACCTTGCTGGGCGTCGATCTGCTCGAACTCGCGGAACAACTTGGCCATGTCCTGCTCGGCGATGCCGATGCCGGTGTCTTGCACTTCGATCACGACCGCGCCCGTCTCGGGGCGCGCGCGCAGCCACACCGTGCCGCCCGGCTCGGTGAACTTGATCGCGTTCGAGAGCAGGTTGAAGAGCACCTGCTTCATGCGTGCCGGGTCGACCAAAAACCTCGGCAAGCCTTGGCCGGGCTCGACCAACAGCTGCAAGCCGCGCTTGTTGGCGAGCGAGCGCACCGAGCCTAGCACCGACTCGAACACCGTCTCGGGGTGCAGCCAGTTGCGGGCGAGCCTCAGATAGCCCGCTTCGACCTTGGAGAGATCCAAGATGTCGTTCACGAGCGTGAGCAGGTGGCGACCGCTCGATGCGACTTGCTCGACGTACTCTTTCTGCTTGGACTCGAGCCGGCCGGGGATCTCCTGCTCGAGCAGCTCCGACAGGCCGATGATCGCGTTGAGCGGCGTGCGCAGCTCGTGGCTCATGTTGGCGAGGAAGCGGCTCTTGGCGCGGCTCGCTTGCTCGGCCGCGTCGCGCGCGGCCAGCAGGTCTTCGTTGGTGCGCGCCAGCTCGGCGGTGCGCTCACGCACGCGCAGCTCGAGCTCTTCGCGCACTTGCGCTTCACGCTCACGGAAACGCTGCTCGGCAAAGCGCCGTGCACGACGCTCCCCGGCATCGCGCAGCGCGCGCTCGATCGCCGGTCCCAAGCGCGCGAGCTTGGACTTGAGGATGAAGTCTTGCGCGCCCGCTTGCATGGCGTGCACCGCGGCCTCTTCACCGAGCGTGCCCGACACGATGATCGCCGGGACGTCGGCGCCGCTCGCCTTGAGCGTGGAGAGCGCGCGGATCGCGTCGAAGTGCGGCAAGGAGTAGTCGCTGAGCACCAGGTCCCACTGGTTGTGCGCGAGCTGGTGCTGCATCGTCCCGGCCTCTTCGACCCGCGTGTGCTGCACGGCGAAGCCGAAGCGCCGCAGCTCGCGCAGCAGGAGCTCGGCGTCGTCGGCCGAGTCCTCGATCAGCAGCAAGCGTAGCGATTTCGACATGGGCTATCGACTCCGCGAAGGCAGCTCCGACAAGACCAGCCAATACAAGCCAAGTTGGCGCACCGCCTCTAGGAACTGCTCAAAGTCGACTGGCTTACGGACATAGCTGTTAGCGCCAAGCTCATAGCTCGAGATGATGTCTTGCTCCTCGCGCGACGAGGTCAGCACTACGACCGGCAGCCGCCGCGTACGCCCATTGGCTCGCACGCGTTGCAACACCTCGAGACCGTCCATCTTCGGGAGCTTCAAGTCGAGCAGGACCAGCTCGGGCAGCGGCCGCGAGGCATGGCCTTCACCCAATAGGTATTCGACCGCTTGAGCGCCGTCGCGAGCGACTTCTACATAGTTACCCAGGTTGTTCGCGCGCAGCGCCCGCAACGTGAGCAGCTCGTCGTCCGGGTTGTCCTCAACCAGCAGAATCGTCTTGGTGTTCATGAAAAGCCTGCAATGGCACGAAACGCGCGTACGGCCGGTGCTGTCAAGATCTGCACGACGGAGGACCGAGCCTCCGCCTCATCCCTGCCGGTTCTCGCGACGAGTGCGACGTTGTGACGCACTCGTCGACCCCCGTAGAGCCCCATTTATGGTGTGCGTAGGCAGCATGTTTTGTCGGCCTTAAGAGGGCAGTTGATCGCAGCGATGGCAGACCATTAGCCTGTACAGGAGCTTCTGGGGGACCTCGGTCGATCGCAGCGTGCAACGGCTCGTGCCATGCGACGCTTCCATCGTGTCGAGGTCGTAAGGGAACCGTGCTGATGACGGATAGCAGCTCGAGCTGGTCGCCGCTGATCTTGGTCGCCGATGACAGTCCGCAAAATCGGCTGGTCGCTGAAGGTCAGCTCACGCCGTGCGGATACCGTGTGATCACCGCAGCCGATGGAACGACTGCGATCGATCTCTTCAAGCGCGAGCGTCCCGATCTCATACTGCTCGATGTGTTGATGCCCGGGCTCGATGGCTTCGAGACGTGCCGGCGGATCCGCGAGCTGCCGCACGGCCGAGACGTGCCGATCGTGTTCATCACGGCGCTCGGCGACATGGAGACGCAGCGCGTCGCGCTCGACTCCGGCGCGGATGATTTCCTCGGTAAGCCGGTGCAACGCACCGAGCTGCTCATGCGCGTGCGCTCGCTGCTGCGGATCAGCGTTTTGCAAGCCGAGCAGCGCAAGAACGCCGAGCTACTGCGCGATCAGCGCGATGCGCTCTTGCGCGCCAAGCGTCAGAACGAAGAGCTGGCCGAGCTGATCGTGCACGACCTTCGTAACCCTCTGGCGAGCATCCTTGCCAACCTGCAGTTCACGCTGGCGAGCGGGCAGCTCTCAGGCGAGCCGAACGAAGCGCTCAAGGACTCGGTGCACGCTTCAGAAGCGCTGCATCGCATGATCTTGAACCTGCTCGACATGAGCCGCAGCGACGACTCGGGCCTGCGCGTGCAGACGGTCGACACCGATCTCCTGCGCATCGCGCGCGAGGTGCGCGACCAGGTGCATCACCGCAGCCAACAAGATGGCAAGACCGTGGTGGTCGATGCCGGCAAACCTTCGATCCATCTGCTGGCTGACGCCATCTTGCTGCGGCGCGTGGTCGAGAACCTGATCGACAACTCGATCAAATACACACCGTCCGGCGGCACGATCACGATCGAGCTCACCCAACCGGACGGCGGCGGCGCCGTGCTCAAGGTGCGCGACCAAGGCCCGGGGGTGCCCGAGGCCTATCGCGAGTCGGTCTTCGACAAGTACGCCCAGCTCGACCGCGACACCGCGCGCCGGGCGCGCAGTAGCCGAGGGTTGGGGCTGGCGTTCTGCCGGCTCGCCGTCGAGGCCCACGGCGGGCGCATCTGGATCGAGGACAATCAGCCGCGGGGCGCGGTGTTTTGCGTGTCACTGCCAGCGGTTGCGCCGAGCGTTCGGCTGGCTCCGAGCTGACAGTCGGTGAACGGAGGCCGCGCTTCTCGAGGTTGTCGACCCTTGCGTACGGGGGTTTGGCGCTTATGGCTTCTTGAGGGCCTATCGCCCTACAGCTAGGCTGGCTGAAATGGCGCGGGGCAAACGTTCGGTATTGGGCGCTGCGGTTTCGAGGCGCTCTTCCGGGGGGCCACTTCTGCTCTTTGCCTTCGCGATCGGGCTTTCGGGTCTCAGCGGCGCCAAAGTGTCGGCGCAAAGCGATGAGCCCGAGCTGCCGTTGCTGGAACAGAACCGCGGCGTGCTCGAGCTGCGCTTCACGCCGACGCGCTTCGCGCAGATCGCGGTCTGGCTCGAGAGCGAGGACGGCCAGCAGTTCGGCACCGTGCGCTTGACCGAATCGGTCGCGCGCCGCGGCATCGGCAACCGCCCGGGCGCATCGCAGATGAACAGCGGCTTTCACTGGCCGTACGGTCGTCGCGAAGGCGTGCTGCCGGTATGGGCGAGCCGGCGCGCCTCCGCACCCGGCGCAGAGCCCTGGAAGCGCGTCATCTTCCAAGACCGCGTCACCGAGGGCCTGGCTTCGCGCACGAGCCCCGATCATTCACCCGACGACTATTACTGCCTGTCGTTCGACAAGAGCCGCTCCACGAAGGACGCGCTCGACGCGGTGACCTGCGCGACGCAGTTCAGCAGCGATAAGGGTCGCTTCATCACCGACGCCGACCTCGCCGAGGGTTACGGCGAGCCGTACGAGGGTACCGACGGCGTCGGGCGCTACCGCGCGCTGCCGCTCGACTCGCTCTACCCGCCGCGGCTCGACGTGCGCCGCTGCGCGAACGGCGTTTCGGGTTGCCTCGATCACCCGGACGTCGAGAGCTTCGCGACGCACGCGCGTGAGGTGATGCCCGAGATCGACGCGGTCACGATGGCCACGCCGGTCGGCGGCGTGATGCAACAGATCATCTTCGAGGTGCCCGCGAACTGGCCGGCCGGCGCGTACCGCGCGTGCGTCGAGGCCAACGTCGAGGGCGATTACAACGATACCTGGAATGCACAGACGTTCCCGACCCCGCGCACGCCCGACGACGGCTGGGACTCGTGGGCGCTGGCCTTTGGCTATCCGTACCGAGGCCAACCTTCGGTCGTGTATTGCGCCGACATCCAGATCGGCATCGACGCGATGATGAGCTTCGCGGTCAGCGAGCCGACGGGCACACCCGGCAGCTGGAACATGGACGACCCGACCTACGGCGAGACGCTCGAGGGTATGGATCGCATGACCGACGATCCGGTGGCCAAGCCGGGCAGCGGCGCCGATCGCTTGCTGCTGATGCAAGGCGGCGACCGCCTGCAGATCGACGTGCGCCCGCCGCGCTCGTGCCGCGGCGATGAGCCGCCTGGAGCAGTCGTCGACTTCGAGGTCGACACCCACCCCAACGAGCTGCACGCGCATCAGTTCGCGCGCATGCACTTCCGCGCGGCGAACGACGACCACGGCGTGCACCGCTACGACGTGCGCGTCTCGACCGAGCCGATCGAAGAGGCGACGTTCATGCAGGCCACGCCGGCCAAGCAAGCCACCGTCGAGGCCGAAGAGCTGCTCCTGCCGACCAACGCCGCGGCCGGCGAGATGGTCACGGCAGACCTGGGCGGCCTCGTGATGTCCACGCACTACTTCGTCGCGGTGCGCGCGATGGACTCGTGCGCGGGCGTCGGACCGATCCGCGTCGCCGAGGTGACCACGACCGAGCGCATCTTCGCGACGGTCACGCCGTGCTTCGTGGCGACGGCGGCGTATGGCTCACCGCTCGCATCCGAGATTGGTGTCCTGCGGCGCTTCCGCGATCGCTACCTGCTCAGCCACGCGCTCGGTCGCGAGCTGGTCGCCGCGTACTACCGCGTCGGCCCCGCGCTGGCCGAGGTGATCGCGGGCGACGAAAGCTTGCGCTCTTGGGCGCGATGGGCCATGACGCCGGTGGTCGCGCTGGCCAACGCGCTGGCGCCGGCCGAGTAGCTCGACCCTCTTCCTTCCGCCATGCGCAGCACGTATTTGATCTTGATCTGCGTGCTCGGCGTTGGCCTTGTAACTAACCTCGCAGGCTGCGGGCACGTCTCGCCGTATGAGCGCGAGCACTTGAGCCGCCCGTGCATGGACCGCGCGGAGCGCGACGCCGCCAAGGGCCGCTTCGTCGCCCACGTCTACGACGCCCGCGAGGGCGCCATGGGCACCACCGAGAACGCAGGCGGCGGATGCGGCTGCAATTAACCTTCGCGCTGCTGTTCGCAGCGCTGTGCTTGGCGTCGGCCCCCGCGCGCGCGGATGAGGCCAGCGGCACGTGGACCGGCTCGCTCGAAGGCCGCGGCAACTACTACTGGGAGAAATCGACGCGCGTCCTCGTGCCCGAGATCGAGATCAAGGTCGAAGCGCCGAACGGCGTGCGCGTCGGCGTCGGCGAGCTGGTGGACGTGATCAGCAGCGCGTCGATCGCGCAGACCGGGTCGGATGTCGACTCGGTGTTCACCGAGCTGCGCCACGGCATCCACGCCGAGGTCGGCAAAGAATTCGATCTCGGCACCGTGCAGCTCGACCCGAGCGCGCACGCGACCTACAGCACCGAGGACGACTACACCTCGTGGATCTACGGCGTCGGTGCGGACTTCTCGTTCGATGAGCGCACGAACAAGATCTCGCTCGGCGTCACGCTCGTAAACGACACGGTCGAGGCCAACAACGACGCGACGTTCGAAGGCGAGCTGAACGGCATCACCACCGCGCTCGCGTACGAGCGGGTGCTGACGCCGATCTTGGTGCTCACCGTCGGCTACCAGCTCGGCTACCTGCAGGGCTTTCTCGGCAACCCGTATCGTCGCGTCTTGTTCGAAGAAGGCGCGCCGGTGCGTGAAGCGCCGCCCGGCAGCCGCACCCGCCACAACGCGTCCGCGAAGCTCGCGCTGTACATCCCGCCGACGCACACCGCGGTGCACCTCTTGTACCGCGGCTACATCGACAGCTGGGACATCGGCGCGATCACGCCGGAGCTGCGCGTGCTGCAAGAGATCGGTGAGGATCTAATCGTGCGCGCGCATTACCGCTTGTACGCGCAGACCGCGGCGTCATTCGTACGCACCGATGCCACGGCCTACCCGGGTGCCAGCGCGATGCCGCGCGGCCCGACCAGCAACGACCCCAAGCTCACAGAGATCACGACGCACACGTTCGGCGGCGGCCTCGAGTACCGCTTAGGCTTCCTCGAGCACTCGTTCCTCGACTTTGCGCGCAACGCGTCGATCGACATCTCGGTCGATCGCTACCTCTCGACCAGCATGTTCGGCAACGGGGTCATGGCCACCGCCGGCGGCCGCTTGCCGTTCTAACCAGTCGGAACGGCTCCGCGCAAGCGCTCCGCCCTAGCGCGTCAGCGTGATCAACATCCGCTCGGCGCCCATCGTCGCGCTCAGCTGCAGGCTGTCGCCTGCGACGCAATAGTCGGTCGGGCTCGCGTCGCCCGCGAACGTGATCTGCGATCCGG
>Ga0193752_1001362_pt1 | contig 20469 bp, 24 predicted proteins | sample H1c1metaG_FD_144924 | JGI IMG/M metagenome (GOLD analysis project Ga0193752, IMG submission 144924) | Soil microbial communities from a riparian zone of the East river system, Colorado, United States - H1c1 | ecosystem: Environmental > Terrestrial > Soil > Riparian zone | place: USA: East River...
AGCTCGAACCGTATCGCGCCCGCCGACACCAGCAGCCGGCCGGCATCGCCCGCCACCAGCTCGGCCTGGACCTGCGAGCCTTCGGGCATCTTGCGCACGATGTCGTACAGCATATGGGCAGGCGCCGTGGACGCCCCGTTCCGCAGCACGTCGGCCGGGATGGATTCGATGATTTCGATGTCCAGATCGGTCGCCGTCAACTTCAGCCGGCCCTTGGCCGCTTCGATCAAGACATTCGACAAAATGGGTATCGTATTGCGCCGCTCGACCACACTCTGGACATGGCCCAGGGCCTTCAAAAAAGCGCCGCGTTCAACGTTGATCTTCATCGTGTTCCGGTTCCAGGAAGGCCCTTTGGATGCCGCTGGAGGGCGGCTTTTGAGGACATCTTCGGGCCTTGTCGGCCAGCGCGATTCCTCGCCCGCACAATAGCGAGAATCCCTCCCACAAGCGACTCGCGGTTCCAGCGCGATTGTGACGCGGCAGTGCGGACAATGCGCGCATTGCCCGCTCCCGCCTCACCCTCTCCGTCCCCTGGCAGGGACGGCATTCAAATCCGCGGCTGCTGACGCCCGAGGACCTTGCGCAGGAAGTCGACCTCCTGCTGGAACACCGGATCGCTTTTGCACAGCTCTTCGATCCGCCGGCACGCATGCAGCACGGTCGTATGGTCGCGCCCGCCGAAGCGCCGGCCGATATCGGGCAGCGAGCGGCTGGTCAGCTCGCGGGCGAGGAACATCGCCACCTGGCGAGGCCGCGCCACCCGCCGCGCCCGGCGCGTGGAGTGCAGTTCCCTGAGGTCGAGCTTGTAGAACTCCGCCGTTTTCTTCTGGATCTCCTCGATCGTCACGCGGCGATCGCCGTGCGTCGTCCGGCTGCCGATCGCTTCGCCCGCAACCTCGGCGGTGACCGGCTTGCCGGTCAGGTCGGCATAGGTCGCAAGCTTCATCAGCACACCCAGCAGCTCGCGCGGCGAGCCGTCCAGTTCCTGTGCCACGCGCTCCAGCACCGCATCGGGAAGCGCGGACCGCGGCCGACGCTTTTCCATATCGGCGCATTTGGCCTTCAGGATCGCAAACCGCGTGCTGACATCGGGCTTCTCGAGCGCGATGACCACCGCACCCTGGAGGCGGGAGCGGATGTCCTCGGTCAGGCCCTCGAGTGTGGAGGGCGGACGGTCGGCCGCGATCACCACTTTCCGGCGAAGATCCGTGAACGCATTCACCGTGTGCAGGAACTCGCTGATGGTCGCTGTGCGCCCGCAGATGTGCTGAAGATCGTCGATCAAGAGGATATCCGCGCCGCGCAACTCTTCCTTGAAGGCCAGGGTTTCCTGGTTTCTGAGCGCGGCCAGGAAGCGGCGCATGAAATCCTCGGCTCTCAGGAACAGAACCCGCGCCTCGCGCACCGTCCGCGCTTCAAGCGCGATCGCGTTCAACAGATGGGTCTTGCCGAAGCCGAACCCGCCGTGGATGAACAGCAAGCCCATCTCGGAATCGCCCTTCTCGGCGAAACGCTGTGCGGCCTTGAACGCGAACTCGTTGGACGGTCCCGTGACGAAGCCGGCAAAGCTTTGCGAGGGGTCCGGCTGGCGGTCCCACAAGCCTTGCAGCGATGCGCCCAGGCCCTTGGCCGGCCCGTTGCTCGGGAGCGGCATGTGGACGGGTGTCCGCGGCAGCGGCGCGCCCAAGCCCGGTTTCGGCTCGGAGGGACGCTGTTCCGCCACGGTGATTTCCAGGCTCGCGAACTCGCTGCACGCCGCCACAAAGGCGCGTTCCATGCGCGTCACGTGATGAAGCGCGACATAGTCGCGGATCAGCCGGCGCGGCGCCTGCAGCCGCACGTGGCCGTCGGCAACGCCCGCGAGCGACAGCGGCGCGATCCAGGTATCAAAAAGTCCTTGTCCGTACTCGATGCGAAGTCGATCGCGCACGCTGATCCAGATTTCGGACCAAACCGGTTCCGGTATTTGTTTCAGAGGTAAGCCCATCATCGTCGTCCCCACAAATCCGGCAGGTGTGCCGGCGCCCCAGTGTGGAGTCTCAGCCCCAAGTTCGAAGGTGTCGTTTTTAGTGGTTTCGTTCAGTTGTGTTTTTCGCGCATGTCTTGTAGTTCCTCCCGTTTTTTGTCGTTCATGATTGAACCCATGGCAGTCCCTCGGCCTTCCATCCCGCGGCCGCGCCGCGGTGACGGTCGCCATCGAGGGCGCCCTCAAAACCATCTTTGATGTTGAAGCAGGGGCCGTAGCCGGCGGCGCTGAGCGCAATCGCTGCCGCGCGCGAGCGCGCACCCGACCGGCACAGCAGGAGCAGCGGCGCTCCCTTGCGGTAGTTCGTACCCGTGAGGCTCTCGATCACCTCGTCCACGAACGCGGGATTGGAGCCGGCCGGGAAGCGCTGCCATTCGCAGAACACCACCCGACGCGTCAGCGAGCTCAGATCGGGTGCGCCGACGAAGTTCAACTCCGCCTCGGTGCGTACATCCACAAGTTGCCCCTCCGCCTGCTGGGAGAGCAGCTCCCAGCTCTCCCTCGGGGTGAGGTCGCCGGCATAGCCGCCTGACGGCGGAGCCGTCTTTGACGGATGCGGTTCGCTCATAGACGGGCTCCTCCCGAAAGGCGGACAAAGAAATGACGTGAAGTGCGAACGTCATTCGCACAGACAAACTTTGGTGAATATTGTAATTGACTTAGATTTTACTGGCGGCGCTGTCCAAATCACCAGCCAAAGGCATTGGTTTTTCTATAGTTTCTCTTTTTACCAATCTGTCCGCCATCGCCGTCCCCGATCAGTGAGCGGCACTCTATACTTCGCTTCTCGCCCCGCGCAAGGGTCAAAATTAACCTCTCTTTGACCCATGACGAATTTCCGACAACGCCAAAAAACCCCATAAAATGAGGATGTTGACGTACACTGACGAACGGGTGGTGTATGCGGATTAATGGATGCCAGACGATTCAGAGACTTAGGCAACACCACCGCGACGGTTCCATGACGCACACGTCACGTGGGAGGTCTGGACGCTCAGGGTACTGACAATGATAAATGCAGATGCTTGATTCGCGTAAGACAAAACGCCGCAACGCGGCGTCCAAAATCTCAGCCTTTCAGCGCCTTTACCCGGGCGCTGAGGCGGGAGACCTTACGGCTTCCCGTATTCTTGTGGATAACCCCCTTGGACACGCCGCGCATGATTTGGGGCTCCGCCGCCTTGAGGGCTGCCGCTGCGGCCGTCTTGTCGCCCGAGGACAAGGCCTCCTCGACGACGCGGATCGCGCCCCGGATCTGGCTCCGGCGCGACTTGTTGGCGGCGGTGCGCTTGGCGGTGACGCGAACGCGCTTTTCTGCGGACTTATGGCTCGGCATGGGAGGTCTCGTCCTGCTCGCTGGTATGAGGACCGCGCCTATAACCTCTGCTGTGCCCCCGGTCAATGAGCCGCAGGCATTCTGCGTCTAGCGATCTTTGAACGAGGGTTTGCGCTTCTCTACAAAGGCCGCCATGCCTTCCTTCTGGTCGTCGGTTGCGAACATCGCGTGAAACAGGCGTCGCTCGAGATGGATGCCCTGGCTGAGCGTCGTCTCATAGGCCGCGTTCACGCTTTCCTTGATCATCATGGCCGACGCCATCGATGCCGAAGCGATCTTCTGCGCGCATTTCAGGGCCTCGGTCATCAACTCGCCCAGCGGTACGACGCGCGCGACCAGGCCTGCGCGCTCGGCTTCGGCCGCATCCATCATCCGCCCCGTCAGGCACAGATCCATGGCCTTTGCCTTGCCCACCGCGCGTGTCAGCCGCTGCGTGCCGCCCGCACCCGGTCCGATGCCGAGATTGATCTCCGGCTGACCGAATTTGGCGTTGTCGGCGGCAATGATCAGGTCGCACATCATGGCGAGCTCGCAGCCGCCGCCCAGCGCAAAGCCGGCAACCGCGGCAATGACAGGTTTTCTGGCGCGTGCGACCCGTTCCCAGTTCTTGGTGATGAAGTCCTGGGTGTAGGCCTCGACAAAGCCGAGCCCCGCCATTTCGGTGATGTCCGCGCCTGCCGCGAACGCTTTCTCGGACCCGGTAATGATCACGCAGCGGATCTGGTCGTCGGCCTCGAAGCCCCCGATCGCCGCGGACAATTCGTCCATGAGCGCCGAATTGAGCGCGTTCAGCGCCTGCGGACGGTTGAGCGTGACGATTCCGACCCGCCCCTCGCTGCGCACAAGGATGTTCTGATAGGTCATGGGCCCCAGCCTTTATGGTGCGATGCAATATGCGCCAGTGGAGGCATCGCGGGCAATAGAAGGTGCGGCATTCAGTACCTATGATGGGCGCCCCCGGAGGGACGCCATGAAACCGACATTTCGCCTGAAGCGCGCTCACTTGTTCCTTGCCGCCGTTGCGGCGATTGCCGGCGGCGGCGCCGCGCCTCAGGCCGAAAATGACGCGCCGCTGGCATTGGCGCGCGACGGCTATTTCTATGTCAACGCCAAGACCGCGACGGTCGATGGCAAAACGTTTGTCACCGATCAGATGTATGTGGAGGTTCGCGTGCCTGCGCGCCAGACGCATCCCTATCCGATCGTGATGGTCCACGGTGGCACGATGTCCGGCGTGAATTTCACCGGCACGCCGGATGGACGCGAAGGCTGGGCGCAGTATTTCGTGCGCCAAGGCTATGCGGTCTATGTCGTCGATCAGCCGGGACGCGGGCGTTCCGGTTATCTCACCGCGACCTATGGGCCTGCGCGCAACGTCGAGAGCACCAATTCGCGTGCGCGCTTTGTCGCGCAGGAGAAAGCGAAATTGTGGCCGCAGGCCGCTCTGCATACGCAGTGGCCCGGCACCGGCGAGGCCGATGATCCGGCTACGAACCAAGTGATGGCGAGCCAGCTTCCCGCGATCGAGAGTTTCGAGAAACAGCAATTCCTCAATCGCGATGCGCTGATCGCGCTCTTCGAACGCATCGGCCCGGGAATTCTGCTCGCGCATTCGCAGGCGGGTGCATTCGCGTGGCCGGTTGCCGATGCACGCCCCGATCTGATCAAGGCGATCCTCGCCATCGAACCCAACGGTCCGCCTGCGCATGGTGTCGAGTTTGTCGGCGCGCCCGCATGGTTCAAGGAAGGGCCCGTGTCGCTCACCTACGGCATCACGTCGGTGCCACTGACCTACGCAACCGCGGTCAAATCTGCATCCGAGCTTGTCTTCGTGAAGGATGAAAGAGCCGACGATCCCGGCAAGGTCGTTTGCTGGAAACAGAAGTCGCCCGCACGTCAGTTGCCGAATTTGCAGAAGATACCGATCCTCGTGCTGACGGCGGAAGCATCCTATCACGCGCCTTACGACCACTGCACCGTCCGGTATCTGGAACAAGCAGGCGTGAAGCCGACCGCGATCCGTCTTGCCGACAGCGGCATCCGCGGCAACAGCCACGTGATGATGCTCGAGAAGAACAACAAAGAGATCGCGGCCGTCATTGCAAATTGGCTCGATAAAACGCCGACCACTCAGCGCTGACAGGACGGGCAGTAGAATGTCGAGCGTCCGCTCTGCACGATGCGCTTGATCTTGCCTTTGCAATCGCGGCTGGGGCATGGCTCGCCTTCGCGATCATAGACCGCGAATTGATGTTGGAAATAACCAAGCTCGCCATCTGCGCGCGCGTAGTCGCGCAGTGATGAGCCGCCGGCCTCGATCGCCGCGCGCAGCACCGCCTTGATCGCCGGCACGAGCTTCTTCGTGCGCTCGCCCGCAACCGTGTTCGCCAAACGCTTGGGCGAGATCCGCGCGCGGAACAACGCCTCGCACACATAAATGTTGCCGAGGCCCGCAACGACGCGTTGATCCAGCAGCGCTGCTTTGATCGGTGTGCGCTTGCCTTTCAGCGCCGCCGACAGCACGGCGGGCGTGAATGCATCGTCCAGCGGCTCTGGACCCAATCCTTCGAACAGCCTGTCGCTGTTTAATTGCGACGTCTCTGCGAGCGCCATCAAACCGAAACGCCGATGATCGGTGAACACGATCCGCGTGCCTTCCTCGGTCTCGAACACGACGTGATCGTGCTTGCCTTCACCGCTGCCGTCTTCGGCTGCCTTGTAGTGGAACGCACCGGGTTTCACCTTCGCCTTCGCGCCGTAGATCGTCAGGCGGCCGGACATGCCGAGATGCACGATGAGCGTCTCGCCGGAATCGAGATCGAGCAGCAGGTATTTCGCCCTCCGGCGAAGGCGCAGCACTTTCCGTCCCGTCAACCGCTCGGCAAACCGGTTCGGAAACGGCACACGCAGGTCGGCGCGCCGGGCTTGCACCCGAGCAAAGGCATGGCCCTCGACCGCTGGAATGAGGCCGAGGCGCACGGTTTCGACTTCAGGCAATTCGGGCATGGCGAAGGGGTAGGGAGTACGGCCACAGATATAGTGTATTTCCATAACCCGTATTCGGTATTCTGCCCCTATGAGCGACGCCAACCCGACCGTCCCCTTCGGCTATCGCGACGTGGCCCCGGAAGAGAAGCCGGCGCTCGTCCGTGACCTGTTCTCGTCGGTCGCATCGCGCTACGACCTGATGAACGATCTGATGTCTGCAGGCGTGCACCGGCTGTGGAAGGATGCGTTCGTCGACTGGCTGAATCCGCGGCCTGGCTGGGCGGTCCTCGACGTTGCCGGCGGCACCGGCGACATCGCCTTTCGCATTGCTCAGCGTCTGCGCTCCAAGGGCGGTGCCGCCGCGATTACAGTCTGCGACCTCAACGAGGATATGCTCCGGCAAGGCCGCTCTCGTCCCGAAGCAAACGACCACACCATCGCCTGGCTCTGCGGCGACGCCGAAGCGTTGCCGGTAGAAGACTCGAGTCAGGACGCCTACACGATCGCCTTCGGCATCCGGAACACGACCCATCTCGACAAGGCGCTTGCCGAAGCCTATCGCGTGCTCAAGCCGGGCGGGCGGTTCCTTTGTCTCGAATTCTCCCGCGTCGCAGCACCTGGTCTGGATGATCTCTACGATCTCTATTCCTTCACCGTCCTCCCGCGCCTCGGCGAGCTGGTGGCGGGCGATGGCGCAGCCTATCGCTATCTCGCGGAAAGCATCCGGCGCTTTCCCCCGCAAGCTGCGTTCACCAAACGGATCGAGAAGGCAGGGTTCGGCCAGGTGAAGCACCGCAATCTCTCCGGCGGCATTGCCGCTATGCACTCGGGCTGGAAAGCGTGATGTTCCGCACACTGAAGGACGTTGCTGTTCTGATCCGCATGGCACGCGCGCTGGCCGCCTATGACGCTCTGCTGCCGCGCGAATACGCGGCTCGCGTGCCGGTCTCGCTGCGCGTCGCGGCCCGGCTCTTCGGCTCGGGCAAGCGCAAGAACGCACAGCTTTCGCCCGGGCAGAGACTGGCCCAGGCACTCGAGCAATTAGGGCCATCGGCGATCAAACTCGGTCAGTTCCTCGCCACGCGCCCCGATCTCCTCGGTGCCGACATCGCGCGCGGCCTGGAAACACTCCAGGACCGCTTGCCGCCGTTCGCGGAGACGGACGCGCGCTGCATCGTGGAAGCGGAGCTGGGCCGGCCTGTGCCCGAGCTGTTCGCCGAGTTCGGCCCGCCCGTCGCGGCGGCGTCGATTGCGCAGGTCCATCGGGCGCAAACGACGGATGATCCGCCGCGCAGCGTGGCGGTGAAGATCTTGCGTCCCGGTGTCGAAGCACGCTTTGCGCAGGATTTCAGAGCGTTCGGTCTCGCGGCCGTGATCGCGGAAAGACTCTCTTCCGAAGCGCGCCGGCTCAGGCCCGTGGATGTTGTCGATACGCTTGGGCGGTCTGTCGCGCTAGAGCTCGATCTCAGGATGGAAGGCGCAGCGGCCGCCGAGTTGGCCGAGAACATGCGCGGCAATCTCCAGTTCCGCGTGCCCGCGCTCGATTGGACGCGCACCGCATCGCGCGTGTTGACCACCGAGTGGATCGAAGGCACGCCCTTGCGCGATCCCGAAGACCTGCGCAACGCCGGGCACGATCCGAAACTGATCGCCGTCGCGCTGCTGCGGACGTTCCTGAGCCAGGCGCTGCGTGACGGCTTCTTCCATGCCGATCTGCATCCCGGGAATCTGTTTGTCGACAAGGACGGTCGCATCTGCGCCGTCGATTTCGGCATCATGGGCCGCCTCGATGCCGGCATGCGCCGCTTCATGGCGGAGACCTTGGGCGGTTTCCTCGCGCGTGATTACGTCCGCGTCGCGCGGGTGCATTTCGATGCCGGCTTCGTGCCCAAAACTCACAGCGTCGAGACCTTTGCCCAGGCCTTGCGCGCGATCGGTGAACCGATCTTCGGGTTGACCGCTCAGCAAGTGTCGATGGGGCTGCTGCTTGGGCAGCTGTTCGAGACCACGCGTCGCTTCGATATGCAGCTTCAGCCCCAGCTCGTGCTGCTCCAGAAGACCATGATGGTGGTGGAAGGCTTGGCCCGCTCGCTCGATCCCGAGTTCGACATCTGGGAGGCGTCGCGTCCCATCATCGAGAACTGGATGCTCGACCATCTCGGCCCCGAGCAGCGCTTCAAGGAGGCCGCCGAGGGCCTCACCAATTTCGGACGTCTCGCGCAGAACATTCCGCAGCTTCTGCGCGACACCGAGTACATCTCGGGCCAGCTCGCCGAAGGCGGCTTGCGCCTGCATCCCTCATCGTTGCGCGCCATCGCGGCGATGCAGGCGAAGGGCGCACGTCCGGTGCGAGTTGCAGTTCTCATCGCCGCGGCAGGCGCGTTGGGTTGGCTTGCAATGGGATTGATGTAAGAGCGTTTCCGCCGACGTGACCGGCGCGCTTAGCGCGCCTTTTATAAATGAGCGGCAAAGCCGCCCGGCGCGGAATCTACCCGACTTTGCCGTCGGGCTGGGCGTCGATGCGGATGGCGCCCGCTTCGCACATCTGCGGAGTCAGCTCGCCCAGACGGAAGACCTTCACCTGGAACACGTGATTGTCCGCTTCCGGCATGTCCGGAACGCGAACCTGCAGATTGCCGTCGCGGAAACGCTGATCCGTCGCCAGCACCGCACGGTAGCCGGTGGCATCCGTCCCTGCGGCGAGAGTCAGGACCACACGGAGGCCTTCGGCAGAGGGGACGCGCACACATTCGCCCGTGATGGTCACGGTCTGGCCCGGCCTGACATCGGCAACCGGTTCGCCTGTGCCCGCTGTGCGTCCGGAGAATTCGCCCATTGTGCTTCGCAGCACGACGCCGGTCGCGTCTTCGGACGGCGGATTGAGCGGCTGGGCAACAGGGGAGCCCGCCAGAAGCGCGGTGCACGCCAAGCCAAGCATGGGTATGCGCATCAGCATGTCCCTAGGCGTCTTTCCGCCGGGTCGGCGTGGAGCAAATCGCTCACTCTCGATTTCGTGAGCTTACACAAAGAGGGACGCGTCGGGATAGTGTAATTTACTCCATGCCCACCCGACCGCGATTTTCACCCCTGGCCAAGCGGCCTCTCAACATCGCCCATAGGGGCGGCGCCAAGCTCTGGCCGGAAAACACTCTTTTCGCCTTTGAGCAGTCCGCTTCCGCGGGCTTCGACGGGGCCGAGCTCGATGTTCAGCTCAGCCGCGACGGCAAGCTCGTCGTCTTCCACGACTTCCTCCTCAAACCCGAGCTGTGCCGTCACAGCGACGGACGATGGCTCAGCGCCCGCGAGCGGCGGCCGATTTGCGAGCTCACCTGGTCCGAGATCCGCCAGTTCGATGTCGGCCGCATCAAGCCGCGCACGCTCTACGCGCAGCGCCACCGCGTGCTGCACCCGCGTGATGGCGAGCGGATGCCGCTGCTCTCCGACGTCATCACAGGCGTGCGAGGCAGAAACGCGGAGTTCAAGCTTTTCATCGAACTCAAGACCTGCGCGGAGGGTCGCAGACTGTCGGTCCCACCGCAGGAGCTGGCGGAGGCCGTCGTCGCGGACCTTCGCCACACGGGCTTTATTCGGAACGCGGTGCTGGTCGGTTTCGATTGGGCAGCGCTCCTCCACGCCAAGACGATCGCCCCTGATCTTCCCTGCTGGTTCACCACCAAGCGGCGCGCACCACACGCAGATCGCGCCTGGGCCGCTGGCTTTCACCCGTCCAAGTTCAAGGGTTCGATCGGCCAAGCGATCGCGCGGGCAGGGGGCGATGGCTGGGTTGCCTCGCGCACGCAAGCGACGCGCGCGCGGATCGAGGAAGCGCACGCGCTCGGTCTGAAAGTCGGCGTCTGGACGGTGAACGATTCGCGCACGATGCGCGGCTTCAAACCGCTGGGCGTCGACGCGATCGTCACCGATCGTCCCGACCGGATGGCCGCGTTGCCCTGATCCAAAGCTGCGGCGTGGACATCAAATTCTTTGGTAAACGGCCTGGTAAATTATCCTTATACGGAGTGATAGCCTCAGTAGCGATCCGTCAACGGACTTGGTATCATCATCAGTCTCCAACTCACGGGAACAGCGCAATTTCTCAGTCATACTGGAACCGCAGGCCGGCGGCGGCTTTACGGTCCTTGTTCCGGCCCTTCCTGAGGTCGTGACTGAGGGAGATAGTGAGGAGGAAGCGCTCGCCAATGCCGAGGAGGCGATTCGCGCCGTCCTCTCGTATCGGCAAGATCACGGGATTTCGATCCCGGCCGACGCACAACCGGAAATTCGCCAAATTTCGGTCGCTGCGTGAAATGGGAGGCGCAGGACTGCCCTCGTCAAAGGCAGGCAAGTCATCCGCGCGCTTACCAAGGCGGGATTTGTTATCGATCGGATCGTGGGCAGTCATCACGTCTTGCTCTATCCAGGCGATGCACACGTACCGTAACGCTACCCATTCATTCAACACGAGATCTCAAGCCCGGCACACTCCGCTCCATAATCCAGCAAGCGGGCTTCAGCGTGGATGAATTCAAGGCGTTATTCTGATCACATCCCTTCGAACAAAGCGGTCGAGAGATAGCGTTCGGCGAAGGACGGAATGATCGTGACGATCTGCTTGCCGTCCATGGTCCGGCGCGCGCCCACTTCGAGGGCCGCCGCGATCGCCGCGCCCGACGAAATGCCGCCGGGGATTCCTTCCAGCCGCGCCGCCGCGCGCGCAGTCTCGAACGCGGTCTCGTTCGAAATGGTCACTACTTCGTCGATCACGCTGCGGTCGAGGATTTCCGGAACAAAGCCGGCGCCGATGCCCTGAATCTTGTGTGGGCCCGGCTGTCCGCCCGACAGAACCGCGCTGTCCTCCGGCTCGACCGCGATGACTCTCACAGAGGGCTTGCGCGCCTTGAGCACCTGGCCGACGCCCGTGATCGTGCCGCCCGTGCCCACGCCTGAGATCACCACATCGACCGCGCCTTGCGTGTCGTTCCAGATTTCCTCCGCCGTGGTGCGCCGGTGGATGTCCGGATTGGCGGGATTCTCGAATTGTTGCGGCATCACCGCATTGGGCGTGGTCTTGAGGATTTCGTTCGCCCGCGCGAGAGCGCCGCGCATGCCCTTCGCGGCTTCGGTAAGCTCGATCTGCGCGCCCAGGAGCGCCAGCATCTTGCGCCGTTCGAGCGACATGGATTCCGGCATCACCAGGATCAGGTGATAACCGCGCGCGGCCGCGACGAACGCGAGCGCAATGCCGGTATTGCCGCTGGTCGGCTCGACCAGCACCGTCTTTCCCGGCGAGATCCGTCCCTGCTTTTCGAGCGCATCGATCATCGCCACGCCGATGCGATCCTTGACGCTGCCGATCGGGTTGAAGAACTCGAGCTTGAATAGAAGATCCGCCTTAACGCCCGCGGCCTGCGGCATGCGCGCCATGCGCACCAGCGGCGTGTCGCCGATCGTCTCGGTGATGGAATTGAAGATGCGGCCGCGGCCGGGTTTGTGGTTTTTGTTTTCTTCGGCGGCCATGCCTGCGCAAACCTCTTTTTGTCAGATCGTGAAGTCGGTGACGTCGGTATGAGTTCGTTCAACCGACCCGCAGTCAAGTCCCGTGGCGCGCGCCCGCTTGCAGACGTCCTCGATCGAAATCTCGTCGAGTTTCTTCATGACGTCCTCCTGCAGCGATGCGATCAGGGGGACGACCACGCGCCGTCCGAGCTCCGATCCGCCGTCGAAAGTTTCCTCGGCATCGTCGAGGCTCATGGCGATGCGCACGACGTCGCCGACGCTGATGCGCCGCCGCTCGCGCGCCAGGCGATAGCCGCCGCGCGGCCCGCGTACGCCCTTCAGGATGCCGGCGCGCACGAGTTGCTGCATCACCTGTTCCAGATAACGCTGCGGCACGCCCTGGCGCGCGGTGATCTCCTTCGCCTGCACCGGTTCAGGGCGGGCGTTGTAGGCGATGTCGATGACCGCCTCGAGCGCCAGCAGAGTTTTCCGCGAAAGCCGTATCATTCCCGCCGTTCCCCTTGTTCGACAGTGAGACCGGTCGAGCCGAAGCCCCCCGTCCCGCGCGCGGTCGAATTCAGAGCGGTCGTCTCGCTCCATTCGACGCGCGCATGCGCCGCGACCACGAGCTGCGCGATTTTCATGCCGCGCGTGATCGTGAAGGGCGCTGCCCCGTGATTGATCAGGATCGCGGTCACCTCGCCGCGATAATCGGAATCGATCGTGCCCGGCGCATTCAGCACCGTAACGCCGTGCTTTAGCGCGAGCCCCGATCGCGGCCTCACCTGTCCTTCGACGCCGGCGGGCAGGGCAAGCGCGACGCCGGTCGGTACCGGCTGATGGCGCCCGGGCAGCAAGACGAGATCGGTCTCGATGGCCGCGAAGAGATCGAGCCCCGCCGATCCCGCCGTCGCATACATTGGCAACGGCAGGTCGCGCGCGTGCGCGAGACGCTGAATTTCAACCTTCATGCCGCGCGCTTTCCGAACGATTCGGCGATCGCCGCGACAAGGCGGCGCGCGACATCGAGCTTCGACATTTCCGGCCACGCCTCGGTGCCGCGCGCGGTGATGACGTGCACGCGGTTTCTGTCGCTGCCCATGATCCCCGTGCTCACGTCGTTGGCGACGATCCAGTCGCAGCCTTTGGCAATGCGCTTGGCCGTGGCATTGGCGATGAGGTCGTCAGTCTCGGCGGCAAAGCCGATGACGAGCGAAGGCCGCGAGGCGTGATGCGCGAGCCCGGCCAAGATGTCGGGATTTTCCGCGAGCTTGATTGTGCTCGGCGCGTCGCGCTTCTTGAGCTTCGAGTTCGCCGCGGTCTCTGGGCGCCAGTCGGCAACCGCCGCGCTGCACACGGCGATGTCCGCCGGCAGCTGCGCTTCGCAGGCGGTCCACATCTGCCGAGCGGTCTCGACACGCACGAGCTTCACCCGGCTCGGCGGGGTGAGCTCGGACGGTCCTGACACCAGCACCGTCTCCGCTCCGGCATCCGCCAGCGCGGCCGCAATCGCATATCCCTGCTTCCCCGACGAGCGGTTGGCTATGTAGCGCACGGGATCAATCGGTTCGTGCGTCGGTCCCGCGGTGACCAGCGCCTTCAGTCCCGACAGATGCGTGTTCGGATTGAGCAGTCCTTCGATCGCGACGACGATCTCGTTGGGTTCGGCCAACCGGCCGGGCCCGAACTCCCCGTCCGCCAGCGCGCCTGAGTTTGGCCCGACGACGGCGATGCCGTCGGCCTTCAGTGTTTCGATGTTGCGCTTGGTCGCCGCGTGCTCCCACATGAACACGTTCATGGCGGGCGCGATCAGAACGCGTTTGTCGGTCGCCAGCAGCGCCGTTGTCGCCAGATCATTGGCGATGCCAGCGGCCATCTTCGCGATCAGGTCAGCCGTCGCCGGGGCCACCACCACGAGATCGGCCGAGCGCGAGAGCACGATGTGTCCCATCTGGGATTCTTGGGTCAGGTCGAAGAGATTTTGATAAACTCGGTCCGCGGTCAGGGATGCAACCGAAAGGGGTGTCACGAATTGTGCTCCGGCCTCGGTCAGGATGGCGCGAATGCCCGCGCCGCGCTCCTGCAGCTGCCGGATCAGTTCGAGCGTCTTGTAGGCGGCTATTCCGCCGCCGATGACCAGAAGGATGCGCTTGCCCTGGAGGCTCAACGTGGTGCTCCGCAATAAACGTCGTTTTTAGTGGCCTATTGGCCAAATTACGATAGTAAAATGTAGTACAAGTCAAATAGGTCGGCTAATGGTGTACAAATAATGGGACAATTGCTCGCCATCGCCCGCGCTCCCGTCAAGCGCGGCACCCTGATTCCCATCTCGGAAGCGATGATCGGAATCGGCAACGGGATTGCCGGCGACGCCAGGGGTGTGCGGGCCGGCCGCCAAGTCACCGTCGTGTTCCGGGAGGGCTGGGAGGCGGCCTGCAGCGATTTGGGTGTCGAGCTCCCCTGGACAACGCGCCGCGCCAATCTCCTCATCGAGGGCGTGCCGGTCCCGCGCGAGGGCAGGCGTCTGGTGATCGGGGCGGCCGTGCTCGAAGTCACCCAGGAGACGCAGCCTTGTCAGGTCATGGAATCTGCCCATAGGGGCCTGCGAACGGCGCTCACGCCGGACTGGCGCGGCGGTGTCTGCTGCCGCGTCCTGCAGGGCGGCACGATCCGCATCGGCGATCGGGTGGACGTCGAATGACGGAGATCGGCCCGCGCGATGTTCTCGATTTCTGGTTCAAGGAGACGCCTTCCGCAAAGTGGTTTGCTTCGGACCCTGAGTTCGACAAAGAGATAGGGTCGCGCTTCGTGGCGACATGGCGCGTCGGCTGCGCAGGCGGCTTGGCCGGCTGGGAAGACGAGCCGAACGGCGCGCTCGCGCTGATCGTCCTGTTCGATCAATTCCCACGCAACATGTTCCGCGGCACCGCCGACGCCTTCGCGAGCGATTCGAGGGCGCGCGACATCGCCCAGCGCGCGATCGCTGAGCGGAAAGACCTTGAAACCCCGGCCTCGATCCGCAGCTTCTTCTACTTGCCGCTCACACATTCGGAAAATCTGGCAGACCAAGAAGCGTGCGTTAAGCTCACCAAGGACCGCTTGGGTGAGGATCACGCCACTTTTCCTTACACCCTTCGGCATAAGGCCGCCGTCGAACGCTTTGGCCGGTTCCCTGCGCGTAACGCGGCGCTTGGGCGCGTCAGCACCGATGAGGAGAAAGACTTCCTTAAGCACAATCCGAGCGGGTTTTAGCGTGATCGCGCGCGATTTTAACCGTCCCGTCACCATAACGCCCTCTAATGACGGTGCTGATTCGGAGACGTTCCGTGGGAGCCGAGGAAACCTGTCGTCTGGCGGCCGAGCTTGCCGAGGAATTCGGCGAGTCAGTGAGCCGTGTCGCCGAGCGCGCGATTGCGACGCTCGAAGCGGACGGTTTCACCGAGCGGGCGCTGACATGGCGCGTGATTCACGCCATCCTCGCGGACATCGCGGCCAACCGCTTCGATCCCCACGCGCCTATCGCCATCCACTAGACGTCGCAGATTTCTGCCGGTTTGAGCGGAGGATTCATGCCGCTTGATCCCATCGTCAGTGCGCTGTTCCAGCGGTTGCCCGATCTCCTCACCTATAAGGTCTGGGAGAAAACGCCCGAGGAAGCGCGCGACGCCTACCGGAGGCTCTGCGACACATCGGACCTCAAGGATCTCGCGATCGGCAAGTCCGAGCAGATCGAAGTGCCGGGGCCCGCCGGCCCGCTGGTGCTTCGCGCCTATACGCCGGTTGCGGCGGGCGGACCGACGCTTCCCGCGATCGTCTATTTTCATGGCGGCGGTTTCGTGATGGGCGATCTCGATACGCACGATGCGTTGTGCCGCACGCTCGCGAACGAGAGCAGCTGTCGCGTCTTTTCCGTCGCTACCGCCCTGGCGCCCGAGTTTCCTTTTCCGGCCGCCATCGATGACGCCTTCGCTGCGCTGAAATGGGTCGAAGACAACGCCTCCGCGCTCGGCATCGATCCGTACGACATCGCCGTCGCGGGCGATTCCGCAGGGGGCAATCTTGCTGCGGTGGTGTGCCTGCTCGCCAAGGCGAACAGGAACACGCCGCATATCGCGTATCAGCTGCTGTTCTATCCCTCGATTGCGCTGACGCGGGAATTCGTGACGCGGCCGTTCGGCCAGGGCTACCGCCTCGATGACCGTGCGATCCAGTGGTTCTACTCGCACTACATGCCTGTCGGTGCCGATCCGATGGACGAACGCCTTTCGCCCATCGCGGCGAAAGATGCGAGCGGTTTGCCCCCTGCTTACATCCTGACCGCCGGGTTCGATCCGTTGCGCGACGAGGCCATCGCCTACGCCGCCAAGCTGAAGCAGGCGGGGGTCACCGTCACCCACGTCGATTATCCGACGATGATTCACGGGTTCCTGACCATGCAGGGCTGGATTCCGTTGGCCACGCAGGCGATTGGGGCGGCCGGCCAGGCCGTCAAAGACGCGGTGAAATAGCCGCTTGCTTGCCAGGGGCCTCCGGCTACGGCATTTTCACACCATCGGAATTGCAAGAACGCCTGCATCAAGCGGGCGAACCGAAACACCACCGGAGGACATCATGAAGCGTTTCATTCTCCCGCTCGTCGCCGCTGCGGCGTTCGTGCTGCCACCCGTCGCCATGGCCGAATTGCCGGCCGATGTCGCGGCCGAGATCGTCAAGATGGGCCACGTGAACGACCCGCGCACCAGCAAGGTGTTTGCGCCGTTGCACAAGCCGCTCCCGGCCGACATCAAGATCACGCGCGATCTCGCCTTCGGCTCCGACCCGCTGCAGAAGCTCGACATGTTCACGTCGGGGACGGGGATCGGCAAGCCTATATTGATATATGTGCATGGCGGCGGTTTTACGCGCGGCGACAAGCATCGTCCCGGTGAGTTCATGTACGACAACATCATGGCATGGGCCGTGCAGAACGGCATGGTGGGTGCGCAGCTCAACTATCGCCTCGCGCCGAAGAACGTCTATCCCGACGCCAACAATGACGTCGCGGCCGGCGTCAAATATGTCCGTGACCACGCCGCTGAATTCGGCGGCGATCCGAACAAGATCGTCGTCTGGGGCCATTCCGCCGGCGCGTCGCTGGTGGGGATATTCGTCTCGCATCCCGAATTTCTGCAGGCTTCGGGCGGCACGCTCGCGGCCGCAATCATGACCTCGGGCGGCTACGAGTTCAAAGGCAACAACCCCTATCTTGGCGATGATCCCGCCAAGCTTGCCGAGCGCTCCTCCGTCGAAGGTCTGAAGAAGACCAGCATCCCGCTGCTGTTCACGCGCGCCGAATGGGACCCAGAGGGCCAGATGAGGCAGGGCGACATGATCAACAAGGTGCTCTGTGACGCCGGCAAGTGCCCGGAATTCCGCCTGATGAAGGGGCACAATCACATGTCGCAGGTCTATTCGATCGGCACCACCGAAACCCAGATGACCGATTTCGCGCTGCCTTTCATCAAGCGCTACACAAACTTGAAATCGGCCTCGAACTAAGCCTCGGCGTCGCCAGTTGCGTTCAAAAGCGCGGGCGGGGACAAAATCCCCGCCCGCTGCCGCATCAGAGAGCCGCGATGAGCAAAAACAACGACGATGACGACGACAACAACAACAACGATGATGGCGACAGCGACTACAAGCGCGAGCTCCGCGCGCTCCAGATCGAGCTGGTGAAATTGCAGCGCGCTCTTATCAAAGAAGATGAGCGCGTTCTCATCATCATCGAAGGCCGTGACGGCGCGGGCAAGGACGGGACCGTCAAGCGCCTGATCGCCCACATGAGTCCCCGCGATACCCGCGTCTTCGCGCCGTCAAAGCCCTCAGACCGCGAAGTGACCCAGTGGTATTTCCAGCGCTTCGTCCCCCAGCTGCCTTCGGGTGGCGAGTTCGTCGTCTTCAACCGCTCCTGGTACAATCGCGCAGGCGTGGAACGCGTGATGGGCTTTTGCTCCGGAAGCGACGTCGAAACCTTCTTCGATACCGTGATCGATTTCGAAGCGCTGTTGATCCGGTCCGGTCTCGAGCTGCGAAAATATTATCTCGACATCAGCCGCGGCGAGCAGAAGAAGCGTCTTGCTGAGCGCCTCACCGATCCGCTGAAGACCTGGAAGAATTCGCCGGTCGACGCCAAAGCGCAGAAGAAGTGGGACGACTACACCGAGGCGCGCGACGAGATGTTCCGCCGCACCAATCACACGCTAGGTCCCTGGCGGATCGTGCGCGCCAACCAGAAGAAGCGCGGCCGGATCGCCCTCATCTGCGACCTGCTCGACAGCTTCGAGTACAAGGACAAAGACAAGACCTTGGTCAAGCCCGACCGCGACACCGTTTTTCCCTGGTCGCCGGAGGCCACAAAGAAGGGGCTATTGGCGCACTGAAGGAGATGGACGAATGCATCCTTATGTCTCGGCCCTCATCGGCGGCGGATTGATCGGCGTTTCGGCAGTGCTGCTGATGGCGTTCTCCGGTCGCATCGCAGGCATCAGCGGTATCGTCAGCGGACTCCTGCCGCCCAAACCGGTTGACGACCGCACGTGGCGCATCGCCTTCATTCTCGGGCTCGTCTTGGCCCCCACGGTGCTGACCATGGTCACCGGCGACAACCGGATCGGAGCGCCGACGATCGGGCCTGCGCTCCTTGCCGCCTCGGGTCTGCTTGTGGGTGTCGGCGTGGTGCTGGGGAGCGGTTGCACATCCGGTCACGGCATCTGCGGTTTGTCGCGATTGTCGCCGCGTTCTGCCGCCGCGGTCGCCACGTTTATGGCAACCGCGATCGTTACGGTCTTCGTCGTTCGTCACGTCTTGTGAGGCCGCACATGCGCGAAGTGATTGCCGGCTTGTCGACGGGCTTCATTTTCGGCTTGGGATTGTGCCTTTCCCGCATGACGGATCCCGCTGTGTCATGGCAGGCGGTGTTGCCGTGACGTTTGTCGGCTACCGCTTCGTCTTGCGCCGGAAAACGCCGCTCTGGGCGCCGAAATTCTCGGTTCCGGCTGCCGGTGCGATTGACACACCGCTGATCTCCGGCGCCGCGGTCTTCGGCATCGGCTGGGGCCTCTCGGGGTATTGTCCGGGTCCAGCCGTCGCCTCCCTCGCCTCGGGCCGCAGAGGGACTATCCTCTTCGTCATGGCCATGCTGGCCGGGATGATCGCGGTCCGGTGGATGCGCATGAGCCGCGCCGCCAACATCAGCCATGCGACGCGCTGAGGGCAACAAATGAACAACGACCCGCGCCTGGCCATCCGCGACAGCAGCATGACGTCGTTCCAGTTGGTCGTCGTCGTCATCTGCGTCGTGCTCAACATGGTGGACGGGTTCGACGTCTTGGCGATGTCGTTCACCGCGCCGCTGATCGCGCGCGAGTGGGGCGTGGATCCCGCGACGCTGGGCGTGCTGTTGTCTGCTGGTCTCGTAGGGATGGGGGCCGGTGCGCTTTTCATATCCCCGATCGCCGACGTGATCGGACGCCGCGCCGTCGTCATCCTTTCTACGATCATCATGAGCGTCGGTATGTTTGCGTCGGCCGCCACCACCGGCGTTCTCGAACTCTGGCTCTGCCGTTTTGCGACGGGCCTCGGCATCGGTGGGGTGCTCGCGAGCGGCAACACGTTGCTTGCCGAATACGCTCCCACCCGCTGGCGGGATTTCGTGATCTCCACCATGGTCATCGGCTATCCAGTCGGTGCGATCATCGGCGGATCCATTTTTGCGGTTCTGGTCTCGCTCTATGGCTGGCGTTCCGCCTTCGTGTTCGGCGGACTGTGCTCGACCGTTCTGGTGCCGTTGATTTTCCTCTATCTGCCCGAATCGCTCGATTTCATCCTGTCGCGGCGGCGCACGGATACGCTGGCGCAGGTGAATGTGGTGCTTCGGCGGCTTGGGCGGACGGCTCTTACGGCGCTTCCTGTCTTGCCGCGTGAGGAGACCGACACCAAGGCCATCATCGGCGTGTTCGAGCCGCGGTTCATCAAGTCCACGATCCTGATGGTGCTGTCGTTCTTCATGCTGATGTTCAGCTTCTATTTCGTGCTGTCGTGGACACCGAAGAATCTCGTCGATCTCGGCTTTACGGTCGAACAGGGGATTTTCGCTTTGGTTCTACTGAACCTTGGCGGAATCTTCGGCGGCCTCGCCTTCGGTTATTTTGCAAGGTGGTCGAGTGCCCGGACGCTGGCACCCTACATGCTGTTCGCGCTGTTCTTTGTGATCGTGGCGTTCGGCATGTTGCAAAGCGGCTTGATCCCCGTAATGGCCGGCGCCTTCGTCGTGGGCTTCTTCCTCATGGGATCGATGGCCGGCCTCTACATTATCGTGCCCTACGTCTATCCGCCGAAGGTGCGCAACACCGGCACGGGCCTTGCGATCGGCATCGGCCGGGTGGGTGCGATGGTCGGTCCCTATCTTGCGGGCTTACTGATCGCCGCGGGCTGGGATCGCATCGCCTATTACAGCGTGCTTGCCCTTCCGGTGCTCGTCTCTGCGTTTGCGGTGCGCCACGTCGCCTATTTCGAGGAGTGGCCTGTGCCGGCATCCGACGAGGCCCGTTGGCCTGCGAAACGGCCCGGCCTGCACGGGGCC
>Ga0193752_1001363_pt1 | contig 20464 bp, 14 predicted proteins | sample H1c1metaG_FD_144924 | JGI IMG/M metagenome (GOLD analysis project Ga0193752, IMG submission 144924) | Soil microbial communities from a riparian zone of the East river system, Colorado, United States - H1c1 | ecosystem: Environmental > Terrestrial > Soil > Riparian zone | place: USA: East River...
CTGACGGATTGGCCTTTCCAAAAAGTACATCAACAATGGCAGCACCAGCCTGAGTTCCACCAAACCACGTTTCCAGGATCGCATCCATGTTTTCATCTTCCCATGAAAGTGTCAGGGGACGGCCATTCATCAGTACCAAAACAATTGGTTTGCCCGTTTTCTTTAAAGCTTTGAGAAGTTCCACCTGGTTATCCGGCAGTCCGATCAAACTGCGGCTTGCCGCCTCACCCGTCATTCCAAAGGCTTCACCCAGTACTGCCACGATCACATCAGACTGCCCTGCAACTGCAGTAGCTTCTGCTATGAGATCAGCGGGCGATTTAGGATCTGCCACGATTTGTGCATCATGGGGATTTAATTTTTTCAGAAGATTAGTATCATCCAGGAGATTGCATCCCTTCGCATATAGATAGCCGTTAGCCCTGGATGTTTTTTCAAGAGCACTCCAGATACTCACTGCCTTTTTAGGATCACCGGCGCCGCTCCAGTTACCAATTAAATTACGCTGATCTTTTACCAAAGGTCCGATGAAAGCAATCTTTTTATTAGCGTTTGCGGCCAAAGGCAAAATGTTTCCGGCATTTTTTAACAGCACCATACTTTTGATGGAAGCGTCCTTGCTCAGCGTAAGTTTCTCTTCGTTCATGATTTCGGTACGTGCACGCTCTTCACTTACATAACGATAGGGATCTTCAAATAAACCCAGCTTGTATTTTGCTTCGAGAATACGCCGGACAGCAGCGTCAACCTGTGCTAAAGGAACTTTGCCTGATTTCACCAGGCTAACACCTTCGTTCAAAAAGATTTCGCCAACCATATCCATATCAACTCCGGCATTTAAAGACAGCGCGCCAACTGTTTTTGCATCCCCCATACCATGAGCCATCATTTCATTTACTGCTGTATAATCTGTAACGATCAATCCCTTAAATCCCCAGGTTTTACGGAGCAGGTCCGTTAACAACCATTTGTTCCCCGATGCCGGAACTCCTTCTATTTCATTGAACGATGTCATGACCGAACCTGCACCCGCTCTTATCGCAGCTTGATAAGGAGGCAGGTATTCCTGGTACATTCTTAAACGACTCATGTCTGTCGTGTTATAATCACGACCACCTTCTGCGGCACCATATAATGCAAAGTGTTTAACACAGGCAAGCACCGTATTATTTTTTGTCAGATCTGTGCCCTGGTATCCTTTCACCATTGCCCGGGCAATTTTTGAACCCAGCCACCAGTCTTCACCGGCACCTTCACTAACCCGACCCCACCGTGGATCGCGGGCAATATCAACCATCGGGGAAAATGTCCAGTTCAGACCATCGGCACTCATTTCTTCTGCGGCGGCACGGGCAGTTCGTTCTATTAAAGCGGTATCCCAGGTAGCGGCAAGACCAAGTGGAATCGGAAAAATGGTCCGATGTCCATGCACCACATCGTATCCGAAAATAAGCGGGATCTTAAGTCTCGCCTCTTTCACCGCGATATCCTGCAGTTTCCTGACAGCGATGGGAGTATAAGTATTGAACACACCGCCTACAAGGCCCTTCTTTATTTTTTGCTCAACGCCCTGGCTCAGGATCGGACCTGTAACATCGAAGCCAACCGAAGGAAGATTAAGCTGACCTATTTTTTCCTCAAGAGTCATCTTTACAATCAGGCTGGTAACGAATTGATTCATTTTTGCTTCGTTGACAGATTTCGGTTGTCCATAAACGTTAACTGTAGTAGCTATGAGGGCGGCAAGCAATATTCTTTTCATCGTTGAAGGTTTTCAGTGTTGATGATCTTCGGAATTATGGCGTTATTTTTTCAAATACGGAAGGATAGCCGCCTGCCACACATCGTAACCTTTCCGGGTCATATGCAGGCTGTCCGAAAGGAATAATTCTCCGATCGGGTAGCCGTTCCGGCTCAGCATTTTCGGATATACATCTATGTAAGACGCATTCTTTTGTTTCGCTATGAAGTCCCTGATTTTTTGATTTCCGTCAATGACTGTTTGTCTGAACTTCGCACGGCTGGGACTGGGTTTCATCGAGACAAAGGCAACAGCCGTATTTGGCAATCTGCTGCGAATCATTTTAAATATGGTTATAAACCGGCTGGCAACAGTATCGGCCGTGACATTTTCGCCGGCAGCATCGTTTTCACCGCAATAAATCACTACTTGCTTTGGTGTGTATTTGAAGATCACATCATCGGCATACCGGATTACATCGGGTAGTTTTGATCCGCCGAATCCGCGATTAATGATGGTGTAGCCAGGAAATCTGTTCTGCACATCGGTCCATTTTGTAAATGATGAGCTTCCCGTGAATACGATCGCATTCTTTGGAGGGTTTGACATACTATCCTCGTGTTTGAATTTCTGTATGTCATCCCAGAAGGGCGGATTTTGAGAAAAGACAGATGCAGTAAAGACTGTTAGAGTAATCAGAATAAGAAATAGTCTCATGTGTTTTTGATAAAGGTAATTAATGTGCAACGGATCTCCTGATCCGTTGATCCGTTGATTTGTGGAGTGGATCTCTGATCCGTTAATTTGTGCAACGGATCTCCTGATCCGTTGTACACTTTACACCCGCAGGTTCGTCCTACAATTTCGGGCTGGTAAAGCCAAGCTTTTTTAATCCTTTTTGTACTTCGGGTGCGCTCATAAAAAGTTTCCACAATAAACCGGAACGATGATTTTCGATCATTATGACTATTGGCCCCTGGTCAATTGCCAGATGCGAATCAGCATACCAGTTTTTGGTTTCATTGAAGGCGTCCACAAAACCATATTCACTCCATATCTTGTCGCCAAGATCATAAAAGTGACGCAATGCCTGCATGGAATATTCCGGGGTATATGGAAAAGCAGATAAGGCGGCTGTTGGTGTAATGGTACCAAAATCGTTTGTGGGCGAATGTGCATTATAACCGTTATAAGTGTCACTTGCCGTTAAGCCCCAGCAATCGGGGCCATACCCTTTGAATCCTTTGGGATTGCGAACACAATGCTCCCGGTTTATAAGCGTGTGGTTTTTGTTTTGCTCCCAGTAATCTGCATATCGATCTTTTAGTCCTCTTGGATCAAGACCTAAGAACGAATATTGTGAGAAGAATAACGGTCCTCCATAATCGAAGCCAAGCGGCAATTTAATACCATAAAACTCCTTACCATTCCTGAAAAAATTGCTTTCCGCCCATCCCCGGTGATAAACGGAAGCGGGCACCGGGTATCTTTCAGCAGAAGCTGCAAGCACATACATAATCAGACATTCATTAAACCCTCTTACCGGAAAATTCATTGCCCAGCCATTGTTCGGGCTCCAGTGCCAATATAATACATCCTGTCCGCCCCTGGTGAACCAGTCCCACTCCACATCATTCCATAACCAATTGATCCGGTTACGGAGCTCTGATTCAACAGGCGTATTACCAGTGAAATACTGTCGGGCACATAATAATCCCTGGAATAAATAGGATGACTCGACGAGATCGGCACCATCATCTTTCCGGCTAAAAGGAATGGTTTTACCGGTGGCGCCATTAATCCAATGCGCGAACACACCATGGTAAGAATCGGCCTTTGATAAAAACTTCACAATTTTTAGCAGGAACCTCGCAGCGGTGTCACGGGTTATCCACTTCCTGTCTGCTGCTACAATAATGGACATCACGCCGAAACCACTTCCGCCAATGGTTGTGACTTCATCACCATAGTCGAATGATTTGTTGCTTCGCTCACGTGAGAGCCCGCTTACCGGATGAGCATAGTCCCAGAAATATCTGAAAGTTTGTTTTTGTACAAGATCAAGGAGCTGATCATCGGTCAGGTTTTTCTTTTGCGCTGATAAAGATGTTACTGATAGTAATAAGATGATGAGTAGTTTCATAATGATTTTTTTATGTTGCCCTCCTGCGAAGGAGGGCGGCGAACGTAGTGAGCGGGCTTTGGCCTCCGTAGCTTTAGCGGAGGAGGGTGGTTGTTCTTTGTTAACCGCGTTCTAATAACTTGCGAAGACCAAAAAACAACCACCCCGTCGTCTTCGACGCCTCCCCTCCTTCGCAGGAGGGGAGTTAATAAACAAACCCCAGTTTCACCAACCCTGCCTTAACCTCCGGGCAACTCATAAATAAATTCCACAACAATGCGCTGCGGTGATTTTCAATCATTATTATTTGTGGCCCCTGGTCAATAGCAAGAAACGAATTGGCGAACCAGATATCAGTTAAATTGAAAGCATCCACAAAACCATATTCTTTCCAGATCCTGTCGCCGAGTTTATAATAAAAAAACTTCAAAGCATTCATCGACTCCACCGGCGTATAAGGTAAAGAAGAAATGGCAGCAGTCGGTGATATGATACCGAGGTCATTGGTCGGTGAATGTGCCGAATAACCTCCTGCATTGTTATCGCTTGCTGTTAAACCCCAGCAAAGTTCGCTGTAGCCATTAAAACTTTTCGGATTCGTTTTACAATACTCAAAATTTATTTTTGAATGCGCTACATTCTGATCCCAATAATTCGCATAGGCATCACTGAGTGTTTTTGGATTCAGGCCCAGGAATGAATAATGCGCGAAAAACAAAGGGCCACCATTCGCCGGTCCAAGCGGAAGCTTCACTCCAAAATAACTATTGCCATTTTTAATAGCACCATTGGAGGCCCAGCCATTGTCGTATACTTCTTTTGGAATACTGCTGGCAGACGAACCAGCGGCCAGTACATACACAATTAAAGCCTCGTTCCAGCCCTGGATCTTCATGTTCATGTCCCAGTTATATTGCGGGCTCCAATGCCAGTACAAAACGTTTTCGCTGCTTTTTCGAAACCAACTCCATTCGACTTTATTCCATAGATCATTTATATCGGCGCGAATTTTTGTTTCAGCAGCATCAGCTCCGTCAAAATATTGGCGGGCAGTAAGGAGACCCTGCATCAGCAAAGAAGTTTCAACCAGATCGGCTCCATTATCTTTTTCACTGAATGGTATCGTAACTCCTGATGCACCATTAATAAAATGTGCAAATGCACCATGATATGGAGTAGCTTTTGTTCGTAGAAAATCTACGATCGTGGCGACTCTTGTCATACCTTGCTGACGGGTTATAAAATTCCTGTGAATGCCCGTGATGATAGCCATCACACCCATCCCGGTTCCACCTGTTGTAACAATATCAGGATTCTGATTCCGGTCACGGATCATACCGCTAACAGGATGTGCAAAATCCCAGAAAAATTTAAAAGTTTGTTGTTGCACTAAGGTGAGCAACGCATCATCACTGATAACAGGAAACTTATCCGTTGAATCAATGGCGGTGAGCAACTTTACTGATAAGGCTGTCTGCAATGCGGCACCGGTCTTTGATTGCAAAGCAGTTGAAACACCAACATCATATTGAGTTAATGATTCAAGATCAGATGAAGGCGTTATTACTATAGTGCTGTCATTGTTTTCGAACGATGTGGCAAATGCCGCACCTGCGCCGGTTTTCGCTTTGAACGTAACGCCGTTTGCAGCTGTTCCGGTATTGAGCGGTGCTGAAAATGAAAATTTTAATACTGGTTTTTTATTGATGTTGTTATATATAAAACCACTATAAACACCATTCACTTTTAGTCCGCTGAAAGTCAATGACGGCGGAATTACGGGATCGGGAGGCGGATCTTCTCCCCCCGACTTTCCACATGATATAAATAGTATAAAAACGAATATGTATTTCATAATCTAATACTCCCCTTCCGCCGCGGCGGAGGAAATGCCGAAGGCATGGGGTGGTTGTTCTTTGGTCTTCGAATCTAAAACAGGATGCGAGAAAAACAACCACCCACCTCCGCTAAAGCTACGGTGGGCAATTCCCGCTCTCCGCTCTCCGCTCTCTGCTCCTCGCTACCTCCCCAGTCCCTCCAGTTTAAACAGCGCATTTACATCACTTTCAGAGAGCGCCTTATCATAAATTCTGAACTCATCGAGCAGCCCCGTAAAACTTTGAGCCCAACTTTGTGCATTATCTGTAGTAGTAAGGCTCGGTGTTGTTTGAAACTGAAATGTACCAAACACCATTTTGGAAGCATTTACAAATTTAATAGGGCCATAAAGCACATCGCTCGTTGCCGGATTATCTCCTCTCAGTTTCGGACCCTTTGTATTTGCGGGATTGCCGGCTGAGTTAACTCCGATTGCCTGTCCATTGGCATATATATTAAAAACAGAAGTGGTCGCATCATAAGTTGCTGCTACATGAACCCATTTGCCAATGGCTGCCGGAACTTTGAAATCGATGAACTGGCCTTTCCAGGTCACATTGTCATTGTTGATATGCACTTTCATAAAGGCTGTATCAGGATTCGGTACATTATTCTGCTTGTAACTCTCCATATAAATATCCAGGCTTCCCCAAAAGTCCTTCGAATTGTTTAGAGAAAAAACGCCGGTTGCTATATCCGGTTGCGTCGTATTCATCCAGAACGCAATAGTAAAACTTTGCAGTGCCGGCATTTTTGCTCCCGCTGCATCATAAAGCGCATATCCATCTGCCGCACCCTTAAACGCCTGACCTTTTTTACCGGCCGCGAATGTGGTCGACTTGGCTGTGCCGGCTATAGCGGCTACACTGTCATTTAATGAATTTTCAAAAGCCCAATGTGCCACCTTGTTTTCCGAACCAACTTCAAAAGAACTAAAATAACCTCCGATCGGACGTTCTGGGGCATATTCATCCATATCTTTTTCACACGCGATCATAATGGTGGTCATACCTGCCACCATTATCAGCCATGATATATTTTGTTTGAACTTCATAATAGCAAAGTTTAAGGTTTACAATCAATATCCGGGGTTCTGTGTAAGAGTACCGGCACTCAGATCAATTTCACTTTGAGGTATTGGCATCAGCTCGTTTTTACCGGCTATGAATCCTTTTGGTCCAAAGACTGCCACGCCACGGCCCTGCCTGATTACATCAAAAAAGCGATCGAACTCCATAGCAAGTTCTACACGTCTTTCCTGCCAGATTGCATTACGCAATGTTGCCTGGTCATTGGCGGTTACATCAGGAAGTATGGCCGGATTTCCGCCTCTCGCACGCGCACGTACACGGTTAAGCGAAGTTCTTGCCTGCGCAAAATTATTGAGCTCATTCGCAGCTTCTGCATTCATCAATAAAACTTCTGCAAATCTGATAACACGTACATTCTGCTCCGCACCTTCATTACATTCTACATAGCGGCTGAAGGGCACATATGATTTCTGATTAAACCTGGGATTATCTCCGATTGCCGGAATAGCGTCGCCCTCTGGCGTGGTTTCACCGCGGAAAATAATGGTTGCATCCCGGCGTGGATCTCCGGTTTCATATGCATTGGCGAGTTCTACAGTAGGAACATTAAATCCCCAGCCGCCTCCACGAGGCCCTTTAACGCCCTGTACCTGCGAGTACTGCGAATTCGATGCATCGCAATTACCGGGCAGGTATGTATTCTGAAGTTCAAAAACAGACTCCACACTGTTTTCATTCTCTACTCTGAATAACTTTTCATAATTCGGAAACAGATCATAACCCATGGTCATTACCTGGTTGGTTAATGCCAGCACATCAGCCCATTTTTTCTGATACATGGCAACCTTGGCATGCAGAGCCAATGCGGCTCCCTTGGTTATACTACCGATTTCGCCTGCAGCATAACTCTGTGGTAACACAGCTGCAGCTTCCGTAAGATCCTTCTCGATCTGAGCATAGACATCTGCCTGGGGGCTGCGTGGAATATTAAATTCTTCATTACCCTCAGGGACATTAAGCCTTAACGGAATGTCTCCAAAAGCCCGCACCAGGCGGAAATAGGAATATGCTCTTACAAATTTCGCCTCCGCGAGAAATCTTGTTTTCAGGGCTTCGTCCATAGAAATTGCCGGCACATTATCAAGGATCTGATTCGCAAAATTAATATTCTGATACTGCCCTTTCCAGAAGTCGATCGTTTGTCCTTCGGTAGCCGTATGCGAGAAATTATCGTAGTTATTGTGGAAGTCTGCATCTCCTGGCGAGCTACCTTTCTCGGCTTCGTCACTACCCATACTTTCGACAGCGATGGGCGCAAAAGCTGTATTCGTCCAGCCCCTCAGGTTTGCATACATCGCATTTTTTGCCAGCACCGCATCCTGCTGTGTAACCCAGAACTGTGCACTTGGCTGCTTGCCCTGCGGGTCTACATCAAGAAACCCTTTATTACATCCTGTTTGCAGCATTACAACGGTGAGCAATCCCAGCCCGGCGAATTTGCGTGCAAAATATATTTTGTTTGACCTTGTCATAATGAATTTTTTAATCGTTAGAAAGTAACGTTCACACCAAAATTGTAAGTCGCAAACAATGGGTAGACATTGACGTCAACACCCGCTTCTGTTGGTTTAACCCCGGCATTGAGATTGATAATTTCCGGACTGAAACCGCTGTACTTAAACCACGTTACGGGGTTTTGTGCATTCACATAAATGCGCAGGCGATTCATCTTCCAGCGGCTTGTGATGGCAGCCGGTATCGTATAGCCAAGTTGTACATTTCTGATCCTGAAATAACTTCCGTCTTCCACATAATATGAATTTGGATTAAGATTACTGCCGGTAGTGTTTGCAGAAGGATAGCTGTTTGATGTTCCTTCTCCGTGCCAACGTTTGTCAAAGAATTCTTTTGTATAATTTTCGTTGCCATACCGCGCGTTCTGCGTACCATTATAAATATCTACATCCGCCACACCCTGAAAGTCGAGCATCAGGTCGAAATTTTTATAGGTCCAGTTGGTGTTTAATCCAAAATTGTAACGCGGGTTTGGATTTCCCAGAATAACACGATCCTGTGCACTGATGATACCGTCTGGTTTACCCTGCGATCCGCTAACATCCGCATAAATAAAATCACCGGGTTTTGCCGTTTTTTGATTTGAACTAGTAATCTGACCCTGGTTCTGGAAAATTCCAATCACCTGGTAGCCGAAAAACTGACCGATGGGCTGACCGACCACTGTGCGGGTCGTACTGTTCCCTCCGACCGTTCCGAAACCTCCTCCATATATAGGATTGGCCCCTGTAATGGTTGACAATACTTCATTGTTATTGATTCCCAAATTGGCGCTGACGCTATAGCCCAGTGATTTATTTACATTGTCTTTCCAGTTGACGGTAAATTCAAATCCCTGGTTTTGAAAAGTTGCCTGGTTGGCGATTATGTTAGAGCTTTCAGTTCCTACGCTTGCAAGTATCGGCAGATCAAATATTGCCTGTTCGGTTTTGCGGTTATAATACCCGGCTTCAATAAACAGGCGACTGTTAAGAAATGCCATTTCCACCCCGATGTCAGTACCAACTCCACGTTCCCATGCAGTGGTCGGCGGCACGATACTGTTTATGCTTGCACCGGTTGCTGGAATACTCGGCTGGCCAAAATATGCAGTCAGCTGTGGTGTTTGAGTAACCGTTAAGATCGACAGATTTGTTGGCACACCAGCGTTACCAACCTTGCCCCATGACCCGCGCAGTTTAAGATTATCGAATATCTTTTGATCCTTCATGAAGTCCTCATTGGTAATCACCCATCCAAGCCCAACTGATGGAAAATAACCCCAACGGTCATCGCCGAAGAATTTGGATGCCCCATCACCTCTTAAAGAGGCCGTTAACAGGTATTTGTCCATGAAAGAATAATTAACCCGTCCGAAGAGTGAAGCAATGGTGGAAAGATCACCTTCATCGGTTGCTGTTGTGGTACCGGTACTGCCTAACCGAAGAAACAGATCTGCATCTCTTGAATACGGAACATTCTGCGCAGTACCCGTTATTTTATAAGATTTATATCGTTGTGCTCCCTGTCCAGCAAGTACTGTCAGGTTGTGATCTCCGAAACGTTTTGTATAGGTAAGCGTATTTTCAACGATCCAGTTACGGGTGTCAGCTCTTGAAGCCGTCAGTTTGCTGACATTGTTGTTCTGAACGGTCGTCGCATTGAATACAGGCGCATAGCCCCGTACTTCTCCCTCACCGTATTCACCACCAACGCTGGTTCGGAACGTGAGTTCTTTAAGAATCTTTAGCTCAGCAAACACATTTCCCGTAATGCGATAAGTCTTGGAACGTTGATTGTAAAAGTCTAGCGTAACCTGCGGGTTGTTGAATTTGCCGGTAGGATAGTCGCCCGGATCACCGTAGCTGCCATCGTTGTATTTAACGGGAATAACAGGTGGTGCGATAAACGCCTCGTAGATAATGCTCGGCGGGATATCTTTTGAGTTGATACCAGTAGCTGTTATCGTATAACCAACTTTCAGTCTGTCTGAAATCTGGAAATCATTTTGAAAACGTGCAGTTGCTCTTTTAAACACGTTGCCTTCTACATTACCCTCCTGGCTCAGGTAGCCGAGCGACAGATTATAAGTCGATTTACCTGCGCCTCCGCTCACTGAAACCTGGTGATTCGTTATGAGCGCGTCTCTCATTACTACCTTGTACCAATCTGTACCTTCTCCGAAATTTTCAGGATCCAGTACATCGCCGCCGCCATTGATTCTCGACTTTTCGTTCGACAAAATCGCATACTCTTTAGCGTTAGCCATGTCTACAACATTCGTTACTGTTTGCATCCCTACATGGCCTGAGTAATTAACAATTGCTCTTCCTGATTTTCCTTTTTTTGTGGTAATAAGAACCACCCCGTTTGCGGCACGTATACCATATATAGCAGTGCTTGAAGCATCTTTTAAGATGTTCATGCTTTCGATATCACCGGGATTCAAAAAACTGATATCATCAAACCAGACACCGTCTACCACGTATAACGGATTAGTACTTCCATAGGCTGAACCGGTACCACGAATCCGGATCTGTGGTGAAGTACCCGGCGCACCTGAGTTGGTGATCTGAACACCCGCAACCTTACCCTGTAACCCACTGATAGGATTTATTGACGGCTGCTTACTGATTTCATCGCCTTTAATGGTCGCAATAGACCCGGTTACATCGATCTTGCGTTGTGTGCCATATCCTACCACAACCACCTGTTCCAGTTCTTTTCCACCTTCGACCAGCACAACGTCGATCGTTGTTTTGCCGGCGGTTGTAATTTCCTGGTCAGCATAGCCGACATATGAAAATACCAGGACAGCACTATCTGGTACTGTAATAGAAAAATTTCCACTTGCGTCAGTCGTGGTCCCGGCATCACTGCCCTTTACACGAACTGAAGCACCCTGCACCGGCTCACCCGCGCTGTTAGTAACCTTTCCGGTTATCGTTGCCCGGGTGATGACGGTATTTTGAGATTTGAGAACTACCAGGTTATTTTCAAGTAATTCAAAAGAAACCGGTGTATTTTTTAATAACCTCATTAGTACAGAGATCACATCTTCGTCTGAAGCAGTGATCGACACCTTTCCTGCAGCCTTAAGCAACGCCTGGCTGTAGAGAAAACGGTAATTTGATTTTCTTTCGATGGAAGCGAGCACCTTTTTGATCTCTGCAGACTGCATGTTCAGGCTGATCTTCGACTGCGAGTAAACGCCTGCCGAGACATGTAAACACGAGGCCAAAATGATGACTGCAGTCAATTTCATAACGAACAAGTACTTTAAAAGGTGATACTTTCCGGATAAGCCGGAAAAAATCATTTTTTTCTTCATATTTTAAGCATTGAAATGGTGAATAAATGGTATGGCAACTTCCTACGGCGGCCATACCGCACTAAATCGACGGGGAATGTTAGCGCATTCTCCGTTTTTATTTATCATGTGGTGTTTAGTATTTTCATTGATATAGTTTAGTTGGTGTGATCTAAATAATGGATTTACTGTGCTTGTTGCTCACTACACTTCATTCAAGAGCATGATTATTTAATCAACGCTGCCTGTGTTTGCATATTTACCTGTTGTTGGTTTTACGGATTGCAGAGATCATGATTCCATTTTGAGAAATATTATATTTAAATGGCTCCGAGATCGACAACGCATATAAAGCTTGTTCGATAGTTTCTTTTTCAAAAATGCCGGTGAATCTTAGCTGCGCCAATTCCGGCTGTTCAAAATTTATTACCACCCCGTACCATTTTTCCATTTTCAATGCGATCTCTTTGAAAGATTCATCCTGGAAAACAAGTTGGTTTTTAACCCATGATGTTTCAATGATAATGCTGTCGGCCTCTTCATAATGTGTAAGGTTTTTTATAGAAATGATAGGTTGGGGCACAGATTTCCCCGAAATTGTTTTGTGTGATACAGAGACAGAGTCATTGGAGATGATGAGTTTTTCACTGGGACGCAGGATGATCATTTGTTTATTCCGGGCCGTAAGTGATATTTCAAGGCTCCCGCTGATCAATGATGCTTCGCTGGTTTGTTCTCCGGGATACGATTTTACATTAAAACTTGTTCCGAGTACTTTCAGGTCCATGTTACTGGTGTGTATAAGAAAAGGCTTTAATGAATCCCTTACTACTTCAAAGAAAGCTTCACCGGTGAGTTTTACCTCGCGTAATTCCTTGCCAAAGTTTTCATCATATGTCAGTTTTGTTTTGGCGTTTAACCATACCCGTGAGCCATCCGGCAAAACGAGCTTTGTTTTTGACCCGGACTTGGTAGAGATTTCGCTGATTGATGGAAGAGTTGGAGTCGATCTCTTGGGCATGCCGAAAAATATCAGCACGAGGATCGTGATCAGTATGACCATATAAGGCAACAGATTTTTTCTGCCGCTTTTTTCTCCGGCCGGAATGGTTGTTTTTAATCTTTCAATGTGATTGAGATAGGCTTCTTCCGTTTCCGGATCTTTTTGATCTGCCTGATAGGTGTTTTCTTTCCAAAGATCGGTGAGTGTTTGTAAAGGAAAATGAATATCCGGATTGGATTGCACCAGCTGCTCAAGTTCGATTTGTTCGGCGGGGGTTATTTCACCAGCAAGGCGTCGCGCCATCAGAACCCAGATCCGATCCTTGGTCATATATGTATAGAGACATTGGAATGGAGAATCTACTAAGTGCTGGCAAAAAATATTTGGGGGGGGGCTGAATGCCCTCCTGCGAAGGAGGGCGGCGAGCGTAGCGAGCGGGTGGTTGTTCTTTGGTATTCGAAGGTTATCAGGACGCGGTTACCAAAGAACAACCACCCCATGCAAAGAACAACCACCCCATGCCTTCGGCATTTCCCCTCCTTCGCAGGAGGGGAGCTTAGCTTGTAAGATTAAATTCAATAGCACCGGCTATTTTTTTCAGTGCTATGGCTAACTGATTATCGATAGTCTTTACCGATATATCCAATATCTGTGCAACTTCCTTATACTTCAATCTGTCTTCCCGGATCATTTTATAAACGATCTTGCACCGCGGGGGCAGGTCATCAATGGCTTTATTTATTCGCATCATCATCTCGGCGGTGATCATCATTTGCTCCGGATCCTGGCAATCACTCTGGAGTTCAACATCTACATCATCAAGTCTCACGGCAACAATGCCCTTGCGCGAGTGCATATAACGAAATGCATTATTCTTCGCACTCACATACAAATACACTTTCAAATTCCGGATCTCATCTAAATGATGGTGATTTTGCCATATCTTAATAAATACATCAGAAACGATCTCTTCGGCAATCTCGGGAGTGATAGTAAATGACCGGGTAAAATGAAGCAGTGGCTTGTAGAACAGGAAAAAAAGCTCCCGGTAAGCCACTTCGTCATGATACAAGGCAATGCGCCTTTGTAATTCAGTCAATTCTAAAGGAGTTGGCATGTGCAATCTGTCTTAATAAGACCTGACCGATCAAAATAAAGATGCTTGCAAGGTAAATGAAAAAAATAATAAGATTTCTGAGTTTCCCTCCCTGAATTTTTCTAATTTCGCAGACCTGTAAAAAGTCCGCAGGATATTTTTTAGCTTTGGACCTTTAGTTCTTAACAAGTTTTCGGCCTGAAAAGCCACTTAATTGGACCCTTAGCTCAGCTGGTTAGAGCATCTGACTCATAATCAGAGGGTCGCTGGATCGTGCCCAGCAGGGTCCACCAAGGTATTGTCAAGTGTGATATTTTCTTTTGTTAATCGGAAAGTATTGACAACAGCGAAGATTGAATATTGAATCCACGGAGGATTTATCCCAAATTCAGTATTCAATCTTCTTGTTTTCTGTCAGACAGCTTCCCTTTTGCCTGCATTATTTATTGATATTGCAGGATTATCGGGGACTTGAGCTCAAAAGCAGCGAAATAATCAATTCCCATTAACTTTTTTTTAACCGGCTACAGGATACATTTGACAATCATTTATGTTTATGAAAAAATTATTATTTGCGTTTCTGTTAGCAGGTACCCTATCTCAGCTCTCTGCACAGGATTCCGTAACTACTTCAGGCACACAGGTTCAGGATTCAATTATTAAAGCGAATGCCCAGCCAAAAAAGAAAAAAAGAGACTGGAGTAAGGTTAACATAGATAACCGGACCGGCGATCATTTCATGATGCAGTTTGGTATAAATACCTGGACCCAGGCACCTGACTCCATTGCAATAAAAGGTTTTTCAAGGACTTTCAATGCACATCTGATGTATGACCTTCCTTTCAAAACTGATCCCCGTTTCAGTGTGGCATTGGGTGTCGGTGTAGGCGTCGACGGTACTTACTTCGATAAGGTTATTGTGGATATTACCGGGCGAAAGGCTAATGAACTGACATTCCAGGACGTTTCTGATACAACACATTTCAAAAAGTATAAGGTTACCAACACCTTTCTTGAAGTACCGTTGGAATTAAGATTTACTTCCAATCCCGAGAAATATAACAAGAGCTTCAAAGCAGCCCTGGGAGCAAAAGTGGGAACAATGGTGAGTGCTGTGGCAAAGGGTAAAACCTGGCAAAGCAGCACCGGAAGCACACTGAATGCCTACACCGACAAAGAAAAATCAAAAAGATTTTTCAATAGTACCCGTTTAGCCGTCACTGGCCGGATAGGTTATGGTATATTCAGTGTCTTTGCCGTTTACCAGATAAACGCATTTATAAAAGAAGGATTTGGTCCCGATGTAAGACCGCTGCAAGTAGGTATTGCGATAAGTGGGTTATAAAAACAATGTGAGTGGATCTCCAGATCCTCGACTCTATTTGCAAACAATATATCGCCGATATATTGAAGTTGTCGCTTATTGTGCCTCCAATAGTTCATAATACATGAATTTTTTGTTTCACCCCCAATTGCTATCCAGGTCTGATACTGGTTTCGGCATGTAAAAGTGAGCAGATCGGGAGATCCACTCCACACTCAATTTACCTTACCTTTACTCACATTAAATACATTCCATTTGCTAGATAACAAAGTTGTTTATAAAGAAGAAAAAGCCGTGCTCGTCGGTGTTGTTACCGGCCTTCAAACTGAGCCACAAGTGAAAGAATACCTCGAAGAGCTCGCATTCCTTGCCGAAACCGCAGGTGCTACAAGTGTTAAACGATACATTCAGAAACTTTCACACCCGGATAGCCGCACTTTTATCGGCAAGGGGAAACTGGAAGAAATTAAAAAATATGTCGATGGAAAAGATATCGGCCTGGTGATATTTGATGATGAACTGACAGGCTCGCAAATTCAGAATATCGAAAAAATACTGGATATCAAATGCATCGACCGCTCAGATCTGATCCTTGATATTTTCGCACGCCGCGCAAAAACGGCGCAGGCAAAAACTCAGGTTGAGCTTGCCCAATATCAATACCTGCTGCCACGCCTTAAAGGAATGTGGAGTCACCTTGAACGTCTCGGAGGCGGTATCGGCACAAGAGGTCCCGGTGAAACAGAAATCGAAACTGACAGACGGATAGTAAAGGATAAAATCGCTCTACTGAGACGCCGTCTCAAAGAAATCGACAAACAAGCCGCCGTTCAGCGCCAGGAACGAGGTGAATTTATCAGGGTTGCCCTTGTTGGATATACCAATGTTGGCAAATCGACCATCATGAACCTTCTAAGCAAAAGTGATGTCTTTGCCGAAAATAAACTCTTTGCAACCCTTGATACAACGACACGCAAGATCGTTTATGAAGCCACACCATTTCTGTTGAGCGACACAGTTGGTTTCATCCGTAAACTCCCTCACCACCTTGTAGAAAGTTTTAAGAGCACGCTTGATGAAGTGCGGGAAGCAGATATCCTGTTGCACGTTGTAGATATTTCTCATCAACAATATGAGGAACAACTTGGTGTGGTTAACAGCACGCTCCAGGATATCAAGGCATTTGACAAACCAACCATTACCATTTTTAACAAAATGGATATGTATGAAAAACACACATTCGATGAATGGCTGGAACCGGATGTAAAGCAACAGATCCTGCTTGAGTTAAAAGAAAAATGGCAACGCGAGACCAATGGTAACGCCGTGTTTATTTCAGCTGTTGAAAGAACGAATATTGAAGAACTGCGAAATACAATTTTAAATAAAGTGCGGGAGCACTACAGGATCAGGTATCCATATAAGACTGAGTTTATGTATTGATACCAGAATGTATTATCTCTTACTCATCGGTTAATATCTGTTTCAAAGTATCCCTCCAAATATGGCCTCTCTCCAATGGCATAAAATAGCGGACTCTCCTGATGAGCTGATACCGGGACCCAACAACATAGTTGTAATTGAGGTGCGCAACAAGCAAATCTGCCTGGTAAATTTTGATAATCAGTGGCATGGTTTTGCTTATAAATGTCCGCACGCCAGTGGCATACTGGCAAATGGCAATATAGATGCGATGGGTAATATTATTTGTCCTTTGCACCGTTATCGTTTCAGTGTGAAGAACGGCCGGAATACCAGTGGCGAAGGATATTATCTCAAGACTTATCCTATTGAACAAAGACCCGATGGCTTATATATCGGTCTGGCCTCAACGGGTTTTTTCGGATGGTAAAAACCGCCGGTACAACAGTGTTGAAATTATTTGAACGTTAAAATTAAGTGCTCGTTAAAATTGATTAAGCGTTGAATATTAATTGAACGTTAAGCTTCCGTCGCTGCGCTGACAAGGAATAAATACTCTATATATTGTATTACCATTTATGATATCGGCATTGCGATAATTCGTAATTAATCACGATACAATTCACCATCTCACGATTAGCTAGTTGCCAAACATTAAACTGTTAAACAAGCAACCTATGAATATCTGGGATTGGATCATTCACATTGACCGTGAGGTGTTCACACTTATCCATGTTGAAGGCGCTGTTGGTTATCTTGACGGGCTTATGAAATTCCTGCGTCACCAATATACCTGGATTCCACTTTATGCTTTTATTCTGTGGTTTATCATCCGCTATGCAAAAAACCAGGCACTGCAATTTGTCGTTCTCACCCTGCTTTGTTTTGCGATAACAGATTACACAAGTGCAAGCATCATCAAGCCGATGCTTGGACGCCTGCGCCCTTGCCACGATCCTGAACTCATGGACGAGATAAGGGGACTGGTCGGTTGTGGAGGACCTTATTCATTTCCATCTTCCCACGCATCAAATCATTTTGGACTGGCAACTTTCTGGTTCCTGGGTATTGAGCGCATGACTCGCCGTAAATGGTACTGGCTCTGGTTGTGGGCAGGCATCATTTGTTATGCACAGATCTATGTCGGCAAACATTATCCGCTCGATATTGCGGGTGGCGCATTACTTGGAGTGATGACGGGCCTGCTTTGTTTCCGGATTTTCGACAAATGGACCTCACATAGTTCCGGAAATGTTAACCGGTCAAGAACCACTCTGGCGAAGGCATCTTAGAATCCATAATCAGATGTTTAAGATTCATCAGCACTACCTTAAATTAAAGGAGCACCAACTGCAATTTCACATCTGTGACCAGGTTTACCGTGAGCCGGATTAAGTTTCACTCCCGATCGCAAAGCCGGCAAAACAGGTTGCACCGGTGGTACCGCAGGCAGGCTTTGTCCGGGAGGCAGGCCTGGTGCCGACGGATTTACGATTGTTTGTCTATTTACAAGCGGTGCTCCTACAGCAATTGAACAGTCATGAAAAGGCTGACCATGTGCCGGGTTCTTAGCTGGCATTACGAGAGCTGCATCCGTCTGGGTTGAGGGTGCTACTGTTGGCATTTCGAGAGCAGCATCTGTCTGGGTTGCGGGAGTTACTGGTGGCAATACGGAACTGCTGTCTGTGCGTACAGCATCCGAAAGATCCTCTTCTATTTCTTCCGATTGACAAGCCATTATTGTTACTACAATAAAAGCGACTAAATAAGTTGAGTAAGGGTTTTTCATCGATATCCATTTATTGGTTGTGTAATGTACACAAGTTTTTCCCCGTAACCAATCCATTAATCTCAAAAAGGCCGGGCACCCACCGGCAGCATCCTGGTTCTCCCAACCGGTTGTGTCGAAATAACAATAAATCTTGTGAACATGGTTTCATCAAAGTTGAACATGATTTCATCAAAGGGTGAACATGATTTATCAAAAATCCCGGAAATAAAGTCTACTAAAATCATAGACTAAATGTTTTCTTTTATACATTTGCGATTACAAAAGAACAATTATGATACTGACCAGAGAAAGTTGTTGAAAAAACAGATGCAATTCTTCCATAGAATTCGGTAATAAAATTCCAAAAATTTTTTTTTGTTTGCCTTGATTTAAGTAAGTACTAATCCGCAGAATATAGTCGCGGACAACTTGTTAAAAACCAGGTCAGGATTTCTATTGCATGAACCTGACATAACAATCAACCTGACGTAACAATAATCCTGACGTAACAATAAACCTGGCATAACAATAAACCTGGCATAACAACTACATAATCCACACCAATCATTTTACCGCAAAAAAAAATCAAGAGATGATCCTTTTTCGTTATTTCAATGGATATACAAACCAGGCATTAACTGTTTACAAAGCCATACGGCATCCGCTTTTGGTGATGATGTCTTTGTTTGTGGTTTCTTCCAACGCGCAATCTGGCCTTACAACACCGGGCGATTCAAACTCAGCAAGCGGTTCTGATTATCATGCACCCGTAAAAATTTCAGGTAAGGTAGTTAATGAAGCAACCGGTGAGGCCTTGTCAGGTGTAAGCGTAAAAATAAAAAACTCTGAGACGGGAACTTTAACCGATGAACAGGGAGTTTTTACACTTTCCGTGCCGGATGATAAACCGGTACTTGTTTTTAGTTATGTGGGTTTTATTTCCAGCGAGATCACGATAAATGATCGCAGGTCTGTAATTGTCTCTCTGAAATCTGAAAGCAAAGGACTTGAAGGCGTTGTGGTAGTCGGTTATGGCCGCCAGAAGCGAAGAAACGTGACCGGCGCAATAACAACCATCGACCAAAAACAATTGGCAAATCGTCCTATAACCAATTCCACGCAGGCATTGCAGGGAGCTCCGGGAGTTTATGTTAATCAAACCAATGGTCGCCCGGGCGCTGATGCAGCCAGCATTCGTATCCGCGGTATCGGCACATTAAATAACAGTAACCCTTTGGTACTGGTAGATGGAATAGAATATTCTTTAGGGGCAATAAACCCGAATGATATCGAAAGTATAACTGTTTTGAAAGATGCCGCCTCATCAGCTATATACGGAAACAGGGCAGCCAACGGAGTGATATTAGTAACAACAAAAAAAGGACAGAAAGATAAGTTCCAGGCGAGTTATAACTATTACCGTGGAGTGCAGAAATCTACTTTCACACCGGATGTTGTATCCAATGCAGTTGAATATATGGAAGGCAAGAACATAGCATTGGCAAATGAAGGCAAACCGGCAGAATACACGCCATCATTAATCAATGAGTATAAGGCGGGCTCCGATCCATACATATATTCCAATACCAACTGGTTCGATGTCATGTACCGTCAGGCATCAATCGAAGAGCACAATCTCAGGTTCTCGGGTGGAAACGATAAAACCTTGTTTTCGCTTTCATTGGGTTATCTGAACCAGGACGGTATCCTTTTAAACAGCTGGGCCAAACGGTATAGCATGAACTTAAATGTTGTTTCGGACATTACACCACGATTAAAGGTCGGAGCCAATATCACGGGATCCCTCTGGAACAACAGGGAAAGTTCTTATACTTCAGATGAAGCAAACGGAGAAGGCGGGTTGATGGGTTTGATTTACCGTGGCCTGCCTATGCAGGTTCCGCTTACACAGGATGGCTCGTATGCCGATCAGTGGTTTCGTGTACCCGGACATAATTTTTTCAGGAACCCTTATGCCTTGTCATACGACGGCTTCAGAAAAGATGGCGCCTTAAGGGCACTTGCCAATGTATTTGCAGAATACAAATTGCCTTATAACTTTCAGTATAAGGTGACGCTTGCGACGAATATTTATTATGATATCGAGAAATTTTTTAATCCCCAGATCAATCTTACAAATACAAAAACCGGTGAGGTAACGGTCATGGGCAACATACCCATCAGATCCGCAAAAAACACAAGCAATACCAAT
>Ga0193752_1001365_pt1 | contig 20459 bp, 23 predicted proteins | sample H1c1metaG_FD_144924 | JGI IMG/M metagenome (GOLD analysis project Ga0193752, IMG submission 144924) | Soil microbial communities from a riparian zone of the East river system, Colorado, United States - H1c1 | ecosystem: Environmental > Terrestrial > Soil > Riparian zone | place: USA: East River...
CAGGCCCTTGATACCCTTTATCTTTCACTTACCAAACAATATGACCGGCAAATAAAAGGCCTTTATCCCGGTATTGAAGAGATAACCCTTACTGAGATGAATGAGCTTATTGCAATGCATGGCAGCCAATTGAACATTGCAAAAATACCGGCAGAACTTATTAAGAAAATGCCTGTTGATGTACGTGTTGTACTCAACTGGAATATGAATGATAATGATATCAATCTTGTGATAATTGATCCAAATGGTGAAAGGTGTTATCATTATAGAGAAACTGATATTGGCGGAAAGATGTCAAGAAATTTTTCAAGAGGATACGGGCCTGAGCAATTCATGTTGAAAAATACCATAAAAGGCAAATACAAAGTGATGGCAAACTATTATAGCAGCAACCGCCAACGCATCTCCGGCCTTACCACCATAATGGCCGAGATCTATATACATTATGGGACTCCATCAGTGCAAAAAAAAGTAGTTGCCCTGCAAATAGAGTCTGACTGGAGTAAAGAAGTACTGGTTGGCGAATTCAGTTTTTAAAAACAAACCGCAGAGTCGCAAAGAACGCAGAGGACTAAATTGTTTTCACTCCGCTCTCAGCAATGCTGCGGTAAAATATCTACAGCATCTTAAAAACCAAAGCTGCCAAAATTCCCCCTATCACCGGCCCAACCACCGGTATCCAGCTATAGCCCCAGTCGCTGTTGCGCTTATTTTTAATGGGTAAGATAAAGTGCATGATCCTTGGCCCCAGGTCCCTTGCCGGGTTAATAGCATAACCGGTTGGGCCACCCAGGCTTAAACCTATACCCAAAACCAAAAGCGCCACAGGTAAAGCATCTATAGAACGTAAGCCGGCATCGGCACCGGTTATAAACAATACGCCAAACACCAGCGCAAAAGTGCCGATCATTTCTGTAGCCAGGTTAAAAGGAATGTTTGGTATTGCCGGGCTGTTGCAAAACACAGCAAGCTTGGCATCGGCATCAGTAGTTTCATCAAAATGTTTTTTGTAGGCTATCCAATTCAAAAATGCCCCGATCATAGCGCCGGCAAATTGCCCGGCTATTTGTACAGGCACCAATGCCCAGTCAAATTTATCTGCAGCAGCAAGTGCAATGGTTACAGCCGGGTTTAAATGTGCCCCGCTGTGTGCAGCGGAAATATATACACCCACAAAAACAGCAATGGCCCAGCCAAATGCGATCACGATCCAGCCGCTGTTATGACCCTTTGTTTTATTTAAAACTACATTGGCTACAACACCATTGCCAAGCAATATTAAAAATGCGGTCCCGATAAGTTCGAAAAGAAAATTATTCATACGCAGTTAGTTGGTTTATAAATCAAATTACACGAATTAAGCGAATTACACGAATTACGAACTTACATTTTTCAATTCGGTAATTAGTCCCAATTGTGTAATAATAACTATTTGTCATCAGCCCATGCAATAGCAGATTTGATTGCACGCAACCATCCTTTTTTTAATGCAGCCTGTTCGTCTTGCGGCATTGCAGATTCAAAGCTGGTATCAACCTGCCATTGGTTTTGTATTGCTTCAATATTTTTCCAGTAACCAACCGCCAGGCCTGCAAGATATGCTGCACCAAGCGCTGTGGTTTCAGTAATTACCGGGCGAACAACTTTTGTATCCAATATATCTGCCTGGAACTGCATCAGTGAATTATTTGCGGTGGCGCCGCCATCTACCCGTAATTCTTTTATAGATATACCCGAGTCTGCTTCCATTGCTTTTAATACATCCATTGTTTGATAAGCAATACTTTCAACCGATGCCCGGGCAATATGTGCAGCAGTCGTTCCTCTTGTAATGCCCACCATGGTTCCTTTTGCATATTGGTTCCAGTATGGTGCTCCAAGGCCGGCAAAAGCCGGAACCACATAAACACCATCAGCTGAATTTACAGAGGCTGCCAATGTTTCCACTTCTTTTGAATTTTTAATGATGCCCAAACCATCCCTCAACCATTGCACAACGGCACCTGCAATAAACACACTGCCTTCGAGGGCATAATGGGTAATACCATTTACTTTCCAGGCAACGGTGGTTAATAAATTATTGTTTGATATCACAGGTTGCTCTCCTGTATTCATCAGCATAAAACAACCGGTGCCGTATGTGTTTTTTACCATGCCCGGCTGTGTACACATTTGTCCGAACAAAGCGGATTGCTGATCTCCTGCAATACCGGCAATCGGAATGTTATGCGATGTTAGAATATTTTGTGTGGTGCCGTACACTTCACTGCTGCTGCGTATTTGTGGCAACATATTACCGGGTATGTCAAATATTTTTTCAAGCTCGCCATCCCATTGCAGCGTATGTATATTACACAACATGGTACGTGATGCGTTTGATACATCTGTTACATGAATTTGCCCCTTGGTTAAATTCCAGACCAGCCAGGTATCAATGGTACCAAAACACAGTTCACCTTTTTCTGCTTTTGTTCTTGCACCTTCTACATTATCCAATATCCATTTTACTTTACTGGCAGAAAAATAAGCATCAACGATCAACCCTGTTTTTTCCTGTATCATTTTATCCAAACCTTTTGCACGCAGCTCATCACAAAATGAAGCCGTTCTTCTGTCCTGCCAAACAATGGCATTGTAGATTGGCTTACCGGTTGCACGTTCCCATACTACAGTTGTTTCTCTTTGGTTTGTAATACCAATGGCTGCAATATTTTCCGGTAACAATCCTGCTTTGGTAATGGCTTCTGCGGCCACACCCAACTGTGTACTCCATATTTCATTGGCATCATGCTCAACCCAGCCCGGTTGCGGAAATATTTGCGTGAATTCCTTTTGTGCCGTGCTGATGATACTTCCTTTTTCATCAAAAATAATTGCACGGGAACTGGTAGTGCCCTGGTCGAATGCTAAAATGTATTGAGCCATGAAATATCTTTTGCTTTCAAGTTAATTGAAATTATTTAGAGCTTGCAATGCCATAATAAAAAAAGCTGCAGGTTTTACCCCGCAGCTAAAAACACAACATGATCTTTAGTACATAATTTATCCTTTTCTTCCCTTACCTCTTCCTTTCCTGTCATCATCATTTCCACCTCTTCTCTGGATAGTAGTATTTGCTCTAACCCTTGTGTTTCCTCTCGGACCGGTAACACGTGTTCTTGTACGGGTAACTTTATAATTGTTACGGGCAACGGTAGTTCTTGTTCTTACAATTGTAGAGCTTGTCCTATGCGGAGTATAAATTCTGTGTGCTACTGTAACACGATGCGTACGCACTACTGCACAATGGCGGTGATAATGTAAACGCCTTGGATGAAATACATTCCATGCAAACGGGCGCCATGGCCTCCACCAGCCGGGGTAATGCCTGTAGCGCCATGGTGAAACCCAGGGCACATAAGCCGGGCGGTAAACAAAACGTACCGATGGCCAGAAGAAAACATTCACCACGATGCGGTTTGATTCTGTATAATCTGCAAAGGGGCCATTGCCTTTCACTTCGTTATCGCTTTCCACTTCATCTCCTTCATCGGATGCTTCTACAATTACCTGGTCGCCATAAATTTCATCATCGCCAACGATCTGGAGTAGGGCGGTAGTATCGCCTGTTTTTTCGAGTTCAATAACAGCGATATCCTGGTTCTCTGTTTCAGATACTGCAACCTGTAAAATAAATGCGTGCACATCTTTATCAGCCTTGTCGATCACTTTTACGTAATCAATTTCGCCGTCGCCATTCAGGTCGAGGTTATTTACGTTTTTGCTTTCGGTATTGATGAGTTTTTCAAATTCTTCAATGGAAGATGACTGTTTGAACATTTCCAAAGCGCCCTGCAGGCTGAAATTATCGCCGGGCATGCCAGTGGAATCTGTTTGTGCTTTAATGCTTACTGTTGCTGTAATGCATACAACCAGTAAAAAGAGTTGCTTTAAATTTTGCATGGTGAATGTTTTTGTCTGTGTAAGACTTTGTTAAATTATCAAAGTTTAGTTGCCGGCATTTTATTTTTTCTACCTCACGTGGGATTTGAACCACATAGAAACATAGGTACATAGGAGTAAACATAGACCTATGTGATCTTCTATTGTGCGCTATATGCCTATGTGGTTCAGTGTAAAGCATTACCATTTTTTAAATAGTTGCTTTGATTTACAGGAACAACTATATTTGCAACATTGTAGCAAATAATATATCTTGTTTAAACCTCGTGTCATACAAAAAGTTGTAGCCTCCATTATGGTGGTTATATTTGCTATCAGCATTACCCCTACCATTGTTTTTCATAACTGGCTGGCCGATCATACCGATACCTTTACAAAAGCTGCACACAAAGAAGGCGAACAACTCGGCAAAAAAACCTTCAATTGTCATTGCGATCATATAGTAGCGGAATCGCCTTTTACCGGGGCTGCCGGGATAATCATTAATTATCCTGCTCAACCATTATCATCAGTAAAGGTTGATCTGCAGGTTGATTTTATCTCTTCACAACATTTTCTTTATTCCCTGCGTGGGCCACCAACTATTTAATATTTATTCTTAACCGGTAAGTCTGTTTTCATTTATAAGATGAAAAGTACACTGCCGAAATTGAACATTTATTAAACAGTATTTATGCGTATTATAACAACCCTGTCGTTTTCGTTACTGATCATTTTAGTAACCGGCACAAATTCCTATTCAAGAGAAAGCGCTTTTACCGGACCTTTAAAAAGATCCATTTTCATAAACGGTACTTTTTCCGGTAGGATAACCGATGCAAAAACCGGCGCCGCCATTGAAGGTGCAACAGTTTATATTTCAGATATCAGGTCGGGTACATCAACCAATGCAGCCGGTAATTTTTTGATCAGTAATATTCCTCAGGGTATTCATCTCGTGGAGATATCACATATCGGTTACAGCAACATCATCGAAAGCATTGAAATAAAGAACGACGTTAAAAAAGATTTTGTACTCACCGAATCCATCATTGAGAACAATGCCGTGGTGGTGACCGGTGTAACGGGCGCCACGCAATTAAAAAAAGTTCCCTTTGCAGTAAGTGTAATGCGCAAGGAAGATTTTTTCAGGAACACTTCTGCCAATATCATTGAATCACTTACTAAGATCGGTGGCGTATCAACATTGGCAACCGGCCCGGCTATTTCGAAACCGGTAATACGTGGACTGAGTTATAACCGTGTGCTTACCATCAATGATGGTGTACGACAAGAAGGCCAGCAATGGGGCGATGAGCATGGCATTGAAATAGATGAAGCCAGCGTAAATAAAATTGAATTGCTGAAGGGTCCGGCTTCCATCATTTACGGCAGCGATGCCATGGCAGGTGTTGTAAATATCATTACCAATATGCCGGTACCGGTCAATACCATTAAAGCAAATCTTTCTTCCAATTATCAAACCAACAATAATCTAAGTACCATCAATCTTAATATTGGCGGCAACAAAAATGGTTTTAACTGGAACCTTTATACATCCAATAAAGCAGCCGGAGATTATAAAAATAAATACGATGGCCGTGTTTTTAATTCAAAATTCACCGAGAATAATATTGGTGGTTATGCAGGCTTTAATGGCAAATGGGGATTCAGTCATTTATTGGTAAGCAGTTTTAATTTAAAAGCGGGGTTGATAGAAGGCGAAAGAGACAGTGATGGTTATTTTATTAAACAACTTGCAAGCGGCATTACTGAAAGAGCAACCAGGCAGGATTTTAAAACCAGCACACCGCTTATACCTTACCAGCATATCCGGCATTTTAAAATTGCTACCGATAACAATATTAAGCTAGGCAAAAATCAACTCACATTTAATATTGGCTACCAGCAAAACCAGCGTGAAGAATTTGGTAACCCGGATGATAAGGAAGAACGTTCTTTATTTTTTGACCTTCGAACAATTACTTACACCGCTCAATACCGCCTTGCCGAAATGAAAGGATTTAAAACTTCTTTTGGTATTAACGGCATGCAGCAGAATAATACCAACAAAGGTGTGGAGCAGCTGATACCCGATTACAATTTGTTTGACCTTGGTGTTTATGCATTCACACAAAAAACAATTAAGAAACTTACACTCAGCGGAGGCTTACGTTTCGACAACAGGAATATCAATGCTGATAATTTATTAGATGGCGCATTGGTTAAAGGCAATGCATTTAAAAAATCATTTTCAAATGTATCGGGTAGTATTGGTTTGGCGGCACAGGTTACTAACTCCCTTAATTTAAAATTTAATGTTGCCCGTGGTTTCAGGGCGCCCAGCATTCCGGAACTGGCAAGCAATGGCGCACATGAAGGAACCACACGCTACGAATATGGCAACAGCAATTTAAAAAGCGAAACAAGCCTGCAGTTTGATGGTGGCGTTGAATACAGTGCCGAACATATCTCTATCGGCGTAAGCGCTTTTTACAACAGTTTTAATAATTTTATTTTTTACAGGAAGCTGGAAGCAGCAGCCGGCGGCGATAGTTTAGTGAATGTGAACGGCGACCTGTTAACTGCTTTTAAATTTGACCAGACCAAAGCTTCTTTAACCGGCCTGGAAGCAACATTGGATATTCATCCTCATCCATTAGACTGGCTGCATATCTTAAATACTTTCTCCATTGTAAGCGGGCAATTAAGAAAGCCGATCGAAGGAAATAAATACCTGCCCTTTATCCCTGCTTCAAAATTAGTGACCGAATTTAAAGGCAGCTTTAATAAGGTAACCAACAATATCCGCAACGGGTATGTAAAGCTTGAAGTTGATAATACTTTCAGCAAACAAAATGTATTTACTACTTACAATACCGAAACCAGAACTGCTGGTTATACTTTATTGAATGCAGGCTTTGGTGCTGATATTGTGAATAAGAAAAATCAAACCCTGTTCAGCCTTTCATTCAGTGCATTGAATATGGGAGATGTGGCTTATCAAAATCATTTAAGCCGTTTAAAATATACCGAAGAAAATTTAGCCACCGGAAGGCAGGGTGTTTTTAATATGGGAAGAAATTTCAGCATTAAACTGAATGTGCCGCTGAGTTTGAATTTGAAGTAAAGTCAAAAATCAAAAGTAAAAATTCAAAAGAGCAGCTTTTATAAAAGGCTGCTCTTTTTTATTCATCTTATGCGTGGTAAATGTTATTGTCCCGGAAATTTACTCATATCCATATATATCACTTCCCAGGCATTGCCGTCAGGGTCTTCAAAACTGCGCTGCTGCATAAAGCCGTAATCCTTTGCAGGTATAGGTTCAGCACCTCCGGCTTTAAGGGCTGCTTCGGCCATGCTGTTTACTTCTTCTACACTGTCAACCGAGATACAGTTTATGACACCAATGATAGTTTTTGCATCAATGATAACCTTACTGGTAAATTGAGCAAATTTATTGTGCGTTAGCAGCATCACATAAATTTCATCGGTAAGTACCATGCAGGCGGCAGTTTCATCGGTAAACTGTGGATTGTTTGTAAAGCCGATACTGCTGTAAAAATCCATTGACTTTGCAAGATTGGATACCGGCAGGTTGATGAAGATCTTTTTAGACATTGTTTTAAATTTTAGTTGTTATGTTTTTAAAAATGACAATACAAAAATGCAACATCTTTTAAAATTATTTGCTGTGCGTACACGACAAGTTAAGGGGTTGATTGCGGCAAGCTCTCCCTGGTCGATGTTCCACTGACCGGAATGTATTTTTTGAGCCAGGCAATTTATTATCTATTTAGCTTCAGTGGCATCGGCTGGTGGGACACCAGCCAAGGAGGAAAGTATTTTATTGTTGAGCATTTTTAATATAATTGGGCGATTCGCATTCCTGCCAGTACTCAACAATTTTCACGATAACCTTTTTCAATTTATCATAACTACTTGGCTTGACGAAAAATCCCTGGATAGATCTTGAATAAGGATCAATTACATGTTTCTGTTCTGCACTGGTAGAAAAGAAAAGATAGGGAATTGATTTTAATCTCAGATCTTCGTTATTGTGAACTTTCTCTCTAAGTTCGATCCCATTTAGTTTGGGCGTATTTATGTCTGAAAGAACAAGGAACGGCTCAACGTCTGTGTCGGTCAAATACTCCAAAGCCAGCATACTATCACTAAAGAAAATAAGTTTATTATCATAATCAAGTTCTTTGAAGATGCCTGTTAAAATATCCTGGTCATCAACATCATCCTCGATAATTACAATTGGCCCGGTTTTGTTCATGTAATGATTTTAAGATTAACCCTTGTAAGTTATATATTTTCTGGGCTACGGGATTGTTTTTGTTCTCCCTGGCTGGTATCCCATCGACCTAAGTATTTTATTTGAGCCTGGCAATTAATTATCTATTTGACTTCAGTGGCACAGTTTACCCCGAAAGCTTTCGGGGCACTCTTGTACATTTTATCTTTATTGAACTTTATCGAAGCGTAGACAGATTGTGTCCGGTCGGTGGGACACCGACCAAGGAGGAAAAGTAAGGAACAACAAGAATTGTTGCAAATAGCAAACCCAGGGATACAAAACAAATGATCAATACTCCCAGGTATGAAAGCAAGATCGGATCTTCCGGATGCAGTACATAAACTTCACCTAATATTGCACAAAAAATAATTACCTCGATCAGTATATAAGCAATCATCCATTGTCTTAATCTACGCTCTGTCATCTTATTAATATTCGAATTGGCTGATTTTCTATTTTAGATCCTGGTCGGTATCCCTCCACCAGAGAGAAGTCATACTTTAAAGGTAAAGAATTGAGTGTTGTTGTATAGGAGTCTGCATGCATCGGGGTTTCGCACAAAAGGTTTTGACAATAAAGAAAGTATGCTTGCGAAAACCCCGCTGGGACACAATTTTATCTTTATTGAGCTCTTGCACCAGCGCAGATATGCAGCATGGCTTTGTGCAGTAGCGTATCTGTGCTATTAAAGCATTCTATTGGCACAGATACGCCAACACTCATTTCTTGGCTACATATCTGCGCCAGTGGGAGAAGTTATTTCCTTTTTAGATATTTTTTTGCTAATGCATTAAAATTAATTCCTAATCCAAAAAAATTGGGTTGAATTTGAACAATTTCGTTCACCTTTTCAGCAACTGATGATTGGTCATCTAGTTTAGTCACTAATTTGTCTAATATAGCAAATATCTCTTCTTCTGTAGTTCTTGAACTTTGTAATGACCCTAACATTTCTTGAACATTAACTTCATAGTCTAATCCATCAGGAATGAACTTACTTATGCCTTTTGACTCTAAAGTTAGGAGGTGAGAATGAGAAACTCTTACATTATTAGACTCCGCTATTGGGATATTTACTTTATACTCTAATCCAATAAAACTACTATTTATTCTACGAATTATAAATAAAATAACAGCTAAATAGTCTCTTTTTTTACTTCCTGTAACAGTTATTTTTATTTCTTTCTGCTCGTAATCCGCTTTTAAAACTGCGTTAGATTTCAGAATATTGTCTGAAATCACTAACCCTGTTCGCCACCTAAGGTTATCATTAATGTCATTGTGGAGATTTACAATTAATCTAGGCATAATTGATTTTGGCAAAAAACTGTAAGATACTATTACATCTAATTTATCCTTTTCTGGCAAATTATATTCTGGCTCTTGAACTGCTAGTAAATCTGGTATTAAAATTTCCGTTTCAGAAATTTTAAAGCAGAGCTCAAACTTTATCATTAATTCGATAATATAATTTAACTGTATACTTGGGTATTTAAATTTGCCATCTTCTTCTTTTGGTTTTAAAATATTTCTTATTTGGGATAATTTTAAAACACCATGATTTTCGGCTAACTGTTTTGAATTTATTATTTTATAAACTGCATAAGTAACCCATTCAGGATCTAAAACATGCGTGTCTGATAAAGAAAAATCTTTAAAATGTAAAATGATCCCTAAGTCATTTAAATATTCGACTAAAGTGTTTTGACTAGAAGGATCGTGAATTCCATTTATAACACAGATCTCAGTAAATTCATCATAGCTGATGAAATTAGTTACCATATTTTCAAGATGTGTTTTTACCTTAAACCATGATAATGCCCATGCAACATTAAGATTCTTGATGTCTATTAGAGCTTTCTTTAAGCCTACCTTTACCAAATCAATCCCTTTATTTTCTGAACAAGAGATTTTAATAAATTCAATAATATTGGGATATTTTTCTTTAAGGAAAAGTCGATTTATATCATATGAAGGATTCTCATCTATTTTGTTAATAGCAATAATTACTGGAGAATTCCCTCCAAAACTTTTAATATGGTTTAGCCAATATTCAGGGTTAGGCTCTTCTCTTGCGTTTAAGATAATTACATATATACTTCTTCTAGAAAGAAAAAACTGATGAGTCGCATGCATAATTTCTTGTCCGCCAAAATCCCAAAGCCTATATTTTACACTTTGTTGATTTATTTTCATGTTTAAATGCTTAATATTAATCCCATGTGTTTGCGATTCGTTAGGATCAAAATTTTCACTTGTTAACAATTTTTGTAAGGATGTTTTTCCTGAACCACCATCACCGACTATAATAACTTTTACCTCATTCAGATTCTTTGTTCCCTCACTTAAAGAATTTATATAATTACGTAATGATGTTAAAGAGTCACGACCGGGGCCAATAACTTCTAGAGGAATAGATGTAAGAGGGTTTCCCGATACATCTAATTTTTTTAATGTTTTATGAAAAATAATTTCAATAGGAATTTCTTCTATTTTGTTTTCAAATAGAGTTAGCGACTCCAATTTTTCGAGTGAGACAAACCCTAATGGAATTTCTTTTAATTCGTTATCTACAAAATCAAATCTTTTCAGATTTTTCAACTCAAATACTTCGATTGGTATTGTATTGAGATGTAACCCATTTAAGAAAAGTTCAGTTATTTCACCAAGTTTATCTATTGTATATAATTGATTAGCTGCTAAGTCTATATTGAGTTTGTGTTTATCGGGTTTAGAGAAAATATCATTTTCATTAGAACTAGCTTCGTTTCTATTAGTAGTATTTTTCCCAATACCTCTCCATTCACTAAAATCCCCAAACTTTATATTTAGCTTTTCCTCAAGTTTTTTTAGAATCTGTAAATCATTCATATTATTACTGTTTAGTTATTAACAATATCCCAATTCTAGTAGACTGAGTATTACCACCGACTTCTAAATATACGCACCCGTCCTCCATTTTCCTAACAATCGCCCAAACAGAAACTCTCCATCTATTACCACTTTGAGGTATTGCAAACCCCATTTTCCTTTTTTATTTTAGTCCAAGTTTTTAAGGGTATAAATTAGAAAGGGCCGGAGCCGAACTCCTCCGGTTCTTTTTTAAAACCTTCGCAAAAGATCCCGTATCCCATCTTCAAAAACCAGCCTCTGCCATTTACTTATTGTGTTATTAAGGCGATAACCCGTACCCTGGTGCCATACCCTTGCCGCCGGTTGCCGGTACCATGTATATATGAAACAAACAGCAGTTATTTATTTTAAAAAACAGTACCGGGACAGTCCCGAAATACATGTTTTTGCAAAATCATTGCTTTGGGACTGTCCGGCGATATATGTTTTCTCAAATTCAGTACTTCGGGACTGTCCAACGGTTCATATTTTCTCAAAATGGTGCTTCCGGACTGTCCGGCAATACATGTTTTCACAAATTCAGTGCTTCGGGACTGTCCAGCAGCACATGTTTTCGCAAGATCACTGCTTCGGGACAGTCCCGAAGCAATTTTCAAATCCGTCATTTTATTTTTAAATCAATAAAACCTAAACAAATGAAGACACAAAAATTTCTGTACGCTCCCGAAGTTGCCGAAGGCACCGGGGCCGCAACCGGTAAAACAATTAAAACAACCGCTTTGCCGCAAAGCGATGTTGATTTTATGGATGTGGCAAAGACCGTTGGCCAGAGCTGGGCAGCTAACCCGGCCATTACCCTGCTGTGGAAGACCGCACTGGATTTTAACAACGATGTGCTCGCCTACGCCGCTGCGCTCAACAGCCGGCTAAGCACCGGCAGCAACCGCCCCTCTCTTACACAAACACTTAACCAGCTTGACAAAAAAATTGATGCAGCTGTTACCGAAGTGAAAGTGTACATCGCAAAGAAATTCAAAACGCCCAATGCACAGGCACAGTTTCCCCGCTATGGTATTGTAAAAGAGAATCGCTCGTACGTAATAAGCCACGACCGCAACAACCGCAACAATTCCTTTACCCTCATGCTTGCCGCCATACTGGCCGATGGTTTTGATAAGGAAGAGTACGGCACTACCTTTTGGACGGCCATACAAAACGAGTATGCTGCCGCACTGGAACAGGCCAGCAATACCACCGGCGATATCAGCGGTAAGGTAGCCACCAAGAACCAGCAGAAGCAGGCGCTTAAAAAAGTAATGAGTGCATTGATGTTTATACTAAGGGGTAATTATCCTGATACCTATCCGGAAATGTACCGGCAGTGGGGATGGAAGAAAGAGAGTTATTAAAATCGTTCGCTGCTGTCATGCTTAGGAACGACCTGTCCCGATCATTTCGGGAAGCATCTCAATTTTGAACCACATAGAACATAGTTCACATAAGGAGCCACATAGCTATGTGTAGATCTATGTTTTTCTATTGTGGCTATGTGGTTCAAATTTTTCCTCTTCTCCTCCGCCATCATACGATCCCCGGATATCTATCATGCAATTTTAGTAAGCTCCATATATTTCACAAACCTGTTCAGGAGACGCCTTTTCGATAACTCACAAGTGAAGAGTAAAAGGATCGGGGCGACTATCATAATGAAAAACACCAGGTCGTAAAACTCCGGAAATTTTCGCCCAACCGGAATATTGGTAAAGAGTATGACCATAAAAAATATTGGTAAGATCAAAAAGAACACCCGGAACATGTAATGGGGAACAACCTGCAGGTTTACCTGTGTTGCATTCAAATTGCTTTTAAAATAGTATCCTTTTAGTATTACACTTGTACCAAAACCAAATAGTGCACTGTTTAACGGGCTCTTTCCAAGCTTAACAGTAACGGTAAATTCATTGCCGGGTAATAGCTTTACAAACAAATTAGGCGACACACTTAAGGCCCGGGATCTTGAGGCCAGGTCTTCCAGTTTATTACTGAATTCTGTTAATGGATCTGTGCTGGTGAATTCAAAAGATTCCGGACTTATTTGTTTGGGAAATTTGATCATAATTGGATCGTTTCTTTTTTCAGGCAATTTTAGTTAACTGCATATAATTCACAAACCTCTCCAGCAGGCGCCTTTTGGAGAATGCACTCAGAAAAACCAAACCAACCAACGCGGTTAACATGGCAAGAATAATTATTGGATAGAATCCCGGGAATTTCTGACTGTCAGTAAAATCACCAAATAATGTAAGGATAAAAAATACCGGCAGCAATAAAAAAAGCAATGGAAACATGGAGTGGGGAGTTACCAGCAGGTTTACCTGTGTACTGTTCAAATCGTTTTTGAAGTAGTAGCCTTTTAATGATGTGCTTGTATCAAAAGGAGTTCTTTGAAATGTTCCCAATTCAAATTTATTTATAACTGTAAATTCATTGCCCGGTTTTAGTTTAACCAATAAATTAGGAGATACATAAAAGCCTTTGGACCTTGCAGCTACTTTCTCCAGCGTATCCCGCAGATCTTCTATTGAACCTGCATAGGTGTATTCAAAAAATTCGGAACTTATTTGACGTGGAAACCTGATCATAATTTATGGGTTATTCATCCTTACGATACTCAATTACCAATACCGCATTCTTGCTCATGTCGGCATTGGAAAATAATTCATATCGCTTATCTCCGGCATTCACCACAATAAGGGCCGTATTAGGCGATATGCTTCCAAGATTCTCAGCAAATAAAATGATCTCATTCTTAACCAGCTTTTCATCCAGCTCAAGATCCAGGTTGATCGGTTTTTCAGAAACCAGCTGGTGGGTCATCAGTAACTTACCATTAAAGAAAATGCTTACGCTGTCGCCGTCAACAGTGCCGTTGTCATAAATATGTAAGGTGATCTTTTTTGTATTCACTGTTATATGGCCTTCCTCTGAATTTTTTCTCGCTGTCATTTGTTGAGGTATCAGCACAATATCCGGTTCTTTAGCAATTGTTGTGGAATGAGAAGCCAGGCTTGTATCTGCGGCAATAGCTTTTTTCAACGTATCCAGGTTGCGTAACTTGCTCACCCAAAACGATCCGGCAAAACCATCACTGCGAAGCGATATGAGACCGTTTGCCGACCAATTGCCATACAGCACTTCAACCGAATCATTTTTTTCGTACTTTATATTATCAAGCGACAAAAAATATTCGGCCACTACATCCGGTATGCTGTTGTATAATATTCTGCCCCGCGTTAAGCTTGTTGGTATCTTGGCCTTTTTCCCAATAATGCCTGATATTTCGTACACAACATTAGGGTAGTTGGGAAAATCCAAAAAAGAATTACCAAACCGTCCTTCTATCTTGCGGCCGTTCTGCACCAATACCATATTCATAAAGAAAGTTACGCTGGCACCATTACGTCGTTGATCGGTCCTGAACCTGCCCTGCCAGTAGCCTGTCAGGTCCTGTGCATAGGCGGTAATAAAACACATACAACAGGCCAGGCCTGCAACAAGTATTTTATTTATCTTTTTAGATGTCATTTTAATTTTAGGTGGCTAAACTGCAACTCCCCTATAAATATAAACAAGTTCTGTCGCCATCAGGAACGTTTTCTTCTTCTCCACCACAACAAAAACCCGGTAATACTCAGTAATGCGCCCGTCAATCCAAAGACAAAATAGATGATCTTGATACCCCACCCGCCGTACTTGCCCATGTGCAGTTGAGAGTTGATGATATCATAGCGGTCGTCTGCACTGATCTCATTGATGAACCTTGTTTTGGCAATGCCGCCGGCACTGTCAAGCATAATGGCATCGGCAAATTTTTTGGAATGAAAGTATGCGTTGGAGATACGGCTGCCATACACAGCTGTTTTACCACTATTGCTTTGTGCAAAATAAATTACAGCAGCTGTAAAATCGGGATACGTATTTTTCACCTGTTTATAGGCTGAATCAAATTTAAAAGACAGCGGTGGCGATGCTTTTAAAACAGGTGTATAATCATATGACTGGTAAAATTCTTTTTTAAAAACATAGCGCTGCATCCAGAAACCCGTAACAGCTATCATCAAATTAAACACAAGCGCCCACACACCAATTATTTGATGCAGGTTATTTTTTTTGTACGCCGATCTTCTGAATAACAGAACAGCGCCTATCCTTTTTCTGAACAGGATAAAGCCGGTGATGATGCTCAATAAAAACACCAATGCAAAAAAGCCAAGCAGCCACTCTCCTGTTTTACCCAGGTGAAGTGAGTTGTGGAATTTAGATAACCAGCTCGAAAAGTTATCACTCCCTCCCCTGCTTTGTAAAATATTGCCTGTTACCGGATGAATAAAAAGCTGTAATGCCTTTTTACCAGTTTCATAAGATGAATCATATATGGTAAAAGAAAAAGCCTGCCGGTCATTTTGTGCAATTGTACAACTGCTTATAATAGCACCACGGTATTTATTTTGAATTACCTGGTAACAGCTATCAACTGATAAAATTTCAGAAGGGATTTTAGCAGGTCCTACCATCGGTTTTTGCAGCGCATCAATATCTTCATGAAAAACCAGAGCCGCCCCGGATAAAGACATCAGCAAAACAAACAGGCCCGAAAGCAAGCCCGCAGTGGAGTGTATATAAAAAATAATTTTCTTTTTCATTAACAGAAGAATTGTTGATACAATATTAACCTAATTAAGTAATTCATCTTTTCAAAAAAGAAACTTACTTTGTAACATGATCGATCTTGATATTAACACGCCAGCTTTACTGTTTCCCGCAATCACATTACTGATGCTGGCTTATACAAATCGCTTCCTGTCGCTGGCAGCGCTGGTACGCAAACTGCACGATGAATATAACCGTGGCGAAAAAGAAAAGAATGTACTGAGCCAGATAAAGAACATACGCACCCGCATAAACCTGATACGGTATATGCAGGCGCTGGGCGTGCTAAGTTTTTTATGCTGTGTACTTTGTATGTATTGTATTTTTAGAAACTGGACAGCGATGGCTCATTGGATATTTGCAGCCAGCATGATCTTTTTATTGCTTTCTATTATTTTATCGCTGCTGGAGATAAATAAAAGTACCAAAGCCATTGAACTGGTGCTCAGTGATATTGAAGAACTGGATAAGGAAAATATCTTTACTGATATTTTTAAGAAAGGTGATAGTTAATGCAATTCTACCGGCTTGGTGGTTTCGTAATTGGGATCATACTTCACAAAAATACGCATGTACAAAACACGGCTCAGCCGCATGAGCCAGGGTTGTGTAATCACCAGTATTACTGTATTGATACCCAGCCACCAGAATATGCGGTTATCATCTGTTGACACACCGATAAAAACAAGCCAGGCAACAAAAGTGGTTGCAGATACCGCAACTGCCAATGCATAACTTACATAACCGGTTCCAAACCAAAAGCCCTCTTCCAGGTCGTATTTCTGGTTACAAACCGGGCAGTTGTCAGGCATTTTAAAAATGTTGGAGAGTTTAAGGCTTTTGTATGGGTTACTGTGTGAGAACATGGGCCCACGCCTGCAACGGGGGCATTTCATCGTTAAAATACTCCAGAAAGAATTGGGGGCAGGTTTTTTGTTGCTCATGGTTGCAAAGGTACTAAAGCTGCAATTGAATACCGTAACAAATGATACTGATAGTGCCGCTATTTAAAAAGCTGCCAATCCCAATAGCTATCGGGATTGTCGAAACCGGGGCTATATTAAACTAACCCGTCTTCGACAAGCTCAGACTGACAGTAAAATTGTTACGGTGAATTTCTATTTAAATTTCAGCTTAAAATATAACATGATCAAACTCATCGTCAGTACCATGCTGTTGGTATAAATGATAGCAGCACTCATAATTACCAGGCCATAGATGAGCCATAAGATAACACCCAGCATCAGCAACAGTAACATCATTATAGAGAGATCTTTTGCTGACCTGGTTTGCCAGATCTTTATCACCTGTGGTAAAAAAGTGATGGAGGTAATGGTACCTGCTACCAAACCCAAAATTTCAATTGATGCCATTTGTTTTAATTTAATGATGGTATTGATGCTGCCGCCCTTTTTCTTTCGCCTATCTGCTGGCGCCACATGGCAAAATACAAACCTTTTTCTTCGAGCAGTTTTTCGTGAGAGCCTGTTTCCACTACATCGCCTTTCTCCAATACATAAATTCTATCGGCATGCATGATGGTGCTTAAGCGGTGGGCAATTAAAATGGTGATCTGTTCTTTTTCAGATGAAAGGTCACGGATGGTATTGGTGATCTCTTCTTCGGTTAGAGAATCCAATGCAGAAGTTGCTTCATCAAATATCAATAAATGTGGTTTGCGCAATAAGGCACGTGCAATGGAGATACGTTGCTTTTCTCCACCGGATAATTTTAAACCGCCTTCGCCGATCATCGTATCCAGGCCATTCTCTGCCCTGGCCAATAAACCGGTACAACTGGCTTTCACCAGTACATCATTCAGTTGTTCTTCAGTTGCAGCCGGGTTTACAAACATTAAGTTCTCCCTGATGGTACCGCTGAATAGATTTGTATCCTGTGTTACAAAACCGATCTGGCGGCGCAGGTCATCAAAACGTATCTCGGTTTCATCCAGGTTATTGTATAATATCTTTCCTTCCAGTGGCCGGTAAAGTCCAACCAATAATTTCATTAAGGTTGATTTGCCCGAACCCGAAGGACCAACAAAGGCAATGGTTTCGCCGGGCTTTGCATCAAAGCTGATATTGTTGATGGCTTTGTGCGTGGCGGTTTGGTGCTTAAATGAAACGCCCCTGAAAGAAAGTGTTTCAATATTGTTCAATGCTTTTGGATTGGCGGGTTCCTGCTCAGGCTTCTTAGTCATCAGGTTATGAAAATTGTTCAGCGATGCTTCAGCCTCTCTGTAAGATAAGAGTATGTTGCCGATCTCCTGCAGCGGGCCAAAAACAAAGAAGGAAAATATTTGCATGGTTACCAGTTGGCCTGCATTCATGTCATCCCTAAATATAAGCCACATTAAAATGAACAGGATAACCTGCCTCAATGTATTTACAAATGTGCCTTGTATAAAACTGATGCTGCGTATCTTTTTTACTTTCTTTAATTCGAGCCCGAGTATTTTATACGTGTTCTTGTTCAAGCGCTTTACTTCCTGTTCTGTAAGTCCCAAACTCTTTACCAGTTCAATATTGCGCAGCGATTCTGTTGTAGATCCTGCCAGGGCAGTGGTTTCGCCAACAATAGCCTTTTGAATGATCTTGATCTTTTTACTGAGAAAATTGGTGATCACAGTAAGAAGTAAGATACCTACTACATAAGCCACGGGAATACTCCAGTGTATATACACAGCGGCGTATACAAACACGAATACTACGCCTATGATCACACCAAATAAAATGTTGCTGAAATTGGTCATGAACCTTTCCACATCCGACCTTACTTTGGTTAAGATAGAAAGTGTTTCACCACTGCGCTGGTCCTCAAATTCCTGGTAAGGTAGTTTCATGGCATGTTGTAAACCATCGGTAAAAACCTTTGCACCAAATTTTTGAATGACCACGTTTAAAAAATAATCCTGGAACGCTTTTGCGATCCTGCTTATCATAGCAACCGTTATGGAAGCAATGAGGATATACCAAACGCCGGGTTTTGCCCATGAGAAGGAATTAAAAAAACGGTTGTAATCAAAAGGTTCTGTACTGCTTTGATGATCGTTGGCGAGATTGATGAGCTTTCCAAGCAGGATGGGATCAACCAGCGAAAAACCAATATTGATCGCAGCTAAAGTTAAAGTGAGTACTACCAGCCATTTGTATGGCTTAAGATAGCGGAGTAATATTTTCATTCAGAAAGTAGTTTAATAAATACATCGAAAAGCTTCAATGCATCAAATATCGTACAAGTTCGTAAAAAATGACAATATTGATTTTATGCAATAAACTGCCATAAAAAAACCTCCCGGTAAAATTTTACCAGGAGGTTACACCCTTGCTTAAAAACATAAGCTGAGCAAACTTTTACGAAATGGGAAAACTTACTTGGTCTTACGTTCCTGTTCCCGTACAAGTTTTTCAATTTCATCAAGGTGTGCCAGTTCAAACAGCTTTTTAGGCTTTGGTACATCTGCCAATGTAGCGTTAAGTACTTCTTCAAACTGTTTGGCCTGCTGTGGTTTGATGGCTTTTTGCAAGGCAAGATCCTGCACGGCACGAACCACAATTGTACCACAACGATGAATGGTAGGGTTAAACAGTTTTACACATACATGATCGTCGCAGCAAACCTGCACGATAGCTGCATCTGTAAAATGATTAACATAATAAATACCGCCTAAAAGGCTGAAGCTCCACACTGCTTTTATGTAATAGATACCGGGTGGCACTTCTACAGAAAGGTGGCCGCATTTGGCTTGCATAACTACATATTTTTTACCACAGAATTCAAATACGTTCCCGTCGCAATCATATATAGTTACATACCATGTTCTTTTATCTATGCCGCATGGATTATCCATTTCGGAAACATAGATGTTCAATTTTGACATTCCCATAATTTGTTACTTCATTTAATTATTGCCTACTCTTTAATACAGGATTTTCGGCTTACTCCTCTTAATTAATTTATTCGCCTACTCTGTTTTCGGATTTTGGGCATACTCCGTATTATATATAATATCTTTAAAAGCAATAAACAGCCGCAGGCAGATTACGCAAACGGCTGTTTATTGTTCCTTTTAAATATCGTAGAAGAACAATTGTTCAAGCGGACCACTATCACTGATCGGGCTCTCGCCATTATGCAATCTTGCTCTTGCATACAACTTCAGCGAATAGGTACATCTTGTTAAATCGTTGGGATTGGCATTCAACTGAAGATTGTTGTTTGCTCCTCCATCCACCAGGGAGTTTGTGTTACCACTCAGTGTAAGGAACCCATCGGTTACATTCTTATTAACAGTCAGGCTGTTATTGTTGAGGTGTAATGATGATGACGCAAGATGTGGATGATAAACCGTGTACTTGGCATGAACAGTACCGCTGATGGGTGTACAAAGACCACTTACTTCCAATTCAGAAACAGAAAGCTTCATGAACATGCCATTATTATTCATGATTGCCGAATTGAGTGTTTTACCACTGCCGGCTACCACATTGAACTGGTTGAGCGGTTTATTAACCACTTCACGTATTTCAAAACGGATGGCAAATTTTTCAATGGGTATTTTATTGGCAGCCGGTACAGGATTTCCAACACTGGCTGCTGCAGATGGTACATCCGCGGCAGTTGTCAAAACATTGGTATCTATTTTTATCAAAGTGTCTTACTCTAT
>Ga0193752_1001366_pt1 | contig 20444 bp, 17 predicted proteins | sample H1c1metaG_FD_144924 | JGI IMG/M metagenome (GOLD analysis project Ga0193752, IMG submission 144924) | Soil microbial communities from a riparian zone of the East river system, Colorado, United States - H1c1 | ecosystem: Environmental > Terrestrial > Soil > Riparian zone | place: USA: East River...
CGTAGTGGACGTAGGCCGTGCTGAGCGAGCGGTGGCTGTAGAGGTAGGGCCGCAGCCGCGCGAACTCCACGCGGGCGTCGAGCCCGTCCACGCCCGGCACGACGGCGTGGGCGCCCAGCATGAACGCCCACTTGTTGCCCCACCAGCTCTCCGAGAGCTGGCTCACGCGGAGTTCGTCGAGGAAGAGGTCGCCGTAGACGCGCGCGCCGCGCACGGGGGTCCACGCCGCCGACGCGCCCAGGAGCACGTTGTCGGGGCTGCCGAGGTCGCCCTCCAGCGCGCGGTAGAACAGGATGGGGTTGAGGTAGGCCAGCTCGAACCCCCGCCGTCGCCCGCCTGTCGAGTCGTCGGCGAAGATGACCGACTCGTAGAGTGAGAGTTCGGTGCGGTACGGGAGCGCAAGCGTGAGGCGGTGGAACGCGCCGTAGGCCGACGGCAGGAACGTGTCGCTGCCGGTAGGGGAGCGGGGGTCGGTGAAGCGGGCGACGAGGCTGGTGTACGCCAGCCGCCACACCCGCGCGCGGATCTGGAGCTGGTCGTAGGCCGGGGCGTAGTCCGAGAGCGAGAGGCTGTTGGTGCCGGGGCCCCAGCGGTTCCGGTCGCGCCCGAAGCGGACCTCGACGAAGCGGTCGTGGTAGCCGACGACGCCCGAGGCGCGGAAGTAGTCGTAGGTCGTCCCCCCGGCCAGCTTCACGAACCCCAGGCGAGGCGCCGTGCGTCCGTCCAACTCCAGCACGACGGGCCGCCGCTGGTTCTCCTCCAGCCGCGTCTCGAAGAAGAGGTGGCGGCCGAGGTGGCCCGCCGCGCGGACGCCGCGCGTGTTCTGCCACGTGAACGCCGTGGGGTCGCGGTCGGGCGCTTCGGTCTGGCGGGCGCCGCCGAGGGCGAAGTAGGCGAGTGGCTCCAGCACGAGTCGGTAGCCGTCGCCTTCGACCGAGGCGAGGTGCTCGCCGTCGCGGTAGAGCCCGATGCGGCGGCCGAGGGCGGCGCCGGGGGCGTCGCGCGTGCCGCGGTAGCGGTCGAGGCGGGCCCGGTCGGACGGGCTGAGCCTGTCGGCGTGGGCGGCGAGGGAGTCCAGCAGCGGCGCCGCCTCGTAGGCCGAGAGGGGGCGGGCGTCGATAGGGACGGGCGGGAGGAGGCCCGCCGTCTGCTGCCGCTCCAGGAACGCGTCGAGGTCGTCGCCGATCTGGAGGAGCCCCTCGCGCTGCGCCCGGGCGGGCGCAGCGGCCAGCACCACGAGGGCCGCCGCGGCGAGGGCGCGACGGAGGGCCGGGAGGACGCGCCGGCGGAGGGGCGGCATGAGCAGGAGGGGCAGGGCGCGCGAAGCTACGCCCCGGCCCCTCCGTGCCGGAGGGCCGGGTCGACCGTCAGCCGCGCGTGACGCGCACCACCGGGTCGTCGTCGTCGTCGCCGTCGTTGGTGCCGTCATCCTTGGGCATGACGAGCGCGAGGACGAAGTAGATCGGGATGGACGCCCCGTTGAAGAACGTGCCGACGACGAAGAGGAGCCGGACGATGATGGGGTCGATGCCGAGGTACTTCGCGATCCCGGCGCTCACGCCCAGCACCCACTTGTTCTTCTTGGACTTGGTGAGGCGGCGGCTCCGCTCGCGGCCGAACGTGCTCGCGCGGGAGCGGGGGGCCGTGCCCGTCTTGTCGAAGGCGCGGCGGGCGCCCTCGAAGGCGCGGGTGCCGAAGGCCTCGGCCTGCCGGAGCGCCGAGTCGGCGAGCTGACGGGCGGCCTCGGCGTCGGAGGGGCGGCCCATCGTGCGGTTGCGGTTCCGGCGGGACGCCTGCTCGCGCTGCCGCTGGGCGGCGCGGCGCAGCGCCTCGGCGCGGGCGCGGCGGCGGCGGCGCGCGGGGCTCCACGAGAGCACGCCGAACCCGGTCAGGACGATGAGGACGCCTGCCAGCCAGGGCAGCAGCGCCACCAGCCCGCCGAGGCTGAACCCCAGAGGGAACAGGCCGATCTGCTGGAGGAGGTAGATGAGGCCGATGCCGATGAGGGCGAAGCCGGAGCCCGTCTGGAGGTTGAAGAAGCCGGGCTTCTTCTCCTTCTCGCGCGCCTCGTCCTCTTCCACGGCCTGCTCGTGGAGGAACGCCTCCACGTCGGCATCGGTGACGTCGCCGGTGAGCGCGTCGTATTCCGTCTCTGACGGCGGACGCGGACGTTCGCGGGTGGACATGCGCAGGGGTGAGGGATCGCAGGTAGAAGCTACGGCTGACGGTCTACGGGGTTTCGACGGGACGACTGCCAACGTAGAGCGCCTCGTACTCCGTCACTACCACGTCCACCGGCCGGTCGTAGGGCCCGGTGGGGAGCCGGTCTACCAGCGCCGACGCGAAGACGGGGCAGACGATGGTCGCCCGCACGCCCATGAGGAAGCGGTCGTAGAACCCGGCGCCGTAGCCCAGCCGGTGCCCGTCGCGCGCGGCGGCGAGGGCAGGGACGATGAGGGCGTCGAGACTGGACGGCGCCACGAGCGGGCCTGTGGGCTCTTCCAGTCCCCACAGCCCGGGCCGGAGCCCTTCGGAGCCGGTGTAGAGCCGCTGCTCCAGATGCGGCGGCTCGCCGGGCGCGGAGGCGACGACGGGGAGCGCCACCCGCACGCCGCGCGCGGCCAGCGCGGCGACGAGCGGGCGGGTGTCCACCTCGCGCCGCGCCGCCAGCGGCCAGAACACGTGGAGGGTGCGGGCGCGGGCGACCTCGGGGAGCGCGAGGAGGCGATCGATTACGGCCGCGCTCGCTGCTTCCCAGTCCTCCGGCGACAGCGCCGCGCGTTCGGCGCGGAACCGGGCGCGCAGCCGCGCTTTCTCCGCGGCAGTCCCCGCAGGCTCCCCGGTGGGTTTTTTTCCATTCATAACGCCTCACGACGTATGGCCGGCACCGACCCCACCCCCGACGCCCCCGGCACGACGCGGCTCGACCGCTTCGACGAATACCGCGCCCGCATGAACCGCCGCATCCTCGACGAAGGGGAGCACCTCGGCATCAAGCGGTTCTTCAACCTCGACACGGCAGCATATCGCGACGGCGCGCTCGACGGCCGCACGAAGGAGCTGCTGGGGCTCGTGGCGAGCATGGTGCTGCGGTGCAACGACTGCATCGACTACCACCTCGGGCAGTGCGTGGAGGCGGGGTTCACGGACGCGGAGCTGGAGGACGCGATGAACGTGGGGCTCGTCGTGGGCGGCAGCATCGTCATCCCCCACCTCCGCCACGCCGTCGAGACGGTGGACCTGTTGCGCGCGCGTGCGGCGAGCGCGGACGGTTGAAGCTGGGGTCTTTGGACTTCGATCTTTGGACTTTGGGAATACAAGGCCGCGCTCTATAGGGGCTGCATTTCCAAAGATCAAAGACCCAAGATCTAAGCCCTACCACCGGTCCGTGTCGCCGTCGTCGGGCTCGCCGAGGTCGGCGTAGGCGACGAGGGCGGGGAAGAGGGGGAGGAGGAAGCGGTGGCTCGTGACGAGGTAGGGCATCCCGCCGCCGCCGGTGCCCGCGTCGTCCGTGACGTGGCGGCGGACGGTGCGACGGTGGACGCTGAAGAACGTGGCGCTCTCGGGGCCGTGGAGGGCGTCGTCCGTCTCGGCCAGCCGGTCGAGCACGAAGGCGAGGCACGTGGCGTGGTCGGTGGCGCGCAGGGCCACCGCGCCGCGCCGGGCGTCGGCCAGCCCCTCGCGGCGGGCGTTCTCGGCGGCGGCGACGGCCGTCATGGCGTGCTCGAAGCCGATGGCCGGGGTCTCGTCGGCGTCGCGCCCCAGCGTCGTGCGGAAGCGGGTGACCACGCGCGCCACGTCCTCGGGCCGGATGAGAAGCACGGGCGGGACCGCTGCGGATACCTCGACACCCTTCAGGCGGGCGAACCGGGCCAGGACGGCGTGGACCAACTCGTCGGTCCGTGCGACGATGGCGTCGGGGGCGTCGGCCGGAGGGAAGGCGCGGGCGTGGCCCGTGCGGAGGACGAGTTCGTCGGTGAGGGCGAGGTGGCCCGCCGGGCAGCCCTGGTAGTGCTGGCCGAAGGCCTCGCCCGGGAAGACCGGGATCGAGAAGAGGGCTTCCTTGCCGAGTGCCCGCTGGATGAGGCGGAGCTGGGCCGACTGGAACCCGCTCGACGGCGTCAGGAAGAAGCGGAAGTGGGCGAACTCCAGCGACGAGAACAGCACGTCGTTGTCGTCGCCCAGCCCGACGTAGGGCATCAGCGCCGGGAGCACGTGGCGCGCCGTGTGTCGGAGGCGTGCCGCCGCGGTGAGGGCGGGGCGCCAGAACGGGTCCGGGCCGCGGTCGTCCGCCTGCGGCATCGGCTCGGCCGCGAGCCGGGCGAACGCTTCGTCGTCCATGGCGCCGAGCGCCTCGGCCGTGTGCGCGACGACGCCGAGGTCGAACGCCATCAGCTTGAATGCCACCTCGCAGAGCTGGTGGATGACGATGAAGGCGCGCTCGTCCGGGACGAGGGACGAGGGCGCCTGGGCGTCAAGGAGGCGGTCGAGCTGGAGGTAGGCCGCGTAGTCGAGCCCGAGGCGGCCGTCGGCGTCGGGGGCGTTGACGAGGGGGCGGCCGTCGTCGCCGGTGAGGCGGGCGGCGTCGGGGTTGGCGCGCGTGTCGGGGTCGAGCGAGATCGACCACCAGGCGTCGTCGGGCACGGGTGGACAGGGGTGGGGAGGGGGACCCAAGCTACGGGCGTCGCCTCCCTGCCCTCGTGAGATGCCCCGTCAACGCGCGATGGTGAGGCGTGTGGTCACGGAGGCCGCGTCGGCGGCGGCGCGGAGGACGTAGACCCCCGCCGGGAGCCGCGCCCCCTCGATCGTGAGGACGTGCGTGCCCGCCGGCATCGGCCCCTCCTGCACGACCGCGACCTCGCGGCCGAGCACGTCGTAGAGCGCCACGCGCACGTCGGCCGCCGTCGGCACGTCGAGCCGGACGGTCGCTGCGTCGGAGGCCGGGTTCGGCACCGGCGGTGAGAGGCGGAGGGTAGACGGAGCGGGGTCTTCCTCCGAGGCCACGGGGATGATCGACGAGGTGCCCAGTGTGACCGCGCCGGGGCCGCGCCCGGGGTCCCCGATGGCCCACAGCGTCGTCGTGTAGGCCACGGCGGCCCCGAACGCCGGACTTGCCCCCGCCGGACTCGGGACATCGGCGCTGACGGTATTCCCGTTGCCGGACCGGCGGAGGACGTTTACCGGGAGGGGCTCTGCATCCGGGAGGGTACCCAGTGCGCCCGTCAGGAAGTACCAGTCGGTGGCCGCCGTCCTGAACGCCAGGGAGCCGGGGTACCGGGCGCCGGGGCCCTGGTGGACGGTGCCGAGCGTCCAGGTGTTCGTGGGGTTCTCGCCGTAGACGTACACCGCGCCCGCCGTGGAGTCGGTGCCGGGCACGGTAACGGCGAGCCGGGAGGCGTACAGCGAAACGTGCGTGCCGAAGCCGGGGGGGCCGGGGATGCGCGCCTCCTGCACCCACACACCTTCCGCAGCGAGCTTGAAGACGTAGACCGCGCCGTCAGCCCCGTTCATCCCCGGCGCGCCGACGGCGAATCGCTGGCAGTAGCCGCCGCCACAGGACGCCTGCCCCGCCGCCAGCGCGGCACCGAAGCGCCGGTCGGTGCCGACACTCGGCCGCAGGACGGCGGTGGGCTCGGCGGATGCCGGAACGCCCGGCGGGCTGTGCTCCGGGAAGACGAGCACGGCGCCTCCACCGTTGGCCCACGGAGCGCTCACCGCGAGGGCGCCGCCGTGGCCCGCCACCGCGTAGCCGAACCCTGTCCCGGCGCCGACGGAAGACCCGTTGAGGCGCGTCACACGGTTCACCGCCGGATCGTTGGTGGTGTGGAAGTGGTAGGCCCTGTTCGCGCCCGGCGCGCCGATGAGGTAGCCGTAGAACTCCCGGCCGTCGCGGAAGACGCTGAACCCGAACAGGTCACCCGGCGCCGAATCGGGCGATACGAACGTGCGAGGGGCATCCCACTGCCTCCCTATATAGGTGAACGCCGCACCGGGCACCTCGGAGGGAAACCCGTACGTGCCGCCGGGCGCTCCCACCACGAGGATCACATTGTCGGGCGCCGGCAGCGACTCGAGCGAGAGTGACAGCGCCGAGCCGAAGCGGGCGTTGGCCGGGAGCGAAGCGGGCTCGAGCGTGGTCTGGGCGGACGCCGTGGCCGCTGCGAAGAGGCTCAGGCCGAGCAGAAGGGGACGCATGGGTGGGTGGAGCGTAAACACTAACGGCCAAAATAGAGCAGCGGGCGTTCCATGTTCCTGCCATGCCGTGCTCAGGGCGGTTTTCGGGTGAACGCTGGGGGTGATGGCGGCGTCGACGGGCTGTGATTCTCCCTGCCCCCTTCACCCAGCGGGGCGGGGCGGGGTCCGTAGCTTCTCCGTCCTGCCCCGTCCTCCCGACGGGACTTCGGTTCGGACCCTTCCGACCGGGGTACGGCCGCCCTCGGCGCACGGCGCCCCCTGCGGCCCCGCCCCGTCGGCGCGCCTCCCGGCGTGTTCCCCCCGTCCCCCACCGACCCCCTATGTTCGACACGCTTGCCGAAAAGCTCGACGCCGCCCTCCAGACCGTAAAGGGGGAGGGCCGCATCAACGAGCTGAACATCGCCGAGACGATGCGCGAGGTCCGCCGCGCGCTCCTCGACGCCGACGTCAACTACGACGTCGCCCGCGCCTTCACGAACCGCGTGAAGGAGAAGGCCCTCGACGACAAGGTCCTCACGTCCGTCGCGCCGGGTCAGCTCTTCGTGAAGCTGATCTTCGACGAACTGGTGTTCCTCCTCGGCGACGTCCACGTCGATCTGAACAAGCCGAAGGGCGTCCCGCAGGTGATCCTCGTCGCCGGGCTCCAGGGCTCCGGCAAGACGACGTTCGTGGGCAAGCTCGCGCGGTACCTCAAGGCGAAGGGCCGGAACCCACTGCTCGCCGCCGCCGACGTGTACCGCCCGGCCGCCGTCGAGCAGCTGAAGTCGCTCGCGGCGCAGGTGAACGTGCCGGTGTTCTCGATCCTGGGCCCCGACGGGGTGCCGCTGAAGGACGCCGTGCGCGTGGCGCGCGAGGCGCTCGCCGAGGCGAAGCGGACGGGCCGCGACGTGTTGATCGTCGACACCGCCGGCCGCCTCCACATCGACGAGGAGATGATGGCGGAGGCCGTCGCCATCAAGGAGGCGCTCCAGCCCGACGAGACGCTGTTCGTCGTCGACTCGATGACGGGGCAGGACGCCGTCAACACGGCGAAGGCGTTCAACGACCGCCTCAACGTGGACGGCATCGTGCTCACGAAGCTCGACGGCGACACGCGCGGCGGTGCCGCGCTGTCGATCCGGAGCGTCGTGGAGAAGCCGATCAAGTTCGCGTCCGTCGGCGAGAAGATGGACGCGCTGACGGAGTTCCACCCCGAGCGCATGGCGCAGCGCATCCTCGGCATGGGCGACATCGTGTCGTTCGTCGAGCGCGCGCAGGAGCAGTTCGACCTCGTGGAGGCCGAGAAGCTCAACAAGAAGCTCGCGAAGTCGGAGTTCGACCTCCAGGACTTCTACGACCAGCTCCAGAAGATCAAGAAGATGGGGTCCGTGAAGGACCTCCTCGGCATGATCCCGGGCGTGGGGAAGGCCGTCAAGGACCTCGATGTCCGCGACGACGCCTTCAAGCACATCGAGGCGCTCGTTCAGAGCATGACGCCCTACGAGCGCTCGAACCCCGACAGCATCAACGGGAGTCGCCGCCAGCGCATCGCCACCGGCGCGGGCCTTCAGGTGCAGGACGTGAACCAGCTCCTGAAGCAGTTCCGCGAGATGAAGAAGGTCATGAAGACCATGACCCGCCTCACCGGCAAGGGCCGCCAGGTCGACCCCCGCCTCCTCCAGCAGGGCCGCCGCTAGGAGAGCTTCGAGCTTTGATCTTGGACCTTTGGGTCCCGGATCGATCCCTCCTGCCCGCCGCCCACGCGCTCCGCATTCCCAAGTTCGAAGACCCAAGACCCAAGACCAAAAAATGGCCGTCAAGATTCGCCTCCGTCGCATGGGCCGCAAGGCGCGCCCCGTGTATGCCCTCGTCGCCTCCGACGCCCGCTCGCCGCGTGACGGCCGGGCCATCGAGGACCTCGGCCGCTACGAGCCGCTGTCCGACCCCGCCGGGATCACGCTCAAGGCGGATCGCGTGCTCTACTGGCTCCGCCAGGGCGCCCAGCCCACCGACACCGCCAAGAGCCTGCTCTCCAAGCAGGGCATCCTCCTCCAACTCCACATGGAGCGGAAGGGGAAGACGTCCGAGGAGATCGAGCAGGCGCTGACGGAGTTCCGCGAGCGCAAGGCCAGCGCCGCCACGTCGTCGATGACGGCCGCCGACCGCCGCCGCGCCGCCCTCGCGCAGGAGCGCAAGGACGCCGTCGCCGCCGCGAAGCAGGCCGCCGAGGAGCGCGCCGCCCGTGAGGCCGAGCTGGAGCGCCAGCGGAAGCAGGCCGAGGACGAGGCCCGCGCCGCCGCGGCTGCCGCCGACGCCGAGGCCGCTGCTGCCGAAGCCCCCGCCGAGGAGGCCCCCGCGACCGAGGAGGCGCCCGCCGCTGAGGAGGCCGCCACCGAGGAGGCCGCCCCGGAGGCCGCCGCCGAGACCACCGAGGAGGCCCCGGCCGCCGAGGAGGACGCGCCCGCCACGGAGGAGGCTCCGGCTGAGGAGGCTCCTGCCGCTGAGGAGGAGGCTCCGGCCGCCGAGGAGACCCCCGCGGCTGAGGAGGCCCCCGTCGCCGAGGCGACGGAGGAGGCTCCGGCTGAGGAGAGCCCGGCTGCTGAGGAGACCCCCGAGGAGGTCCAGGCTGAGGAGGCCGAGGCCGCCCCCGCGACCGAGGAGGCCGCCCCGGCTGAGGAGGCGCCCGCCGCCGAGGAGACGCCGGAGGACGTGCAGGCCGAGGAGGTCGCGGCCGACGAGGCTTCCGCTGCTGACGCTGAGACGGCCGCCAGCAACGAGGAGGCTGAGGGCGGCGAGGCCGCCGAAGAGGCCAAGTAAACCTCACCTGAGTGTGCGCGGGCGGTGGCTCAGGCCGCCGCCCGCGCGCTCGTTCCGTCCCCCCCGATGCCTGCCGAGAGCCTGCTCCTGATGGGGCGCTGCGGACGCGCCCACGGCATCCGCGGCGAACTGAAGGTGCACCCCGCCGACACCGACGACCCCGGCCGGTTCGCCGAGCTGGAGCGGGTCTACATCGGTCCCACGCGCCAGGAGGCCCGGCCCTTCGGCATTGAGGGCGTGCGCTACCAGTTCCCGGCGGGCCGCGTCGTGGCGTTGCTGGCGCTGGACGACGTGGAGACCCGCGAGGCTGCCGAGGCGCTGGTCAACCAGCTCGTCTACGCCGACGAGGCCGACCTCCCGCCGCTGGCCGACGACGAGGTGTACCTCCACGACCTCGTCGGCTACGAGGTGGTGGAAGTGGATGAGGCGGGCGAGCCCGCGGGCGAGCCGCTGGGCCGCGTCCGTGAGATCCGCGACAACGCCGCCCACACGCTGTTTTCCATTGCCCGCCCCGGTGCCCCCGACGTACTCCTGCCCGACGTGCCGGAGTTCGTCCTCAGCGTTGACACCGACGCCAAGCGGTTGCTCGTCCGGCCCCCGGAGGGCCTGTTCGAGTGATTAGTGATTGGTGATGAGTGACTGGGGAATGCCTCCCCTGTCTTTCTCTCATCACCAATCCCTGACCACCAATCACTCTCCCCCCATGCGCATCGACCTCGTGACGGCGTTGCCGGAGCTCGTGCGGAGCCCTCTGGAGGGATCCATCGTGGGGCGTGCGCGGGCGAAGGGGCTGGCCGAGATCCACGTCCACGACCTCCGCGACTGGGCCGAGGGGCGCCACCGGCAGGTGGACGACCTGCCCTACGGCGGCGGCGGTGGGATGGTGCTGAAGCCGGAGCCCGTGTTCCGGTGCGTCGAGGACTTACGCGGGCGGCTCGCGGAGGAGGGCGCCACCTACGACGAGGTGATCTTCCTCACGCCCGACGGCGTGCCGCTGGACCAGCCGCTGGCGAACCGGCTCTCGCTTTCTAAAAACCTGCTCCTGCTCGCCGGGCACTACAAGAACCTCGACCAGCGCGCGCGCGACGAGCTGATCACGATGGAGGTCTCCATCGGCGACTACGTACTCTCGGGCGGCGAACTCCCGGCCCTCGTCCTCATCGACGCCGTCGTGCGGCTCCTGCCGGGCGTGCTCGGCGATGCCGGGAGCGCGCTCTCCGACTCCTTCCAGGATGGGCTGCTCGACGCCCCTGCCTACACCCGCCCCCCCGAGTTTCGGGGCGCGGGGGTGCCGCCGGTCCTGCTCTCCGGCGACCACGAAGCCATCCGCACCTGGCGCGACGATCAGCGCGCCGCCCGCACGCGGGCGCGGCGGCCGGACCTCCTGCCGCCGGATACCGACGACTTAGCGCACGAAGAATCGTAGAGGGCCACTCCGGCCCACCGGCGCCCCCCGCGTGTCCGTAGTTTTCAGGCTACGCATCGCGCGACGGGGCCTCCCGTTCCCCCGTCCCCAACGACACCGAACCGACGACCGTCATGGCTATCGACCTCATGCAGCTCGTGGAGAACACCCAGCTCCGCGACGACCACCCCGCCTTCGGGCCCGGCGACACCGTCAGCGTGCACGTCCGCGTGGTCGAGGGTAACAAGGAGCGGATCCAGCGCTACGAGGGCGTCGTGATCGCCATCAAGGGCTCCGGCGCGACGCGGACCTTCACGGTGCGCAAGATCTCGAACGGCGTCGGTGTGGAGCGCATCTTCCCCTACGCCTCCCCGAAGGTGGCGAAGGTCGAGGTCGTCCGCTTCGGCGACGTCCGCCGCGCGAAGCTCTACTACCTCCGCGCCCTCCGCGGCAAGGCCGCCCGCATCAAGGAGCGCCGCCGCGAGATGCCGGTCAAGGCCTCCAAGTCGTAAGCAGGAACCGAACGGTTCTCGCCGTGATGAGTAGGCGGGTGGGGAGTTGAGCCGCGTGCTCGCTCCCCACCCGCCTGCTCATCACGCTTATCTACCCCTCCCCATGCGTCTCGCTGTCTGGCCCCACGCCCCTGCGCGCGCCCTCGGCGACGTGCTGGCCGGGGTGGTGACGGAGGTGGTGGAGGTGGCACCCTACGAGGCTGCCACCGCGCTGCTCGAAGGCCGCGCCGACCTCGCCCTCGTCCCCACGCTCGCCGTGCTCCGCGACCCCGACGCGTTCAGCGTGGCCGGGGGCGTCGCGTTCGCGGGCGAGCGGTGCCCGACGGCCCGCCTCGTCGTGGGCTCGTCGCTGGACGAGTTGAAGACGGTCGCCTTCGACCCGCGGCAGGCGCAGGAGGTGCTGCTCTCCTCCATCGTGCTCCGCGAGCACTTCGGCGCACAGCCCTCGGTGACGCCGGTGGACCCGGCGCTGGGTCTCGCCGACCTGCTGGGCCGCTTCAACGCCGTGCTGACGGGCGACGTGCGCGACGTGCCCGAGGGCGCCGTCGTGCTCGACCCGGGGCAGGAGTGGCTCGACCTCACGCTGCGGCCGTTCGTGTGGGGTCTGCTGGCGGCGCCGGCCGGCCGCCTCACGCCCGCGCAGGTGCGTGCGCTCGCGGAGGCCGCCCGCGCGGCCGAGCCGCCGCCGGAGGCGTTCGACGCCGACGGCGCGCTCGTCTACCAGTACACCCTCGACGGCTACGCCTCCGACGGGCTGGAGGAGTTCGCCCGCCACCTCTTCTACCACGGCGCGCTGGCCGACGTCCCGACCGTCCCGTTCGTCGGGACGGGGGAGCCGGCCGGGGACGCCACCGACGAGGAGAACGATGGCTGAGGAGGAAGGCGTCAAGGTCGTCGCCACCAACCGACGCGCGCGGTTCGAATTCCACCTGGAGAAGTCCGTGGAGGCGGGCCTCGTGCTCACCGGCAGCGAGGTGAAGTCGCTGCGCGCGGGGCGGGCCCACCTCACGGAGTCGTTCGTGATCCCGACGGCGCAGGGGCTCGACCTCGTCAACGCCCACATCGACCCCTACGAGCACGGCGGCTACGCGAACCACCTCCCGACGCGCCCGCGGCGCTTGCTGCTGAATCGGGAGGAGATCCGCAAGCTGGTGAAGGGGGTGGACCAGAAGGGCTACACGCTGGTGCCGCTCAGGCTCTACTTCAAGAACGGGCGGGCCAAGCTGGAGCTTGCGCTGGGGAAGGGGAAGAAGCACTACGACAAGCGCGACACGGTCGCCGCGCGCGACGAGCAGCGCCACCTCGACCGCGTGATGAAGGGCGACCGCCGCGAGGACTAGGGGCAACCCGTGGCGGCGGGCGAACCTCGCACGCCGTTGCCCGTAGGGGTGCTGCGCCCCATTGCGGTGCGCTCCGTCCTTCTCGTTAGAGGCAACGATGAGCACCGTTCTGGTAACCGGCGGGTCGGGGTTCGTCGGCAGTCACACCCTTCTGCACCTGCTGGCCGCGGGCCACGAGGTGCGCACGACGGTTCGCAGCCTGTCCCGCGAGGCCGACGTGCGCGCCCTGCTGGCGGCGGGCGGGGCCGAGCCGGGGGACAGGCTGTCGTTCGCCGCCGCCGACCTGACCGCGGACGCAGGCTGGGCGGAGGCCGTCGCCGGGTGCGACTACGTCCTGCACGTGGCGTCGCCCTTCCCGCCGAACCTCCCTACGCACGAGGACGAGCTGATCGTGCCCGCGCGCGAGGGGGCGCTCCGCGTCCTGCGCGCCTCGCGCGATGCCGGGGTAAAGCGCGTGGTGCTGACCTCCTCGTTCGCGGCCGTTGGCTACGGGCATGCGCCGCAGGACACGCCGTTCGACGAAACGGACTGGACGAACCTCGACGGCGGCGACGTGACGGCGTACGCGAAGTCGAAGACGCTGGCCGAGCGGGCGGCATGGGACTTCATCGCGCGGGAGGGTGGGGACCTCGAACTCGCCGTCGTGAACCCGGTCGGCGTGTTCGGTCCGCTCCTCGGGCCCGACCTCTCCACGTCGATCCTCCTCGTGCAGCGCCTGATGGACGGCGCCATCCCAGGGGCGCCGCGGCTCTACTTCGGCGTGGTGGACGTGCGTGACGTGGCTGACCTGCACCTCCTCGCCATGACGCACCCCGACGCACGGGGAGAGCGCTTCATCGCCGTCGCGGGCGACTTCATGGCGGTGCGCGACATGGCACGGGTGCTGAAGGCCCGGATGGGGGCGGCGGGCCGTCGGGTGCCGACACGGCAACTGCCCAACTGGCTGGTGCGCCTCGCGTCGCTGCGCGACCCGGCGGTGAAGCAGATCCTGCCGGAACTCGGGAAGGCCAAGAACGCGACGAACGAGAAGGCCCGCCGCGTGCTGGGCTGGGCCCCGCGCTCGAACGAGCAGGCCCTCGTCGCCACCGCCGAGAGCCTGGTGCAACTCGGGCTTCTGAAGGGCGGCGCGAAGGCCTGACGGTCTCAACCTTGCAGGGTTGTTCGACGGAGCGGGGTTCCAAGCTCCCCTCCTGGACAGGAGGGGCGGGGGGGTGGTAGAACCGATGCGCCACTGCCAGTCCGGTCACACCACCCCGCCCCGCGCACATCGCGCTATCGCGCTCACGGGCGCGGGCCTGCCCCTCCTCGTCTGAGGAGGGGCGTTCCTTTTATTTACGGGCACCGGCGCGCCGGTCAACCTCCCCGCCCCTTGCTTCGCTCGGGGCTGCCCCTCCTCAGATGAGGAGGGGCGGATTATGCAAACCGGTGCACCTCTGGTGATGGGTCGGGGTGCGCTAACGGGAAGAGTGCGGGGAAAGGGCTGACCGGCACGAGCAGGGGTCAGCATGGCGTGATCTTCCGTCGGCTCATGGTCCAGCGCCGCAGGCGCCCTTCGTCCCTCGTACTTCGTCCTTCGCTCTCATGTCCAGCCTTTCCGTCGCCGACCAGCTCGCCCAGCTCCGCCGCGGCGTTGCCGAGATCCTTCCGGCCGACGGGCTGGAGGCGAAGCTGAAGAAGAGTGTCGCCACGGGGCGCCCGCTCACCGTCAAGCTCGGGTGCGACCCCAGTCGGCCCGACCTCCACGTCGGCCACGCCGTCGTGCTGCGGAAGCTGCGGCAGTTCCAGGACCTCGGCCACCGCGCCATCCTCATCGTCGGCGACTTCACGGCGATGATCGGGGACCCCTCCGGGAAGAGCAAGACGCGGCCCCCCCTCTCGGCCGAGGAGACGCGCGCGAACGGGCGGACCTACATCGATCAGGCGACGAAGGTGCTCGACCCCGACCCCGAGAAGCTGACCATCGTCCACAACTCGGACTGGCTCGGGCCCATGAGCTTCGCCGACGTGATCCGGCTGGCGTCGCACTACACCGTGGCGCGGATGCTGGAGCGCGACGAGTTCCAGAACCGGTTCCGCGCGGGCGAGCCCATCGCCGTCCACGAGTTCCTCTACCCGCTGGCGCAGGGGCAGGACTCCGTCCACCTCGAAGCCGACGTGGAGTTGGGGGGGACGGACCAGACGTTCAACCTCCTCGTGGGTCGGGCGCTGATGGAGGCCGTGGGGCAGGAGCCGCAGGTGTGCCTCACGCTGCCCATCCTGGAGGGGACCGACGGCGTGCAGAAGATGAGCAAGTCGCTCGACAACTACATCGCGCTGACGGAGCCGCCGCAGGAGATGTACGGCAAGACGCTCTCGATCCCGGACGCACTGATCTACCGATGGGCCGAACTGGCGACAGACATCCCCACCGACGAACTCCCGCGCTGGAAGACCTACGCCGCCGAGGACCCGCGAAACGCGAAGCACGACCTCGCCTTCCGGCTCGTGGAGATGTACCACGGCACGGAGGCGGCGCAGGGCGCGCGGACGCACTTTGAGCAGACGGTCATCCGAGGCGAACTGCCCGAGGACGTGCCGGAGTTCACGCCCGCCGAGGCGCGGGTGGGGTTTCTCGACCTCATCCGGCAGGCGGGGCTGGCCCCGTCGAACGGCGAGGCGCGGCGGCTCGTCCAGCAGGGCGCCGTGCAACTCGACGGCGTGCGCGTGGACGACGCGGCGCGGGTGCTCGACCTCGCCGCCGAGGCGCCGTTCGTGCTGAAGGTCGGGAAGCGGCGGTTCGTCCGCGTGCTCCCGCCCGGGGCAGCCTGACGACCGCCCGACCCGCCGCGGCGACGGCTCGGACGGGGGGGCTTGAGCGGCAGGGCACACCGGCGTACCCTCAGCCTGTCGGGCCCCCCCTCCGCCCCGTGCCTCTCCGCTACGCCCTCCTCACGGCCGTCCTCTTCTCCGCCGCCGCGGCCGGCGCGCAGGGGCCTGCCGTGGCGTCCGCCGAGGACCCCGGCGTGCTGATGGCGGCGCTCGTGGACCTCCGGGGACGGACCTCCGAGAGCAAGGCGTTCAGCATGAGCGACACCCGCCGCTACACGCTCGCCCAGCGTCTTTTGCAGGCAGATGCGCGTAACGCGCTGGCGCACGAGGAACTCGCGCTGCGCTACCTGCTGGAGTTCGACTGGCGGCGTCAGATGGCGCGCCGCTTCGGCCGCTGGGATTCGACCTCGACGCGGGGGATGAGCGGCGGGGCCAACCGTGCCCGCCGCCGCGCGCTGGAGCACGTCACCGCCGCCCTCGCCGCCGAGCCCGCGCGGGCCGGTGCTCACCGGATCGCCCTGCGCGTGGCGCTGCTGGCCGAGGACAGCCTCGCGCTCGCCCACGCCGCGGCGGCCTACCACGCGTCCCGGCCGGACGACCCCGACGCCGCGCTCGCCGCCGCGCTCGCGGCGTGGCGCGCGGGCGACGCCCCAACGGCCGCCGCGTTTCTTGATTCGGCCCGAACCGCGATCAGTCCGGCCGACCGCCGGGCGCTCGATGACCCGGCCCCGTTCATGGCCGAGGACGAAGGGGTGACGCTGGACGGCGACTCCGCCGCCGCCGCGGCGCGGGCGTGGGGCGTGCGCGACCCCCTGCGGCTCACGCCCGAGAACGAGCGGCACCTGGAGCACGCCGCGCGCCTCGTCGTGGCCGACCTCCTCTTCGGCAACGGGATGGGCGGGCGGGGCTGGGAGACGGCGCGGGGGCAGGTCTACCTCCGCTTCGGGCCGCCGGACTACGACGCCGAGTGGACGGCCGCAAACCACATCGCCAAGGTGTTCGGGGCCATGAACCGGTGGGTTTATTCCGACCCCGACGGGTTCACGCTCACGTTCGAGGACGGCTTCCGCTCGGGCGACTTCGACTTCGCCTCGTCGTCCACCGGCGAGGACGACGTGACGCGCGCCCGCGGCCTGTTCCGCACCGTCCGCGAGCGGTACGCGCTCCGCCCAGCGGGGGGCCTGATCCCCCTCACGACGCTCACGAGCCGGTTCCGGGGCGCGAACGGGGCGACCGACCTCGTCGTTTCTTTTGGTTTGCCCGTGCCCGATCGTGACGTACCGGGCGGGACGCCGTTCGGGCTGGATGCGGGGGCGTTCCTGCTGGGCACCGACGGAGAGGTGGCCGCCGAGGCACGGTTGCACGCCGCCACGGTAGGGAGCGGCGACGTCATCCGCGTAGACACCACCACGCTCTGGACGGGCGCCCTCGCGCTCTCGGTGCCGCCCGGGGCCTACACCCTCGACGTGGAGGCGCTCCAGCCCGCGTCGCGCCGTGCGGGCGCCGTGCGGGGAGTCGTGGAGGCCCCGGCGTTTGCCGGGGACGGACTCCAACTCTCCGACCTCCTCCTCGCCACAGCGATCGACGAGGACGGCGCCGACAGCGGCCCGGGCGTCGTCCGCCGCGGCGGGTTCGCCATACGACCGGCCGCCGCCGAAACGTTTGCTACGGGTGATCCGCTCTACGTCTACGTCGAGATCTACGGGCTCCGCGTCGAGGACGGCCGGGCCCGCTACGAGGTCGAGGCGGCGCTACGTCCGGCCGACCGGGCCGGGGCGCTGCGTCGCCTCTCCCGCCGCGTCCTCGGGCGCCGGGCGCCGGCCGGCGTCGCCGTCCGCGCCGGGGGCGAACGCGCCGCCGCGGGCACCCACGCCGACGACGTGCAGTATGTCGTGCTGGACGCGGCCGATCAGCCGCCCGGCGCGTATTCGTTGAGCCTCACCATCCGCGACCTCGCGACGGGCGACGTGGTTACCGCCACGCGCCCGGTCACGCTCTACTGAGCCCCGCTTCCCCACCGGTGCTTCCGATGTTCCGCCCCCTGCGCCTCTCCGCCGCCTGCGCCCCGCTCGTCGCGGGCCTGCTCTTCGTCGGCGTCCCCGCCGCCACGGCCCAGGGCCAGCCCGACGGGGCCACCTCCCGAGCCGAGGGGCTGATGGAGGAGGGGTTCGCCGCGCTACGCGAGGGGCACGCCGATGAGGCGCTGCGCGCGTTCGAAGCCGCCACCCGGGCCGAGCCCGAGAACCCGGAGACATTCTTCCGGCTCGCCCAGGTGCTCTCGGCGCCGCCGTTCGAGGACATGGACCGCGCGGGCGACGCACTGGGCCGCGCCCGCCGCCTCGACCCCGAGAACGTGCATTACATGATCGCCGCGCTCGTCCAGAACCGCCGCGACGCGGGGAATTTCGTCGAGGAGATGATCCAGACGCGACGGCGTCTCCAGCTCGCCCGCGCCATCCTCGCCACCGACTCCACCAACGGCGTCGCGCATGAGGAACTCGGCACGTACCTCGTCCGCGACTACTGGCTCTACCGGAACGCCGTCTCGCTGCCTGAGGTCGCGTTCCGCCGGCCCGGTTCGACGACGGGCGGGATGTTCAGCTTCGACGCCAACGAGCGCGACGACGAGATCGCGCTGGGGACGGAGAACCCGGGCAACCCCTTCGAAAGCGACCCGACGTCCGACCGGTTCGGCTCGCTCGACGGCAACTTCGGGGCGCCGGGCGCCGTGCAGGCCAACGACCGCTTCGACCTCGCCCTCATCGAGGGGCAGGGGGGCGCCGTCCTGGACATGTCGCGCCGGGCCGACGCCGTCTACGCCCGTGCGGTCTACCACCTCACGCGCGCGCTCGCGGCCGACCCGCGGCGGCGGGACGTGTACAGTCACCTCTTCCGGCTCCACGCCCTCGCCGATCGCTACGACGAGGCGCTCCCCATGCTCAGCGGCATGGCCGCGTTCTTCCCGGACGACCCGCACACGTGGCTCTACCTCGGCACGGCGCACCACAGGCTCGGGCAGGCGACCGAGGCTGAGGCAGCGTTCCAGCAGGCGATGGAACTGATGACGCCCGAGGCGCGGGCGGCCTTCGAGGACATCACGCTCTTCCTCCGCCCCGAGGAGCTGGTGGCCTACCAGACGGACCCCGAGACGGTCACGCGGCGGTTCTGGGGCGCGGCCGACCCCCGCTTCCTGACGCCGGAGAACGAGCGGCGCCTGGAGCACTACGCGCGCCTGACCTACGCCGACCTGATGTACCGCTCGGACGACCTGTTGCTGCCGGGGTGGGCCACGCAGCGCGGCAAGATCCACGTCCGCTACGGCGTCCCCACGCAGGACGTGGTGATCGTGGGGGGCTTCCAGCAGGTGCTCGAAGCGTTCCCCGAGCGCGACGCGACGTTCACGCCGGCGGAGATGCAGCAGGAGGCGAACCTCTTCGAGATCTGGGACTACGGCGACTTCCAGTTCGTCTTCGAGGATCCGGGTCGCAACGGCGAGTTCCGCCTCTACTCCCCCCCGGCCGACCTCTTCGCGACCGTCGGCGCGGGGGCCGCGGCCCCGCTCGACTACGAGATCCGCGCGCGGGAGACCTTCCGCCGGACGCCGGAGCGGTTCACGTTCACACCGCCGGGGCGCGCGGTTCAGCTCCCGTACCGCGTCACGACGTTCCTCAGCGACGACGGCGGGACCGACCTCTACGTCCACTACGGCATCCCGGTCACGGGCTCGGTCGCGGCAGGGCCCGACGGGACGCTCCCCATCCCCATCCGCACGGGCGCCTTCCTGATCGACGGTGAGCGCGACGTGCTCGTGGAGCGCCGCCGCACGCTCTACGGCCTTCGCGCCGATCAGGTGGCCTCGTTCGACGGCGTGCAGATGTGGGTGGACACCCAGCCGCTCCGCGCCTCGCCCGGCCACTACACCGTCTCGCTGGAGTTCGAGGCGCTCGGCGGCGGGGCCTCGGCCGTGCAGCGCCGCGACGTGGACGCGCCGGACTACCGGGGCAGCCGCCTCGCGCTCTCGGACGCGATGCTGGCCTACGACGTGCAGGAGACGGGCGAGACGGAGATCCCCGGCCTCGTCGTCCGCCACGGGCTCGCCATCCGTCCGGCCCCGTGGGGCGTGTTCCGGGCCGACCGGCCCATCTTCCTCTACTTCGAGGTCTACCGGCTCGGGCTCGAAGGCGGCCAGAGCAACTACCAGGTGGAGGCCCGCCTCGTCCCGCGCGACGAGGGCGGGGGGCTCGCGGGCATCGCCCGGCGGGCGCTCGGCGGGCGCCGCCGCGGCGTCGGCACGGAGGCCGAGGCGCGCGGCTCGTCGGCCGACGACGCGCAGTACGTCGTGCTCGACGCGGCGGGTCAGCCGCCGGGACGCTACATCCTCACCCTCCGCGTCCGCGACCGCGTCACCGGCCAGTCCGCCGAGCGCGAGACGGAGGTGATGCTGGAGTAGCGGAGGGCGCGTAGGCATGTAAGCGTGTAGGCACGTAAGCAGAACGGCTCCCTGCTTACGTGCCTACACGCTTACGTGCGGTCTGCTATCCCTTACTCATCTCGCCCACGCGCGCATCCATCCCGGCAACCTGCGTGCGTAGTTCGGCGCGGTGGGTGTCCAGGGCGTCGGCCAGCCGGGCGTCATAGGTAGAAAGAATCTGGACGGCGAGCAGGCCGGCGTTCGTGCCCTGTCCGACGGCCACCGTCGCCACGGGGATGCCGCCGGGCATCTGAACGATGGACAGCAGGGAGTCGAGGCCGCCGAGGTGCTTCGTCGGCACGGGCACGCCCACGACGGGGAGCGTCGTGTGGGCGGCGATCATGCCCGGGAGGTGGGCCGCGCCGCCCGCGCCGGCCACGATCACGCGGAGGCCGCGTGCGCGCGCCGTGCGGGCGTAGTCGGCCATCGCGTCCGGGGTGCGGTGGGCCGAGAGCACGCGGGCCTCGAAGGGCACCCCGAACTGGCGGAGCACGTCGGCGGCGCCCTCCATCACGGGCCAGTCGCTCTCCGACCCCATCGCGAGGCCGACCACGGGGGCACCGTCAGGCGCGGCTGCGTCCGCCACGCTAGCGGATGGTGAAGGTGATGGTATAGCTCGCGTTGCCGCGCGTGCCCCACACGTCGATGGCGTAGTCGGTGTCTTCGGCCAGCCGCCCGGTGAACTCGGTGAACGTCGCGGGCCATTCCGCGACCTCCTCGCCCGTGCCCACGGCGAAGACGGCGTTGTTCTCGGTGGAGCGGATGGTCACGCTCATGCGCTGCCCGGCGGACGCGCCGAGGATGTAGCGGACGCGTTCCCCACGGATGGCGCTGCCGTTGACGGTGGCCGACGTGGCTCCGCGGCGGAACTGGACGCGCTCCGTCCGCATGTTCTGGGCCGAGGCGGTGGAGGCGAG
>Ga0193752_1001367_pt1 | contig 20406 bp, 18 predicted proteins | sample H1c1metaG_FD_144924 | JGI IMG/M metagenome (GOLD analysis project Ga0193752, IMG submission 144924) | Soil microbial communities from a riparian zone of the East river system, Colorado, United States - H1c1 | ecosystem: Environmental > Terrestrial > Soil > Riparian zone | place: USA: East River...
AACTCTTGTCCCTTTCAGGATCACATCGGCCTGAATTTCTATGGCCCTGAGAGAACCGGCTGTGTCGGTAGTAAAATACGGGTTCCCGGTACCGGCTCCGAATATCACCACTCTGCCTTTTTCAATATGGCGTATTGCCCTTCGCCGTATATACGGTTCGGCAATCTGCTCCATTTTTATGGCACTCTGCAAACGGGTATAAACGCCGATCTTTTCAAGCATTGCCTGCATAGCCATGCCATTAATAACAGTTGCCAGCATGCCCATATAATCACCATGGGCCCGCTCGATACCAGTTTCTTTTTCATTCATGCCCCGATAAATATTCCCGCCACCTATTACAACTGCAACCTCCACTCCGAGATCCACAATGCTTTTAATATCGTTCGCGTATTGTTCGGTGATCGCCGTGTCAAAGCCAAAGCTTTTATCGCCCATTAAAGATTCTCCTGAAAGCTTGAGCAGTACCCGTTTGTATTTTGGAAGCATGTGAAGTAAACAATTTTAATTTATAAAACCTTATTGGTGCAAAGAAAGCACTTTTTAATTTAAGAGAACGTAGATGATAAGTTTCAAAAACGAAAAAAGCCGTTCCTTGCGGGAACGGCTCTCATATTAAATATTAAATAATTTCATCTAACCGAGTGCAACTCTTTTGAATTCAACGATCTTAACTTCGCCGGCAGATTTCAGATAGTCAGCAACTGTTTTGCTATTGTCCTTTACGAATACCTGTGCAGTAAGTGTCTGCTCTTTGAAAAAAGCATTCAACTTACCATCAGCGATCTTAGCGATCATTTCAGCTGGCTTGCCCGCCATCTTAGGATCGGCCTGGATCTGCTCAGTAACGATTGCTCTTTCACGATCGATCGTAGACTGAGGAACCGAATCAGCGTCAACAGCAACTGGGTTCATTGCTGCAATCTGCATGGCAATATCTTTACCTGCTTCAACCGCTTCTTTGTTCATACCGACCAATACACCGATACGGTTAGCGCCGTGAATGTACGAAGCAACGAATGGGGCATCGATTCTTTCGAGCTTGGTGATACCTATTTTTTCGCCAATACTTGCGAGTTTATCATTAACAAGATCAGAAACTTTTGCTCCATTAACCAGTACATTGTTTAATTCATCGATGCTTTTCACATTGTTTGCAATGGCAGCGTCAGCAATGCTTTGAGCAAAAGCGACGAAGTCTGCATTTTTGCTCACGAAATCGGTTTCACAACTAATGCAAACTGCAATACCAGTTGTCTGATCGCTGTTGGTTTTTGCAAGAACAACACCCTCTTTCGCTTCACGATCGCCACGTAATGCAGCAACCTTTGCACCTTTTTTACGGAGCCAGTCAATAGCAGCTTCAAAATCACCATTGGTTTCAGTTAAAGCTTTACGGCAATCCATCATACCCGCACCAGTTGTCTGGCGGAGCTTATTAATATCAGCGGCTGTAATAGCTACAGTTGACATATAAAAAAATTTGAGATTGTTTTATAATTAATCAATTAACGTGGGCCACCCGGACCACCTGGTCTGCGACTTGCTCCACCCGGTACACGGCGCTTTGGCTGTGTTCCACCTCTTACCTTGCCACCGCCGCCACCACCACGTGCAGCTTCAGCTTCCGCTTCAGCCTGCAGGCGTGCTGCTTTCTTTTCTTTTTCATCATCACCACTGTCATCTACTTCTTCATCCTTGGCTGCCTGTCTTTCAGCAAGACCTTCAGCAATTGCAGCAGTGATATATTGGGTAATGATTGCAATTGATTTTGTTGCATCATCATTAGATGGAATGGCAAAATCAACTTTGTTTGGATCACAGTTGGTATCAACCATACCGAAAGTAGTAACGCCTAAACGTTTTGCTTCAGCCAGGGCGATATGTTCGTGACCGATATCAATGATGAAAAGTGCTGCCGGTACACGTCCGAGTTGAGAAATACCACCAAGTACTTTATCCATCTTATCACGGTCGCGTTGTAATTGCAGACGTTCTTTTTTTGTGAGGCTTTCAGCACTTCCGTCGCCAAGCATTTTATCGATACTTTGCATTTTCTTAACGCTCTTACGAACTGTATTGAAGTTGGTTAACATTCCACCTAACCAACGTTCAGTTACATAAGGCATATTCACTTTACGTGCACAATCAGAAACGATTTCCTTAGCCTGTTTTTTTGTTCCGACAAACATGATCTTCTTACCACTACGGGCAACCTGTTTCAACACAGCAGCAACTTCCTGAAGATGTTCTGTTGTTTTGTTCAGATCAATGATATGAATGCCTTTTTTCTCAGCAAAGATGTATGGTAACATCTTTGGATTCCACTTCTTGCGCAAGTGACCGAAATGTACACCTGCCTCCAGTAATTGTTGTTGTAACGAAGTGTTATTTTCCATGTTATTTCTTCTTTGAATAGTTTGATGAATGATAAGATTAACGCTTGCTGAACTGGAAGCTTCTGCGGGCTTTTTTGTGACCGAATTTCTTACGTTCAACAGATCTCGGATCACGTTTCAGAACGCCAGCAGCCTTTAGTGCGGGACGTGATTCAGGATTAACTTCTACCAGTGCGCGGGCGATACCCAGCTTGGCAGCTTCTGCCTGACCCTTCATACCACCACCGGAAGCATTGATCTTAACATCATATTTATCCAGACCCTGGACAGTTTTCATTGGTAATTCTACCTGATTCTGCAGATAAACCAATGAAAAGTATTGTTTATAGTCTTTGTCGTTGACAGTGATTTTTCCTGTTCCCTTTGAAAGGAAAATTCTGGTCACTGCTTCTTTACGACGGCCTACTGCGTTTTTTTGCTTTTCCATGTATGATTACAATTAGAAAGTTAATGGTTGTGGTTTTTGTGCAGCCTGCTCATGTTTATCACCAGCATACACGAATAATTTTTTGTACACCTTGCGACCAAGACGATTTTTTGGCAACATCCCTTTTACAGCTCTTTCGATAACTGCTTCGGGACGACGGGCAAGAAGATTTCTTGCAGTTTCCGCTTTTTGGCCACCCGGATATCCTGAATATGTCAGGTATTCCTTGTCGTCAAGTTTCTGGCCGGTGAACACCACTTTGTCGGCATTAATGACAATAACGTAATCTCCGCAATCAACATGTGGCGTAAAATAAGCCTTGTTCTTTCCACGAAGAACTGCAGCTATCTTGGCACACATGCGTCCAACGGTTTGATTAGTACCGTCCACAACGTACCAGTTGTGCTTTACGGTAGCCGCGTTAGCATGTTTGGTAGTAAAATGTAATTTGCTCATTTTGAATTATCTGTTTAAGTTTTTGCCGCTATCCCGGCTTTATAAAAATTTGGACTGCGAAGGTAAAAGGATTCATGCAATAAAAAAAGTATTTCTAAATCGGAGCTTTGCAATAGCTTGATTTTCAATAAAATTTTTGACTTATTTTTTCTTTCCGTGCTTATTTGCACCGGCGATGACCAGGATGATGAATTTTGACGCTGCAATTTACCTGCTTTAACAAGTTTTCGACTTTCTGAGTTTGATTGGGCTTTGATGGGCTTTTGGTTCCCTGATCGGCTTGATGAGGCGTTTGAGGTGTAGGCTTTTGTACGCCCTGATCAGCTGTGGGATCACGGAGCAGGTAAATAAAGGCGTCAAAATTCATCATCCCGGCCATCCCCTGGCGTATGAATTTAGTACCGTCATTTTACAGTTGTTTTGAAAAATACTGTGCTCAACAAATGTATTAAGCATGTAGCTAACGCGTATATTCAGCATCTGTACTTATATTCTGCAACTGGCAATATTCTGCATCCGCTTTCAACACTATGCTCTAAATCGATGAACAACACCTCATTTTCCAAAGTATTAGCCCTCTATTTTGTATCGCTGCTTAGCACTGGCTTTTCTCCGGTATTGAGCTTCTGTATTTTATTTAGCAGTTCTGTATTTTATTCAGCAGTTCCGGTTATTATTTAGCAGTTCCGGTTAGTTGGGTAATTGAACAGTATACTAAAACAATTAAATTCGAAGTAGTGAATTTGGAATGTGTTTTTATTCGGCCATTCAAAATGATAAAATATGTCGAAGGGCGTTCTGATACGTTTAACGTTGAGTCTGTTATTGACGCTGTTGACGCTATTGCCTTTTGAAGGCCGGACACAGTCTTTGGAAACGCCGGAACTTTCAGGATATTCTTACTATCCACCATCAAAGGACAAGGAATCCTGGCAAAGACTGAACCTGTGGCTTAGCTCTACTTTTATTTTTGTTGCCAAGGAAGCGTTAACAGATCAGGATAGCTGCCTCAAGGTGGCCAGTCGTTATCTCGGCCTGAGCCGTTTTTCCATACTGGCTGAAGGTCTCGGCGACATTGATTTATTTCAACAATCAAAATGGATCGACCGGGAAGATCCCGCAGCCGGTATTCGCCTTCTTTCAAAGACCACTGGCAAAAAACATCTGCAAATTTTGTTGCTACTTGGCTCTTATTATGCGTTTGAGCCAGCCAGTTATTACCATTACAGAGATAGTGTTGAATATTTTTTAAATAAAGCGGTAGCAGAAAGCAAAATTTTAAAAGAGGATAAATTATCCCGCATAGCATTTTGTTTGCTTGGAAAAATATATCTCCAGGCACACGAAAATAAAGGTGATTCAATTTATAATTTCCTCATTGATCAATGCAGGAAAATGGGTGATGCGGAAACGGAAGCCAGGGCAATTGCCTATCGTGGCATGTACACAGCCCCTACGCCAAATACATTTCAAAGAAAGATTGACGATTTGAAGCAGGCATCAGAACAGTTTCATAAACTGGGCAATATAGAAGGGGAGATCAATTTGTTGGTTGATCTTGGTTATATGTTCCATGCTATGGGACAGCTACAAATTACCTATAATTTTTATTTGAAAGCGAAATCACTGGCTGATTCTATCAGATACCCTTATACTCATTATCTTTCAGCTGCGCTTGCCACGATTTCTAATTTCCAGGGCAAATTCGGGGAGCCGCTAAAATACTCACTTCAAACAATTAAAGTTGCGGAGCGCTGTCGTGACAGCCTGGCCTGGAGTTATTTTTATAGCCGGATGGCAAATCTGCTGATATTAGAAGGGAGGCAGGTAGCAGGCGTAGAAATGACACAAAAAGCAGTCGACCGTTTTGTGATAGATCGTAATCCTTCGGTTTATGCCATTTTGAATAATATAGTCAACTACATGCGCGACCAGGGCCGGGCAAAAGAAGCGCTGGAACTTGTACAGGTTATTTCAAAACAAGTAGACCCACCAACCAGTGTTTTGGACCAGTTCTTTTATAACTATATACTTTCCAGTTGTTACCTGAACTTACATGAGATGGATTCAGCCGAGACGCATATCAAAAAAATGGATTCCCTGGAAACGATAGCTGAAAACGTTCGCGGACCACTGAGGCGAACGCTGGTCAATGATCTTTTTGCGCATGTGTTTTATGGTCGGGGGCAATACCAGTTAGCAAGAGAATATATTGAAAAACATTTCACCATTTCCTCCTTCGCACAACGAACCCTGGCAGATGATCTGGAATCGTACCGCTTTATGATTAATATCGATTCGGCGCTTGGCGATAAAACAGCAATGATCGCACATTATAAGGAGTACACGAATTTGCTCGATTCCAATTTTAGAATAACCAAAATACGCCAGGCCGAGGAGCTCCAGGTGGTCTACGAAACACAGGAAAAAGAAAACCAGATTGCAGCATTAAATAAGCAGGCAAAACAAACGAAACTGATAAAGAATTTAACCCTTGGAGGTATTGCTGCAGTAATCATCATTGCCGCATTATTGTATCGCCAGAACCGGCTAAAACAAAAGAGTAATAAAATAATTACATCTCAAAACGAACAATTGCAGGACCTGGTTTCCGATAAAGAATGGCTACTGAAAGAAGTACATCACCGGGTAAAGAACAATCTTCAAATCATCATGAGCCTGCTCGATTCACAATCCATCTATATAGACGACGATGCAGCGCTCACAGCAATCAATGACAGCCAGAGGCGGGTCCAGGTCATATCCCTGATACATCAAAAATTGTATCAATCGGAAAATACTTCTTCCATTGACATGCCTCAATATATCGATGAACTGGTTAGTTACCTGTATGAGAGCTTTGATACCGGTAATCGTATTGTTATCGGTCAGGATATTGAACCAGTGAATCTTGATATAGTGAAAGCTATTCCGCTGGGATTGATCATCAATGAAAGTATCGTAAATACTGTTAAATATGCATTTCCTGGTGAGCAGAAAGGTATTGTGCGCATTGGTTTGAAATATGATGGACCTGAATATTTATTGTTGAGCATATCTGACAATGGTATCGGTTTGCCATCGGGTATGGAAGTATTCAGGCAGCATTCGCTTGGGTTTAGTTTAATGCAGGGACTTGCGAGGCAATTAGACGGAACTTTTAACATTGAAAGCAATAAGGGTCTGCATATATCAGTCCGGTTTAGCGCTTTAAATAACGTCAACCATGACTAAAAAAATTCTTATCGTAGAAGATGAGTTTGTCGTAGCCAATAATCTGCGCTTAATATTGGAAAAAGCAGGCTATACGATATGCGGTATTGCTGCTTCTGCAGGGGAAGCACAGGATTATATTCAACAAAATAAACCCGACCAGGTATTACTTGATATCAGGCTTAAAGGAAAATTATCCGGTATTGATGTAGCGCGGAGATTAAAAGCTGATAATATCCCTTTTGTTTATTTATCAGCCAATGCAAACCAGTCGATACTTGAAGAGGCAAAGACCACCGAACCTTATGGTTTCCTGGTAAAACCATTCAGAAAAAAGGACCTGCTGGTTGCACTTGAAATTGCATGGTACCGGCATCAGCATAGCCTTGAATCCAAACTGAGACGGGAAGAACAATTGCAAAAAAGTTTAACGGAAATAAGCAACGAGGCTTTGGATGCCCGGCAATCGTTGTTGAAGATTGCAAGGGTGATGCAATCCTATATCCCATTTGATTTTATTGCATTCGGGAGCAGACCGCTGAGTGCAAAACAGTTCACAGATACAGGGTATTTACGTATCGGATTTGATGAATACCAGTATATCGGTGAAAATGAATTGCTGGCCGTGTCTGGTTTGAAAAAAGCAGCGCTTTACGACATCATTGAAAATAGTGATAACGACTCCCACGCCGGTATTTATAAACATGAGTTAAAAGATAAGAAAAGCAGCAACCAGCTGCAAAAAAAACTAATGGAATGTTTGCGGTTGGAATCCTATCTCGTATTTCCAGTGGCACTTGGTTATGGAATATTTGTTCCTTATTTTTTTTATAGCCGTAACAGTGACATCTACAACAAAGATCATATTGCCCTTTTGAACCGGCTGAAAATCCCCCTGGAGGATGTGGCCAATAAAACAGTTTATTCAGAAACATCTTCCTCAGGATCGGTTCGTCAGCCAGACAGTATCAAAAAGAAAACGTATGTAGCAGCAGATCATAAGTTGTTTAAAGGCATCATCGGCAGTCACCATTTATTGTTATCGGCGTTAGACCTCGCAGCGCAGGCAGCGCCTTATAATGTATCGGTTCTGATATTAGGAGAAAGCGGTACCGGGAAAGAAAAGGTAGCGCAATTCATTCACCTGCTTTCACCACGAAAAAGCGGTCCGTTTATAAAGGTGAATTGTGCGGCAATTCCTGCAACTTTAGTTGAGTCGGAACTCTTTGGTCATGAAAAAGGATCTTTTACCGGTGCTATTGAAAAAAGAAAAGGGAAATTTGAGCTGGCTGATGGTGGGACGATCTTTTTAGATGAGATCGGAGAATTGCCACTTGCCATGCAGGTGAAACTTCTGCGTGTTTTGCAGGAACGGGAAATCGAATATGTAGGTGGCAGTTCACCAGTGAAAGTAAATGTTCGTATAGTGGCCGCTACTAACCGAAACCTGGAAAAGGAAGTAGCAGAACGAAATTTCCGGCTTGATCTATACTATCGGCTGAATGTGTTTCCGCTCACCCTGCCACCACTCCGTGATCGGAAATCTGATATCGGGGCCCTGGTATTATTTTTTGCAAACAAATTTTGTGCAGCGTTGAATAAGCCATTCAATGGTATTGCTGATTCTATGATGGAAAAAATGTATGCTTATCACTGGCCGGGAAATATTCGTGAACTCGAAAATATTATTGAGCAATCCGTGGTGCTCAACGACGGTAAATCAAAATTGCAATTAATGCGGAGTCTCAATATTAATTCACCCGAATCGACCAAATCTAAGGCAAACATCAAGACCTTAAGCGACATCAAAAACGTACAAACAGAGACAGAAAGGGAATATATCATTTCCGCTTTGAGTAAAACAAATGGCAGGATTCGCGGAATAAATGGCGCTGCAGAAATCCTGAATATCAAACCCACGACTTTAGAATCAAAAATGGTTAAGTTAAATATCAAAAAGGAAAACTTTATAACCGCCACCAAAGATTAATAAAATTTAATGGCCAAATAAAAACAAACTCCGATAGTTCGGAGTTCCGGATTATTAACTCCAATTTTTCGGAGAGATATCTCCGCGCTTCTTTTTCCATTTCTTCTTCAATATTGATTCAAACAAATTCATTTTCACCACACTGTAAAGATTCGTTGTGTCGCTGTTTGAATTTATCCAAACAGTGGCACATAAATAGCCCGATTGAATATAACAAGCTTTGGTATTGATAAATGATGTACTGCTTATTATAAACAAATCAAACTTATTATTATGACACATCAAACTGACTGGAGTGGATCAGTAGAGATCAACAACAAAAAGGGTTTCAGGATTCACCTTCTCGTTTTTATTCTTGCAGTCCCGGCTATGTGGATCGTATGGTATTTCACTGACAGGACTTATATATGGCCGTTATGGTCCACTCCAGCATGGGCTGTAGGCGTGCTGTTTCACTACCTCGGTGTATTTGTTTTCAAAAAGTCATGAAACAGCTAAAAAATACCAGCAATGAATCAACAACCAAAAACTTTCAGACGTGTAGTGACAGGGCATGATGCAGATAGAAAAGCTATCATTATTTCTGATGCCCCACCTGTTCATACACAATTGGTAGGAGGTCCCGGCGGTCCTACTTTTTTCGAGATATGGCACACGGAGGAGACTCCTGTTCCAATATATTCTCATCCAAAAGAACCTGATGAAAATGGATTACTATTACCTCCGCCCAAAAAAGGGACGAGAATGCGCGTTATCGAATTCCCTCCTGAAGGTGAAGAAATTCGAAAATTAACCGGAGCGGATGCCGCAGCTAAATTCAGATCTATGGGTGACGAAAAAGCTTCGACATCCTCAGCAGGCGCACCCCACCCACTGATGCACCGAACGCAGACACTTGATTATGGAATCGTGCTGGAAGGCGAGATAATACTGATTCTTGATCGTGGTGAAACGACTATTAAGAAAGGCGATATCGTTATTCAATGTGGAACTAATCATGCCTGGGCAAACCGTTCTGGCAATATTTGCAGGATGGCCTTTATCCTGATCGACGGACAATTTACCAGCGAAATTGCTTAATCCGATAATATCTTTTATGCGTATAAAACCTTTACATCCGGATATTCTTAGTCCTGAAGTTCGTTACGTGCATGATGAGATCGCTGGTCTCATCGGCAGGAGTCAAGGCCAGGTAACTATGCTCGATGCTGCGGGAGCGCTGCTGGGGCCCTTTCCCCCGATGCTGAAGTACCCACAGTTTGGCATACCCGCTTTGAGCTTTCTTCGAACACTCGACACGGAAGCGACATTATCAAAAACTGTTCGTGAGGTAGCTATACTTACGGTCGGAAGCGCCTTTGGGGCCCGTTTCGAACTGTATGTACATGAGATCATGGCAGAGGCTTTCGGTCTCTCACCAATTATAATCGCAACACTGGCCGCCGGCGGCCATCCGCCTGGTTTAAATGAAGAAGAAAACATTGCGCATATCATTTCCCGTTCACTTGTCGGCGGCCGCATTGTTCCGGATTCAACTTATAAACAGGCAGTACAAGTGCTTGGACAAGATCGCGTGGCAGAACTCTTCTTTCTGATAGGTGGCTATGGCCTCATCGCTACGATTCTGAATGGATTTGATATGCCCGCGCCGGACAATAAAGCTTAGACTCAATGGCTATGGCCAGATCATACCACAATTCTTTTATGCACATATCGCACTTCTTTTTTTATTTGAAACGACTAAAAAATTGATATGAAAAAAACAGTTGTATCGCTGCTTTCAACAGTGGCGGCCCTTTCAATTACTTCCGGATGTATCAACAATGAGCAAGAACCGGCAGGTTCTCCACAGACCTATGTACTGGTACATGGAGCGTGGCAGGCTCCTTACGTTTGGGATGCGGTTCAAGCCGATCTTGCGAGAAGCGGCAATAAGGTGATTGTAGTGGAGCTACCTGGTCATGGCTCCGACACAACAGCCCCGCATCAGCTGAATCTCGATTTATACAGGGATAAAGTAATTGACGCTATTTCAAAAGCAGACAGCAATGTAATCCTTGTTGGACATAGCATGGGTGGAATGGTAATAACCGGTGTTGCAGAAAAGATCCCTTCAAAAATCAGGAAGCTGGTCTACGTTGGAGCTTTTCTTCCCTCATCGGGTCAGGCGCTTTCTGACCTGGCATCTTTAGATCCCGACTCGAAACTGGGACCGTTGTTAGTTCCTTCCGCTGATCAGTTAACACTCGATGTGCAACATGATAGCCTGACTTATCTTTTTATAAATGATGGTACTGACTCCGACAAACAACGCGTCCTCGACAACTATCGTGCTGAACCAGCCATTCCTTTCACGGGTAAGGTTACGCTTACAAAAGAAAATTTCGGCACTGTCGACAAAGTGTATATTAAAACATTGCAGGATATCGTAATAACGCCAGGATTTCAGGATCGGATGATAAGCGCAGCGGGCATAAAAAAAGTGTATGGGATCAATACCAGTCACTCCCCCTTCCTGGCACAACCAAAACTACTTTCAGATTTGTTGGTTGAGATAACCAAACCGCAAACTGCCGTATCCCGATAAGGGTGATACCTGGTATGAACTCATTTCCGAGTCTCTTACAGTATTTGATGAAAATTAAAATGACCAGAAATGAAATCAAAATCATTTTTGTCACTATTTGACATCTCACTTTTATTTCTGACAACATTTATAGTAAGCGCAGTATGCTATGACCCTGCCGGATTGTTGAACGTCAGATTATCCAAAGAACAATACATGGTCAATAGAAAAAAAATAAATGCATCTACAGAAACCGTGGGAGTATTAACACGGTACGATGTTAAACAGGGATATCAGGGAAAGTTCCGCGAAGCGCTTGGCAAATATGTTGAGGATGCCAGTATGAAAAAAACAAATATCATGGCTGAGGGCTATTACGAACAGGAACACCCCTCTATACATTGGGTGATAGAAAGATGGAGCAGCAAAACAGAGTTAAACAAAAACAGGAATGGAACAAACTTCAAAACTGTTCAGCATTTATCTGAAGGGATGTTGATACAACCTGCGAAAACAATCTTTGTAAAAGACCTGGAGCCGCTTTCAAAAGATGAATGGCGCAGGGGACCGGAGAAAGAGGATACACCGATTACAATTATGTTGTTTGTGGATAGCAAGCCGGGAACAGCAGACTTGTTTAAAAAAGTGTATCATACTGCTATGCCACAATTCCGCGCCGAATCGGGTGTTATCAATTACCAGCTTTCTCAGCTTGAAGAAGATAGCACGCAGTTTGTTACTTATGAAAAATTCAGAAATGAAGATTCTTTTCAATATCACCTTAAATTCCCTCCTATTGAGCCTGTAATCGATTATCTGAATACCAACATCAAAAAGCAACCATTTCAAAGAGACTTGCACAGACTTATAGAATTTGCATCTGTTATACATTAATAAAATTCTGTTCAACCATGACTTACTTACTCATTAGCAACATTAAAAATCAAATACAATGAAAACAATTAGCAAAATCATTCCGATTGCTTTCGTAACCATATTTACATCATTAAATGCCGCTTCACAGCTAAGCGTAAAAACTGAACATATGAATGTATCACATACCAACGAACTGACCATCATCAATGAGTTATCTTCACATCCGGCAGTCGTCAACATGCCGGTATCGCAGTTGCTAAACGCCCCCGGGAATGAAGCTTTGCGCGCATTCTTTTTTACCCCGGTTAAAGATCCAACTGTATTAAAAGGGAAAAAGATAGCAGTGCTTGTTGCAGATGGGTTTGAAGAAATTGAATTGACAGGGCCGGTATGGTATTTTAAACAACTCGGCGCGAAGGTAGATATTGTGGCACCAAAATATAATCCCGCTCCCGAAAGATATGGCCTGGTTTATCCCGAAATGTCAAAGACACATGTTATGGCGATACAATACCTGCAGCCTGTTGGCTGGGTGAAATTCGACTATACCGCCGACCAGATCAAGGTGAGCGATTATGATGCTATTTTCATACCCGGCGGGGCCTGGAATCCTGATAACCTGCGTTACGACAAAGACGTGATCAAATTCATCCAGGACTTCAATAAATCGGGAAAACTGATTGCAGCCATATGTCACGGACCTGTTGTGTTAGCTTCTGCTGATATTTTGAAAGGGAAAAAGCTTACCGGCTTCTGGAACATACAGGTTGATTTAAAAAATGCAGGAGGCTCAGTGTTGGATGCACCGGTAGTAACTGATGGCAACCTGGTCACCAGCAGACATCCCATTGATGTGTCTGATTTTTCGAGAGCGGTTGAAGCCTGGCTCGTTAAAAATAATTAATCCTGGATAGCAGCACGAAAGAAGATCATCCTGTAAAAAAGCGCAAAAAAGCATGAAAGCATTGATCATAGGCGCAACAGGGGCCACGGGCAACGGTCTTGTGCAGGTACTGCTACATGATCCTGATTATACCAAAATCGTAACATTTGTGCGTCGTCCAACCCGAACCATTCATCCTAAATTAGTGGAAGTGCTGACAGATTTTGAGAAGATCGAAAATATCTCAGAGTTTATCGAGGGAGATGTGTGGTTCTCTTGCCTGGGAACTACACTAAAAACTGCAGGTTCTAAGGAATTACAATGGCGTATTGACTATAGTATTCCCGCAAGATTCGCAGAGATAGCAAAACAAAATGGCGTTTCTAAAGCAGTTTTACTTTCTGCATACGGCGCTTCCACATCGAGTAAAATATATTATTCTAAATTGAAGGGCAGCCTGGAAGAAAAAGTCGCCAGCATGGGATTTGAGCAATATATTATTTTCAGACCCGGGTTATTGCTGCGCAATAATACCAATCGTCCTGGTGAACGAATAAGTGCCAGCTTTCTTAATTTTCTTAATAGTCTGGGCCTTGTCAAAAAATTCCGTCCAATGCCAACTTTCATTCTTGCACAAAAATTAGCGAAGGCCCCCAAAGTTCTTCCCTCCGGAAGACATTCTATAGAATTGGATAAAATCTTTGTGCTTTAGGTTGTTTTGTCTTCCGGAATTTTTTTTATCTTTTATCGATGAAAAATTACCCATTAAAGAACATAGCACCAGACCAGTTTACCAGTTCAAACTGGTGGATGAATCATATCCGGTTCCTGAGAGACAATTCCGGTAAGATCATATTCTTTGAAGTAAATAGCGGAAGAATATTTCATTTGAAATATGATAAGATTAAATAGTTCCGGCACAACCCGATAACAAATTGCAGACAAACAAAGAATTTCTCACATATACAGTCGCCAGGGCGATGGCCGGGGTAGTGGATTTTGACGCCTTTATTTGCCTGCTCTGTGATTCTACAGCCGATCAGGGCGTGCAATTGCTGACCCCACAAACGCACCAAAAAGCTGATCAGGGTTCAAAAGCCCATCTATGCCCCATCAAGCCTCGAAAATCAAACGCTTGTTAAAGCAGGCAAATTGCAGCGGCAAAATTCACTACCCCGGCCATCGCCGGACCGTTAAGAGAAGAGGTGGCTTTTTCGATTTATAGAAATCATAATTTATAGAAATCATATTTTTACTGAATGACGCATGCATTGAATCGCTCCATATTCGGAGATTTTAAAAATACCGGCAACCTCATGAGCATAGAGGAAGCTCATAATTTATTAAATGATTGGGTGCCAAACGACCGCCTCCGGTTGCACATGAAACAGGTTGCTGCCGTGATGAAAGCCTGGGCGCTGGAAAAGGAAAGCGCAGATGATAAGACAGCGCTCAAATGGGAATTGGCCGGATTACTCCATGATGCCGATTGGGAAAAGCACCCAAATGATCACTGTCGGGTAATTATAGAGAAACTCGAAGAATTGAATATCGATCCCGAAGTGATTCACTGCATTGCTTCCCATGGACCAAAGTATTTCGGCGTTGAACCGGAAAACAACATGGACAAAATGATCTATATGTTCGACGAGTTGTCCGGTTTAATTCATGCGGCTGCTCTTATCCGGCCTACCCGTTATGAAGGAATGGAAACAAAGAGCATCCTGAAAAAACTAAAGACACCTTCTTTCGCTGCCCAGGTGAACCGCGATGACATTTCAGACGCGCATTCCCGTATCAACACGCCGCTTGAAGAAATCATAGATTTTATCATCGCGCATCAAAAAAACGTTGTGTAATTTAGCGCCGTAATTCGTGCTATATGAGAAAGGGCTTCCTCGCAACCGGTATATTGTTGATTGCCGTTTTTGCTTCAGTTTATCTTTTTATTCCTTCAAGGTTAATCATTTCGGAAGTTGGGATTGCAAAATGCAGTCTTCCGGCTGCGAAACGATTTATTTTTGACGGATCCAACTGGACGGCATGGAAACAGGCGGATTCGTTGTCGGAAGATGCATACAGGCATCAACTCACCAATACATTTTACAGTAAAGCGGATGTCATCATTTCCAACAAAAACGATATCCGGCAAACGGCTTTAATGTTGGTACCTTTTGGAATGGATTCTATAGGCGTGGAATGGAAAGACACGATCGCTACCGGCAATAATCCATTCACCAGAATAACGCGCTACAACAATGCCAGGCAGCTGAAAAAGCATATGGACGCACTGATGAGCCAATTGCTGGGATTCCTGAACAACAAAGACAATATTTACTCAACGCATATCTTTAAAGAGCAATTGGCAGACAGGCCGCTGCTGACCAGGCGAATTGTGCTGGAAAGATTTCCGACAGCCGACGATGCTTACAATCTTATTAATACACTTAATCTGTATGCCAGACAATCTGGAGACAGCGCTACCGGCCCGGCAATGAAATACAGCTCAACCATCGATTCGCTGACTCATGAATTGATGGTGGCCATTCCAACCAGTAAAACATTGAAAGGCACAAATGAATTTATTATAAAAAATCTTGTTGGTGGAAATCTTATTGCAACAGAAATACGGGGTGGCGAGGGATCTATTCAAATCGGCTGGAATGGAATCAGGGCATATAAGGCAGACTATCAGCTCAGTTCGCCGGCCATACCGTTTGAATCAATGATAACAGACAGAACCAAAGAACCCGATACCAGCAAATGGATTACCCGGATTTATTATCCGGTCCGGATTTGACGTGCGAAAAATCGTCATGTTATTTTATTTTCCTTCCGGGTAACCTGATCACAACAGTACTGTCATTGTTTCTTGCAAGAATAAAAAACTGTTGATTTGATTTTGAATTGAATGGGGCGATATGCCGTATCTGGCCTTTTATTTTGAGTCCATTAAGTACTTCAACTGAAAAGCTACCTTTGCCTTTGTTGATCAGTACCGTTCCAAGGTCACCGTCGTATCTGCCCATTTCGGTGTTGCTGTCAAAATAATTTCCACCTATCAATACATCGGGTAAACTATCATTGTTAGCATTGACAATCGCTGCATCGCGGTATGATGTTAGCTGCCCCTCCCATGGCAATGCCTTCAGGCTGAACTGCATTTTTCCATTATTGATCAGTACCGCATTTGAAAAATAGCCTGCCCTGAATGTTTTTGCGGCCTTCAGACTTTCGCTGCCAAATATATCAGCCAGGCTTGCTTTTGCAAAATCACCCGCATACATATACCTTTTTTTAATGACTGGCATTTGTTTAAACAACTCAGCAACACTCGCAAATGGAATTTCTTTTTTATTCAGGTAATACGTAAGGAGCTGTTCTTTCCGGCCGTTACCATCAAAATCATAATAGTACATAGTAACTGGCTCTTTATCAGAAACTTTTAAACGGCTGTTTAATCCAAGATTTCCGGCCAGGATATCCATGTCACCATCATTGTCAAAATCGCATGGCAGCATAAAATTCCACCAACCCTGTTCCTGTGTTAAAACAGACTTTATAAAAGTACCCTTGTTATTGATGAAAGCATTTAAACCACCCCATTCCAATGACACCAAAAGATCCGGGTCACCATCTTTGTCAATATCGCTCCAGACAGCCGAAGTAACAAATCCGGGTTCAGCCAGCTCCTTTGCATTCCCGGCCGTTACATCCTTATATTTTCCCGTTCCGTCATTCAGCAACAGGTATGATCGCGGAATTACGCCGTATTCCATGGGCATGGCCCGTCCACCAAGAAACAGATCCATAAATCCGTCACCGTTAAAATCAGCCGGCACAATTACAGATGATGTCATAAGGATTTTTGGAAAGGCATCCATTTTCCGGGTCAATGTATTGCCATCATTAAGATATACACGGGGTAACAGATTTTCAGATTCACCGTAAAATTCATTTCCCCCGCTTGCAATAACGAGATCAGATCTGCCGTCTTTATTTACGTCTGTCCAACAGGCACTCACATCTTCAAAAATGCTGTCATTATCAAGTGCCGGTTGTACTGAGGATGTAAATTTTCCATCCCCTGTTTGTAACCATAAAGCCGGCTTCTTTGATCTTGCTGCACCAATAAAAATATCATCCAGTCCATCGCCATTCATATCTCCGACAGCTAATGCCGGACCCTCGGTACTTAACATATGAGGAATCAACGGTTCACGATTAAATTCGGGAAACACGTTTTCAACATGTGCATAAGCAACTCCCGATTCATGCGTAGCATCGGTTACGGGCAACGAAGTAACAGATCGTAAGTGAAAAGCTTTTATATAATCAAACCTGGGTAAACCTTGTTGATAATTGAGGTTAATAGTAGTATTTACTTTATCCGTTGGCAATGGCTGAAAACTATTATCGGGCCAGATTAATATCGCCGAATCGATCTTCGTCTGACCCAGACCGGTATGAAAAGGTATATCCATGGAAGACTGGAATCCATGAACTGCGAATTTTTCATACAACATAACAGCTTTCCCGGAATACACTATTAATTTAGAACCGATTGCCCGCCGGTTCGCGCTGTCGCCGGTTAATGAAATCCGCAGATAGTTCGGCTTGATAACCACATTTCCATTAGTTTGGTTTTCAGACCGGGCCCGGCTTCCCTCCTGAGACGCATCATTCGTCTTATTTTTATAAATCAGCGCGGCCTCGTCGATATTACTGACAGCTAAATCCAGATCTCCGTCATTATCGAAATCCGCATATACGGCACCGTTTGAATAAGTTTCCTGCTGGTTGCCAATCCGGTCCTTAGAGTCAATAAAAGCCATTGAACCATTGTTCCTGAAAAACTTATTGGGTATCTTGATTTTTGGAAATTTTTCGATCATCTTAAGTGTATTCTGCATAGGATTGCCTGGTGCCAGTCGTTTTTGCATCTCCTCATTCGACACAAAGTTGATGTAGTCGATATCATTCATCCTTTTCGGAATACCATTTGAAATGAACAGATCTTTTAATCCGTCATTATCAAAGTCCATCCACAACGGACACCATGACCAATCAGTGGCGGCAATACCGGCATAAAGCCCCAGTTCTGTGAAGTTGCCGTTACGCCGGTTATACTGTAAATTATTACGGGTGTACTGATACTGATAACCGAATGATATTTTGAGATTAAAAATATCGTAATCGTCTTCGCCAAGCGATCTTTTCAGAATATAGGGATCATCAGAAAGCATGTCCATTGAAATGATCTCGCTGTAACCGTCATTATTTACATCAGCAATATCAACACCCATCGAAAACCGGCTTGTGTGGGCAATCCGATCAGTTATTTCTTCGTTAAAAACACCTTTGCCATCATTGATATACAAATAGTCATTTTCATGGAAGTCATTCCCGATATAGATATCCGGAAAACCATCAAGATTGATATCCGCCACTCCTATTCCCAATCCATATCCGATAACTGAACTGTTGATTCCTGAAGTTTTTGTGATATCACTGAAGTGGGTCCCGTCATTTCTATACAGTCTTGCACCTGCAACGGGATGAGTTTTTCCAAGAAATTCCTGCCTGGGACGGTATACGCCGTTTGCATGTACAGAGTGATTCAGAAGGAACATGTCCAGGTCACCATCCATATCAATATCCACAAAAGCTGCCTGCGTACTGAAGCCTGAATAATCCAGTCCATACTCGGCCGCTTTGTCTTTATATACCGGTATTCCATTTTGATTTAACCCCTGGCAAATCAGGAATTGATTCTTACCATGCAGAGACTTATAATTGCCAACCCTGGATACATAAATGTCAAGCCAGCCATCATTGTTTATATCAACAACAGAAACACCGGTAGACCAGTTGCTGTCCTGAGGAATTTGTGCTTCTCTGGTAATATCCCGAAATTTAAGATCACCCAGGTTAAGATAGATTTTATTGTTTGTCTGATTTGCAGCAAAAAACAAATCGATCTTACCATCATTATTGAAATCACCGGCCCCGACCCCCGACCCGTTATAATAGTACATGTAGTCGAACAGGTTGAATGAATCTGTCGGTGTAAGTCTATTGGTAAAATCAAGTCCGGTCTGGTCGCTTTTCAATGTTTCAAAAAGTGGTTCTTCCGATGGTTTGTCATTGCATGAGAAAATACACGCCAGCAGCGCAATGAAGAATATATAATTAACGACCTGTCTTTCTTTCTTGAACACCACGCTTACTCTATTTAAAGTTTCCGTTTTGTTTATACGTTGTATTTTTTTTGTATAAAACAGGCTTATCATTATTTTGTAAAAACAACAGGCATGGGTTATTCATAACCTGCAATTGACAGATATCCCTGATCTCACCGGTAAGATGCAAGCCGGATTTACGGTTATCCATTACCGTGAAATGTCCTTTGCCATCGCTAACCAACACATCGCCATAACTCCCATCCAACCGCTCAAACTGTGGTAAGAATCCAAACTGGTTACCACCCAGAACTATATCGGCAATACCATCGCCGTTGACATCTGAAAATGCAATGGCATTAACTGATGAAAGCTGAATCTTAGCCGGCATTTTTTGAAGGGTAAATTGTCCCTTTCCATTATTGATGGCAATAACCGACGAAGTATAATCAAAACGTTTTATAATAGATTTTTTAAGGACAGGTTCAGTGAATAAATCATGGATGGATTTTTTTGCAAATTCGGCATGTTTCAAACTTTTCTTCTTAAGTACCGGCAACTGGTCCTGCATATCTCTTTTAAGGAAAACGGGAACATCGCGTTTTTCAATGGTTCGGGTAAGGACCTTATCGACGGTAGAATTATCGTCGAAATCATTCATCCAGAGTTTAACCGGGTTGGCGGAATCAGGATTCAGATAAAAATTTTCTCCGATGTTGCCCATCACTAAATCCATATCACCATCATTGTCCAGGTCACTGATCTCCATCGTTTGCCACCAGCCATGTAATGAATTTAAATTGCTTTTTACTTCTTCCGTTTTGCCAGCTTTAAAACTGAATATCCGGGGTGCCATCCATAAGCCTGTCAATAACAGGTCTTTCTCTCCGTCACCGGTTACATCAGCCCATAAAGCCTTTGTGATCATACCTGGTGCCGACAATTCAGGATACTGGCTCTTTGCCACATCTTTGAAGTGCCCTTTGCCATCGTTCTGGTAAAGATAGCTGACCGGTATAGCTCCATAATCGCCCGGAACGCTACCCCCTCCGATAAAAAGATCAAGGTCCCCATCTTTGTCATAGTCCAGTGCCGCTATAGTGGAAATGTTCATATTGTTTTTCGGAAAAGCGGTCACCTCGATTGCAAAATTTCCATGACCATCGTTTATATAAAGCCGGTGTTCGAGCTGACCCGACATGGTTGCCTGGTTGTTACCCCCAGAGCCGACCACCAGGTCTGCATCGCCATCCTTGTCTGCATCGAAAAATAAAACAGCCACATCTTCAAATAATGCATATCGTTTGAAAGCATCCTGTTCCTTTTTGACAAAACCTTGTTTGGTCTGAATGTATAACTGCCCCGGATGACCGGATGCTCCGCCGATGTAAACGTCCTGAAATCCGTCGCCATT
>Ga0193752_1001368_pt1 | contig 20403 bp, 11 predicted proteins | sample H1c1metaG_FD_144924 | JGI IMG/M metagenome (GOLD analysis project Ga0193752, IMG submission 144924) | Soil microbial communities from a riparian zone of the East river system, Colorado, United States - H1c1 | ecosystem: Environmental > Terrestrial > Soil > Riparian zone | place: USA: East River...
CTGGGCCAACAACATTATGCCCATGGTCAGCGGCCTATACACCAATGCCTATCTTAAGACCGAGTTCACGAGTATTCCCGACGCGAGCGGGAACCCGGTATATACGGCCATCAAGGATTACGATTACGACAAGAACGGCAACGTCCTGGAGGTCAGGGAGTATGACTGGGTGCTGTATTCTTCGATTCCGCGTACCGGTACGGGTATCAATGTTCGGCCCACAGGCCTTCCTACCAGCGGTCTGGTGTTAAAGAGAAAGACCGTTAACACGTATTACAACCCGACAAATATCGCGACAGATAATACCACTTATGATGGTGAACACTACGCAGTCCCGTCATCGGACATAATGCTGCACAACCTCATCCAATCCACTGAGGTCCGTGACGGCAGCAATAATCCTGTTTCTCGCACTGAGTTTGTCTATGACAACATCAAAACCACGGGAAATCTGAGAAAAACGCTCGTTTGGGATAACACGCCAGTCACCGGGGGCACGTATAGCAACCCGCTGACTCCCGGGAATTCGATCTCTACTGAAACTACTTATGATCAGTACGGTAATCCACTCACAAAAACCGATGCCAACGGCAACGTGACAGAGTTCACTTATGGGCCTATTGACAGTTACACCGGCCTTTATCCCACGCAGACTGTATCGGCCTGGGGAACATCTGTCGCCCGGACCTCGACGGCCGCCTATGACTTCATTACCGGGCTGGCCAAATCCGTCACTGACGTAGATAACAGTCTGACAAACGCGATGGAATATGATGCGCTCGGCCGTCCGGTCAAGGCTATCACTGCCCAGGGAAACACCACGCTCGAGTCATGGAAAACCACGGAATACAGCGACATCGCGCGCAGAGTTATCGTGCGCTCCGATTTGGAGACAAAAGGCGATGGGAAAAAGGTTGGCGTGCAGTTCTTCGATCAGCTTGGACGCGTGCGTCTCTCAAAGGCTTTAGAAGACGCTGCGACACAATCAGCGGTTAACGAGACGGACGGAATCAAGGTGCAGACGCGCTACGCCTTCAACGATCCTACTCCGGAAGAACCTAACGATCTCGAAAACAGCAACGGCACCTATAGCCTGAGTTCTAATCCTTACCGAGCATCGACAAGCGGTGCGGCTTCGAGCGAGCCGACCATGGGCTGGTCGCTGTCCTATTCCGACAAGACAGGCAAACATGGAAGTGCAACGACTTTTTCCGGAGTGGGTCTGCCCGGACCGTGGGGAAGTAATACTACTTCAACTGGGACAGTAATGACCGATGTCGATACGGACCGCACCCTCGTTACCGATCAGGCCGGCAAGCAGCGCATCAGCAAAACTAATGTTCTAGGGCAACTATCGGATGTGTGGGAAGTCACCACGGCGGACGGCTCCGTTCCGGTAACCTTCCCTGGTGCCAACGGAACCGGTATATCCGCGGGATTCCAGACGAGCTATGTTTACGATGCGCTTGGTAACCTGAAGACGGTGAATCAAGGAGTTCAGGCCCGCCATTTTTCTTATACGAGCCTTTCGCGACTTTCGTCCGCCCAAAATCCCGAATCGGGTACGATTGCCTATCTCTACGACAAAAACGGCAATCTCACGAAAAAAACCGACGCCCGGGGGTATATCGACTACATATACGATCAACTAAACCGGGTTAAGAATCGCAATTACTCCGATGCGACGTCCGATGTAACCTATACTTACGACAACAAGACCCATGCTAAGGGACAGTTGACCAAGGTCTCTACCTCCTTTTCCTCGACCGAATTCCTTACATTTGATCCGTTGGGTCGGGTTACACGCAGCCAGCAGACAACCGACGGCGTCGTTTACGGGGAAGACAATGCCCCGATGACATACACGTATAATCTGTCGGGTGCGATGGTCGAGCAGACCTACCCATCGGGTATGAAGGTGAAAACGGTCCTGGATAACAACGGCGATCTGTCGACAGTTCAAGGTAAGAAAAATCAAAACGCAGGCTACTGGACCTATGCCGAAAACTTTACATACAACTCGGCCGGTAGCGTAACCTCAATGCAGCTTGGCAATGGTAAATGGGAATCCACCCAGTTCAACAGCCGGATGCAGCCAACGCAGATCGCTCTTGGCCTGACGCCCGGTGCTACAAACCTTCTCAAGCTCGATTACTCCTACGGAACAACACAGAACAACGGCAACGTCCTTTCTCAGACGATCACGGTTCCGACAGTCAGTGGGGCTACGGGTTTCACGGCTGTTCAAACCTACACCTACGATAGCCTGAATCGACTTAACGAGGCGACCGAGACCATTTCGAGCGTTCAGTCCTGGAAACAGTCCTTCATTTACGACCGATACGGCAATCGTAACTTCTACGAACCCGGCACTACCACAATTGTGAAGGGCTGTTCGGGCTTCGCTTGCCCTGAAGTCAAAAAGCATTTCAACCCCTCGATCTCCCCAACCAACAACCGGATCAATGTCCAGCAGGATGGCGACGGCGTGGCCGATTTCTGGTTTGATGATACCGGCAACACTACAAAGACCCCGGACGGCCATACTTATATCTACGACGGCGAGAACAAGCAGATCGAAGTATGGAACGGAAGTCTTTGCGTGGGACAGTATTTCTACGATGGCGACGGAAAACGGGTCGAGAAAAGGGCTTATGACTCCAGCGGTGTAATAAAAGAGAAAACTATCTTTGTTTACGATGCATCAGGTAAAATGGTTGAGGAGTTTTCAACCCTGCTCAATCCGAACCCGCAGGTCAGCTATTTGACAAATGACCACCTCGGCAGTCCGAGGATCAATACAAACGAGAACGGCGCGGTTATCTCGAGACATGACTATCATCCATTCGGCGAAGATCTCGCCAGCCAATCGAGGAGTGCCGTTCTACATTATTCCGCGTTAGGTTACGTCGTGGATGACAACAGAAAGCAGTTCACCGGTTATGAGCGCGATGATGAAAGCGAATTGGACTATGCAAATGCCCGAATGTACGGGACTTCGATCGGACGCTTTACAACACGCGACCCATATAACATCGTTCTCGAAGTTCAGTACGAATTGGATAAGACTGAAGCACAAAATATGATGAATAGTTATCTTGATCGTCCACAAAAATGGAATCGTTATACTTATGTGCAAAATAATCCGCTGAAATATGTTGACCCTTCCGGCGCGGATGAAGTTCTTACCGGAACGAAGTCAGATCAACGAAAGGCCCTTGCCAGGTTAAGAGGTCAATTGGGTGAAGAGCGTTGGAAATTCGTTAGGGTTGAAACAGTCTGTCTAGACAACGTGGAGAACCCCGAAACAAAAAACGTGGTAACTAGGGTTAGTATTGCCAAGTCCGATGTGAAGGCGTTTTCACAAATCGGAGACGATGCGGAAAATCAGTATTATAGCGCGGGTATGGCGACTATCCTTGCGTCGGATAAACATGTCGAGTTCAGGATCGCAGATAGTTATACTGTTAATGGTTCAACGTATAATACGGCCAGTTTTGGTGGAGCGGCTACAGTTACAAACTTAGCGACTGGTAACGTGCAGATATTTGTTGGTACTAATGCTGTGAGAGCAGCGAATGCGGCATCCGCTGACAATTTTGCGCGCGGAAATGTGAAGTCATACGACGGAAAGGTTTTGAAAGTGAATTCAGTCAGAGAAATTGACGCTCACGAGCAGGGGCATGCTTACGACAAAATCAAAGGTTATGAAAGCAACAGTTCCGTGCATTTTGAGAATGCGATGAGAGCAAGAAGTAGCAATCCCCAGAGGAGGAAGTTCCATTAATGAGTTTAAGAGCCAAAGGCACAATTACTTTCTTAGTTTTATTTTCTTTAACTATCCTGTTTTATTTAATGATCAACCGATCTAAGAGTTTTTCTCAAACGGGCATGTGGACAAAAATATCTGAGAACTTAGAATTCGATCACTTTCCTGCTTACACAGATCTGATTTTCTTCGATCGAGACAATGGAATTAGCTTGAGCCTAATGTCCGTGAAAATTACGAAGGACGGAGGGCGAACTTGGCGTGATCAGTTACAGTTTAATAATACGGTCTTATCGTCCTTGGCGGTTACAAAATCAGACATCTGGATCGTTGGGGAGCAGCTCGGGAAGCGAGAGCAGAAAAGCGAGCCTGTTCTTCTTAAAGCCGGAAAGAAAGAATTGCTTTGGACGAAGGTGAATTTTGATACGGATAGCAAAGAAAAGGCCTGGAGAAAAATTGAGAGGCTTGATGACATATGCTTTCAAAACGAGGAAAAGTTCTGGGCGGTTGGGGATAGTATTATTATCGAATCTGAAATCCGTCAAAATACGGCGATTATTACCAATGTTTTCGACCTTAACGAAGATATTCATCATATATTCTGTGGAAACACCGGAAAGATTTGGGCCTTGGGCGACAACGGGATTGTCGCTTTTTATGATAAAAGCCGGTGGGAGACGAGAAACTTGGGTAAAGACAGGCTATTTACTGGAATCAGCATCAACGGCCCTGATGTTTGGCTGACCGGTCGGTCTATCTCGGACTCTGAATCCACAATTGTTAAAGGCGTTTTGTTAAGAAGCCGTGATGACGGTTTAACATGGGAAGACAAATCCCCTGCTTCTACCGATGGGATAACCGACATTTACTTTAATCAAAATATTGGTTGGCTTGTGGGGCTAAACGGTAGTATCTTTAGGACCGATGACGGCGGCGAAACTTGGCGACGGGTAAAAAGTCCGACTACGAATAACTTAATGAGCATATTCTTTCTTAATTCTACGAACGGGTGGATTGGCGGCGAAAAAGGTACAATTTTAGAATTTCATGGAGAACCCCCGCGGTGAGATAGATAACGGTTTTTCTAAGTTTCAATGCAATCTATTCCGGTCTTTTTCGATCCTCGAGCTTTTATCGACCGTCGCCTTATGATCCTTAACAGATTCTAATATTTCTTCTATTTCATCCAAACTCAATTTTACTTTATAGACTTCCCGGCAACAAGATAATTTAGTGGTGACTTTGTGCCATAAACATAAGTAAAATGCGGAAGTTTAGGGACATATTTACGATCGAGTGGCAAAGAGAAACCCTGTAAATACGGCGTTTCCGCGATATTACAGGGTTTAGCTTTTTATGGTTTGGTGCGAACGATTAGACTCGAACTCCCACTGACTTGCGGCAACGAGTTTCTATGCCCCCTGCAGCTTTACAATTACGATTCGCGCAATCGTCTCGGCGGGCAATGGAACTCGTCACCGATGGTGTCGCGGCAAGCAGCGTGTCCTGGCAGCAGACGTTCATTTACGACCGCTACGGCAACCGCAACTTCCACGAAGATGGGACTAATACGTTGGAAAAGGGCTGTTCCGGGCAGGTCTGCCCCGCGCTTAAAAAACTCTTGAATCCTTCGATCTCGGCAGCCAACAACCGGATCAATGTCCAGCAGGATAGCGACGGCATAGCCGATTACTTATTTGATGATACCGGCAATAACGTAAAGACCCCGGACGGCTATGTCTACATCTACGACGGTGAGAACAAGCAAATCGAAGTATGGAACGGAAGCCTTCCCATTGGACAGTATTTCTATGATGGCGACGGCAAACGGGTAAAGAAGGTGGCATATGACCACAATGGAGTTGCAAAAGAAACAACTATCTTCGTTTATGACGCAACAGGTAGGCTGGTTGAGGAGTTCTCAACCTTGCTTAACCCGACCCCGCAGGTCAGTTATTTGACAAACGACCATCTCGGAAGCCCGAGGATCAATACGAACGAAAACGGAGCGGTCGTATCGCGGCACGACTATCATCCGTTTGGAGAGGAGATCGTAAGCCAATCGAGGCCAACGGGTACAAATTATTCCCTCTTAGGTTACGTCGCGGATGACAACAGAAAGCAGTTCACAGGATACGAACGAGACGATGAAACGGGATTGGATTTTGCACAGGCTAGATATTTTTCGAGCAGACAAGGTAGATTCTCTAGTCCGGACGATTTCTTGAATGATGCCGATGTAGGCGATCCGATGAGTTGGAATCTTTATGCATATGTGCGAAACAATCCGCTTTCATATACGGATCCGAGTGGTAAAGCGTTATGGATCAACGTTAACGGCACTAAATACCAGTATGTGCAGTGCGATGGCCAATACAAGTTCGTGGACGAAGCGGGCGAGGATTATACCGGGGACGATCAAGCCGTGGCGGCGGCGGCGAGTTTTCTAAATAACATGGTCAGCGGCCAGTGGCAGGGCGAGGTTAAAGATATGATGAGATCGGGTTACCATGAATTTTCGGTAACGCTTGATCCCAACCAACCCGTGAGCGGAGGCGTTGCCTTGTCCGAAGGAGTAGATTCAGACACGACGTTGAAAGACGGACCCACAATATACGCGCAACGAATCGTGAACACGGGCGGCGGGTTATCTATTACCGGTAATAACGCGGAATCCGGATCGGCGTTTACTAAGATGTTGGTTCAGGCGCACTCCCGAATTAACCAGACTGTCGGCGACCAACAAGTTTTTGGCGACGGGGGAGCGGCGCAATACGACTTGGCGGGACAATCAGTTAGACAAAGAGATGACGCGAAACTTGCGGCGCAGGTAGACGGCGAACCACCAGAACCCGTGCAAGACCCTGTCACCGGAAGAATGATTGGACCCACCCGCGGCTCGTCCAATGAGCAGGCCAATATCAACTGCCCGTACAGTCCACTGAATGTTCCGCCACCACCACCACCACCCGTACGCACACCCAAAGGATTTGGGGGTGGAATCGACTGGGTTAGAGACTGTGTCAAATATGGGCGGCCCCAACGGCCGTGGTAACGCGGGTAAAAAAGACTTTAATTGGTAGGATAAAGATGATATTAATACTACGGAAGGTTTGTATGTCGGTTTCTAAACTATCTTTAATTATTTGTATCTCCATCTTTCTATTTGGCCAATCCCATGCGTTGGCACAAATAATCGATAACCAGAAGGCGGAAGCTCCGTCGCCATCTGCTGAAGAGTTTACAGCTGCGGACACTATGGCGGTTCCATGGCGATGGACGGGCTGTCATTTGCTTTATCCGGAGCCAAATTGTGTAAAGATCTCAAACAAAGAGTTTCAAGCGGCTGATAAGGTCGCTTTGTACGAAACCGATGGCTCTCTCTGGTACAGCTTTAGTCTTGATCTCAAAAGTCCCGACTATTTTCTTACGCAGACAAAAGCTGAATTCTCACCGTTTGCCACATATCCTCGCTCCCCGGGGGCTGTTTTTTTACCGATCCTGGCGGAGTCCCGGAATTGGTACGAGGTTGAGGTTAACAAGAAGACTCATTTAAAAAAGTATATTTCGAAGAGGGATAAATCATGGGTGGCAGCCCCCTGGGAATTATGGCTAAAGCGGCGGCCGGGGATAAAAGTGGATTTCCGAAAAACTCCGTTGCTAAAAAAACCAGGTGGTGACAGGGCAGAAGGTGACAAATTCGTCGGTGGGGATCAGGTCAATTATGTGAAAGCCGAGGGCGAATGGGCTTATATCCGGTTTTACTTGGACAAACCATACGATGGATGGATACGGTGGCGCAAAGGCAGAGAGATATTGATCGGGTGCGCATATAACAATTTCGAGATTCCAACGGATAAGGCCGATGTAGTACTTAAATAAAAGTCTACAGATTGAATTCTGGAACGGAACCTTCGGTCGGAGAATACTTTGTTGGAGTAATGGGGAAACGCGTTAAGAAGATGTAGACTCTCAAAATCTCACCATAGATTCAATAAACCGACGGCAGCTCGATTTCGGGCTGCCTTTTAATTATCCGCCAAAAGTATATATTCATTTTGGAGGAGTTTAATGGCGTGGATGAATGCTTTCATGACGACTTTTCAACCGGGGAACTAGGTTTATTCGTGCCCAAAGATTCGAAGATTCCTTCCTATCGAATGGAATTCGAAGGAATAATTAGAGGAAACTCGGAAGAAATACGATACATAAAACAGATACTGCCGACGTCAAACTAAGGAAACGTTGAAACAATCGTCGTTCGCGATCAAAATCGATTTCCTGGGAACAAATGCCTTGCTCGCGGCAACATTGTCTAGCTGACTTTCAATCGATTGTCACCGAACCCACGTTACTAGTCCCTGGTTCACCCAGAAATGGCTTCTACATCCCACGTTGCGCCAGACGGACGGATGTAGAGAAATACTCGAGTCCCAATGAGACGTTGCTTTCCAAGAGGGATTGCCCTCAGGTAGTAAGTTCAGTTCGATCAGACTTCCACAGCCGCAAGGACAGACAAGGGCCGCTCCCCACCAGTGTCCGTTTGAACTGTAGACATACAATGCAGTGCCCTTTATAGTCTCCCGCATCTCACCGACAACCACCGTACGCAAGGGCAACGGCTTGTGACGCAATTTGCAAATAAAAACTCGTAACGCAAATAGAATTTTTTTCATATTCTTTGCCTAAGTACTTAGTGACGGCCACCCCAAGAGAGGTTCTACGTCACCTCGTCCGACGTGACGTGTAAGGATAGCGCAGCGTTCAGGAGACATCTCCGTTACGAGCATCGTTTCCATAAAGTTGTATCTGATAATCTCGCTTTCATTGTTGTCGTACGACCGAAATGCATGCAGCCTGGCGAGAAATTCATTAACGGCAATTCCGGCTATTGTGGAATTCAGGCTTGCGACCGCCGGGGAGCTCTCATTCGCCCCTTCTATATAGCCCGCTTTTAGTTGTTCTTTGTAGGCGGCAGGATCTGTGCGTCGCAAACCCTCCGCTCGTACCTGCTCCATAGTGTAAGCCTTTCTGCTCAGCAGGCTGGATCCGCCAGGCTGTAAATAATGTACGACGCCGCTTGCTTCGCTTATCCCGCCTTCACCGTCGGCGGCCAGATGTACTCCAAGGTCGAAATACGGAATCAAATAGAAGGCTGCGATCCGGTTAAGCAGGTGCCTACCCTCTGCCGTATCCATACATCCGAAAATCACGTCGCATTGTGAGATGTTCTTAACCGCTTCCGGCTCGAATAGATTTTTGGGAACCGCGTCCACCGTGGTGCCGAGACCGATCGACTCTACGGCACGCTTAAGGACATCGACTTTGAATGCTCCTATATCGCATTCCTTTGAGTTAGCGATCCTGTTCAAATTGCGGTCCTCTATTCGGTCATGATCGATCAGGACAAGTTTGCCCACGGCAAGACGTGCAAGTAGTTCAATCGCGAAACTTCCAGTGCCCGAACAACCGACAACGCCGATGGTGAGTCGACGAAGGCGGGCCGTCGTTCCAGCTCCGAAAAGTTGAAGGTGGGCCTCAACCTTCGAATCGGCCGCATAATCAGATCGATCATTCCCATACCAGAAAAAGAGATCATCCCCGGCTACCGAAATCATTGAAAACGGTGTCCATTCTTCCACATTGCACGCTCGGCCAAACATTCTTCCGTCAGGAAGCATTATGGCGCTCCCATGCGGTTGGTCATCATCTAACCAAGAGTTGACCGCTGCAAAGGTTTCCTCGTCCGATTCATCGTCGAGCGTCGAAAATTGTTCGTAAAACGCAGGATGCGAATGAACCTTCACTATGCTTAGTCCATGGCGGCTGGCTTCATGTAAAAGGTCCGGAAGAAAGCTGCTGCGCCAAGTCACGCTTGCCGGCGTCCGATCGCATATTTCATACGGCACCGGCACTATCTTTTGTGTGGTGAATATGTATTCGTCACGGTATCGACTGCGGCCGCAAAGTACAAAAGCAACCGCCTCGAGACCGTCGCCTGGAAAAAGATGCTCCTGAAGTAGTCTGTGATGATAACCCGAGATCCTAAACGAGTAGTTCATTACTTTTTTAACTCCCCGTCGAGAAAGGCCGTGACATACAATAGATGTGTCTCTATACCATCGATGTCCGGTCGCCAAGCGTCGTTTCCGACACGGTGTCGCGACCACTGCTGCCAAACTTTTCCGTCAAGGTTTAACGGCGACAGGCCTCGCACCGCCTTGCCGTCCGCCCGGAATATGGAGGGATAGAAATAGGCCATGTCGATCTGGTCATCCGGATACGTTGGTGCGATCCGCAGAGCAACGGCTGCTTCCGGCACATCGAAGCCTTCAGGAAGCGGAAACTTCTCGATAATTACCCACTGGGAATTCGCCTCAGTGATACTCTCCCAAAACTCGAACGAATGGTTGAGAAACCCCTCATCTTCCGGTGGAAGTTTAAAGGAGCGTCTGGCAGCACGCTCCTTTCCTTCGGTGTTTTCGATCTTCATCGTTGAGAATCTCTCGACGCCGGGACCGGTCAAATCCACCTTGTGATCCGCGGCAATCAACTTCGGCCTTTCTCCGCGAATATGCTGATAAAGGTTGTATTTATCCGGGGCCTTTCCGACTAGGTGGAGAAGTTCGCTTCCCTTTATCGTCGATGAATCTACCGTGAACCGTTCCTTATCAATACGGATACGATACTTCTTGCCGCGAGGAACTGGCTTTCCGGTTTTCGCAAACTCCTCAACATCGACCACCCCTGCTTCATTTCCTTCTACGTTATTTTCGTTATTCATAAATCTTCCCTTCTGCGACCTGTTTTAGAAATTTGCCGTGCCAAGCCCGAATAGCAAAAGCTGGCACGACAAATCCGACTACGCCTTTCTGACAAGAACCCACGTTGTGCCATGGCCGTTCCCCATCGAACACGGCGGAAATTTGTTGCCTACGGCTATCGGGATCGTGTTTGACGTGTGCGTACTGCATTTATAGACCCCGCTGACCTGGCACGTTTCTCCAGTTTTTCCTTGCATAGTAAACCTCCGTTTCAAGTAATTGAGTCGAAACTCGAGATGGTATATAGCGAAATTCATGCCAAAAGGAAATAAACTGCTATCTATTGCAAATAGAGGCAGTTACTTATTTTGCGGATAGTTAGCTTTTTGTCGTTTTTTATAATATAATATAACTATTATAAAAATGAATAACTTCGATATGATCAAAAGTAACGTTGTTTTCGGTGTACTCGGCACGGGAAAAGACAAGCGAAGTGAGGAGAACAATGAACAGGATAAGTGGCGGCCGACTGTCGACCTGTGTCTGCATGATGATTTTCCAATTGATCGTTACGAGCTGTTATACCAAAAGAAGCACGTTCAGCTTGCAGAAGAAGTTAAAGCCGATATCGAGTCAAGGACTGATACAAAGGTTTGTCTTAACGAAATGGATTACCACGGAGATCCGTGGAAATTCGATTATGTTTATTCTGTTCTCTTCGATTTTTTTCGTCCCTATAAGTTTGATAATGAAAACGAAGATTACTTTGTGAATATAAGCACCGGCACTCACGTAATGCAGATATGCCTGTTTCTTTTGGCGGAGGCAAGATATATCCCGGCTAAGCTGGTCCAGTCCACGAGAGACAAGCAACGCAAGGAAATTGACCTTGAATTGGAAAAGTATGACTTGATTGCCCAGCGCTTTCGTAAACAGGATCAAGACGACGCAGCCTACTTGAAAGGACACATCGAAACAAAGAATACAGAATATGACGCCCTGATAGAAAGAATACTGTCCGTTTCGACCTTCCACTATCCGATACTACTTACGGGAAGTACTGGTGTAGGAAAATCAACCTTGGCAAAACGAATCCATGGGCTAAGAACCGATAAGAAGCTTTCCCGGGATGAGTTTCAGGCTGTTAACTGCGCTACGTTGAGGGGGGATGTGGTGCGGTCAGAGTTGTTCGGTCACAAAAAAGGGGCCTTCACAGGTGCAAGCGAGGATCGAGAAGGGCTGCTGGAATTAGCTAATAAAGGAACGCTTTTCCTGGATGAAATTGGCGAACTGGATCTGGAGGTCCAAAAAATGATCCTGACCGCTATCGAAGAAAAGGAATTTCGCCGATTGGGAGATTCTCAAATGATAAAGAGCGATTTCTATTTGATCGCCGGGACAAACAGCGATCTACGTAAAAGAGTACGGAACAGGGAGTTCCGCGAAGACCTTCTAGCGCGAATTGACGCTTTTCACTTCCACATTCCAAACCTGAAGGATCGTGCCGAAGATATCGAACCGAACCTTGATCGCGAACTTCAGGAATTCTCAAGAGCGAACAACATCAACGCGACGATCAATGATAAGGCGAAAGAAAAGTACTTAGCCTTCGCAAAATCGGACGAAGCAACCTGGAACAACAACTTTCGCGATTTGAAGTCGTCGGTAATTCGGATGTCCGCCTTTGCGAAGAACGGACGTATAACTCAGAAAATTGTTGACGAAGAAATCGACTGCTTGCGCGAAAGATGGCGTGAAATAGATCAGGAACATGATCGATTTCACCTGGTCAGAAAGTTTATGGGAGACGAGGCATTAAAGGATCACGATCTCGCCGAGCTTGCAAAGTTGGAGCAAGTTTTGGACACTTGCATTCGCTCTTCGACCCGCGCTGACGCCGGACGCAAACTTTTCCATGTCTCGCGTCAACGAAAAAAGTCCGAAAACGATACCACTCGCCTAAATAATTATCTCAAAGATAAAGGGCTCGATTGGAATATACTAAAAGCTTCGCCATGCGCCTGAGTTATTCCGAATCTTGCGCGGGGAATCGGTTTATCCCGTGTTGACATTGGCACCACGCTTTCTTCCGTCTTCCCGACTATCATTAACAAACGATCGGTGAATTTACTTCGCGATGGGTGACTCGACCTGCCCGATGACCGCTTATTCCACGTTTTTTTTGCAAAACCGTGTTATAGTTTAATACGCACTCTTACATCCACGCGGAAGAACATGCCTAATCAGTTACTCAAAAACCAGATAATTGACTGGCTACAGAGACAGCCCTATTGGCTCCAATACCTGGGCAACGAAATATTGGAAAACGGCGAAGTCAATGAGGATGTCGTCGCGACCGCTTACGACCTGTTCAAAGAGGAAGAGGGCTTGATGCCCCAAGCGCAAACCCGCTCCACGATCGCGTTTAATAAAAAAGTGGCAGAAGACGAGGATCCGGACCAGACACTTTTACTTCAAGCGATCAAGAACGTGTCCAACGTGAATGCCCTCGCCTCCGGTCAGGAGATCAGGATCGGACCCAACATTACCGTTATTTACGGGAACAATGCTTCTGGAAAATCGGGTTATGTGCGTCTTATGAACAACGTATTCCCTTCGCGAGGCGATAAGGAGATCCTGCCCAATGTCTTTGCGACCCCGAATGGGGAGCCGCCGGGATGTCAGTTCACGTTCCAACGTACCGAGATGCCTTATGACCTTTCGTACCCCAGGGACAAGGAAAAGTACGAGTTCTCGCAGTTTGCGGTTTTCGACACCACAAGCGTTCGTGCACACTTAGGTAATGAAAATCAACTTTCTTTCACACCCAACGGCTTCGAATTCTTCGAAAATCTAATGATAGGTCATACCGCGATCCACGCAAAACTTAAAGGTGAGATCGATGGGAAGTCGGCATCGCACGACTTTGGCGCTATGTTTACGAACGAAAACGAAGTTAAGACTTTTTTTGACAGCCTGGGCACCGATACAACAACGGAGCAACTTGACTCAATATGTTCGCTTAGTGACGACGCTAACATAAAACTGGACGAATTGAAGGCACGGCTTGAGCAGCTAAAGGCAAGCGACAAATCCAAGCAAGCTGATGCGTTGATGCAAGCGCGGGCTAATCTGAACGATTTTTGTTCTGATGTCTCAAGCGCGCTGGAGCCGTTTAGAAATGAAAAACTCTCCGGTTACCGAACTGCTATCGATTCGGTTTCGAAGTTCGAAGAACTCGCCAAGACGAAGGGATTACAAAGCCTGGAGCAATATGACATTGCCGAAATCGGCTCACCATCCTGGCGCGAGTTTGTCCGTGCGGGCCGAACCTACGCCGCCGCGATCGAAAAAGGTCGCGGTGACAAAGAATATCCTGAAAACGAAGATAATTGTCTCTTTTGTCTCCAACCGCTTCGCGATGAGCAAAAGACCCTCATACGGGCATATTGGGACCTTCTGAAAAGTCAGGCTGAGACCGAACTCGAGAAAGCAAAATCGAAAGTCGCAACCCTCCGACGCGAGCTTACGGCATTACCGCCGCTCGTTTTCGACGAAACCGGCACTGTGTTTAAAATTGTCAATTCGTTTAACCCGGAACTGGCAAAAAAGTGGCAAGAAAATGTCAAGCTTTACACCGAAGCTCGCGCAGCAGCTATCGACGCGATGGACAATCTGGATAAGTCAAAGCTCCCGCAGGCGATCGACTCATTAGTGACCGAATTTGATGCTTGCGGAGAAAAACTTGACCACGACAAGGCTGCTCTGATCGCCTCTAATCCAAAAGAGGAAATTGCTCAGCTTGAAAAAGATATAGAGCTTCATAACGATCGTATTCTGTTAGGAAAAATCCGGGACAAGGTACAGACCTATATCGACGCATCGAAATGGGCCGCTAACGCACGCCAAAAGACACCCGCAGCCATGATAACGAAAATCACGAGACTGCAAGGCGGACTTTACGGGCAGTTTGTAACCGACGAATACATTGCATTTTTTAATGAGGAATGTCGTCATCTCAAAGCTCCGACATTCGTTGAAATTTCACAGAGGAACACAAAAGGGAGCACTCTTCGAAAGCTTGAGATCGCCAAACATAAGGCCGCAAAGATTTTGAGCGAGGGTGAACAGCGTGCGATCGCGATCGCAGACTTCATCGCCGAGGCGAGATTAGATCCACATAACCGCGGCCTCATATTCGATGACCCGGTTTCATCACAGGATCACGAACGCCGCGAACTGATCGCCAACCGCCTTGTCGAGCATGCCAAGATGAAACAAGTGATCGTTTTTACGCACGATATCGTTTTCTTTCATCGGATAACGGCCACAGCTGAAGAGCAAAAGGTTAGTCTCGAAGTAACCACCGTACGAAAAATTTCGGAAACCCCAGGCATCATTAGACCTGAGTTACCCCATCCGGCACAGAAAATGAAACACCGGATCGGGTGGTTACGAGACCGCCTCGTTAAACTTACGAAACTGGAAAAGGAAGGTGACCAAGATGAATATTACGCGCAAATAAAGGCGTGGTACGGATTTCTACGCGAAGGCTGGGAACGAGCAGTCGAGGAATGTGTTTTCAACGAGGTAGTACAAAGATATGACCCACGCATTCAGACACGGCGCCTTGAAGAGGTAAGGGTAGATAGTGAACTGGTCGCAGAACTGACAGAGTCAATGACTGCTAGCTCTAAGTGGATGCACGATTCCGCGCCGGCGGATAACCCCTCCCCTCCCGATTCGAACCACGCCCAAAAAGATCTAGACAACCTTGAGGCATTTGTGCAAAAGTGCAAGGACAAAAGAGTTACGGCCTAAAGGATTCTCCACCTCCGATCATTACGAAATCCTTCTGAAGACTGTGATGTCTTTCCACACGGTTTAATCTCGTAGGACAAGAAGACTCTCGATATCGGTAAAATAGTCGTCGGGATAATTCGCTTATAGTCGAACTTGTTTAGTGAAAGATCATCATGTGGTGGGCTGTCATCATGCACGAGGATGGAGCGCGGTCTACTCTTTGCGTCGCGTTCGCGTTTGATCGAGGAAGAAAAGAACGTTCCTGCATCTTGCTCATGCCCTGCATGTTAGGACCGATAGACCTTTTATATTCTTTTAGGGCCCAATTTTCATATGGAGGGAGTGGCTGTATCGTCATTCCTCCGCGCAACAATTAAATTTAGGTCGAGTTGTGGATCGCACCTAAAAAAATCTTTGGCATGAATAAATTGAACATCAGCTTCTTTCGGCAAAAGCCCTTTATAAAATCGGGTATCGCATGTAACGATCGGCAGCTTTTCTACAAGGGCCATCGCCAATACCTCACATCGCGCCAGATATGAGTTATGTTCTCTGGATTTATTCAAGGGCAACATAAACCCGTTATTTTCGATTTTGCCTTCAACGTTTTCGACCAAGTCAAGGAATCTATCTAAAATGAGGTTTTCATTTTCTAAATTCGCGTCGGTTTTATAATATTGTCGTTTCAAATCTAAATAACCTGTGCGTCGCCAGAATTGTTCCAGTTTTTTGAGTTCCCTATTTCTACTTAACCTAATGAAATAGATAAGAACCAACTCGGGAACTATGATTTCTGTCGGAGAACAAGGATTAGTCTTAAATTTCGTACGAGTATTTATTAACCTTGGTCTATATCTTTCCAGCACTCCATGATCCAGAATTACTTTTTCGTATTTCGTTGAAATAGTATGAAGTTTCTCGCGGTCTTTCCGCCTAACTTCCCCGTTTAATGCAGCAAAAGTTTCAGTCCAGGCAACGTAAAGTGCGGTAGCCGCATTGTCGCCGTTCAATTTCGTTAAAAAAGATTTTTCAGTGTATTCGTCAAATCTAAATTCGGCATTTTCACTTCGTTTTTGCATCTTCCGATACTTTCGATTTTCCGACACGAGAATTAAATTCGAAGCATATTTCTCATTCTGTTTCTGATTTTTAAGAATTTTGCGGCAAGATTTGGAACACGTCCTGTCAACGTTATCTTTTCCCGAGGCGATCAGTAGAAACTTTTGACAACCTGCACATAGATGGATTTTTTGAATCTTAAGACCATTGAAAAAAATATTTTGTGAGGGATGGAAACAAATGCGGCCGTCATGGTTTATTATTCCAGCAACTCTCTTATTGAAATTTATAGTGAAGGGAATAACAAAATGACCCAGATCTCGCAGTGAGAAAAAAAGGCCCTTCTGCTCGAAAAAGAACTCAGTGATCTTCCTCAGTTCCTTCGCAAGTTCATAAACACGTATAGCTTCCAGCTTTCGAGCCGGCGAGGTAATCGGGTCGATATGCTGAAAAAGCGTTTGATCAACAGTCGTGAAAATCCTTTTTAATGTCTCAAATTCATTGAGGACGGATATATTGCTTTTTGCCTGCGCAATTTCGTGCTGATTGTTTTCTAAAAATTCTTCGTAGCAGTCTGAAACATATTTTGTAAAAAAATTGGCTATTTCAGATTGTTTATTAAAAAATCGGACTCGCCTGGTCCTGTTTACTTTTTGCGTGTCTGCTGGAGACAAATGATGATGAGTTTGAAAATTACTCGGTATCTTATTGGCGATTTCAATTAGATCTTCGGGTTTCTTTAAACTTTCATCAGGCGCTTCAACACCTTGATTAAAACAATATTTCAATAAGCCTGGAAGATCATAAAAATCCCGGAGCCGTTCCGTTCCGACACCTTTTTTCATTATTAGATCTTTCTGGACTTCGAAAACCATAAAAACCGTTAAAATTTAACAAGAATAATCTGACACGTTTTTCTTAGAAACTATTGAAATGTTGAGGTTACTTAGGCTACCGTAAAAGTACAAACAATGTTTATACTCACAATGAATAATTTAACATAAACTCTGGCACAAAAAATTCAAATTTTTCGTGCAGGACCGAGAACTCCCGTGACCGAGAAGGATATCAAACAATTACAAGAACAAATCGACTATCTCACCCGGATCGTCAAACCCTTGTACGATTTGCTGATCTACGCCGATGATGTAACAAAAGCTATGGGATTGAACAAAAATACAATTTCCCAGAACGATAAACTCGAGAAATATAATAAGCCAGGTGAAAGAAAGATCCTACTTTCCCTGGCATCGGTGCCCGTCATTAGAAATAGAAAACGATCCCGTAAAAAGCTTGCCTAAACTGCCCTAGTTAAGATCTTCGAAGATAAGTCCATCCCAATCCACCAAATATTTGGGTGGATTGGCCGTGTTAGATATCAAAATTGCCTTATAAATCGCACAACAGATAAACCGTTGAATTTTTAAGACAAATCCCTCTATCCCGTATTCCTCCGACACCGCAATTTTCGAGGTCATTATGTCTATATTGCTGCCATGAACGATCTTGCTTCTTAACGAATACGCAGTTCTTAGATCGTCAAATATCTGTTTTCTTTCCTTTTTATCGTTGCTCAGAAAAATGATGCTCGCAAGCAAAGCCTATAACTAAGCTCACTTTTCTCACCTTGATCACAAAAGAAAAGCGCCTCGGCCGCAATAAGTAAGTCTATTATCTTATCTTGCCAGTTATATCTTTCATGAGCGAAGCTGAATCTTCTCGCGGCAACTCCTATAAACCTTCGATCCATAACACCTTGGGCTCCAAACATTCGCCAAAACTTTTGAAACGGTTCAGTGAACTCTTTTTCATAGATACTCGTGAAGGAATAATCCGGAGCATATCTAATACGGAACGGTCGAACCCGTGGGAAAAGAAGAGATGTGGCTCGATGAAGAATGGTGGCCGGATAAATATGGCAATAATTGTAGGTAAAATTGCAAAAGACCCGCAACGCGATTATCACTCGTTCAGCGCTCTCATTTGTCAGTTCCCTTATCGCATCATTTTCTTTTTCCTCTTCTAGATTGCTTTTCCGATCCCCGATCCTTTTTGGAAGGCTATAAGACGTACGAATTGCCCAACATTCGTCGAGACCGTTTATTCCCTTGTCGAGGACGGACTTCAGATTCTTCGAATTAACCCACACAATCTCAAGATTATTCTCAAGCATTACTGGCTCGCTAAATCGAGGCCCCTGTAAAGGTACGATAACTTCGAAAGTAATTTCGTCATTGTAGAATGTATCCTCCAATTTCGCGTATTCCATTTCAAAGAGCACTTCATTAAACTCAAATAATTCATTATAAATGCCAAGCAGTTGTGGAATATGAAGCATGAAGGTTTCGACAGGGACAGAACGGCTGCCGGCTAACCCAACGCCAACCATCTCGTTAAATTGGTCAAAAATGACCGGATCTTTCTTAAGTATCAAAAGGCATTCCTGATACTCCGGTAAAGCTTCAATCTCCTCTCGTCGGAAAATAAATCTGGAAATTGGAAGGTCAGGAAGAAAAGAATCCGAATCGGATTCCTTCAGAAGATAGATCGCTGCTTTAACGTAGGACTTAACACTTTCGTACAAATCCACATTTCGATAACTCATAAAACAGGTTCCCCGTAACATCAATGGCAAATCTAGGCTCAGTTCTTTCGACATCAGAGCCTTAATTAATTATAATGAGTTAAATAATTTTAATTAACTAAAATAAGTATCGTAAGTTAAACATTACGAGAAAAGGTGGTAAGAATAGTCGGTAAAATAGTCAGTGGGCGTTTACAAAAGGCGATAACCGTAATGAATGGGTTATTTAGATAAAACAGCAGGGCGGGCTGAAAATCCGCGTGTCGGCGGTTCGACCCCGTCTCTGGCCACCATTAAATTCAATAAAGTTAGGGCTATCGATTCGATAGCCCTAACTATTTGTTTGCGATCTTCCTTCCTTCTACATGCAGCTCCATTGCCCGTTTACCATCATCGCCGGTGAACCTGTACCCCCGCCCTGGCACGGTGTCGTCGACCTTTTGCAATTCTGGCAATAGACCATAGCGCCGTTCGGCTGCGAAGCGGGTAGTTGCGCCTGCGGAAACGAGGGCATCTGCACGCTGCCGTTAAATTTAACGTCCGTACCAAAAATTGCAGGGTATCCCGGCACCGCCTGTTCCCCTGCCTCTCCGGTCATAAAGAGCACCGTTGCCTTATCGAAAAACGTCCGCGTAACGCCTTGGCAGCCTAGTGTATTCCCGTTGTAGCAGAATCGGTCTCCTACCGAATATACACGCGTTGTGGGACTCGCCTTGAAAGACTCCGCATTGTACTGGTTCCCGATCGACACCAGGTTACGCGCACCATTGAATATCGAAGGGTGCCCGAAAATATTGTTGAGAAACGTTATCGGGTAAGAATAATCTCCGCCGCCCGGAATATTGTCGGGGTTGATAACCATGGTATAGGTCATGGCTTCGGTTTGGCAGCCGATAACCGTAAGGTTGGCGCTGTCTTCAACATTCAGAAACGTGCCGCCGTACGCCCCCGGAAAGCCGCCGCTAAAGGTATCCTGCACCTGCACCATCGCGGCATGCGCCAGGTGAATCGAGTTTGCGTTCTGGCCGGGCTGTTTTTTCGGATTGATAAAAAGCGAGCTTTGTATCTTCCAGTCCGAAAATCGGGTGTCTACATAGATCCCGGCATCGCGGTTAAAAGTAAACCGACAATTATTCACTTTTACATAATCAAACTGCCACGCCTTACTTACCTGCGGCAACCCCCGGATATAGATACCGCGGTAAAATCTGGTGAATATAACGCGGTCGAAGTTGTATTCCTGCGAGGAAGTATAGGCGCCCGCGGCCTCATAACCGTATGTATTGTCATCGCTTTCCGCAGCCAGCTCGATATCTTTTATAGTGATTCTGTCAGTACACTCTCCCGTCCTGAATATCGATTTCCTCACACCCTTGAGCGTAATACGGCTCGGCGCCTTCTGAACGACGTTGTTGCTATATGTG
>Ga0193752_1001369_pt1 | contig 20400 bp, 20 predicted proteins | sample H1c1metaG_FD_144924 | JGI IMG/M metagenome (GOLD analysis project Ga0193752, IMG submission 144924) | Soil microbial communities from a riparian zone of the East river system, Colorado, United States - H1c1 | ecosystem: Environmental > Terrestrial > Soil > Riparian zone | place: USA: East River...
ATGTCGGTCGGTGCTCGGTGCTTCGGCGGGCTGCGGACGGGCGACCTACACGCGCTTCGCTGGGAGGCTCTCGACACTGCCAACGGCGCATTTACGTTCGGGTGGGCGCCGCGGAAGAAGACGAGCAGGCCCCAGAAACTCTCGATCCCATCGATGATGCGGCCGATCCTACGTGACTGGTGGACACGCCACAGCCAGCCCAGCATCGGACTGGTGTTCCCGGTTCTGCGTGGCGACAAGGCAGGCGTAGGCGAGAAGCACGGTGTCTCGCACGCGGGCGCGTTCCGGCGCGATCTGAAGCGAGCGTTCACGGCAGCATGCGAGGCGAACTCAAGAGCGTCCGTTCCCACGAAAGGCTCGCCGCGCTGGCTCGAGCTCTTCGAGCACACAGCGCACACGAAGCCCGTCGACTTTCACTCGTGGCGCCGCGCCTTCAACCAGGCACTCGCCGATGCCGAAGTGAACGCGCAGACCGCATCGGCTCTCGCCGGTCACGCCGATCTCGGCGCGCACATGCGGTACCTCACGAACACGTCGAAGATGCGGACGATTCCAGAGGCGGCGCTTCCGGTCATCGTCGTATCGTCCGACACGCGGACGATTCACGAATCCATCGGACCGAGCTCAACCGCCGAACTTACCGAGCCGACTGAGTATTCTGGAGCGGGCAGAGAGATTCGAACTCTCGACCTTCAGCATGGGAAGCTGACACTCTACCGCTGAGTTATGCCCGCAAGTGCATGGCATCGTTAGCCTTCCTCAAAGCCGCCGTCAAGCCCTAAGCCCGACCCGCACCGGCCCTGGCCCCTCACGGAAACAGCAGCTGCTTGAACCTCTCCAGGTGGGTTTCCCCGACGCCACCCGCTCTCGCACACAATAAGTTTCCCCGGTCATCCAAGATCGTGTGGACCGGAATCGACGCACCCGACGCCAAACCTATCTGCGTCAACCAATCGCCCGCCTTCGTCGAATCACTCAACTGCAAACTCGACGGCGTTCCCGGCCGAGCCGCAATGAAACTCTTCGCGGCCGCCGCATCCGCATCGACCGACACCAACGTGAAGTCGACCGACTGACCCGCCTTCTTCCAGGTCTCGAAGGTCTTCGTCAAAAGGGGCAACTCCTCGATGCAGGGCTTACACCACGTCGCCCAAACATTGACCCAACGAAACCTCGCACCCGCCGCCAACGGAGGCGCTGGACTCGCGAGCCCCGGCCACACGAAGGGCTTAGTTCCCGGCTCCGGGGCGAGATCACACAGATCCGCAAAGGACTGTTTCTTACCACTCGCCATCACCGCATTGACCCGCGCCTCACCTGCCGGAGGCTCCTTCGCTGCTGGCTCATCACACGCGACTACCGCGAGCACGCTCAACGCGACGCATACTCGCAGGCGCCTGCCGCCAACAGCTGCGCGCACACCGTCCGTACCGCGCCCGCGCGCCACCCTCACAACTGACAATCGATCCATGAGATGAACGCACTTCGGTTTAGGTTTTCTGTTGCACAGCTTCCCGCGACACCACTTCGCTGCCACTCGCAAAAACGCTGATCGAGCTGCGCAAACTCCTCGCCCAACCACAACAAGCCGACCTCACGGTCGAGATCCGGGTCCTTGTACTTGTCTCGCAAGTAACCGAGCACCGCCTGCGCACGCTGCTTCGATAACTCACGATTGTGCTCTACCGAGCCCTCCGGCGACGCACGCGCAACGACGAAGAAGTAACTCGCACCCTGCTGGTCCGAAAAGATCTTGTCGACCATCGCCTGATCCGAACCGTCGAGAGCCGCACTATCTCGCTCGTACTCGACGACACCCGCACGCTTCGCCATCGGCATGAACAAGGCGTTGAAATCGCCACCCGCCATCGTCGCGACCTGCTTCGCATCAGTCGGCTGACAGCCGCGAACCTCACCGGACTGCAACAAGCCACAACTGGTGAGCACTCGACGCAAGATGACCTTCAACTGCGGCGTACAATAGGACTCGTCCGCCGCCGCCGCGATCGCAACCTTCGGCGCCGTGCTCGCCGTCACCTGACTGGCCTCGAGCCGATTCGACGCCGAGCTCACCCAACTGGTCACGAGGACCGTCGGGACCAAAAACGCGAGGGCCGCGACACCAATCACGATCGCTTTCATGTGCCCCCCTTCAACATGCGGGTGAGCGTGTACTCGAGGCCGAGGTCCGTGTCCTCGTCGCACAACCGCTTGCCATCGACGTAAAACTGCGGCGTGAGGACCGGAACCTGATTGCGAACCGCCCAACGCAAACTCTGCGCGAGCCGCGCCTTGGTCGTCGGCGACTCCATACACGTCTTCACTTCAGGAAAGCGCTCCGCAACGAGCTTGCCGGGCGCCGCCGGATCTTTCGCTCCGGCCGCGTGCAGCTTCTCCTGCTCCGCAAACGCCCAATCGACCAGCTCCTTCGCCCGATCGCCCGCACACAACACCGCAGCACTGACCGCACACGCACCAGGATGGAGCGAGTTGTCGATCATCCAGTTGCAGCTGTGATCGAGCGGAAAGAGCAACAAGTCGCGCTGGAGCTGCTTGTCGAGTCCCGCCGCCTTCAGCCGATCTTCGAACGCTTTGCAGGCAGGACAGAGCGGATCGAAGATCTCGATCGCGGACCGAGCATTCGGAGCCCCCGCCTTCAAGTGAACCATGACCGAGTGGCGATCTTCCGGCGCCGGTAGCGAGCCACAACCGTTCGCAAACTTTTGATACTGCGGCATCGCCAGCACGTAGCCAGTCATCGGCACGAGCACGAGCAACGCCGTCAGCGGCAACGACAGCAGCCACGCGCGGCCGAAACGGGTCGTGACGGCGTCGGGATCACCAGCGACACGCATCCGCGATCGCGCGCGATACGCCAGCACGGCGCACACCCCGATGAGCGTGCTCGAAAGATAAATGCCGATGCACTGCTTACACGCGGCGTGAAGCTTGAACGCGGCGATGGAGCCCATGAAGAGCGATGCGACGACCGGCACGATCCCCAGTAACAGCAGCGCAAACGCCGCCGCCTGCTCCCGCTCCGCGCGCAAGAGCAGCATGACGGCGGTCAGACCCGCGATGGCTGCAAACATCGACATCGCCGGCAAAGACACGGGAACCCCGCCCCACAAGCTGGTGCGAAAGATCGACGAGTACGGGCTCATCAACGTGACCTGGCAGCCCTGCGCGGAAGCCGCACTGCTCGCCGACAGACCCGGAATGAACGAGCAATGCAGGTTGTGCACCTGACGATCGAGATGTGCCGCAAAGTCGTACGTCGACGCCGCGGCGAAACCGAATCCGACCAGTGCACCGAAGAGCGCGGCCACGACGAGCCAGCGTGAGGACATTGATCGCTCCAAAAGCTGTCAGGCGAGAGCAGAGCATCACACCTGGGATCGAACGGCAAGAAAAGGCCGCCCCACACGCGCTAATTCGCGAGCGCAGGCCGGCATTGTCCTCGCCAACACCGCGCCCCGCTCAAGGCGCAGCGGCTCGCAACACACTCCGTGCCGCAAGCGGCACGTCCCAATGCAACGCGCAGACACCGAGCCCCGCGATCACGGCCGCGAGCATGAACGCCTGCGGATAGCCGTACGCCTCCGCAACCCAACCGCAACAGAGCACGCTGCAGGTATTGCCGAGATGGAAGGCGCCGTTCACGAGCGTCATCGCCCGCCCTCGTTCACGCAGCTCCGTGAACTCGAGCGCAAACGCATTGAGCGCCGGAAAGAAGAAGCCGTGCGCGAGGCCAAACCCGAAACCCAGCGGCAAGAGCAGCGACGGGGTCAGCTGCGTCATCATCAACACCATGAACACGTAGGCGACGAGCGCCCAAAATGCGACACGCCGCCGCCCGAAGCGATCCGCGAAGCTACCGAGCCCGAGCCGAGTCGTGACTGCAGCGGTCGTGAAGCCGACGAAGAACGTCGAGACGTGTTCGGCCCCCTGGGCGAGCACGAATGGCTGATAGAACGTGAACACCGCGCCGAACGCCGCACCACAGGTCAACATCGCGATCATGTACGGCAGCAACTTCCGCGCGACGTGGACAGTCTGTGCGAGTGGATTCGCCCTGCCGCCGTCAGCGACAGATAGCAGGTGCGACCGATCGGACTCGCGCACCGACAACGATGAGACCAGTGATGCGAGAAACGCGAGCGAAGCGACCACGAACGCCGAATGCCAGCCGTACACCGACGCGAGCGGCTCCGCGATCGCCGGCGCGAGTGCGTTCATCGAAATGTTGGCCGCGCCGAACAGGCCGATCGCTTGCCCGAGCTTTTCCGGCGGCGCCGAATCCGCGACGAGCGTGCTCGAACCGCTGAACGCCAACATGAACGCGATGCCCGACATCACCTGCAGCCCGTAGACGGCCGGACCGATCGAATCGACGAACAGCCACAACAGCGCACACAATGCGCCGAGCGCGGCCCCCACACGCATCAGCGGACGGCGGCCGAAGTGGTCGAGCGCGCTGCCGACGAACGGGACGATCAGCGCAGCGGTGCAGCCGGGAATCGCACTGACGTGCCCGATCTGCGAAGCCGTGCCGTGCAGCTGCGTCGCGAGAAACTTGGGCAGCAGCAAAAACGTGGAGATCGCGTAGCCGAACATCATCTGCGTCATCACGATCGCGACGAAGTCGCGGGTGACCACAGGTCGTTCGTCTCTCGTAAGCTCGCTTAGTTCAGTCACGGGGGCTCCAGTCAAAGAGCACCGCGTCTCCTTCAACACGTGCGACACGTGCGTATCGGGCCGATGATCGAGTTCTCGAGAAGCTCGTCCACCGGGAAGGGCGGACGGGGTGCTTGCTCGGTTCTCGTCAAACTCGGCCGAACGCACCCCGCGCCGCAGCGCAATGGGCCTGCTTGCTCCATACGCGCTTGCGACATGCCAGCGTAATGCTGCGCAGCGTGCACGTGTTGGAGCTCGACCGATTCGTCATCACGGGCTAGGGCTAGCGCGCTTACCCCGCTCGGTCAAATCATTCTTTGAGAATCATGTTGTCGAACATCTCATCGAACTCGTCGGATTCCTGCTCCGGTGTACGGGCAGTGCCCAGGCGTTCGATCCGCACCGCGACGTCGCGGAAGGTCGGGTTACGCTCCTCGACCTTCTCATACCAAACCAGCGCTTCCATGTTCTTGCCGAGGAGCTCGTGGGCGTTGCCCATCTCGAACCACAGCCCGATCTCTTCTTCCGCAGTCGGGTTCGAGGTGAGCGCCAAACGAAAATGTTCGATGCCCGGTCCCATGTCGCCCTTCGCGACGTAGCTCATCGCGATCATCATGTGCGCGGTACACGTGCGCGTCAGATCGCCGAGACACAGCTTGAACTCGTCGATCGCCTCGTTGTGGAGGCCCATCTCCATGTAGGCGATGCCGAGGTCGTAGTGCGTCGCGGTATCGGCTAGATCGATCTGCTTCGCGACGCCCTTCTTGAACGCAGCGAGCACGTCAGCAACCTCGATCGGCTGACCGGCACCTGAAGCTGCTGGCGGCGAGACTTCTTCCGCGAGCTTTTGCGCGAGCTCGAATGAATGATCTTCGCCCGCGGGCTCCGATCCGGGCGCCATCGACGCGACGTGGGGCGCAGCGCTCGGCTTCGCGGCCATCGGCGGCGGAGTGCTCAGCTTGGCCGGCACGAGGCTCTTCGAGGGCGGGACACTCACCGCGCTTTCGACTTCGGCGAGGCGCGCGAGCAACACGGGGTGATCGGGATGCTCTTCGAGCGCGTCGTTCAGCGTGTCGCGCGCTTCGTCGCGCAAGCCTTGTTTGAGATAGAACTCGACCTCTTCGAGCGCGTCGGCGATCTCGGGGTCCTCTACTACCTCTTCGGCCGCCGCCTCTTCTTCGACTTCGGCCGCCTCGTGAAACTCGTCCTCGTCGTCGAGGACGATCAGTTGCGAGTCGTGATCGGCGGCTGCAGCGGGTGGCGGCGGCGGCAGACTGCGAGCGACGAGCGGCGGCGGGGCTTGCCGTGGAATCGGCACAACACCGAGCTCAGCCGTGTGCGCATCGGGGATCACCGATGCAAACGATTCTTCGGGACGCGTGCTGCGACTCTCGACGGCGTGCGGTTGTGCAGCGACGCCTTCCGCTTCGTCGTCATCGACGAAGATGACGTCTTCGTCCGAACCCTCGGCCGCGGTGTCGAGCTCCAACCCACGCAACCGATCGACTGCGCGCGCATTACGCGGCTCGAGCTTCACCGCTTCACGCGCAGCCGACAGCGCGAGTGCGCGATCGGAATGCTCGACGATCTCGGACAGCGTGATCAGTTGCTTCGCCGCTTCGGCCGGCTGCTTCACGCGCAGGTACGCGTCCTTGAGCTTCAACCGCGCTTCGACGTGCTGCGGATCGAGCGTCAGCACTTCGTGCAGCTGCTTGATCATCTTGTCGTTCAGGCCGTAGCGCAAAAACACGCCGCACTCGGCGAGCAGGCGCGTGACGCGCTCCTGCTTTTGCTCTTCCTCCACGACCGCGAGATCGCGTAGTCCCGAGCCGGTCTTCGGCGACATCTCTTCGTCTTCTTCGACGACGAGCTCGTCGTAGTCCTCGTCGGAATCCTCCACCATGATCGCGGCCGACGAATCTTCCGACAGCGGCACCCGCCCGAGCTGCGACAACTCACGACGCGCATCGTTATCGCTCGGATCGAGCGCGATAATCCGCCGGAGCACACTGCCTTGCTCGTTCTTCCGCTCTTCGCTCGCATGCAAACGCGCGAGCTCCTTCAGTACCGAAACAGTCTTCTGGGTTTGACCGAGCTGCTCGAAGGCGCGCGCGAGAAGCTGCAACGTTTCGAGGTTCTTCGGATCCGCGTTGAAGCACGCCTGCAACTTCGCGAGCGAGTGCTTCGCCTCGCCCCGATCCAAGTACGCTGCGGCCAACTCACGCGCGAACTCCAAATTCTCCGGCTGGTGGTACAAGAGGCGCTCTCCCACTTTCAGATAGTCCTCGATGCGGCCCTGGCGCTTGAGTACATCCGCACCTTGTTGGAAAGCAGCGGCGGCTTCCTCGGGCTTGTTCAGCTTCGATAGGACTTCGGCGTAGCGAATGCGCGCGGCGACGTTCTCGGGATCGAGCTCCGCAACTTTTTCGAGCGCACGCGCGCTCTTGCGGAGCTCGATCCCGCGCGCATGTGCATCCGCGACTTGTTCGTACGTCGCGACGGCATCGTTGCCGAGCGAAAGCATTTCGTACATCTCACCCAAGCGCTCCCACACATCGAGCAAGCTCGGATCGAGTTTCAAGATCTGTTTGCAGACCGCGACTGCCTTCAGGAAGAAGCCCTGCTCGGCGTATTGCTCGGCGACCTTGCGATACGCGACACACGCTTCTTTGTTCGCACCCTGCCGCGTGTAGAGATCGCCGAGCTTGAGCAGCAGTCGCCCGTCTTTGGGGTCATCTTTGACCAGACGCTCGTACTCGGTGATCGCTTTATCGAGCTGACCTTTGGCCAGAAACTTCTGGGCCGACTGCATGGTTTTGGCTCGATCGATGCTCACGAACTGGGGTCCGGGTGTGACAGGCCATCCATGCTGCGGCAACCCGCAAAAAAACTCTTATAACATCCGAAGTTTAGGTTTCGCGCGCCAGCACGGTCAAGAGCGCTTAGCACGACGCTTCGGCGTGGGTGCACGACGTGTGCGCGCAACTGCATTGCTGGCACCTGACGTGACGGGCGAGAGCTTATGCACATGCGCCACCAGAGCGCGCAACCCGAGCAAGTAGCTATCGACCCCGAAGCCCATGACTACGCCCACACAGACCCCCGCGGTGAGTGAAGTGTGTCGAAAGGCTTCCCGCTTGTGGACGTTCGACAGGTGTACTTCCACGCAAGGTTTGTCGATCGCCGCAATCGCATCACGCAGCGCGACCGAAGTGTGTGTGTACCCGCCCGGGTTCATCAGCACGCCGGCGAAACGCTCGCGCGCCTCGTGCAACCAGTCGATCAGCTCGCCTTCTTGATTGCTTTGGCGACACGCGATTTCGATCCCGAGCTCGTCGGCGAGCACTTCGAGCGCCGCATCGACGTCGGCAAGTGTTTGCGTCCCATAGACCGCGGGTTCGCGCAGGCCGAGCAAATTCAAGTTCGGCCCGTGCAGTACCAAGACGTGCGGGATCTCGCGCTGGTCGGTCACGGCTGACTTCGACGTCGAACGATCAAGTGAGGTTTTCGAGGAGCTTCGGCGCAGAGGTGCGCAGCAGAAAGCGCGCCTTGCCGATGTTGCCCTGCGGGCGCATCGCGACTGCCACGAAGTACTCCTCGTTCAGCAACCGCATCAGCGTGGTCATGTTCTCGGCCTGAATGGCGACCTCACTGGCAGTACCCATGTCCAACATCTGGGCCGCCTGCCGGATCTGCATGAGCACCTGACTGTACTCGCTGCCGACCGTCTCCATGTCTACGGAGCTACCGTCGCTCGCGTAGCTGTCGACAGTGATGCCGTCGAACCCCATCAGGATACTCGCCACTGCGCCGTCCGCACTCTCGACGACTTCGCGCAAGATGCTCTTGAACATGCGATCTCCCGGCAGGCTGGTGGACGCCGACGCCGGCCCCACGAGCTGAGTCTACACCGGGCCGAACGCGCGCAGATAAAAAGCGCGCGCACTGCGGGCCCAAGCGGGCGATCGACCGGCACTGCTTCCCCTTCCGTGCCCTCGAAGCGCCCCGGTACAGCGGGCACTCGAGTATCTCCGGAAGGGGTGCGGACGAGAGGACTCGAACCTCCAAGGGGTTGCCCCCACTAGCACCTCAAGCTAGCGCGTATGCCAGTTCCGCCACGTCCGCGGCGATGCCCTCATGTACCGGAGAGCCCCTGCTTGTCAAGCACAGGATGCCGGCTGGGAGCTCAGTGAATCGACATCAGCCGCGTCAGCCGCAACACGAGCGGCCAATGCAAGAGCGCACCGAACACGCGGATCTCGCCGCGCTTGCTCTTCTGCATCACCTGCCGCAGCGCGGCCCCACGCGGGTCGGGCAGGCCGAACAGCGGCGTGAGCTCCACCAGTGACAGCTGCACGATGTCGTCGCTGTTCGCGCGCACGGTCACGTCCGGTACGCCGACGATCCCGTCGTGGACGGTCAACATGTTGCCTTCGAACACCATGGTGAGCGCGACGCCGGCGTCCTCCGCCACGATTGCGACCCGGCCGCGCAGCTTCGCGAAGTCGGCGCGCTTGGCAGGCTTGTCGTTGAGGTTCTGGAGGATGAGAGCGCTCAGCATCGCGGCGAGGCCGTTGTCTTCGGCGCCGGGCGCGAGCTCGATGCGAGACTCGTACGAGAGTGTGCCCATGTGGTTCGATGTCTGCGAACGTGGCGTGTCGGCTGCCGCCCTCGGCGGCGAGCTCGTCGTTTGAAGCCTGCCGTCCAAGCTCAACGCCTGAACTCCGTCGAGACCATTTGCGCACTCGCGAGCAGCTGCTTCGAGGATTCGACGTACCGGATGATCGTCGGCAGGTGCCCCTTCGTGAGCTTGAACTTGCCCTGCATCAACGCCTTGATCGGGTCCTGGTTCTCGAGGATCAACTTCTTCCAGTTGTCGTACGGGCCCTCGACTGCAAACGCGCAGCGTTCACGGGCGTCGGTTCCGGTCGTGTAGGTCGCGTTGCGGCACTGACCGCCGTGGACGTCGAGCAGCACGGCCATGTCTTCGCCGAGATCGATCGCCGGATCGGCGCGCACGACGAGCGCAACTGACCCGTGCGTCCATTCCTTGCCGGCGGTTTGATAGTTCGGGTTGCCGTTGACTGCCGTCTGATAGGCCGCGGTCCAAGGAGCTGAGGGGAACAGATGTGCCATTCGCGTACCTTTCTTCGCGCCGGACCATACAGGCACCACCGGGCGGTCGGCAAACGGTCGCGTCGGTCGTGCTACAAAGGCCCGACATGCCAGGCGTGACGCCAATCCGGTCGCAGCTTTTGCTCGAGCACGGCTTTCGTCATGGGTTTTCTCCGCGCGCGGGTGGGGTGAGTCAGCCGCCCTACGCGAGCTGCAACCTCGGGCGCGGCGTCGGGGACGATCTCGCGCACGTCGCCGAGAATCACCGGCGATTTGCCGAGGTGGTCGGGTACGCACCGGAGCTGCTGTTCGAGGTGAGTCAGGTGCACGGGCGCGCAGTTCGGGAAGTCACACCGGACGACCAGCCGTTGCTCGTGCGCGCCGAGAGCGGTGATGGGCTCGTCGCTTCGCGCGGTGCGGTCGCCGGTGTTCGAACTGCGGACTGCGTGCCGGTGTTGGTGGCCGATCCACAGACGCGTTCGGTCGCAGCGCTGCACGCGGGTTGGCGCGGCGTGGTGCTCGGCGTGGTGACGCACGGCGTGGAGCGGTTGATGGCCTCGTCGGGTGCGCCCGCTTCGCGCCTCGTCGCGGGCGTGTTCCCGCACATTTCGGTGTGTTGCTTCGAGGTCTCGGACGACGTCGAGCAGCACCTGCTGGCGTCGAGTCCGCAGCCCGAGGCCGCCGGCCTGGTGGAGCGGCCGCTCGGCGCGAAGCCGCACGTGAGCTTGAGCGCGATCGTGCAGCAGCAGCTGTTAGCTGCGGGCCTGCCTCGCGCGAGCATCGACGTCGTGCCCGGTTGCACGATGTGCGACTCCGAACGCTTCTTTTCTTTTCGTCGCGACGGTCAAGCTTCGGGCCGGCACCTGACCGCGATCGTCGCGAGCTGAACGGCGGCCGTAGTGCAATACGCAGTTGCGATTCGCAAGCTCTTCGCGCTTCAAGCGCGCGGCATGCGTTTGGGCATCGAGCGAATGCGCGCCGGGCTCGCCTACCGCGGCCTGGCGAGCGCGAAGCTGCCGCCGATGATTCAAATCGCAGGCACGAACGGGAAGGGCTCGGTGTCGGCGATGCTCGCGAGCGTGCTCTCGGCGGCGGGCTATCGAACCGGGCTCTTCACGTCGCCGCACTTGCACCGCTACACCGAGCGCATTCAGATCGACGGCAAGCCACTCGGGACGCGTGAAGCGGCGCGCCGGATCGGGGATCTGCTCGAAGCGTTTGGAAAGCCTGATGCACCGTTCGTGAGCTTCTTCGAGCTCTCGACTTTGATGGCGGTCGAAGTCTTTCGCGACCATCAGTGCGACGTCGCGGTGATGGAAGTCGGGCTCGGCGGTCGTGAAGACGCGACGAACGCACTGCCGGCCGCGCTCACGATCATCACGCGGATCGCCTTTGATCACGAGAGCATGCTCGGACGAACGCTCTCGGAGATCGCGTATGCAAAAGCCGGGATCATCAAGCCGGGCGTGCCGCTGATCGTGGGAAGTCGCGCGCGCGAAGCGTTGCAAGTCATCCGCAAAACCGCGCGCGAAGCAAAGGCGCCTTCGCGCTATATCGATCGAGACTTTGCAGTGAAACCTGCGCACGCGGGCCGCGTTGCATTCACGGTTGCAGGGCGGCGGTTCGGGCCCGTGCACCTCGGGCTACCGGGCGAGCATCAGCGAGACAATGCCGCGTGTGCGGTCGCGGCACTCGTGCAGTTGCGGCAGGCAGGGTTTCGGATTCCGGATCGCGCCATCGCAGCGGGGCTGCAGAACGTGCGCTGGCCGGCGAGGTTGGAGCGTATCGCCGGCAAGCCTGCCCATCTGCTCGATGCAGCACACAACCCGGATGGTTGTGCAGCACTGGCCGAGTTCCTGCGCGCGCAACCGGAGCGACCGCGCGTGCTCGTGTTCGGCGTGATGCGGGACAAGGACTACCCGGCGATGCTCGCGAGTCTCGCGCCGGAGGTGGACGCCGTGTTTTACGCGAGGCCACGACTCCCGCGTGCGGAGCAGCCGCGCGTTTTGCGGAAAGCCTTGCCCGGCGTCGTCGCTCGCAGCGTCGGCGACGCGCTACTGAAAGCGCGGCGGTGTGCGGGCCCGAAAGGCCTCGTGGTGGTCGCCGGCTCGATTTTCCTCGTCGCCGAAGCGCGCGCGAAGCTGTTGCGCGTCCCGACCGATCCGCTGATCCGGATGTGAAGGCGACGAGTGCACAGCACTAGGCCGGTTCGCCGCGCACGCCCTCACGCCAGATCGCGAACCCGAAGCACAACACGACGACGCCCAAATGGCCGAACACGAGGTGTGTCGGGGAGGTATTCGAGCAATGCAGCTGCAGCATCAGGTTCCCGGCGAGCCCGGCGCATGCAGCCATCAGCAGCAAGCGATTCGAGCCGCCGCGGTCGAGCCCGGCCAGCAGGGCGAACATGCTGCCCGCAACGGCGGACCCAACGATGAGGCAGTGCGAAGCGTGCCCGAGCATCGGGCCGAAACTCTCCGACGGGAACGACCGCGGATGCGTGTGGGCAGGCGGGGCGCTGTACCAGAAGAACAACCCGATCGGCGCACCCAAGACCGCCGCCGCCATCAGCCAGCGCGGTGCCGCTGGAAACTGCAGCGGCCAGAGCGCGAGAATCACGTTGAGCACGATCAACACCGCGATCGTGCCCAGCACGGCTTGCATCCGCCCGGCCGGGTAGATCTCGAAGTCGGCGCGCAGCCACGTAGCCATCGTCCCGATGATGATCACGCCGAGCAGCAGGCTCGCGAGCATCGCCCGCACCGGAGTCGGCCGCGCCCGCAGCCACGCGGCAAGCCCCTTCTCCTGGGCGATTTTCCCGTCCAGCTCCGCCTGCAGCTTTTCCAGATTCAAGCCAGCGAGCACGTTCTCACCGTTCTCGCCGTTCTCCCACTGGGCGTACTCCCGCAGGTGCGCCGGTTCTTTCGGCGTTTTCGAGTCGCTGGAGTCGGGCTGGCTGGGCATGCGGCTTTGGCCGGTTCTCGGCCTGTAAAGCACTACGGTCGTAGTGCCCGTGATGTTACTCGAGTTCCGGTAGGATTTCTCGCAGGCGCTCGTACCCGCGATGCGCGCGCACACGCACGGCTGCCACGCTCGCGCCGACGATCATCGCGATCTCCTCGTACGGACTGTTCTCGAACCAGTGCAGCTCGATCACCTCGCGCTGAGCGTCGGGTAAGCTCGCCAGCGCCGCACGAACTCGCAGCGAACGCTCGCGTGCGTTTTCCGCGTCTTCCGGTTCCACGTACGGCTCTGCCGCAGCAGGCGCCGAGTCCAGGGACTGTTCGCGACGGCGCGTGTGCTTGCGGTAGTGCTCGCGCACGAGGTTCATCGCAATCGTGAACAGCCACGGCCGCAGCTTCGAGCCGTGGCGAAAGTCGTTCCGCGCACGGTGTACCTGCAGCAGCGTCTGCTGCACGACGTCGCGCGCGTCGGCGTCGCTCGAGAGGCGCCGGCGCGCGAGCCGATAGAGCACTGGCGCGTGACGATTGAACAGCGTGCGAAATGCGGCCGCGTCGCCGTCGACGTACGCGGCCATCAAGTCTTCATCACTGCGCGTGTCGTGCTGTTCGACCATTCTGAGCGTAGTAGAGGCAGGCGGCGACAGTACTGCACGGCGCCTGCGTTTAGGCAATCCCGGACGCGCGAGCGAGACCGTGGCGGTGGCAGCCGGTGTAAGCTGCGCGGCCATGCAGGTGTCGATCGAACCCCATCCGCTGCTCGACGCGCGCGTGTTCATTACGCGTTTCAACTCGGATCTGGAGAGCTTTGCCGAACGTTCGCCGCTCCGTGCGCCCGAGCCGTCGCCGTGGCCGGAACCCGACGCGGCGGTGCGCTCGACGATTCGGGACGTGTTGCGGCAGGCGGGCTACAAACCCACGGGGCGCGCAAAGCCGGCGAGCGAGTACCTGACGCGCGCGCAAGGCGAGGGTGGTTTGCGCCCGATCAACTTCGCCGTGGATGTTTGCAACCTCGTGTCGCTCTACAGCGGCTTGCCGATCAGCGTCGTCGATCTCGATCTGCTGAAGCCGCCGGTCGCGATTGCAGTTGCGCCCGAAGGCGCGAACTACGTGTTCAATCCGGCCGGTCAGACGATCGACGTCGGGCGCCTGATTTGCCTGCAGGATCGCGAGGGGCCTTGTGCAAACGCGGTCAAAGACGCGCAACGCACGAAGACGAGCGCAGCCACGCGCGCGACGCTCAGCGTGATCTGGAGCAGCCGCCGGCTGCAGGAGCGCACGGACCTCGCGCTGGGCTTCTACGAACAGCAGCTGCGAGCAGGCGGCGCCGAGATCGAAGTGGTGGCGATCAGTCCACGCTGAGCGCAGCCGGCTCGTCTGCCGAGAGATCGAGTGACATCTGCGCACGCTCGGAGGCGTCGGGCCAAGGCGGAAGCGGCGGTAGACCGAGCGCTTGGCGCACGGGCGCGAACGAGCGCCGGTGAATCGGGCATGCGCCGAGCTTCGTCAGCGCAGTCGTGTGTTCCTTCACCGGATAGCCTTTGTGCTTCGCGAAGCCGTAGCCTGGATATTGCTCGTCGAACTTCGACATCAGTGCGTCGCGCGCGGTCTTCGCGAGGATCGAAGCCGCCGCGATCGACAAGCTCTTCGCGTCGCCTTTGATGATGCGCTCCTGCGGCGTCGGCAGCTCTTTCAGAAGCCGCGCATCCAGCAACAAGTGCTCGGGCTTGCAGCCGAGTCCTTCGACGGCGCGGCGCATCGCGAGTAACCCGGCCCAGTAGATGTTGATTCGATCGATCTCTTCGACCTCTGCAAACGCGACCGACCACGCGACGCAACTCTCTTTGATCTGAATCGCGAGCTCGTCGCGCGTGCGCGCATCGAGCTTCTTCGAGTCGTCGACGCCGGGTATGCGCGAGCCGGGTGCGAACACGACCGCGGCAGCCGAGACCGGACCCGCGAGCGGGCTCATGCCGGCTTCATCCACGCCTGCGATCCGCGTCAGTCCGGTCGCCCACAGCTGCGTCTCGAACCGCAGCATCTTTCGCAAGCGCTGCCCTTCCGAGCGGCGCTCTTTGCGGCGCCTTTCGATCGCATCCAGGATCGCGCGAGCGCCCGGCCGCGGGTCGGCGCGGAGCTCTGCTTCGAGGTCGATCTCGAGCGACCGGCCTTGAATCACGTAGCGCGTTCGGATCTGCGAGAGCGTGAGATGAGACACGCGCGGACTTTACACCGGGAGCCCGGCGCCGGGGATGCGGCATTCGCGCACACGGGTCGGAAGCGGCTAGATCGGGTCACACCGCGACGGTGTGATCACGCTGCAACCAGGCGAATCTGCGTGATTTCGGCGGGTGCGAACACGCGCAGTGGCGGTCCCCAAAAGCCGGCGCCGCACGAGACGTAGATCTGCGTGTCGGTGCCGGGGTGGCGATGCAGCCCTGAGAGGTACGGTTGCTTCAGGCGCGCGATCGCACCGAACGGCATCAACTGGCCGCCGTGCGTGTGCCCCGAGAGCTGCAGACCCGCGCCGACGCGAACGCTGTCGCTGATCTGGATCGGTTGATGCGCGAGCATCACGAGCGCGCGTTCTGGATCGCGATCGCGCGTCGCTGAGAGCACGTCGGGACCGTGCCCCCACATCGCGCCCATCCGATCGGGAATGCCGCCGAGGTCGAACCGGGCGCCTTTCGCGCTCGCATCGCCGACGGTTACGTGTTTGTTCTGAAGCACGTTGATCCCGAGTCCTTCGAGAAACTGGATCCACGCGCCGCTGCCCGAGTAGTACTCGTGATTGCCGGTGACGAAGTACACGCCATCCCGTGCTCGCAGCCGTTGCAGCTCGGCGACCTGCGAGCCGATCTCGTGGACCATGCCGTCGACGAGGTCTCCCCCGATCGCGATCAGATCCGGTTTGAGGCTATTCGTGTGGTCGACGAGCTGCCGCAGAAAGCGGCCGCCCAACATGGGTCCGATGTGGATGTCCGTCAGGAGTGCGATCAGGTAGCCGTCGAGCTGACGCGGTAACCGGGGCAACGCGACGGGTACTTCCGGTGTGACGACTTCCCAAACCGCCGAGCGCACACCGAACACGCCGACCCCGCCGGTCGCGAGCAGGGCAGAGCCTGCGACTGCGCGCGCAACGAAGACGCGCCGAGATTGCGAATCGAGCGTCGGCGCTTCGGCTGCAGCGGTTGGCTGCAGCTCGGTTTGTGCCGCAGGGGCACGACTGCGATTGCGAGTGTGGCGCAGCACCCAGCGGACTAGGTCGGCCGCGACGAGCATCGCAGTGAGATAGATCGTCAGCCCGAGCCAACCGAAGCCGATCATCGCGAGCTCGGAGTTGCCGGTGCGCGCGACGAACAGCACCGTGAAGAGCGTCAGGGGGATAGAGCCGAACAGCGCACAAAGTGCGAGTGTTGCAACGGCACGCGGCCACTTCCGCAGCGCGAGATCGCGGACTAAACGCCGCCACAAGTACACGTGGACGATCGCGGCGACCACGGTCGGGAGCACGAAAAAACGCATGTCCGTTCTACTCAGCCGTCGCGCGATCCGAAGCCGTCTGTCGGTTCGCGCAGTGTGCGCGAGCAAAAAGAAACCCAGGATTAATCGCGGGGTACGCGATCAGGGTAGCAGGCTGTCGCCCGACCAACACGCCGCTGCCGAGCGCGGTCGATGCCGCTAGGGCTCTTTTCAAGAACGTCGAACAGGCGTACCTGAAACGCCGATGAAAGTCCTTCACACACTGGCGCGTGTCGGTCGGACGGCGCGCAATCGCGCGGGCGGATTACGCCGCGTCCTATTGCGGCTGCCGAGCCGAGGTCGCCTGGTTCGTGCAGCCCCCAGCTTCATCTCCGGCACCGGTTGTTTCGTGTTGCGCGGCGTGAAGTCGGGCGAGCTGATCGGCCCGGTCGAGCTCGGTCCTGCCGGACCGCAAACGAGGCACTCGCTGATGGTCGGCAAGCACCACCGCGACGTCGCGAAGCCGTGGCGCTTCCTGAACCACGCCTGCACGCCAACGGCGGCGCTGCAGTTCAGCGACGACGCGGCGCTGCTGATCGCGGCGAGGGACCTGCGCCCGTACTCCGAGCTGACGATCGACTACAACGCGCTGCCGGAAGACGTCAGCATGGGGTTCGAGTGTCGCTGCGGGCGCTGCTCGGCCGCCAAAGCGCCATCGCAGATCGGTGCCGAGAGCCTTCAGCGGCCGCCGTCGATCAGCGTCGTCGAGCTGGAGTCGAGGCAAGTCCGCAACTCTCGTCCCACGAGCACGTGACTCGGGTTCTGATCGGTGCGCTCCTCGTAGCTGTAGACTGTGAACAAACCGACGTCATCGGGCGCACCTGAAACGATCGTCACGTCGGGGATGGGCGGAAGCCCGTCCGTCAGCCGGTAGGACGAGCCGCCGACGGGCACGCCGTTACTGTCGAGTCCGCGCGCGAACAGCCCGTCGGGAGTCGCATAGGCGACTGCCCAGAGCGACTGTGCGCGGTTGTACGCGAGTACGGGGCGCGATGCGCGTTGTCCGGGATCGCCGACTTCGTGCAGCTCGCGGTACACGCGAAGCTCGGTTCGGCCCTCTGAGTCCCAGGTCAGTTGCAGGAGGCCGAACACGACGCGGGCTTGCTCGCCGCAGCCGGCGCGCGCTGCGACGCCGATCATGAAGCGGTTGTCTTCGACCGGGCCGCGCACCATCTGCGCTTCGAGGTACGGCTCGGGATCGCGTACCAGACGGAGCTGCAAGTCATCGGCGCTCTGCGCCCGGGGCCGGCGAAACACCAGCCCTCCGCTCGTATCGAGATAGCCGACGAGCCAACCGAACGGCTCGCGCGCCCCTCTCACGAGACCGATGTCGATCGGCAAAATGAGCGGTGAACGCAGCTCGCTCGAGAGGTCGAGACGAGTCGCGCTCTCGCTGAGCTCGGCGAAGCCGCCGACGCGTAGTTCGAGCAAGTTGAGCAGGAGCGGAGCGGCAGGCGCCGTGGTCTCGCAGCCGTCAGCGGCCGGGTCGAGCGCCCGCGCGTACCCGACTAGGAGCTGGGGGCCGAGCATGGAGAGCTCGGGGCGCGTCGACTGCGGAATAGTGGGAGCGGGGCCGGGTGGCGGCGCAGCTTCTGGATCGTCAGGAAGGACGTCGGTGCGGGGCCCTTGGAGCGCGGCGCACGGTTCGTCGCTCGCGCAGCGCAGCCCCGTCTGGCGGAGGTTTAGATCGCCCACTGCGAGAATCGCGCGCGTGACACCGCCGGCCACGTTGCCGACGAAGATGCGATGTGTCGGCGCGGCTTCGATGGTGCTCAGGACGAAATTGCCCGAGCGCGGGGCAATGTTCACGGCCGAAGCGCGAAACACCTCGTCGCTGTTCGAAAGCCAGACCGGTTGTGCTTTCTGGCTTTGCATACCGGCGACGACTCCGAAGCTGACGGCGTCGTCGCTTGCGCGCCGGGCCACGACGCCGACGTCGTTCGTGACGTCGTCCCACGAGAATGCGAGCGCGCTCACCTCGTCGTCGAAGGTCATCGCGACGCGCTCGTCGATCTGCAGCATGCCTTCGTCGATCACTTGGTCGCAGTCGTTGTCTTTCCCGTCGCAGAGTTCCGCGCCGTCGGGGTGGCTGGTCGGATCGCGGTCCGCGCAGTCACTCGGCGATCCCGCCGGCACGCATGCCGCAGGAAAATAGCCGTCTCGGTCTTGATCGAGCGGGCCGATCTCGCAGTAGTGGTCTGCGCCGCAACGCCAGTTTTTGCAGACGTCGAATCCGGGATCGGAGCGATTGTTCAAGGCTTCGCAGTCGTCGAACGTCGTAGCGGACTCGCACTTCTCCTGGCGAATCTCGTCGGACAGCGCGTAGATCGTGCAGCTCGCAATGCCTGCGAAGCCGAGTAGCGCAGCGATCGCCCGGCGTCTCACCACCAACGTCTCCCTGCAGCGGACGGCGGCACGGTCGCGAGTGGTTGATCCGAGCGATCCTGCCCGCTCCAGTCGATTTGAAACGCCAAGATGCTCGTGCCGACCGCCAGAACGAGCGAGCCGATCAAGAGCGCATCTGCAGTCACCTCGGCCGTGCGCATCTCGCCGCGAAGTTCATTGCGCTCGGCAGAGACGGGTGCGATCCCGTTGGCTCGGTCGTAGAGGTCTTTCACGTGTAGCGCCTCGAATCCTCCGAGGCTCGCAGTGATCAGGGTCGCGCTAGCTGCGATCCAAAACACGGTGGGCGACCAGCCGGAGCGCTCGACGGGTGCCGGTACCGGTAACAGTTGGGGCTGCTGCAGTTTGAGCTCGGTCGGTGCGACAGGCGTCGTGGCAGGCGGGGTCAGATTCTGCGAAGTCACCGTCAGATTCTGTGAAGGCGGCGCCGGTGTAATCACGGGCACGTCCGAATCAGGGCGTCCCGGCGCTTGAGCGCGAGCACCCCCGACCGCGCCGAGCACGGCACCCACTGCGCACAGCGCGCGCAATCGACGGTTCAGATGAGAGGCCACGAGTCTCGCGCTCCGAGGCACGCTGGTTAGTCGCTCGCCCGTCCCACACATTCCAAAACAGTCTGCGCGAGCGCGTCGATGTACGCAGGATGGGTCGTCACCGAGCTCGCGCGCTCGAGCAAGATCCCGACCTCCTTCGCGATCTGCAACGCTTCGACGTCGAGATCGAACAGAACCTCGACGTGATCGCACACGAACCCGATCGGCGCGACCACCAGTGCCCGCCGGCCGCTTGCAGCTTCAGCGCGCACCACTTCCCTGATGTCGGGCTCGAGCCATGGGTCGCGAGGATTGCCGCTGCGACTCTGGTAGGCGAGCCGGTACTCGCCGACACCGAGCTGGCTGGCGATGCGTTTCGCGGCCGCGTCGTAGCGCGCGACGTAGCCGGACTGCTCGCCCACCGAGACGGGCACGCTGTGGGCGGTGAACACCAGCCGCGCCTCCGCGCGCAGCGCGGCCGGGACGCGATCGAACGCCGCGCGAATCGCATCCGCATTCGCCTGCGCAAACCCCGGAAGCTCCTCCGGGCTGCCTGCATACTTCAATTGAAAGTCGGGTAGCCCGAGCGCCGCGATCCCGGCCTGAACCGCGCCGGCGTAGCGCTCGAGCGTCGCAGTGTCGTGAAACGCCGCCATCACGACGCCGATCACGCGGCGCACGCCCTCCGCCGCCAGCCGCTGCAGCGTGTCTGCGATGAACGGGGGCGCGTGCCACATCCCGAGCACGAGCGGCAGTTTCACTCCCGCCGCCGCCAGCCGCTCCCCGAGCGCTGCGCCCTGCCGAGCGGTGAGCTCGTTGATCGGCGAGCGTCCGCCGATCACCTCGTAGTGGTGCGCGACCTCTTCGATCCGAGTCGGCGGCACCGGCCGGCCCGCGAGCACGTGGCGCAAGAACGGGCGAATCTCTTCCGGCTTTTCCGGTCCGCCAAACGCGATCAGCATGATCGCGTCAGAACCGCCCGCGCTCATCTCGCGCTCTTTTCGTGCACGTAATCCACGAGTGCGCGGACCTGGTCCACGCTTGCCTCCGGGAAGATCCCGTGGCCGAGGTTGAAGATGTGACCGGCACGCTCGCGCGCTCCGGCGAGCACGTGCGCCGCTCTGCGCTGCAGCTCCTCGCGCGGAGCGAGCAGCGAGTACGGATCGAGATTGCCCATGACGGCGATGTCG
>Ga0193752_1001370_pt1 | contig 20395 bp, 14 predicted proteins | sample H1c1metaG_FD_144924 | JGI IMG/M metagenome (GOLD analysis project Ga0193752, IMG submission 144924) | Soil microbial communities from a riparian zone of the East river system, Colorado, United States - H1c1 | ecosystem: Environmental > Terrestrial > Soil > Riparian zone | place: USA: East River...
GTTTTCGGCCAGGATTCCTGATTCTGCCCGGGTTGAACCATAATTTATATAGCCGCCGGTTGCTTCTTTTTGGCCGCCCAGCCGTCAGCCGCCTTCTGCTCAGCCGTTTGCGCAATCTCAGAGCGGGGATATATGTCTTGCACGAGCGCTGTTTCCTTCACGAGAGGTACAACAATCTTTCGTGCAGCCGGAGCAAGAGGCCCAGCCCAATCACGAAACCATTCGGTGATCATCGCGATCGTTGTATTTGGAACGGCACCTGCCTGAATCATCCGCAAGACTGCGATGTCGTGCGTTTCTCTTGTTGAACCACCGGAGGCATCGACTACAATACTGACCTCGTAGTCGTCCTTGAGCGCATTAACCACGGGATAGGCGAGGCACACTTCCGTTAGAACTCCGGCCATGACCAACCTTTTGCGGCCGGTCTTTTTGATTGCCTCAACGAAAGCCCTGTCTTCCCATGAGTCCATGGAGGATCTGTCTATTTCCGGAACTTCAGGGATTTCGTTGCGGACCGATTCGATTGTCGGTTGGTTAACGCCCATCTTGACACCGACCGTACTTAAGATGATAGGAATATCGAAAGCCTTTGCCGCTTTGGCCAGATAGCGGGCATTGAGTTCGACGAGTTTGGGATTACTAGACCCGATGTAGCTCATCACCCCGGGCTGGTAGTCGATCAGGACCAATACAGAGTCTTTTGAGTCCCAGATACCACTTGATTTGTTGTTGTTCATTTTTTTTAATTTTAATAACAAAAATTGGATGTTGAAGACTCAAAGGTGAATCAGGAAAGAGATGTAAAACGATGATAAATGATAAAATAAACTGTTACCAAATGATAACAGAACGAAAGGGGAATAAATAATTTAAAGCAGTGACTTTATTTCTTTGCTGCCTGATGGCGTATCCGGCTGAGAGATTCCTTAGTAATGCCAAGATAAGAAGCAATCATGTGCTGCGGAAAGCGTTGCAAAAATTCGGGATAAGTATTTACGAAATCGGCGTAGCGCTTTTCAGCCGAAAAACTAATTGAGGCGGACAATCTTTTTTGAGCAGCGAAAGCATGATGTTCGTCTAAACTTTGTCTCCATTGAGCCAAAACTGGAATCTGATTAAACAGGTCCATTGTATCGGATTTTGTAATGATCAGCACGTCGGTATCTTCCCAGGCATCAATATTATAAACCGAGGGCGTGAGCATCACAAAACTTTCGCGATCCACGGCCAACCAATTTTCAGTTAACAAGCGAACAATGTGTTCTACACCTTTGTCATCAACAGTATATTGCCGCATTGCACCTTTAACTATAAATGCACTGTATTTACAGACCTGGCCTTCCTGCAATAAGTATTGTTTTTTCCTTATTTTTTTGGGTACAAAAGTATTTCTAATCAGTTCTACCTCGCTATCAATAAGCGGTGTTGAAGTGTAACTGTTAATATATTTAATAAGCGAATCGTGCATTAATTTAGTAAAAAGGATGCTTTACAAAGATAGCGTGCAGGCAGACAATTACTCCCTAAGCAGTAAATCGGTTAAAAAATACTCTTTTGTTTGTAGAAATGATCATTTCCCATCTAATTTTTATGCACTAAGGAGGCAAGTTATATAACTCAAATTGACTTTCCCAGGCGTAAAATGACTACATCGGCGATGTACTGAAAGGAAGTACATCTAATTCAATTGCAAAGCTTCAATCCAAATATTTAAGAAGGGGTAAAACTCACGTTTCGTTTCATCATTATTGGGTTACAGTGACTCCAGCTGATAAAAGTCGCTATTAATATTATTAAGAATAACCGTCGTTTTTTGGTAGATATGGATTCGTGAAGATTATTATTAGTGTACAACAGAATTCGATAACTGCGTTCCACTATAAAACAAAAGCACTGAAAATAAGTGCTTTTGTTTCCTGCGGAGAGTGAGGGATTCGAACCCTCGATACCCTTTCGAATATACACACTTTCCAGGCGTGCTCCTTCAACCACTCGGACAACTCTCCTTAAAGTTCGGGTGGCAAATTTAGTGGTTAGTTTTTAGTTTTTTGAATTTTCTTCTTTTGAAGGCTTTTAAAAAAAACCGGCGACTTACATCATCGCAATGTCGAAAAACACTTTCGTGATTAGTCAAGTATTCATCTGATTAATAAAAAACAAAAAAGGCAAAGACTGTTTTTCAGTTACTCATAAGCGTTATTAGCCCGCACGGTATTCCTTTATTGAAGAAGCCTTATACATTCAGAAGACGTCTGGAGCGTATTGAATTTTGGTAACCTTGTAGTAAAAACTTTGATGGAGGTTAACCTTTAAGTAACGTTAAAAATCTTCTCTGCATTTGCAGTTGTTATCCTGCTGATTTCTTCCAGTGGTAATCGTTTGATTTCGGCCAGTTTTGTAGCAATGTATTTGAGATATGAACTCTCATTCCTTTTTCCGCGAAAAGGAACCGGAGTTAAATAGGGCGAATCTGTCTCCAACACCATAGCATCAAGCGGTAACTTTTCAACAATTTCAGCCAATCCGCTTTTTTTGTAGGTCAGCACACCCCCAATACCCAGCAGGAACCCCAGATCGATTATTTTAATCGCCTGTTCGTAGGTTCCGGAGAAACAATGAAATATTCCACGTAACGGGCCATTTTGTTTGGAACGGACAATTTCAATAGTATTATCCATTGAATCTCGTGAATGAATCACAATGGGCAAATTATAGTCCAAAGCCCAGTCAATCTGTACCTCAAATGCCTCTTTTTGCTGATTGTCAAAATTTCTATCCCAGTAATAGTCGAGTCCTATCTCACCAATGGCAGCAAATTTTCGCTTGCTCAGCCACGACTTCACAAATTCAAGTTCTTCCAGGTAATTCTCTTTAACATAGCATGGATGCAGGCCCATCATTGCTATACAATGATCCGGGTAGCTGGTTTCAAGTTGCAACATGGATGATGCAGAATTGCTATCGATTGCAGGAAGATAGATTTTCGAAACTCCCTCCTTCACAGCTCTTTGCATAACTTCTGCGAGATCTGCAGAAAATTCCTCAGAATACATGTGGCTGTGTGTATCAACCAGATAATTACCGTTCATTCGGCAAATTTCAGGAAATTATGATTCTTTTAGGCTTTTATAGAAAGCTTTTACCTTGTTTTTGACGTTTATATATGAAATAGCGCATTATGCAAGTAAATTTGAAAAAGATAGTATGTGTTATCAGAGATAACATGATCGCCAGCCCGGTTGGCATAATTGTTTTACTTCTTGAGGATATCCCCAGAACAGGCGAACAGGATTGGCAAAAAAAGCTAAGATTGATTCCCGTGCGCGCAAAAAATTAGGAGGGGGGCCCGGCAAAAGCTCGCTCCAGCCTTGATACTGAATAAATTACTTTTCTACAATAAAAAAAGTTTATACCTTTAAACTAGTTTTCATAGGGTACGGATTAAAAACGGGCCAGGGTGTCTACCCAGGCCCAAATTTTTTTAAGACCTCCTGATATCCCCGCACACGATGTCCCTGATCAGATTTAACACATTTTTTAAATTGAAATCTGACCTGTAAATACCCAAAATTTCACTACGGCAAACGCATTTTAATTAAGTCATATAAGCGACTCAGTAAAATAACACCGCCAACATTTATAGTTCAATTATGAAACCTGCAGGTGCGGTGCCTCCGATACTCACTATACAAATCGATCGCCTTTTTTGGGACATTCTTTGTTAAGCCCGATCATCTGTTTCAGTTAGAATATATGCAACCGTTAACCAAATTTACGAACTATCTCCCGGTATCGATTCAAAACGAAATCCTTTTTCACTGAAAAATTTCAGACAATCCAAAAGCCCAACCTGAAGTCGGGGGAAAGCCTTCTCGCTATCATGGAAAACAACAATTGAGCCATTTCTTGAATAACGCGTTACATTGAAGCTACAAGCCACAGGAGTTAGCTTCAGATCGAAATCTCCACTTAACACATCCCACATAATAATTTGATAACCTAATGGATCAGCTTTCAGATGTCTGATCTGAAATGCAGAAATCTTTCCATACGGTGGTCTGAAGAGTTTTGAATCAACATGCTTTGATGCCAGTGATATGTTATCAAAATATTCCCTGTCAGTAACCTTCCATCCGTTTAGATGATTGAAAGTATGATTTCCGACACGATGGCCACTCAAAATGATTCGCTTGTAGATATCGGGATACTGCATAACATTTTTACCAATACAAAAAAACGTCGCTTTAGCCTGATAACGGGAAAGTGCATCAAGAACAAAAGGTGTTGCCACTGGATGTGGCCCGTCATCGAAGGTTAGATAAATAATTTTTTCTTTGGTACTTATTGCCCAGACGCAGCCAGGATAAAGCTTTTTAAGTAGCCAGGGCGTTTTTATTGTGTAGTATCCCATTATACAAAACTACATTATATCATTACTATCCGGTATGAAAATCCGAAGGAATACAAATGGAAAAAATAGATCTGTGGTCGGTTGAAAGTTAACCACAGAAAATTAAAATATCAATAGGAGGTAATATGGAAAGCCTTCCCGTTGCGGCGAAAGATCTTCCCGTTTTTTTTAAGGAAAATATCCTGCTGAGGTTCATCCTGTAAAAACTGATCAAGGTATTTCTTAAGTGTCGTATCTGTAACCATGTTTTTACTTCCATAACTGATGGCCTGTTCTATATAACCGGTCATCAGTGTTTGAAACTGATCAGAAAACAAAGATGGTACTTCATATATGTCAGAACCAATGATCTTATCACCAGTCATGCACACAAAACCAACAATACCGGAATCCGACACCATCATTTTCTGGGTAAAATAACGGAGATACTCATCTGATAAAGACAAGTGCTTTTTATCAGTACTTTTTGCTGCGTATGCCAATGTTGGAGAGACAATATTGCTGCTGTCTAACTGCGCGTAAATTTCCTTCCATACCAGCACCTGATTTTTTGTTTGATCGAGCACTTTACGGAGTTTCGGATTTGCAAAGGATGCGTAACGAAACTTTTTCTCTTTTTCGCTCCATCTATCTTCCTCTACACACATTACAGGGATATATTGGTCACCCCTCATTGATTCGATGATCGTATCTTTTGTTACCATCCTATCCTGCCTTCCACCAAGTACAACTTCACCTGAAGCTACAAATACCGGCTCACCTGAGTTGTTTACGATCCGGAGCCAGTGTACATTTTCTGTAGAAGCAGTTCCTCTTTCACTAAGCGAAATCTGCCCCGTCTGAAAAGCTCTTCCAAAAGAAAGAAAGGGTTTACCATGCGAACCCGGCATTTTCTTTCTCACGGGAATCACCCGCAGATTTTTATACTCCACTGCGCTGTCATAGTCGATCGTGAGTTGGTTATACGTAAGTTGGGCACCGGCTTCTCCCATCCAGAACATTAAAATCAATATGAGGGGGATCCTCTGCATCTGTAAATGGAACGTTTAAATACCTAATTTATTGTTTATTAGTCTTTTATCATAAAAAACCACACAAATTACAATGCCGTGAACAAAAGTCAACAACCTGATGTGCTGATTTACCATGGTTGTTATTTATTCGGCAGTTTTCAACGGTTATCTTTGCCTGCTATGAATAGAAAAGTTCGGGTTCGTTTTGCCCCAAGTCCGACAGGGGGGCTGCACCTGGGAGGTGTAAGAACGGTTTTATATAATTATTTGTATGCCCGCCATCATGGCGGCGATTTCATTCTTCGTATAGAGGATACTGATCAATCGCGTTTTGTTGAAGGCGCTGAAAAATATATTCTCGACTGTCTCGAATGGTGCGGCCTCACACCTGATGAAGGTCCTGAACAGGGAGGTCCCTTTAAACCTTACCGGCAAAGTGAAAGAAAAGCTTCATACCGGAAATTCGCTGAACAGCTGGTGAAACAGGGTCATGCCTATTATGCTTTTGACACACCGGCTGAACTGGAACAAATGCGTATTGACTTCAAAACTCCGGAAAACACTTCGCCGCAATATAATTCGGTTATACGTGACCGTATGCGGAATTCACTGACACTTCCTGATGATACCGTGCAGCAATTATTGAAAGAGATCCCATACGTGATTCGAATCAGGATGCCGGCAAATGAAGACATAACTTTTACAGACATGATCCGGGGTGAAGTAAGCTTTAATAGCAGCCAGGTTGATGATAAAGTATTATTAAAGGCCGATGGCATGCCGACTTACCATCTCGCTGTTGTAGCTGATGATCATGCTATGGAGATTACCCATGCATTTCGTGGCGAAGAATGGCTTCCGAGTGCACCCGTGCATATCCTGCTTTGGAAATATCTTGGCTGGGAAGACCGAATGCCGGAATGGGCGCATCTTCCATTGATATTAAAGCCGGATGGCAATGGCAAACTCAGCAAACGCGACGGTGACCGTCTGGGATTCCCTGTATTTGCAATGGATTGGAAAGACCCTAAATCAGGGGAACTTACGACCGGTTTTAAAGAAAGAGGTTTTTTGCCGGAGGCTTTCGTGAACATGCTTGCAATGCTGGGATGGAATGATGGCAGTGGTCAGGAAATTTTTACAATGGATGAACTGACCGCCAGGTTCTCGATGGATAGGGTACATAATTCGGGTGCAAAATTCGATTTTGAAAAAGCCAAATGGTTTAACCATGAATGGATCAAAAAAATGCAGCCCGCTGCTTTGCGGCCACTCGTAAAAAATGTTCTGCTGCAAGAGGGGTTACACCCCGACGATGACACTTATCTTGACCAGGTGATTACCATGGTTAAGGATCGTTGTATATTGATAAATGATTTCGTCCTGCAGGCAGGTTATTTTTTCAAAGCGCCTGTTGACATTGATACCAGCGCTATAAAACCGAAATGGTCGGTTGAGAAAACCAATTTTTTCAATGCATTTACCGAAAGTCTTGCTGCTGAAACCAGTTGGACCTCCACAAGTGCCGAACTTCGTTTCAAAGAACTTTCAACAGCAGCCGGGATCAAACCCGGCGAACTATTGCTGCCTTTAAGGATCATGCTGGTGGGTGAGAAATTTGGTCCCGGTGTTTTCGACATTGCCGGTACGATCGGACAAAAAGAAACCATTGATAGAATGAAAAGAGTATTGGCAGATCTTAAATCATAATTTTAAGCATTAACGTCAGCTATGCCAGAAAACAGAACACGCCCGGTTAGGGTATTGGTCGCCAAGGTCGGACTCGATGGCCACGACCGTGGAGCAAAGATCATCGCTACTGCGTTACGCGACGCAGGCATGGAAGTGATTTATACCGGGTTAAGACAAACACCGGAAATGGTGGTTAATGCTGCACTTCAGGAAGATGTGGACGCAATCGGTATCAGTATTCTCAGCGGAGCTCACAATACCGTGTTTCCTAAAATCATAAAGCTGATGCAGGAGAAAAAAATGGATGATGTGTTGCTGACAGGTGGCGGTATTATACCTGCAGATGATATGAAAAGCCTGAACGAAATGGGTGTCGGTAAATTATTTTCACCCGGCACAAACACAAAAGAAATTGCAGCTTATATATCAGACTGGGTAAAAGAACACAGGAATTTTTGATGTAAAGTGGATCTCCAGATCCGCTCACTTGTGGAGTGGATCTCCTGATCCGCTCACTTGTGGAGTGGATCTCCTGATCCGCTCATTAATGTGATCACTTTCAAAATTAAATTCAATACCAAACAGCTTTAAAAATCAACGGATCAGGAGATCCGTTGCACAAAATTTTAACCATGTACACCACCTTAACAACATCCCTCAAAGACAATATCCTAACGATCACCATTAACCGCCCTGAAAAGTTAAATGCAATTAACCATCAGGTAATGGAAGAGCTTGATAAAGTGATCGATGAGGTTTATACAAACCATGAAATTAAATCAGCGCTTATTACAGGCAGTGGATCCAAAGCTTTTATAGCTGGTGCCGATATCGCCGAATTCAAGGGACTGGGAAAAGAAGAAGGAATGAACCTTGCAAAAAAAGGTCAGGATGTTTTTTTCAAAATAGAAAATTCACCCAAACCAATTGTTGCAGCAGTTAATGGATTTGCATTAGGCGGGGGATGCGAACTGGCTATGTGCTGCCATTTTCGCATTGCATCTGACAACGCGAAATTCGGTCAGCCCGAGGTTAACCTGGGTCTGATACCCGGATATGGCGGAACCCAGAGACTTACCCAGTTGGTGGGAAAAGGCCGGGCAATGGAATTAATAATGACCGGTGCTTTGATAGATGCCAACACCGCTTTGCAATATGGCCTGGTTAATCATGTTTGTACAGCCGATGAATTAATGAACACCACTCTGTCAATTTTGAAAACAATTAATACAAAGGCTCCCCTGGCAATAGCCAAAAGTATTGCTGCAATAAATGCCGTTTACAATGAAACCAGGGATGGATATATCGTTGAACTTACGGGCTTTGGTGAAAGCTTTGCCACAGAAGACATGAAAGAAGGTGCAGCAGCTTTTCTTGAAAAAAGAAAAGCCGATTTTAAAGGCAGATGATTATTTCTTCTTTTTTTTCGGCTTAATAAATGATGTATCTCCTTCCAGTATCGGAACCACGTAGCCACCGGAATCGAGCCTCGCTGATGGAAATGCCTTCTGTAGTTCCTGCCAGCCGGACCTGTTCACTTTTGTTTCAAATAAATATATATTACGGAGTTTATCCAGCCCTTTTAACTTCAAAATACCTTCTGCTGTCACGATTGTCCCCACCAGGTTAAGATCCTGTAATTTTTTCAACGAAGTCAGCATCGGAATTCCTTTATCAGAGATTGCGGTTTGTTCTAAATGAAGTTTGATAAGGTTTGTGCACTCACTGATATACCTGAGAGCAGAGTCCGTAATTTTTGTTTCACCGGCTTTAAGAAACACAAGTTGTTTCTTTATCGGTAGCAGCAACTTAATATCCTGATCAGATGCATTCTCAGTACTGACAAAATTAGCAGTAAGATAGTTACTCGTTGATGATACAGGCACGATAACAACGCCTCTTTTACGAAGCGTCTCAAGCGCTTTTTCAGAAGCTTTTTCAACCGTTTCCACTGGAATGCCAGGTATTATCTTTTTCTCCTGCTGCGGATTTTCAAGCTCAGCAAGGATTGGTTTCAATTTTTCAGTCTGCGCCACTTCATTTACTTTTTTATCAAATGAAGCGCCTGTTTCAACCCACCAATGCAGTAAGGCCAGCTCATTTTCCGTCAACTGCTTTTTTTCTTTGGGAGGCATATGCTTTTTATGAGATTCAGGCAGAAATAACCTTTTCACCAATTCACTTTCTGTGGCAGACGAATCATTTATGATCTTACCGTTTTTTCCACCTTTTGCAATGAGTTCAGGTATATCCAGTCTTAGTTTTCCCTTCTGTTTTGATTGGCCATGACAACTGTAGCAGGATGAAGCCAAAACAGGCTGAACAATGTCGGCATATATCCTGGCTTGCTGAGCATCTTCCAATGGCTTCCTGATTGGAACCTGGCTGGTGTCATCAACCGGATCAGAAAAAGAAAGATAATCATCACCATGTGTAAGCGTGCCCCCGAGATGACCGGTTATAAGCAACAGGCAAAAAATAATACCACCCGCTATGACCATCAGTTTTGAATCGGGCCTCTTTTTTTGTAACAGGTACCATAAAACACTCACTGCTGCAACGGTGATCCCAAGCCATTGATGCCACCACACAACATCCTCATCGTATGCTGCAGACTGCGACAGCAGGTAGCCGGTAACAGATGAAAATACGGCACTGAGACTTCCAAGCAGTAAACAGATGTTCAGAGCTTTTTCAAATAAGGCACTTTTTTGCCTCCAGGCAAGAAACTGAAAAACTACCGCTATCAGCAAAATCCCTATAGGCAAATGGACAAGCAGCGGATGAAACCGGCCAATAAAAGCAGATACGTTCAATAACAAGGTCGGCTTATTTAAGATTGATAACGTTGACGAAGCAGCTTCATCATGTGTACATTGATAGCCCACTGATCAGCAAGCGGTTTGCGTGTATACGGCTCCGTTGGCATATAGTCAGGCGGGCCAAATTCGGTAAGTATAGTTACTGTTGAGCTATTCTTCTTTTTTCGTTCGACAATTGTATCCCACCATTTCAAGTGCTGTGCAACTATTTTTTCCCATTCCGGTGCTCTCGGATCATTTACCTGTGGTCCTTCGGGGTGGCCGATCCTTGCATGTATATGCTCAGCTTTTGATAAAGCAAGGTTCACAGCTTCTTCCTGATCCTGCAACATCGATTCATGAACATTACACCAATGAGATATGTCCAGCGTGAGATTCAAATCCGGATACTTCTCGATAAATTTTTTGGTAACATGAGCAGCAAACATAATCCTTGAGCGATGCGTTTCGTGGCAGATCTTCACACCTGTTTCTTTAGAAAGTTTAATCGTGAATTCAACAAAAGCTGAATTTTGTTCAAATGAAAAATGATCACGGCCGGAGTGACAATTTATGTAAAGTGGCCGTTGAATTTTTTGCGTTGCTGCAGCATTTACTGCAGCTTTAAAAGCCTGCAGGTGTTTCTGATAATCTGTTTCGCCACTGCCACATAGAAATCCAACGGACAGATCATGCTTTTTCAATGCATTAAAAAGTTCATCCTGTTCCGGCTTTTGCGCGGGCCACCACATTTCAACGCCATCATACCCTTCTTTTTTTACTTTAGTACAAAGTTCTTCCAGTGATCCGGCGAATCCCCAGTTTGTCGCAAGAATTTTAAGATCTGTCTTTTTTTGATCGTAGTTCATAAAAATATTTGAGGCTGAAGCTTTATCAAATGCAGCTAACAATAATGTTCCGGACATACCAACAAAGCATCGTCTGTTTATCGACATAGTTTAGGATTTAAAGATAGCATCTAGGCAACAATTTCATTGATAACATTGCCGGCAACATCTGTGAGCCTGAATGGCCTTCCCTGAAAATGATAAGTGAATGTTTCATGATCGAACCCGAGCTGGTTCAGAATCGTAGCCTGTATATCGAAAGCTGTGGTTTTGCCGCTAACTGCTGCGTATCCGATTTCATCTGTTTCACCGTGGCTTCCTCCGCGTTTTATTCCACCGCCCGCCATCCACATGGTAAACGCTTCAACATGATGATCGCGTCCTTTAAACGGATTGGTCTTGCCACCACGATTTTCCATCATTGGTGTGCGCCCAAATTCACCGCCCCATACTACCAGCGTTTCATCGAGTAATCCACGTTGTTTAAGATCGAGTAAAAGTGCAGTCATGGATTTATCTGTCTGACGGCATTTGTTTATGAATCCTTCATCAAGGGCGGTTGAATTGTCCGTACCGTGACTATCCCAACCCCAGTCGAACAATTGAATAAACCTTACACCTTTCTCTACAAGTTTGCGTGCCAGTAAAACATTATTGGCAAAACATGCCTTACCTGGCTGAGTACCATACATGTCGTGAATATGCTGCGGTTCGTCTTTTATGTCCATCACTTCGGGAACAGACATTTGCATCTTATATGCCATTTCATATTGCGATATCCGGGAAAGGATCTCAGGATCCTTAAACTCTTCAAATTGCTGGCGGTTAACTTCATTGATAGCATCAATGGAAGCTTTCCTGATATCCCGGTCCATACCTTTGGGATCTTTTATGAAAAGTACCGGGTCGCCTTCTGACCGGCACTGAACACCCTGGTAAACCGAGGGTAAAAATCCGCTGCCCCAGATACTTTTCCCTGCATCTGGTAAACTGCCACCCGAAGTGAGCACCACGAAACCCGGTAAATTTTGATTCTCAGTACCGAGCCCGTAACTGATCCACGACCCCATACTCGGACGACCCAGTCTCGGTGTTCCACTATGCATCAGCAACTGGGCAGGGGCATGGTTGAACTGATCAGTTGTCATTGCCTTGATAAAGCTTACTTCATCTGCTACTGTTGAAAAATGGGGCAGGTTATCTGAAACCCATGCGCCACTTTCTCCTCTTTGTTTGAAGGCGGCCTGCGGTCCCAGCATTTTCGGAACGCCCCTGATAAAAGCAAAACGTTTGCCTTCCAGCAATGAAGGTGGGCAATCCAAACCATCCAGTTTATTTAACTCAGGCTTATAATCGAATAATTCTAATTGAGAAGGTGCGCCGGCCATGTGAAGATATATGACTGATTTTGCCTTACCTGGCAATGGAGGCGTTTTTGGCGCAAGCGGGTTAGCCGCATCAAACTGTAAAGCCGCCTGTTTATCGGCAGCTCCGGATCCGCAACTGCCAACCATTGAACCAAGCGCCAATGCACCCAGGCCCATTGCGCTTTCACGTAGAAAATGCCTTCTTGTCCAAAAGCCGAGCGCTCTTTCATTGGCTTCATTTAAAAGCCGCTGATTATATAATTCTTTTTGAGTCATCCGCGGTTTTTTTTCAATTTTTTGTTATGAGTTCATCCAGGTTTAGTATCGTGTTTGCAACAACAACGAGTGCAGCGGTTTCAGGGTTATTATGGCGATCCATCATACCCACCATCTCGCATGTGCGATCAGCATCCTTCCTGAAATTTGTAAGGGACTTATTATACAGGTTAGCCATTACCGTTAGTGCCGCCGGCGTGATTGTTTTGTTTAATGCGATCTGGTATCCCCTGGCTATTTGTTTGTCTGGCGAAGCACCGCCTTCGTCCTGCATTCTGAATGCAAAATTTCTTGACATTTCCAGAAAAGATTCATCGTTTAGTGTAACAAGTGCCTGCAAAGGTGTATTGGTCCTGATCCTTCTCGATGTACAAATCTCACGGGCGGCTCCGTCAAAGGTGATCATTGCCGGATAGGGTGCAGTGCGTTTCCAGTAAGTATAAACTGCTCTTCTGTATTTAGCGCTTCCGTAACTTGTTTGCCATTTTTCATTGCCGGCATAAGGAGAAAGCCATATACCATCGGGCTGATAAGGCATTACGCTTGGTCCATACATGGTGCCGTCAATAAGCCCGCTGAAAACCAGTGACTGATCTCTGATCTGTTCTGCGCTTAGCCGTACCCGTGGTCCCCGTGTCAGTAATTTATTGTAGGGATCTTTTTCCAGCAATTCTTTGCTTACCCTGGAATCCTGCCGGTAAGTGGCTGACATAACAATGTCTTTTAATAATTTTTTAACGCTCCATTTATGTTCATTCATAAACCGGCCTGCAAGCCAGTCAAATAGTTCCTGGTTCGCTGGCTGTGCCCCCTGTGTTCCAAGATCTTCAAGCGTTTCCACAAGACCTGCACCGAACAGTTGCTCCCAAACCCTGTTCACCATGGTTCGGGCTGTTAGCGGATTTTTTTTATCAGTGAGCCATAACGCCATTCCAAGCCTGTTAGAAGGAGCATTGGGTGGCATTGCATTTAATGAATTGGGTACACCTGGTGTTACCTGCTTTCCTTTTACCAACCAGTTACCCCTTTCAAAAACATAAGAAGCCCTTTGCATATCGGAAGGGTTCTCCATCATGACCGGAGTTGCCGGTGTATTGGCGGTTAGCAATGACCAGAATCTTTTTTCCTGCGCTGCAAACTCAGGTGATTGCCTTCCTGGTAACGATTTATCAAAATGAAACCAGTCGAATTGGATACCTCCTTTTTCTGTACCCGCAATGTCAGGATTGAGATAAGATAGATATAAATCGTGAGCTCCCACCGTTACCGGTAATTCTACTGCTCTGATCTCCCATGATTTCGTTTGGTGAATTGGTATCGATTTTAACAGTGGCCCATCTGGTGAATCGAGCCGTATTTGAATTACCCCATTTTTTACGCCTGCATTATAACGGAATATCAATTGGTCTTTGTCCTGCAGATTTACTTTACTGAATCTTGCAGTACCCTTATCACGGAACAACAGCCATTTCGTGTCATTCAATTCGCTGTTTATTAACTGATCTGCAGTTAACGAATGAATTGACGGCTCCCAGGTCTTCAAAAATTTTTTTACTGTCTTTACTTCGTTCTCCGTTGTTTGCTTTTGAAGCCAGTTTGTAAAGATGTTCAATTCCTCTTTTAATGAATCTTTGAAATACCGTAACTGCGGATAATCCTCATAAGTATCCTCATCTCTTGAATTATCGAAAAAGGCCATGAATTTGTAGTACTCTTCATGAGTAAACGGATCATAAGGATGACTGTGACACTGCACACAGGCGAATGTAGTTCCCATCAGGGTCTCCCATGTCGTATTCACACGATCGAGTACCGCTGCCGTTCTGAACTCAGCGTTATCGGTACCACCCTCATCATTGGTCATTGTATTACGATGAAAAGCCGTTGCAATAAACTCTTCATCCGTCGCATCCGGTAACATATCCCCAGCAAGCTGATCAATCAGAAATTTATCATATGGTTTATCTTCATTAAAAGCCTTGATCAGCCAGTCACGATAACGCCATATCACACGTTTGTTATCACGCTCATACCCTTTCGTGTCGGCATACCTCGCCAGGTCGAGCCACATTGAAGTCCATTTTTCACCATAAGCAGGTGACGCCAGCAGTGAGTCAACCAGCAGTTCATAATTCTGATCAGTAGGGGCCGACAAAAACTGCTGAGAAATTTTCGGGTTTACGGGCATACCTGTCAGATCCAGGCTCAGCCTCCTTAATAATGTGGAAGGGTCGGCTGCAGCAGCTGGTTTCAGATCATTCTCATCTAATTTCTGCAAAATGAACCTGTCGATATCGTTGCGGACCCATTTATCAGAAATGTCAGGCAGTTCAACGGGCTGCACTGATACATAAGCCCAGTGATTTCCCCAAACCGCTCCCTCTTTTATCCAACGCCTGAGCGTATTGATCTGATCCTTTGTAAGCGCATCATGTTTATAAGGCATCCTTTCTTCCGGGTCATCGTGTGTGATCCTTCGTATCATTTCACTATTATCGGGATCACCTGGAATGATGGCAGGTTTTCCTGATTCGGTCTTTCCTACCGCTTCAGTTCTGAATAGCACACTGAACCCGGACTCCCGTTTCACGCCACCATGACAGGTTATACATTTGCTGTTCAGAATTGGTTTTACTTCTGTATTGAAGTCAACAGCTTTTCTACCGGAACTAAAAGTGAATATCAACACTGATCCAATAAGAATGAATATTACCCAAATCAGCTTTTTAGAAATAATGGATCGCATGGCAACACGTTTGACTTCTTTAAAAATACTACAAAGCTTTCAATTAGAAATTTTCCGACCTTGCGGTCCGGAAATGTAGAAAACACATAACAATAATTTATAAATACTAATAACATGGATTTCAGGATCGAAAAAGATACCATGGGCGAGGTGAAAGTCCCCAAAGATGCAATATATGGAGCGCAAACTCAAAGAAGCATCGATAATTTCAAAATTGCCCAGGATATTAACCGTATGCCCAAAGAGATTATTCGTGCATTTGCCTATTTAAAAAAGGCCGCAGGTATCACTAATTTTGAGGCAGGGGTGCTTCCGAAAGAAAAATCCGATCTGATTGGCAAAGTCTGCGACGAGATCCTGGAAGGCAAATTAGATGATGCGTTTCCGTTGGTTGTCTGGCAAACCGGTTCAGGAACACAAAGCAACATGAACGTAAATGAAGTTGTTGCTTATCGCGGACACCTGATCAACGGAGGAAATCTCACCGACAAGGAAAAATTTCTTCATCCAAACGACGATGTAAATAAGTCACAATCGTCTAACGACACGTTTCCAACAGCTATGCATATCGCAGCATACAAAATGCTGGTTGAAGTAACGATACCTGGTATTGAAAAACTAAGGGATACACTCAAAACCAAAAGCGAACAATTTAAAACCGTAGTGAAGATCGGCCGCACACATTTTATGGATGCAACGCCGCTTACTCTCGGCCAGGAATTCAGCGGTTACGTATCGCAGTTAGATCATGGATTGAAAGCAATAAAGAATACATTGTCGCACCTGTCTGAACTGGCTCTTGGCGGAACCGCGGTGGGAACAGGCATCAATACGCCGCCCGGCTATGATAAGAATGTTGCAGGGCACATTGCTTCGTTGACCGGTTTGCCTTTTGTTACTGCTGAAAATAAATTTGAGGCGCTCGCAGCGCATGATGCAATAGTGGAATCACACGGCGCATTGAAAACAGTTGCAGTTAGTCTGATGAAGATTGCCAATGATATCCGCATGATGAGCTCCGGCCCGAGAAGCGGAATCGGAGAGATTTTTATCCCTGACAATGAACCTGGTTCTTCAATCATGCCGGGCAAGGTAAATCCAACCCAATGTGAAGCACTTACAATGATTGCCGCACAGGTTATGGGTAATGATGTTGCGATCGGTGTCGGCGGTGCCACGGGCCACTTTGAACTGAACGTTTTCAAACCGATGATGATCTATAATTTCCTCCACAGTGCAAGACTGATCGGGGATGGCTGCGTGAGTTTTACTACAAAATGTGCAGCCGGTATTGAAGCTATTGAAGCCAATATAAAAAAGCATGTTGATAATTCACTTATGTTGGTCACGGCCCTGAATACTAAGATCGGGTATTATAAAGCCGCTGAAATTGCGCAGAAAGCACATAAAGAAGGCAGCACATTAAAGGATATGGCTGTTAAATTAGGTTATGTTACCCCGGAAGAATTTGACCAGTGGGTGAGACCAGCAGACATGGTTGGAAAAATACAAGACTGAAAACAGAAATATCAACACATAAATTTATCTGTCATAGATTGTAAATGAACGGTTTATATCTGGGTTCCTGCTGTTCGCATAATTATTTTTTACCATCTGAAAAATATAAGTATACACTTAGGCGTTCTAGTATAAGTACGATTGATGGCACCGTATTTTTTTTATACGTTTGTGCCAGAAATTTACCACCCCTTAGAAATACCGTAATCTATGAAAACAGCTGTACCACTGGTACGCCCTGTGATCTTTGTGCTTTGTATTTTATCTTATTTCAGCGCTTCGGCTCAAAGAATACAGACGGGTAAGAGTTATGTAAACATTACAAAAGGAGTTTCAGGCGGTACGATTGAAGTCGGAGACATACTCGAGATCCGTGCTACCATCGCGGTAGGGAACTTTACAACAGTAACAATTACAAATGTCCGTTACACGGATACTATCCCTGCCAACACAACATATATTCCCAATTCAATTCAGATCCTGAGTAATGAAGGGCTGGTCTGGAAATCGTTTACTGACGCTGCAGACACGGACCGCGGAATGTATTCCGGGGGTTTTCTCAGAATTAACATGGGCAGCAGTTACAATAATAATGTTCCTGCCAGTATAAACCTGGGTGCGGCTTGTACCTCAGTTGACCCGGCGGTGGCCGGTGGTGGGAATATTCAGCAAAACGGCAGGCCTTCATTTTATGGCGGAGTATGTATCATGTCTGCATCCTACCGTATCCAGATTAACAGTATACCGACTGGAACAATTATTAATACCCGCGGAGGAACTTTCAGATATACGGACGGAGCGACAAATGTAACCACATATCTCAATCCTTACTCAATTGCTATTTCAGAGAACCTTGGATTATGCGTAAATTCTATAGGCGGTAATGCTATTATTGAAGATGGAGGAACTTTCAGTAACGGCACCACCCAGAACAGAACAACTTCGGGTATAGTTCCGGGTTACAACTTCGGAAATGTAACATACAATTTTCCCAACGACGGATCTTACAGTATTGTAAATAACCTAAGTCCGACGGGAACTACTAATACGAACGCCCCAATTCCCGACAATGCCGTAACGAATGCTGCTATTGCCCGTGTTCACAGGCTCTGGGATATCATGGGTGACCATTCGGGCAGTACTGTTCCTGCAAACGGAAACTTACCGGTTGCACCAGGAGCCAACGGAGGCTACTTTGTTGCCATCAATGCCAGTTACGCTAACAACAATGCCATTCAACAAACCATAAGTGGTTTGTGTCCCAATACCTATTATGAATTTTCGGCCTGGTTTAAGAATATCTGTAAATATTGTGCCTGCGATACAACTGCTGATGCTCCTTACATAGATATCAGTGGCACACGTGTACCTAATTCAGCTTTTAATGGCACTGACTCATCAGGTGTAAATCCAAATCTAACTTTTACAATTGACGGAGTCGATTATTATACATCAGGTGGATTGAAATATACCGGTGCCTGGGTTAAAAGAGGGTTTGTTTACAAGACTGGTGCTGCTCAAAATTCATTTACTGTTACTATCCGTAATAATGCACCTGGAGGTGGAGGAAATGATTGGGCTATTGATGATGTTTCGGTTGCCACCTGCACGCCTGATCTTAACCTGGTTCCATCCGGGAATGCACATGTATGTTATGGCAACCAGGTGGACATGTCTACGACCGTCAGAAGTTATTATCCAAACTATATGCAATGGACATGGGAAAAAAGCATAGACGGCGGCGCAACATGGTTATCGACCGGACGCTCCGGTACAGCCACTCCAACCCTGGTTGGCGGTGAATATGAGTATACTGATCATTTTCCGAGTTTTCTTGCCGATAGCAGCGTTCACAATAATAAATTTCGCATCAGAGTAGCCTCTACCGGAACAAACCTCGCGGACCCGGCCTGTTCTTTTACAAATACAGCAAACATTATTGTGATGGTTAGTAATTGCATGTTCGTGTTAAATAAAGAGCGGGTTGTAATCAGCGGAAACGTCCAGAACAGATCTGCCACAATCAACTGGACCAGTTATAGCGAACAAGCGGGAGTTCAATTTGAGATTGAAAGAAGCAATGATATGATTCATTTTATCAAAGTTGGCACAATCGCCGGCAGGGCCAAATTAAACGGAGGATCGGATTATACATTCAAGGATCCAAAATTATTGAGCGGACCTGCTTATTATCGCGTGATGGTAACCGGTAGTTCACAGCCGGTCATTTCGAAAACAATCTTGCTTAGTGATCGGGTGCTTGAGTTTGCAGTAAAATCATTGGTGAATCCTGTTGGTTCAAGCCTTTCTTTTGATATCATTTCAGGCACAGGCGAAACAGCTGAAATAACCATCAGCGATTCCAATGGCAGGATCGTTCATCAAACAAAAAAAACCGTAACCAGGGGGATTAATCATATGCTGTTGAGTACATCGGGAATGAAGGTCGGTGGCAACTATCTGTTGAAAATAAGATGTGGCACAAACAACGTAACAAAACATCTGATCAGCACGCAATAATCAAACTTATAATGCTCAGTTAAATCTAATCCCATGAAATGGCTCCCTAAACCGCTTTTTTTCAAAACTTGTACTGTTTTGTCTTTGCTTTTGTTGCTTTTTTCGGGCAACTTAATTGCTCAGGTTAAGTTCGGTAACAGTTATGTGAACATCTCAAAAAAAGCAGTCGGCGGAACGGTCCAGCCAGGCGATACGCTTGAAATCCGTGTTAATATTTATTTCCCTTCGAGCTTTAATGGAGATAATATTTATTTTGCACGGTATGTCGATAACGTTCCCACAAACACACAATTTGCAGATGATTCATTACGACTGATCACCAACGAAGGAGTTACTTATAAACGTTGGACATTAGCCTCGGATCCGGGCGATCTCGGCACTTATATAGCCAGCCCCGTGCCCGGTGAATATAACGTAAGGATAAATATTGGTACCGGCGCCACTGAACCCGTTGATAATACCACAGCTGCGACTGGTGCAGGAAATTTAAAACCCAGCACCAGCAGGCCACGGGCGGGCGGAGGTTTATTAGTTACCACAGCTTTTAAAGTGAAAGTAACCGGAGCTGTCGGGGACATAATTACTCTTGGCGCCGGCAAATTTTTATATAAACTTACTAATGCCGTTGGTGCTGCAGATGTAGAAGTTAACACAATTCAATACCAGATCCTGATCGCTAATAATGATCCGATATGTAACAATTCGGTCGGAAGAAATTTTGTAGCTGAAGCCGGTGGAACTTTTGACAGCGGTATGGTGCAGAACAGGACATCGGGACCATCGTTGCTTATACCCAGCTATACCTATAATCCATTAACTCCTTCAACACATACCGGCGATGGTACTTATGCGATCGTAAACAATCTGAGTCCATACGCAAGTACTTATCAGAATGCAGACAAAAGGCCTACCTGCGTTTCGACTGTGACACCTCCCCCCACCATGACTGATTGCGGAAACAGGATGTTTACGGGTCACTGGGACATTATTGGCGACCATACCGGAAGCTTAACTCCCGCAGGTAATACCCCTAAAGCTGTTGGAACGCTTGGGGGCTATATGCTTGTGGTGAACTCCGACTATGCAACCAGTGAAGCCTACCGTCAAAGTATATCCGGGCTTTGCCCGAATACCTCCTATGAATTTTCATTGTGGGTAAGAAATGTTTGTACCAATTGCGGAGTCGATTCAACCGGTGCT
>Ga0193752_1001371_pt1 | contig 20384 bp, 19 predicted proteins | sample H1c1metaG_FD_144924 | JGI IMG/M metagenome (GOLD analysis project Ga0193752, IMG submission 144924) | Soil microbial communities from a riparian zone of the East river system, Colorado, United States - H1c1 | ecosystem: Environmental > Terrestrial > Soil > Riparian zone | place: USA: East River...
ATGGTGGAAGTTGCACGCGCCGTGATGAAACGTAGGAAGTCCATGCAGCTTCTTCACCGGGACGTGCAACTTCCACCATGGCTTCGAACGTGCACCAGATCGCTGATGCATCGAAAAGACTTTTCTCATTGGTAAATGCGGGAATTTCAGTCGTGTCAATTTCATTCTTCATGTAATACGGCGAATGAAAATCGCTTTTCGTGTATTGCCCGCTCGTGTTGTACCGGTTGAGTGTGCGCGCCATGGATGCATACGCACCGGCGAGGTCCCAGAGTTTTCCTTCGGCACCACCGAGAATAAGTGAAAGGCCATAATCTTCCGGCGAACGGGTAACGGTGGTCAACCCGATTTTGTTCAGGAGATTGTGAAAACGCTCCACGCGGTATTGCTGAAGCATTTTCACCGCCGGAACATTCAGCGAACGTGCAAGCGCGCGATGCGCGGGAACAACTCCATCGTATGCGAGATCAAAATTTTCCGGGTTGTATCCCGCAATGTCAGTAGGAACATCCGCGACCAGTGTGTTGGGAAGCAATTGTCCATCGGTGAGCATGCCGCAATACAAATACGGTTTCAAAATACTTCCTGTGCTGCGCGGCGCATTCACCACGTCCACATCATAACCGTGATCGTCGCTCGTGCCGGCGACTGCAAACCCATCGGGAACAGAAGTATTTCCAACGTAGGCGAGCGCTTCACCGGTTTTTACGTCGATGACAATTGCTGCTGCATTATGAATTTGGTTCGCACGCAAACGACTGTGGTGGCGCTGCACAACTCCGTTCACGCGTTCCTGCAGGTTGAGGTCGATGGTACTTTCCACAATTTCTCCGTCGTGCCCATCTTTCGAGGCACGGTCGAGCAGGTGAGGGGCGAGGCGCGGTAACGGATAAGGTGCACCGGGCAAAGGTTCCTGCACTGCGAGATCGCACGTGGGCTGATCAATAATTCCGGCTTCAACCAAACGTTGCAATAAACGATCGCGTTTGTCTTTGAGACGTTCCTGGTTTTTTCCGGGATAAATTAATGATGGCGCATTGGGTAAAACGGCAAGCGTTGCAGATTCTGCCCACGATAATTTTTCGGGTGAGCGGCCGAAGAATCTCCACGAAGCCGCATCAATTCCAACCACGTTGCTGCCGAACGGTGCATTCGAAGCGTACATCGCGAGGATTGCCTCTTTCGAATAACTCGCTTCGAGTCGTGTGGCCATTACAATCTCGATGGATTTCTGCCAGACTGTTCTCGGCGGATTTTTTCGCGACATGCGAATCACCTGCATCGTAATGGTACTTCCGCCCGAAACAACTTTGCTGTTGGAAACATTTTGTTTCACTGCACGGAAAATAGCAACTGGGTTTACGCCTGGATGTTTGTAGAATTGCCGGTCTTCAAACTGGATGAGGCATTGCGCGAATTTGTAGGGAACGGTAGTGCGTTCGGGAAACCGCCATTGACCGTCGTTAGCAATTTTTGCACCGAGGAGTTTTCCATCGCGGTCAAGTAAAACCGTGCTCGTTGGATCGGAAAATAATTTCGCAGGCAAACAAAACCACCATACTGTGAGAAGAATGAGAAAAGCCGTGATCCATTTTCCTTTTTTGGTTTTGATGAACGCAACGAACCAATCCCACGTACGCTTCGCGTAGGGTTTTATTCGGGAGAGGAAGGAGTTGATATGGATGCGTAACTTTTTCAGATGGACGAAATCTTGTAGCAAAGATAGGTGGTGCTGCTGACGGACGGACGGTACACAGGATTAGTGTACCGGGTAATTGAACAGTTGTACCAAAATTTCACCGCGGAGGCGTAGAGGCGCGGAGTGCGAGACTCAGGATGCAATGATCGCAGAGACTCAGCGAATATTGCTTCCTATGGTTTTGGTTGCTCTGCGTCTCCGCGTCTCCGCGCCTCCGCGGTGATTTTTTTTGAACACTTATGGAATTCTCCAGGATCGGGCATCCTTCATTCAAAACCTACCACATGAAGCCCGTAGTTGCCATAAACACTCCCTGCCACGAGTCCTGGGAAACAATGAATCCCGAAGAAAAAGGTCGCTTTTGCGGTCAATGCTGCAAGACCGTTGTTGACTTTACCAATATGTCCAACAAAGGAATTTCAGGTTACCTGAAAGAGCGTACCGAACAGAAAATATGCGGGCGCTTCAAAAGCGAACAGGTGACGGAACTTCCTAAACACCGCATCCGTTTTTCATTCAACCTCCAGCGGTTTGCTGCGGCTGTGTTCCTGGCTTTCGGAAGTTTTCTGTTTGCATCGTGCGGAAGTACCAGGCATCACACGCCCGACATCATGGGTGATGTGGCTTACGTTCCGGATAGCACAACAACAGTGAACAATCTGAACCCGGATACAACGCACCTGAAAGGAAACGTGAAGCTGATCGATAGTACGCAAACCGGTTCTATTCCTGTTGAGCCAACGGAAATCTATAAGCTTGGCGAAGTGGAGTATGTTCCAAACGGTGGCGGTTGCGATGGACCCGATCCAGCCCCGGAAGCGCCGAAGGAATAATAAGTTCATTCCAATTCCACTCATCTGCATTACTTTTGCAGGATGACTTTCCGTAGCAGAAAATTCATTTTTTTATTGCCATTTTTGCGGGTGACTTTTTATTGCGTCATGCATTATACCGTATAAGCACACGCCAGGCATGAAATTTTTTCGGGTTCTCCCTTTTCTTTTTTTACTTCCGGCCTGTTTATCCGATGAACAGCAGGCGGACATTGCTGCTGCAGATTCTGCATTGAAGGCGGAACAAACCGTAGACACATTTGTTGTTGGAAAACGGAGCGAAATTATATCAACACCGGAAGGCGAAAGTCTGCGCCTGGAGAACGATACGGCCATTGAAAATATGCGCCTGGCCATTAGTGGCAATGCGGGCAGCGAGGATGAAGTAATAACCAACTCGCCGGTTGTCAGAAATCCGGATGTGGGCCCTTCGTTTCCCGGGGGAAGTGTTGCGATGGACAAGTTCATTGCCAAAAATCTCATTTACCCGAATATCGCTTACGTAAACGATATTACCGGCACCGTAAACGTGCGGTTTGTGGTGGAAACGGATGGAAGGATTACCGGGATTGTTGCCCAAAACAAGATTGGTTATGGTTGCGATGAATCTGCTGTGGACCTCATCAAGTCAATGCCCACGTGGGTTCCAGGGAAAAAGGGAGGTGTAAATGTGCGTTGTTCGGTTGTGCTACCAGTGACGTTTGGCCGGAAAGAAACGCCTGGTTATTAAGTTAAAAAAGGTTAGACCCTCATTATTGATCAAAAATGCGTTTTGCAGGGGTAAGTCTTAACCCTATATTTGCGGGTAAATAGTCCATTTATCCTGTGAAAAACCCTTCTACGATTATCAATGTTATTCTCGGCATCGCTGTAGCCGTTCTGTTTTATCTTCATTTTTCATCCAGCCAGGATCTTGCGGCGGTAAGAGCGCAACAGGAAGATACAACGCCAAACAAGACTTTCGCCATCCCTAAAAATCTCCAGGGCGCTAAAGTGCTGTATGTGAACATTGATTCCATCAATACCAACTACCGTGCGTTTTCTGAACTTTCCCAGGAAGCCGGATCAAATCTCCAGAACCAGATGGCGGTGTACCAGCGCAAAGCTGCTGCCCTGCAGGACCGTTACGCAAAACTGCAGGAGCAGGTGAACATGGGAACTATTTCTACCGACGCCGCTGAAGCAGAAGAAAAATCGATCAATGCCGGCCTTGATGAACTCAAGCGCATGGAAACTAACCTGGCGTACCTGGAAAGCAATGCGATGCAGAAGAACGACATGATCTCGCAGGAAATCGCCTTGTACTTCCGCGAATACGCGATGGAAAAAGGAATTGATTACATCATGATGTTCGGAACCGGCATGCCGATCATTTACGCAAACGACAGCCTCGACGTAACGAACGATGTGCTCGTTGCACTCAACCAGGAATACGACGCGCGCAAAGCGCAGGAAAAAACCGCACCGAAGAAATAGTTTTGAAAAGTTATATCATCCGGCTGCCGTGAACTTGTTTCATAGCAGCCGGATTTGTTTTTTTACACCTCAAACACATTTCAATCATGAGCGAGGTAAAAACAGAAGTAAGCGGAGCGTTGTTGTCGAAGATCAACGCTGTTGGTGAATTCCACGACGTATTCCTGATCGGCAACCGTCACACGCCAACCGGAACGGTTCCGGAAGCAGAAGCCCTTCTGCGGTTCAATCTCCTCAAAGAAGAAAACGAAGAATACCTCGAAGCCTGCAAGAACGGCGACGTGGTGGAGATCGCAGACGCGCTCGGCGATTTGCTGTACATCACTTTCGGAACTATTCTCCGTCACGGTTTGCAACACAAGATCGAAGAAGTGTTTGATGAGATTCACCGCAGCAATATGTCGAAGCTGGACAAGGAAGGGAAGCCGATTTTCAGGGAGGATGGGAAGGTGCTGAAGAGTGAGCTTTATTTCCGCCCCAACATTAAGGCTGTGCTTGGCGAGTAGTCGCTGGTTGATTGGAAAAAGTATCAGTGTTGGCGTCAGTGTCAGTGCGTAACCCGGTCGTTTTCGGCGAGTGCATTCGGCGAGTTTGTCCCGAGTGAAGCCGAAGCAGTCCCATCATAAGGCATGACTCATCTAAGAGGTTCGCGGCATTCGTTGCAATGGTTGCATTCGACCCCTTCAGGGTCCTGTGTTTCGATACCTGAGGTTTTACCCTTTTTATTCACATTGGACGCCTTCAGCGTCCCCGGTTACGCGAAAGTTGCGGACGCTGAAGGCGTTCAACGTGAATAAAACCAACGCTCAATTATCGAAACCCACGACTGACCCTGAAAGGGTCGAATGTGATGCCAGTTTTCAGATTTTCACGATACATTAGTGCAAAATCTACCGTTACATGTCAACCTACACACAAATTATTTATCACATTGTATTCGGTACGAAAGGTCGCGTTCCTGGATTAACGATGCTGAACCGTGGGAAGACTTGGCTTGATCCGATGAAATTCCGTTTTTGTGTTTCATTGTTCCTATTGAACTGTGTCATCGGTCTTGCACAGGCTCCACAGCGTGATATGCGGAAGGAGGATTCCATTGTTGCGCATCTTCGCGGCATAAATTCTGCGGCTGTACCGATTTTTATCGCAGGAACAGCTGCCATGGATTCAATGAATTACGTGCGCGCGGACAGTTTATATTCTCAAGTAAGTGAGATGGCGCCAACTTTCGACGCTGTATTGCGTAGGTTGGGTTCAATAAAAACCCAAATGGGCAGCAGCGATGAAGGGATTGCGCTGTGCGAGAAGGCTCTCGAAATTAATCGCAGTTCCGACAATATCATTATGCTCGCGCAAGGTTTGTCCAACGATGAAGGATTGGATCAGGCGACCGCCGCGCAGAACCTGAACAGGGCAATCCAGTTACTCGAAGAAGGGAGAAACATGCCGACGTCCAGTGATTTTGAATACACGTACCTGCTGGCAGATTGTGGTATGAGGTTAAATGACTTAGTCCTGTTCGAAAGAGAGACGAATCGTCTCATGGAGCGACATCCGGATAAAATGGCATCACATTACCTGAACGCCATTCTGGCTGCAACAAAGGAGGATTGGAAAAAGGCTGAATCAGAAATCAGGATTGCAGAAGAAAAGGGTCTGGACAAGACTACGGTCGGGGCTTTCCTGGACAATGGCGTAAACCATGAATTATTCGTAATTCGTGCGAAAGGAATTTTTTTGTGGACTTTTCTGGGATGGATAATTGGGCTCGCAGCACTTTTTCTCTTCGGAGTTATTCTTTCATCCTTAACCCTTTCAACCGTTGAACGTCAGATCAAATCCGGCGGATCACTACAAACCGGTTTTGTAAGAAACCTGTATCGCTGGATGATCAACATATCAGGGATCTACTATTATCTCTCCTTGCCAATTGTCCTGGTGTTGCTGATTGTTGCGGTTGGTGGCGCATTGTATTTATTTTTTGCGGTTGGTCGACTGCCGATTTACTTTTTGTTTCTGATCGTCGCAAGTGGAGGGATTACTATATTTTACATGGTCAAGACGCTTATTGTAAGACCAAAAACTCAGGATGATGGTCGCGAGTTGATGGAAACGGAAGCTCCAGGATTGTTTGAATTGACACGCGAGGTTGCGCGGGATATGAATACACGACCCATTGAAGAAATCAGGATAACACCGGAATCGGATCTTGCGGTGTATGAACGTGGTTCCTGGAGGATGAAAATGAGCGACAAGGGAAAACGTGTTTTAATTATTGGTACAGGTGTGATGCGTGATTTTCGCGTGGACGATTTTCGGGCGGTACTCGCCCATGAGTATGGACATTTTTCACATCGCGATACTGCGGGAGGAGAAGTTGCTTTCCGGGTTCGTCGGGACATTCACCTCTATGCTTATGCGCTTGCCGTTTCTGGTCAGGCCCGTTGGTGGAATCTTGCCTACCAATTCCTGCGCCTCTATGATTTCATATACAGGAGAATCAGCCATGGGGCAACACGTCTGCAGGAAATTTTAGCTGATCGGGTTGCAGCGCAAATGTATGGAGAACGTTCATTTGTAAATGGGCTTTCGCACGTGGTCAGAAAGACTATCGAATTTGTTTTGCTGGCCCGGACAGAAATTGATGACGCGAGAAAGAATAGACGTCCATTCGCGAATTTGTACGAGCTGAATATTCATTCTGAAAAAACAATTGAAGAAAAATATACGGAGGCAATCAATCGGAAAACAACCAATGACGACACGCATCCAAGTCCAACTGACAGGTTTCGTTATATTGCAGGACTTGGAGCAGGAAAGGGTAATCGTGGCGGGTATGTTAAGGAATTGTTCACCGATTGGAACGCCCTTACTGCGGAGCAGACAAACGTAATAGAGCAGGGCTGGAAGAATGCCGCTTGGGAGGATTAGAATTTTCCTGCATTGGTTCGCAAAACAAAATTAATTTAAACACTACAAATCTATGAGCGCAATCAGTCTTGAGGATTTTGTTGGGCAGATGCCCAAAGCCGAACTCCACCTTCACATCGAAGGAACGTTCGAACCGGAGCTCATGTTTGAAATTGCGCAGCGCAACAACATCACGCTTCCGTATGCTTCCGTGCAGGAAATCCGCGATGCGTACGATTTCAGCAACCTCCAGGATTTTCTCGACATTTATTATGCGGGTGCCGGGGTGCTCATTCACGAAAAAGATTTTTACGACTTAACCTGGGCGTACCTCCACAAAGTTCATGCGCAGAATGTGGTACACACCGAAATATTTTTCGATCCGCAAACGCATACCGATCGCGGTATTGCATTTGAAACGGTGATTACCGGAATACGCCGCGCACTCGTGGATGCAGAAGAAAAACTCGGAATCACTTCGTTGCTCATCATGAGTTTTCTGCGGCATCTCGATGAAGAATCTGCGTTCCGTACGCTGGAGGAGGCGAGACCCTACAAAGACTGGATCATTGCCGTAGGACTCGACTCTTCGGAGTTGGGTCATCCACCGTCTAAGTTTGAACGCGTGTTTGAACAGGCGCGCAACGAAGGATTTCTCACCGTCGCACATGCCGGTGAAGAAGGTCCCGCGGAATATATCTGGGAGGCACTCGATCTCTTGTACGTTTCGCGTATCGATCACGGCAACCGTTGCCTGGAGGATGATAATCTCGTAGCTGAATTGCGTGAACGACAAATTCCGCTGACCATTTGTCCGCTTTCCAATCTCAAACTGAAAGTGGTGAAAGACATGAAAGATCATCCGCTGAAAAAATTACTCGACCACGGACTTCTCGCAACGATTCATTCGGATGACCCTGCCTATTTCGGCGGACACATGGATGAAAATTTTCTCGCTGTAGCAACGGCACTGGATCTGTCGAAAGAAGATCTCGCAACACTTTCAAAGAACGCATTCACTGCAAGTTTCCTCAGTGAGGAAATGAAGCAGCAAAGGATTGCGGAAGTAGAAGAGCATTACCGGAAACACGTGTAGCGTCGGAGATGTGTTCTGGTGCGTGTTCACTCTCAGCTTCTATTACTATTCGTATAATCTGGTCGTGCTGGTCATTTGTCTCGGACTCCTGTTTTTATTTGTAGTGTTTACGGTCTTCCGGATATTTCTGTTGTTCCACCGATAGGTTATACCCGCGAAAAAGACTGCGACGTATTTGCAGACATGCTGGAAGACGGGTAGTGTCTCGCTTTGCTTTTTGACACGGTCCCGATAGCAATCGGGAGCGCATTTTTACGGCATTTTCTTATTCTAAGCCCGGGCGCTCACGGCGAGATAACGGTAACGCGCCGTGAGCGCCCGGGCTTAGAACGGGTTTCGTGTTTCTTTTAGCGCCGTGTCGCCGTGTAAAAATTATCAAATGCTCAAACTGAGACACTACCGGAAGACGCATTGGACGCGAAAGTGAAAAACTAATTCCTAACTTTCGTCCCTCATGTCCGCACAAAAATCTCCCGCTATATCCCCGCGCACGTTACAGTTTCTCAAAAAACTCGCCGCCAATAATAACCGCGACTGGTTCAACGCAAACAAACACCTGTACGAAGACGCACATGCCAACATGCTTGAGTTCGTAAGCGAACTGCTCGCGCAAATGAACAAGCACGACAAAATTTCCACGGACAATCCGAAGCGTGCTTTGTACCGGATTTATTCCGACACGCGTTTTCACAAGAACCGTCCGCCATACACGGCACGTTTTGCTGCAGGATTTGGTCGCGAAAAACCATTTCTCCGCGGCGGGTACAACCTCGTGATCAAACCCGGAAACTCGTACGTGTCGTGCGGGTTCTATGGTCCGAGCAACGACGATCTGAAACGCGTTCGCATGGATATTGTACACAACCATGAAGACTGGTACAAAATTCTGCATGCGCGAAAATTCAAAACACACTTCGGGCCTATGTTAGGCGATGCGGTGAAAACGGCCCCGCAGGGATTTCCAAAGGATCATCCCGGGATTGAGTTGCTGCGGCACAAACAATTTTTCTTCCGGCATCACTTCACCGACAAAGAAGTCACCGCTCCCGGTTTTTTGAAACAGGTGAATGAATCTTTCAAAAATATCCGTCCGTGGTTTGATTACATGAGTGAAGTGCTCACGACGGATGTGAACGGGGAATCCATCATCGGAACGCGGAAATAGAAACAGTAACCCCGTACCCTTTGCTGAGCAATGTCCTTCCACCTTCACCCCATATTGGAAACCATGATTGCGCTGTACGAACAGCCTGCAAGCATGGAACGCTTCAACAAATACATTGCGTTGCTGCAGGGAAACACGAAGGGCGATATGGTTGTGCCAATTGGCGGCTACAATCCCATGGGGAAAGAACATGTGTTGCAAAAGCTTCTTGAACTGAAAAAGCTGAATGCCGAATCCGTCGCAGCTGAAGTGCTTGAAAAAATTAATGGCAAGATCGGGAATCGCAATCAACCGGATTTCAAAGTTGTATTGAACCTGTCCGATGATCTCAAAGGAGGCTGGACCAACCGATACACTTCTGACTACGACAGTAAATTCCGTATTCATGCACTCATCACACGAAATTTCTGCACACCGGTTTTCTGGAGCGGTGAAGAATACACGGTGGAACAGATTGCTGTACGCGTAGCGGAGTATTGCTTCCGTACAATTTACCGCGCTACTCACGCACAGCCGGAATCATTGCGCGATCATGTGGAGCAGGAGGTGAGCGTATTCCAATCTGTATCCGGATTGTTCCCCGATGCGCGCGCGGAAAGTTTACCGGCGACGGCATACCCAACCCTTCACGCGTATTATCAGCAACACCAGGACAGCACGGATTATCTCACCATTTTTAATTTTTTCTACGGCGATGAAGCGTCTGTTTCGCTCGGACATGTTACGCGCGGAATTGAAATTGCATTTGCGGGATACAAGTATGCAGCATCCGTCAAAATGCGGACCGGAATTTAGATGTGTGGCATCTCACGATGCAACTTTAAAAACACGGATTTGAATCGTTGCGCGATTCGTGTTTACTTAAGTGCTACTTAATAGGAACGTGGACCCTGCGCGGAGTTTGTCATGAGCTTGTCGAATGGCTTAGGACGCAGATTGAAAAGGATCTACGCCCACGGTCTATCCACAAACACCCGCACAATCAACACCACTCCCGAGATCATCATAATAATTCCCGCGACCTGGTTCACGCGGTGAATCCAGTTTTCGTTCAGGTAACCTTTGATCTTGTGCGCAGCCAGCGACTTCAGAATATCTGTTCCAAGAACTGTGATCAGCGTGGCCGTGAAGAACGCAATCGTGAGCCAGAAATCGTTGTTGAATTTTGTAGACGTCAGGGTAATTGCACCGATCCACAAAAAGATCACAAACGGGTTGAAGAGATTCATCAGGAATCCTTTCAACGCCATAGCGCCGTACGAATTTTTCTGTTCCGGAATTTCTCCTTCCACATTCTGCACCTTGGTCTTCTTGATAAACTGCCAGATGCCGTAAGCAATCAGCAAGGCGCCGCCACAAATACCCACCGGAATGGCGTACTTGTCGTCCATCAGCCAGCCGGAAATTCCGAACCACGCGAGGAGGAGATAAATAAAATCGCTGAGAAAAATGCCGAGTGCCATGGCAATGCCCGAACGGTACCCGCGCTTAAGACTGGTCTGGATCAACCCGAAAAAAGCCGGCCCTATGGAGAAACACAGTGCCATTCCGAAGATGAATCCTTGTCCGATCGCAGCAAACATATCACGGCTTTACATTAATTACGGAATACGTTTTTACGTGTTCCTTCCAGTCTTCCAGTCGATCACTTTTCATCACGCGCGGAAATTTATGCTGCCCGCCGAATTTTCCGTGCTTCTTCATCCATTCCATAAATGCATCGGCAGGAAGTACAGTGATCAGGACTTCTTTCAATGCGGCGCTGCGTTCCACCCGGTAATCATCGTTCAGGTCGCAAAGATTTTCGTCGATGCGTTTACGAAGCGCTTCCGGGTCCACTGAATCCGGTGTGCCCACGTACCAATGATGCGCGAAAAGATTTTCGTAATTGATTCCGGCCACCGTGAATTCAGGAATACTGATGTTCAGTTGTTCGGAAGCCATGTCGATCGCACGGTTCATGTTGTCCTGCGACAAATGCTCTCCGCACAAACTCAGGAACTGTTTCGTGCGCCCGGTGATTTTTATTTCCGCTTTGTCTACGTCCGTAAACTTGATCGTATCACCGATCAGGTATCTCCATGCGCCGGAACAGGTGGATATGAGCAATGCGTATTCTGTTTGATCATCGACTTCCGCAATATTGAGAACGACCGGTGCGCCTTTGATCGCGCCATCGTTGTCGAAATTGTCGTTGTTGAACGGAACGAACTCGAAGAAAATTCCGTTGTCGAGCAAAAGCTTCTGCCCTTCTTTATCCGGGTGGTCCTGGTAAGCCATGAAACCTTCCGAAGCAAGATAGGTTTCGAGATAACCAATCTTCCTGCCGAGCAATTGCTCGAATCCTTTTTTATACGGCTTCAGCGATACGCCACCCCAGACATAAATTTCGAGGTTTGGCCAGATGTCGTGAATGGTTTTCACTTTGTAATGCTCGATGATGCGTTCGAACAGGATTTGTATCCACGCCGGAACACCTGCGACGATACCGATATCCCACTGCGACGCATTCTTCACCACTTCTTCCAGTTTCGTATTCCAGTCGCGCTCGCGTGCAATACGCGCACCCGGTTTGTAAAAATGCTGGAACCAGAATGGAATATTCCCGGTGGTAATTCCACTGAGATCGCCGGAGTAATATGTGCCGTTGTAATTGAGGTGCGTACTTCCACCGATCATGAGCATTCCTTTGGTGAAAAATTCTTCGGGAAGATCATAATGGTGCAGGGCCAGGATCTGGCGCACACTTGCTTTGCGGATTGCACGCAACGTATCGCGCGTTACCGGAATATGTTTGCTCGACGATTCGGATGTTCCTGAACTGAGCGCGAAGTATTTTACTTTCTCCGGCCAGGTAACAAAGGCTTCACCGTTCAATGTGCGGTACCACCATTTGCGGAACATCGAATTGTAATCGTGGTGATCGACCGAAGTACGGAATGCATTAACCGGATCGGGAAGTGAAAGAAGTTTCGTGAAATGATAATGCTCGCCAAAAGCGGTAAACTCTGCTTTCGCCAGGAGCTTGCGCAGTGTTTTTACCTGTTGCCTGTAATTCGTCTTGCGCCTGAGCCGTGGAATTTTCTGGTTCAGTGCAATGGTCCTCTTGAGTATTGATCCAATAAGTGCCATACTAAGCTGGGAGATTATTATTCAATACTTACAAGCCGGCCACGGATAGCGGCAAGCTGTGCGGTTACTTTCTCCAGCTCTTCCGGAGTGTATTCGCCTGCAGGCGACGACAATTGTTTCAGTTCAACAATGTCTGCACGGAGACCGGCAAACAAACTGTCATCGGGAAACATGCCGAGCATAGATACGATGTTGTCTGTATGTTTCTGTTGCTCGTCAAGCATATCATACAGCAATTTGTTTGCTTCCGATTTCGGTGCATTCCCCAATTGCTGCGTGGTTAAATACAAACTTTCGATCCATCCTCCGGTTACCACCAACGCAGCCAGGCCAAAACGTTCATTGCTCTGAAGCGTGCTGTCAATTTTGGTGTACGAAGAGTACATCATCTGCTGCAGCGAATCCTGTTTGCCGCTGTGCATGTGATAATTTTCCATCGATTTCGCATCGAACACCGTAGGAATTACCACCGCGTCGGCCAGGATGCGCACTGTTTTCAGGTAAGGTCCCGATTCACCGAGACGTTCGAAAGCAATGATGTAGGCCATGTCTGATCCGTAAATACCAATATTCACGGCTTGTCCTTCAGCCGTATTGTATTTCGAAACGTTCGATTCGGGGTTCAGCATTTCCTTTTTGTAAGGAAGGCCTGAACCGGCAACCTGGTTGATGACTGTAAACGGGATGGGAATGCTCGAAATAATTTTCCGCAATTCTTCCTGCTCTTTTTCAGTCAGCCCTTTCATCAATGGATTCTCCTTCACCGAATCGTTCTTGACCGGGTCGGAATGCCTGTCTCCGCAACTGATCAGTGCGCAGTACGCAGTGAACAGTGCACAGTAAACGATGCGTCTCATCCGTCTGCCACCCACTGCGTACTGCGCACTGTTTACTGCGTACTGAATTTTGTCCTTCATTATTTGATGTATCTGAAATCGTGATTTACCTTGATGTTTTTCAACGAAGCAAGAATCAATTTGATCACGCTTTCCACGTCGTCTTTGTGTACGCTTTCCACTGTGGTGTGCATGTAGCGCAACGGCAATGAAATCAATGCGGATGCAACGCCACCGGCTGAGTAGGCAAATGCATCTGTGTCTGTACCCGTAGAACGCGAAGCGGCTTCACGCTGGAACGGAATTTTTGCTTTTTCAGCAGAGTCGATGATCAGGTCGAGCAGCTTGTTGTGCACCGCAGGGCCATACGTGAGCGACGGACCTTTTCCGCAGGCAATATCGCCCTGTGCCACTTTGTTCATCATCGGTGTTTGCGTGTCGTGCGTAACATCGGTAATGATGGCCACGTTCGGCCGGATGGTTTCGGAAATCATTTCTGCACCGCGTAAACCAACTTCTTCCTGGACGGAATTCACAATGTATAATCCGAATGGAAGTTTGGTTTTCTCTTTCTTCAGGATACGGGCCACTTGTGCAATCATAAATCCGCCGATGCGGTTGTCCAATGCACGCCCGGTGTAGTAGCGGTTGTTGAGGATCATGAACTCATCTTCGTAAGTCACCACGCAACCTACGTGAATGCCGAGGTCTGCAACTTCCTTGTCGCTGATGCAACCGCAATCCAGGAAAATATTCCGCAGGCTTGGCGATTCTTCTTTACCGGCTTCACGAACGTGAATGGCTGGCCAGCCGAATACGGCTTTCACAATTCCTTTTTTCGTGTGAATATTCACCCGTTTCGATGGCGCAATCTGGTGATCAGAGCCACCGTTCCGTCGCAGGTAAATGAATCCATCTTTCGTGATGTAATGCACAAACCACGAAATTTCATCGGCGTGCGCTTCAATCACCACTTTATATTTTGCAGATGGATTGATGATCCCAACGGCCGTGCCGTAAGTATCTACAAAGTAATCGTCGACATAAGGGCGGACATAGTCCAGCCACAATTGCTGTCCCGGTGATTCGAAACCGGTTGGTGAAGGATTATTGAGATATAACTCAAGAAAATTAACTTCTTCCTTTCCGAGCAAACCTGGCTTCGCTTTGCTTCGGGATACGCGTTTGGTTTTAGCCATATAAACTGATTAGCTGGTAAAATTACGTTAAGATAATGGGTTTTGGGGAGAAAAAAGGCAGAAACGGATGGAGGGTTAAGGAATTGGGAGACCGGGAAATAAGGGTTGGGGGGCTGGGAAATAAGGGATTGGGGGACTGGAGAATTGGGGGATTCGGGCGAAACTCACCGGTTAAGAGAAGCAGTGGGATCCCAGGATCGAAGGAACTAAGTTTTGCCCAAATCCCCCAATTCCCTATTTCCTTAACCCCTAATTCCCTATTTTTAGACAGTAAACACCATACTCTATGATCTTACGGATATTTCTCCCCATCCTGCTCGTATTCGCAGGAGTAACCGGTTTGTCGGCACAGGACACTGTAAAAGCCACAACCCTGCCACCCGCGCAGGAAGCCGAAATGTTCTACAACAACGGAACAACCAAGTTCAATGCCAAGCAGTACGCTGACGCGCTGGCTGATTTCAACAAGGCGATTGAGCTGAAGCCCGACTTTGAGAAAGCGTATTACAACCGCGGACTTACCCGGATCGAGCTGTTCATGAACAAAGTGGCGATTGACGATTTCACGAAGTGTATCGAGCTCAATCCTGCTGCGGACTACGCATATTTTTCGCGTGGCCAGGCCAAAGAAGCGGAAGGCGATAAAACCGGCGCAGCTTTGGATTACGAACAGGCCGGAAATCTGAATCCGCGAAACGACAAAGCGTATTACCACAATGGCGTTCTCAAATTCGAGGCCGGAGATTATAGTGCTGCGATCACGAATTTCGATAAAGCCATTTCCATTAATCCGGCTGATGCCTATTACTGGAACGACCGCGGGAGCGCCAAGCGCATGAAAGGCGATCTGGACGGAGCAATTTCCGATTACAACCAGGCAATCCGCGTAAATCCGGGTCTCGCATTTGTGTACAACAACCTGGGAAGCGCCCGCAAACAAAAAGGCGATCTCAAAGGAGCAATCGACTCGTACACGACCGCGTTGAATATGAAAACCGATTATTACATCGCCTACAACAACCGCGGAACAGCGAAAATGGAAATGGGCGATCTCGAAGGGGCCATGTCAGATTTCAACCGCGCGATACAGCTCAAAGCCGATTACACGTTTGCGTATGTGAACCGTGCTGCGGTGCGTTACAAACAGCGCGACTACAAAGGCGCCGTTCAGGATTGCGATAAAGCCATCCAGATCAATCCGAATTATGCCGAAGCGTATCTCAACCGCGGCATTGCCAAAGAAATGCTCCGCGACAATACCGCGTGCGACGATTTCCGGAAAGCATCCGAACTCGGGCTCAAACAGGCCGAGCAGTATTTAGGTGATTGCAAGTAATAACCCGACAAGACATTCGTATGAAAAAGATAGCATTACTCCTCAGCATCATCACCGGATTTACACTTCAGTCATTCGCGCAGAACGTGGAATGGGAAGAGAAAAACTTTCCGGATAAGAAAGCATTCAAAGAAGCGAAACGTCACTATGAAGACGGTAACGATCACTTTAAAAATGGCCGGGGGGTTGAAGAAGAATTGCTTCAGGACTTTATTAAAGAGAATGGTTACCTCCCCAATGGCGGGAGTGAATTGGGTGGTGAACTATCAAATTTCTACAAGTTAGCGCTCGATGAATATTTGATCGCCAACCAGTTCAACCCGAACAGCGCGATGCTGAATTATAAAATAGCGGTGTGTTATTACAACATTTCCAGTCAGAAACTGATGGGGTTGACGTACATCGAGAAAGCCGTGAAACTGAATCCGCAGGTTGATCCAACTGCCAATTATTTTCTGGGTCGTTTGTATCACCTCACCAGTCGCTGGGACGAAGCCATCACGGCCTATCGCAGTTACCAGTCCAGTCTCAATGTTGATCCGACCAAAAACAAAGACAAGATCGCCGACATGAACCGTAAAATTGCGGAGTGTATCAACGGAAAAGAATACGTGAAGAATCCACAGCGCGTTTTCATTGATAACCTGGGCAAGACGGTTAATTCATCGGACCCGGAATACACACCGATTATTACTGCGGACGAATCGGTAATGCTTTTCTGTTCACGACGTTCAAACACCACGGGTGGACGTAAGGATGATGGTGGACAGTTCTATGAGGACTTGTACAAAACAGAATACATCAACGGAGCGTGGACTGTTCCGGTGAACCTTGGCCAACCGGTCAACACGGATGATCATGACGCACCAGCCGGGCTTTCGCCGGATGGGCAGAAATTGTTCACGTATCGTCACACGGGCGGTGGAGATATTTTCGAAAGCGATCTCAAGGGCACTGTGTGGTCGGAACCGGAACGCATGAATAAGAATATCAATACCGACGCGCATGAGTCTTCCGTTTCACTTTCCGGGGATGGAAAGAAACTCTATTTCGTGAGCGATAAAAAGGTCGAAGGCTCGGTAGGTAACCGCGATATCTGGGTTTCTACCCTCGATGAGAAGGGAAAGTGGGGCAAGGCAGTGAATCTCGGGCCGGGTGTGAACACGATGTATGGAGAAGAAGGTGTATTTGTTCACCCCGATGGAAAAACAATTTATTTCAGTTCACAAGGCCACAAAACCATGGGCGGGTACGATGTATTCAAAATTGTTTTCGAGAACGGAGCGTGGTCACAGCCGATCAACCTCGGTTATCCAATTAATGGACCTGATGATGATGTGTTCTTTGTAATCTCCGCAAGTGGTAAGCACGGTTACTTTGCTTCGAACAAAGCGGATGGACAAGGTGAGAAAGACATTTACAAAATTACGTTCCTCGGTCCGGAAAAACCGCTCGCCATCAGCAACGAAGACAATCTTCTTGCAGGAAGAACACAACCGGTGAAACAGGTGCAGGCACAACAACCGGTTGCACTCACCACAGCTAACGTAACGATCCTCAAAGGAACGATTACTGACGTGAACACGAAAAAACCGTTGGGCGCAACCATCGAGCTCGTTGACAATACGCGTAAGGAAGTGGTGGCTACGTTTACCGCGAATACAGCGACCGGAAAATATCTCGCGATCCTTCCTTCGGGAAAAAATTACGGAATCGCGGTGAAGATGGATGGGTATCTTTTCCATTCAGAGAACTTCGATATTCCGCTCGTGGCCAACTACCAGGAAGTGGTGAAAGACGTGGAGATGAAACCGATTGTTGTGGGAAGCACGATTGTTTTGAAAAACGTGTTCTTCGATTACAACAAAGCCACTTTGAAACCGGAATCATTCCTCGAGCTGGACCGCGTTGTGAAACTCCTGTCGGATAATCCATCGATGCGCATTGAGCTTTCCGGTCACACCGACAATACAGGTACCGAAGAGTACAACCAGAAACTTTCGGAAGACCGAGCGAAATCGTGTGTTGACTATCTCATCAGCAAAGGAATCAAAGCCGACCGTCTCGAGTTTAAAGGATACGGAGAGATGAAACCGATTGATACGAATGAATCGGAGCAGGGAAGACAGAATAACCGGAGGACGGAGTTTAAGATTATTGGGAAGTAGGCAGTCTGCAAGTAGTTGAGTAGGCAGTCGCGGAGCGACCTTTGCCTTCTAACCAATAGCTTTGCGTAAACCTTTGCGCCCTTTGCGGCTTTGCGTCTATGAATGACAAGTTCTACAACCGTGAGATTGTTCTGACAAGCGACGGCTCTTCTTCAATCTATTTACCGGAATTCAACGAGCATTACCATTCCACCCACGGCGCCGTACAGGAATCACGGCACGTGTTCATGAAAAGGGGATGGGAAGAAGTGATTCGCGGAAAGTCGTCCATTGAAATTCTTGAAGTTGGTTTCGGAACCGGTCTGAATGCCTGGCTGGTTTACGAAGAAACGTTGAGCGGAAATTCTCCCGAGGTTTACTATTCTGCCATTGAAGCTTTTCCGGTGACAACTGAAATGGCGTCGCTTCTGAATTATTGTTCTCCTGAACAGAAAGCGGAATTCATGAAACTGCATGAGGCCGACTGGAATGCCGGAATCACTATTTCTCTGCAGTTTATATTGGAGAAAATTCAAACTACGCTTGCTGATTTTGTTCCGTTCCGTAAATACGATCTTGTTTTCTTCGACGCCTTTGCCCCGCGCGTGCAACCCGAAATGTGGACGAAAGAGGTCTTCGATAAAATGTTCGCCGCAATGAGCCCGGGAGGAATTCTCGTTACGTATTGCTCGAAAGGCGAAGTGCGCAGGAACATGATCGCAGCAGGATTTACTGTGGAGAAAGTTCCGGGTCCGCCGGGAAAAAGGGAAATGTTACGCGCCGTGAAGTCCGACGAATAAAAGTCAGCACACAATTATTTCCTGAGCTCGTCCCGCGTTTTGATCAGCCAGTCAATGCCTTCCTGGAAATTGCTGAACACTTTGTAAGGTTGTTTGGGCTTGTTGAATTTGAAATAAAATTCAGCAATAATTTTGTGCGCCAGGTTTGTTACGAAGACCACCTTGCATAACGTAGGGGTTTTCTCTTCGAGGGCTGCAGCGTGGTTGCGTGCATCGCTTCCCACGGTAACATATTCAGCCGCTTCGTAAATTGCCGGATGTTTGGTCCCGCCGGAAAGGTCGATCAGCGCAAGCAGTTGTTTGTCCTGGTATTCGGGAGTGATCTCAACATGCGGCTTGATGTATACGTGAAGGATTCCGTCTTTGCGTATACCAACTATTGATTCAGCAAATTCGATTTTACGTACGAGTTGCTCGGCCTGCGTCATTTTGATTGTCATTCGTCAATTTCTTTATCCATTTCCAGCAACCACTTAATCCCTGCCTGAAAATCGGAAACTACTTTGTACGGTTGTTGCGGTTTATTGACTTTGTAATAAAATTCTGCAATGATACGGTGTGCAAGCGTGGTTACGTAAACAACTGTTGCTTTTGTTGGCGAAGAATTTTCGATGGCCAGCGCATTTTCACGTGCTTCCCGGTTCACTGTACAATATTCCGCAGCCTGGTAAATAAATGGACTCTTTTTGCCCCCGGTCATCTCTTTGAATATCGCGAGCATTTTGATCTGGAGTGTAACGGTAATTTCTGTGCCGGCTTTGTAATACACATGCACAATCCCATCCTTGCGCATGGCAACGATTGCTTCACCGGTTTCGATCTGCCTGTCGACCTGGTCGGGATCCTTCATCATGGACGGTTCGGTGTTAACTAGTTTCGTGTTCCGCGTTCTGTTTTTGTCAGTTCGAGTAGCAAGCAGCAATTTTGTCCCTCCCGATACAATTTTCGTCCCTCAAATCACTCGGGATGACAAAATTGCTGATTACGTATCGGGAACCGACAAAAACGTAACCCGAAACTATATTTTTTTCGCGAAATGATGTGCAGTAATATCAAATCCCTTCCGCAAATAAAACCGGTGCGCTGCAAACCGTTGCACACCTGAATCGAGGTGAATGCACTCGCAGCCTTTGTCTTTGCAGAATGCAACAATGAAATCAATCACCTGCGCGCCGTACCCTTTGCTGCGGTAAATTTCCATGGTGCTCAGGTCATCTACGTACACACCTTTGCCGCGGTGAAACATTTCATCGATGCGAAATCCACCCACGCAGGGAACATCACCGTTTTCAAGTTCAAGCATCGCGAGGTAGTAACCGCCTTTGATCATGCGTTTCACCATCACCAGGTATGCGTCTTGTTCAAGCAGCGGACGAAGTTCTTTCATCGCCGGAAAACACGCGATCAGTTCAGCATCTGTTTCTGCAATTTTGATTTTCATAGTGAAAGCGATTTTCTGGTGTTCTGCTTACGAATTTCTGCATTATTTTCCTTCCGCAACACAAAAGGGACAACGCCCGGAGAACTTTTGTATATTTCATAGGGCAATACCTTACACGAATGAGAAACAATTACTTCTTCGTAGTGGCGAGTTCACACAGAAACCCGTGATCGGAAAATAGTCACTGAGTATTTTTCACATTCGACCCCTTCAGGGCATGGCCGTCAGGCTAAGCGGCGATCTTTAGAATGGCAAAGGGAGTGTCTTTATTGGATTTAGCCTCTTTAATTGAGTTTCTGTAAGCCAGACTTTCA
>Ga0193752_1001372_pt1 | contig 20373 bp, 15 predicted proteins | sample H1c1metaG_FD_144924 | JGI IMG/M metagenome (GOLD analysis project Ga0193752, IMG submission 144924) | Soil microbial communities from a riparian zone of the East river system, Colorado, United States - H1c1 | ecosystem: Environmental > Terrestrial > Soil > Riparian zone | place: USA: East River...
GGAGTTAAACTTCAGATCATCGAATACTCACCGGAAACCATCAACACGCAGATCGATACATCGGGAACTACGGGCAGTGAAACCGGTGTGACCAAAGAAAGTTCCAACAGCCGTACCAGCGGATCGTCCATTTCACAAACGAACAGCTACGGCGGCAGTGTTACTGTTGGTGATACGTTCTCCGGCGCTTCTGCATCGTACGAGCATTCGTCTACGGTGATGAGAGAAAACTCCAACACCAACAGCGCGAGTCTCGCAAGATCGAACTCGTCCAATTTTTCCAAGGCCGCTTCAATGAGTATCAAAGACTGGGGCGCGTACGGATTGATCAACCCGAATACCATAAAACCATCGTGGACCTTCGGGCAGGAATATCCGTGGGATGCAATCACCTGCAAAGACAGCACCGGTGAAACCAACCCGGACAATACCAGCCAGGTGCAGATCGTTATTCCGACTTCCATGCAGGTGTGCCTGTACGACGGAGTTACGCTTTATCCACCCAGCGAGCTTTCACGTTTCGGGATCAATTTTGTGATGAAAGCGTCGTGGATCGTTGTAATGAGTAACGAACTGGATGGCGACATCAGCATGGAGCACGTGATCAATTATTTTTCAGCTTCACATACGCTGAGCGGTTCAACGGTTTCGGTGTACATCGATGAATATCCGACTGTGCTCCAGGTGCCCGACAATCAATCGTTGTCGACTACGTTCAACCTGAACATCATGGCGCTTGATTCGTTATCGCTGAACAGTCCTGCAGCGATCATTGGTTTCATCCCGGGTAAGTTTATCAATCTCCCTGTGGCTGCAACAGCAGATACGCAGCCGGTTGCTTTCAAAATTGTTTCCGGTACAAACGATCTGCTGATCAAGGATACGACAACGTACCCGGATACCACCGATGCGGGTGCTGGCTTCACGGCTTCACAAACTTCGCTCACGGGTGCTTTCGCGGAAAATTGTACTTCGCTGCAGATGACGATGTATTTCAAAGTCATCGATTCTGTGGCTACGTACAATTTGTATTTGAAGCATTGGAAAACCGGTGCCACCGGTGTTATGCTGACCATGATCATGAACGAGGACACAGCGAATCCCATTGTGAAGTATGTAGATGCACTGGAAGCCGAAGGTGGTGAGAACAACCTGCTGACAATTGCGTTACGCAACCAGGATTTTACTTCAGTTGATTATCATGATTACCTGCAGCTCGGACTCAATTCCATCCAGATCACTATTCAACCTGTTGATGATGGTGACTACGCGAGTTGTGGTTACCAGGTGAGAGCTGTTTCAATCGAAAGCGAGTAGATCATGGGAAAGGCGAAAAGAAAGAGAACCCTGAAGAAGACGAACTCAACCAGTTCGACCGGATCGGGAGGAATGTCACACGCGGCTCTGAGTAAAGGATTCCGCGATCTGGGAAACCAGATCGCGGTTACCCTGGATACCAATGGCCAGATTGTCCGGATTGATTTGGGAGTAAAGGACCTCAAGGCATACACTCTTGCAGAAGGCAAACAGAAGATCGGGAGTGGATGGGGACCATTTTACAGAACCCGTGCTTCCGGCATGGACGAGCTTGTGTCAACCGCTTCCGTGCGGGAGTTGGTGGCGGGCATGACGCAGGGCAAAAAAAGCTACACGGCGAACGAAGTGAAACAAGCGGAGGAGGCGCTGAATGCAATTTCGGCTGTTCGCTTGCCAACCAAGTATGTCGGGTTTGCTTATAAGGATCAGAATGTACCGAACGGTAAAGTGCAGCATCCTACAAGTCCGGACGAGGGATTCTGGATGGGGAAGAAGGAAATTGGCGCGCACGGTACATTGGATCTGAACCGAAGGCGAGCTGTTTACCAGGCGATGGACGAAGAGGCGAAGAATAAAAGCAGCGGCTTCAAGATCCTGGAGACTGGCATGCTTCGTTCTCTGACATTCACAGTGAATGAATTCATGGGTCCGGCCGATGCAGATAACCTGCAAACAGTTTCAAAGATCACCCAGGATGAGAAGGATGAGCAGATGTTGGTGAGGGAGCAGGCGAAGGAAGAAGCGGTCAGACTGGGGGCGAAGCGAAGAGGCGGCAGTAGCCGCAGCAGAACCCGCACGTGGGAAGGTGGAAGTGGTCAGAGGGATGTTTCCCCCGAGCGTACGCTTAAGCCGAATGACGAAAAAAAGGTGCGGCCCAACAGTACGAATACAGCAGCACCAACAGTTGCAACACCGGTTCTGCAGGCCCATGTGGTTGCTGTTGTACCTGCATTAACACCGGTGCATACATCAACGCCTGCGCCAACGCTTGCACCAACGGTGAGAAGAAGCACGAGAAATACGGGGAAGGTGATCAAGTACGGAAAGTGATGGATTGATAACCCTTACTAACCCTCAAAGCCATATATGCCTTGCAGGGTTAGTAAGGGTGTGCTATTTTTACTCAAACCTGTTTCATGAAAAAGTTGTTCCCTACGGTGATCCTGGTATCGCTTTGTGCGACGGCTCATGCGCAAATCACGCTCAATTCCTCCAATGGATTTGCTGCAGGCGACATCATTGTACGCGGACAAAATTCGCAGACTTTGGTTCCAACTATTGTACCGGGCAATGCCGGCCCCTCGCAGAGCTGGAATTTTACAACGGTGGCTCACAACTACACAGACACCATGCGCGTTGAGACGCTGAGTTCGATTCCTTCACAATTCAGCGCGCCATACCCGCAGAGTAATCTTGCGACGCATGTCGGTTCGGCTACTACGTATTATGATATTGGAACTTCAGACGCCAATGGCATTTATACCGACGGTCGCGTGCTGTATGATCAGCAGTTTGGCATACAGGATCAGCATTATCAAAACCAGTCGACGTTCATCAGTTGGCCGATGACGTATGGAACTATTGTTTACGATACCGCGTACAGCGATTGGTCGTATGCCAGCTTCGGGCCATACGACAGCACGCGCCAGATTTTTCAATCGACAACGATATTGGAAGCGGATGCCTGGGGAACGCTTCTTACTTCGTACGGTTCGTATCCGGTGTTGCGGTTGAAACGCAGCAGTCATTATTTCATCCAGATTTCTTTGCATGATTCAACGGGTTGGTCGCCGATGTCATCTTTCAGTACCGACAGCCGATCGTACGAGTGGTGGACGGGCATGGCGGGCGTTGGTTACCCGGTAGTCATGATCCAGATGGATTATCTGCAGGATACGGTTGACAGTCATACAATCCTCGTAGACTACATGACCGGCTTACAGAACAATTTTGTTCCGGTGAATGAAATGAATGTGTTTCCAAATCCGGCGATTGATCGCGTGACGATAAACGGAACGGTAAATTCCCAATGGGAAATTACAGACGTTACGGGGAATGCGGTGAAGAGCGGTGTGATGTACGCGAACGTTGCGGAGATCAATGTGGCAAACCTGGCTGCGGGAATTTACGTGATGAATGTGACGGATGAATTTGGGGTAAGGCGGAGCAGTAAGATGGTGGTGGAGCGGTAATGGACCCTTGCAGACCCTCAACAACTCTTACTAACCCTCAAAGGCATATAACCTTGCAGGGTTAGCCACTCTCCTGTTATTTTTTGGATCTATTGTGTGCGCTCACGCACAGATGATCGTTCCCGACAGCACGCACCTGGGAATGAAACCCGCTGATTTTGAAAAAATGTACGTTGTAGATACGATGTGCAAACGTGAGGGCGAAAAAATGTTTCTGCAACATGCAGTGACTGATACGTTGTTAATCGGCAAGGTAAATGCGCTGGTGAAATACCTTGACTCAACATCTTACTGGGCGCTGTTTTTTCGCGGCAGCTACACGAAAGCGGATTCGATCTGGTACGCGGATACCAGTGGAAGTGTGTTGAAGCAAATCGTTCAGCGCGACGATCTGAATAAATGCACACAGTTTTTTGCCGCAGAAATTCTCATGCAACATAGCGACTGGAAACCGGAAGGGCCGTTGCTGAAAAAAGTAGCTGAACTCTATGCAACTGCATTGCGGGAGAATTATGCAGAGGTTGGAAATCCGTGGGGCCGGCCCGATGATGTGGGAGATATCGGAAGACGCATTGCACGAATGGGCGATGCTGTTGTGGTTGCTTTTCGTCCGCTGTTGAAATGCAAAACAACGGTTTATTATGCCGGAAGCAAAAGAGGCAGAAAGGGACGTTACACAAAGTACCGCGTAAAGGATATTGCGGCTTCGCACATTTGTGCAATCAGGAATATTGAATTCGATGGTGATTGTAAGCGTTGGAAAAGGAATATGCAGATCAGGAAGTTGCGGAGAAAGCTGTAATTTGAATAGAGTGCGAAAATAATTGTGATGAAGGAATTGGAGAGTGGCTCAGTTAGGTTGTCATCAAGAGAAAACCGCTGAAGCGGTTGGATAATCAATCGTTGTCCATTGCCGGAGGCTTAAACCCCCAATGGATACAGTAGGTTCGCAAAACGGTTTCAACCGTTTTCCAGTTCAGTGACATTGGGTAAATGATTTCAGACTGAGCTACGACAGGGAATTACTATCTTCGGGTTGCTTGACCCTCCGCAGACTCAAATATATATTCCTGCTCTTCGTTGCCGCACATCTTTTCCATTCGTGCACAATAGAGAAGCGACATTACCGTAGCGGTTTTTATGTAGCCGGTCCGCACGAAAGTCAACGGCGGACTGAAAAAAATCACGACCCGTTTGCAGGTGCGACTAAAAATGAAGCGGATTCTGTTCCTGGCTGCAAGGAATCAGAATTGATTCAATCCCCGTGTAAGCAAGACAATGCAACTACACCGCTTGTTCCCGATAGTGTGGCTGCACATGCACATGATACTTCACAACACGTATTGAATTCCGAAAAAATTGAATCCGTTGACCCGGTTGATGATCGTGCACCGTCTCCTGCTGCTCCCGACGAGCCCGGATCGGATCGAAAGGATCGTCCGAACAGAACAGTACTCATTCTCATTGCGCTCGCATTTTTCTTCGTGGCCTGCATCGTATTTATCTTCGCGGGTCCTCTCCCTTTCGCTCTCGCGGTGATTATTGTTTGTTGCCCATTGATAGGCGTTCTGCTTTATACGGCAGCCATGATTTACCGTCAAAAACTTTTGCAGGCCATTGCGCGGGGCATGACCGGAGAAAAGTTGAGGGTGAGCGCGTACTACAACCGTTTCAAAATACTGTTCTACCTGTTTTTCTCCGCCGTACTCCTGGGTTTACTTGGACTGGTGTTTGCGTATTCCACAGGATTCGGATTTAACAGTATCCTGGGCGTATTCGGAGTCCTCATGTTTGGCGCAGGTATCGGGCTCCTGCAAGTGCTGTCCGTATTTCTGCTCATCTTCTTCCTGTTCTACTTATTCAAGTGGAGAAAAGATCCGACCGGAAATTCGGCGAAGCGTCCGAACAGGCCACCCAAAGACCGGTAGCGGAATAAATTTTAGAGTGTGTTGCTCGTCAGAAAAAGCGGAAGAAATATTTTCAATGCGGTCTTGCGGCCCTGATTATTTCTTCGCAAAAATCACGCATCTCTTTCTTCGCATTGAATACGCTCACGATGTAAATCCACAGAAACGGAAGCATCACAACGAGCATCACCGGTAATGCAACGAGAAGACCAGAGAATGAAAATCCAAAACCATTCCGGTAATCGTCGATGCTGATTGCTGTGTACAACGCAATGGTACTGCAAGGCACGAGCAGGAGAAATACGATCATGAGATGATAACGGAACATGCGCCTCAGTTTGATCGTTACAGTATGCGTGTTGCCGAGCGAAATAATTTCTCCTTTGATGCGCGGCGGAATAGACGAAGAAGATGCGGAAGGTGTGCAGAGAAATCCTTCGCGCGTAACCGTGCCTTTGTAGGGAGCAATGGGTTGGTTGTACCCGCTCGTTTTCGGACCGATGTTCTTGTTGAGAAATTCGAAAAGAGGGTCGAGGCTCCCGCGGATGTCGATCTTAATCTCCATAGAACATCAGGATAATGTAAGTGACAAATGTTGCGAGTCCGAGCCAGAAGAGCGTGGTGTAACTGATGAGTTGTTTTCTCAACGGACTCTTGCGGGTCAATTGCGTTTCTGCGTACGCGATAATGTGTTCCGGATAATTTTCCTGGTTGTCGAGCTCGCGGCAGTTGGTGCAAATAATCTCAACTGCTTTTCCTTTCGTGTACATCGGGTACCAGTTGATGTGATTGTATTTCTGGTACACGGAAACCATCACGGACTGCTGCTTGCAATGCGGGCAGTGGGTTTTGGGTTGATTGAAATCGGTGATGCTTACGTAGGTGTCACCGGCCGGAATGGAGTAGATCATGCTGAAGGGTGTGGGTAAAATTAAGGATTTAGCTGAAGGGTGTTAACCCTGAAAGGGCTATTAACCTTTTGAGGGTTGGGACCCTCTCCAGTGTTTGGGTGCGCAAGGGTCTTAACCCTGAAAGGGCTATTAACCTTTTGAGGGTTGGGACCCTCTACAGTGTTTAGGTGCGCAAGGGTCTTAACCCTGAAAGGGCTATTAACCTTTTGAGGGTTGGAGCCCTCTGCAGTGTTTGGGTGCGCAAGGGTCTTAACCCTGAAAGGGCTATTAACCTTTTGAGGGTTGGGACCCTCTACAGTGTTTAGGTGCGCAAGGGTCTTAACCCTGAAAGGGCTATTAACCTTTTGAGCGTTGGAACCCTCTGCAGTGTTTGGATGCGCAAGGGTCTTAGCCCTGAAAGGGCTATTAACCTTTTCAGCGTTGAGACCCTCTCAACTTTAAGATTTCCCCCTCACCACATTCTTAAAATACACCCCACCGAATGCGATCGTAATCAGGATCATCAACACAATGAAAAATGCGTAGTAGGTTGCGCCGGTGAGTTCGCTCAGTATACCGTTGTGACTGATATTGTTGTTGATCAGCGACACCATGTAATTTCCCAATGAAATCGTCAACAACCAGAACGACATGATCGTGCTTTTCATCGAAGGCGGCGCCTGTGAATAAGCGTACTCCAGTCCGGTGAGATAAACAAGAATTTCGGCGGTGGTCTGAAGGAAATAGGCGAGGAGTTGCCACCACACGGTTGGTTTCGCTCCCTGGTCAACGTCCAGCTGCACAAACCAGATCACGACGAAGGACAGGATGAGCAATAAGTATCCCGCGAGAATTTTTCGGTGTACGTTGAAATTGATTCCCCGTTTTTCAATGAACGGATAGATGACCAGCGTGAGCAGCGGAGTGAGTATAAGAATGAGCACAGGATTTGCAGCCTGGACCTGTTGCGGAAGCAGGTTGAACCCGAGAAAATTCAAATCCAGTTTTGTTGCCTGTATCACCCACTCCGAAGTGCTTTGATCACTCAGCATCCAATACACCGGCACAAACGAAAACAGCATGAGCACTTTCCACACCGATCGAATCGCTTCAACGGCGGTCTCACTGTATTTTTCTTTGGCGATGTCGAGAAGCGATCCGTGATCTTTTCTTTTGCCAAGATTCCTTAACACGTACCAGTTGATGCTGACGAAATTTTGTTTGGGAAAACCGGTAGGAGGAACGCGCCGGTATTTTTTTCGTCCGGCAAAGAAGACAACGGTAGCGAGCAGCATGAGTCCCCCGGGGATTCCGAATGCCCATTCCGCGCCGAGTTTTTCGTAGACGTATGGAATAAGCAAAGTAGAAAAGAAGGAACCGAAATTGATGCTGAGATAAAACCAACTGAAAGCCTTTGATCGCAGGTGCTGGTTGGATTCATCAAACTGATCGCCAACGTTGGCCGAGACGCAGGGTTTTATTCCACCGGATCCTACGGCAATGAGAACGAGTCCGAGCATGAAAAAATCGTAGTTGTCGGTGAATGCTGCGGTAAATAAATTTCCCACGCAATACACCAGCGACAACCAGATGATGATCGCATACTTTCCGAAAAACCAATCGGCGATCAGCGCGCCAATGACGGGCATGAGATAATTCAGCGTGATAAAAAAATGCGTGGCTTCGTTGGCCCTTGCTTCCGCTCCAGCCTGGAGACCGGGTATTCCATGCGGATTGAAAAAATGCGTGGCGAGATAAACGGTAAGTATGGCCCGCAATCCGTAATAGCTGAACCGTTCGGCAGCTTCGTTGCCGATGATGTATTTGATTGAAGGAGGGAAGGAACCTGTTTTCATGAGAATTCTTTGATTGATAAATTTTGGCGTTTAGCCGGTGTTTATCAATCAGAATCCTGTGAGGCGTTTTATTTGGGGGGTGAGAGGAGTGGGAACCCTTCCTAACCCTGCAAGGCATATATCCCTTTGAGGGTTAGGAAGGGTGTCAATGCGTTGTTCTCACGCCGCCACATACGGAATATTAATGGATCCCGGACTCGTGTGCATCAGGTGTTCATGTCTGAACTGTTCAGCGCTCCCAAACAAACTCAAAATGGGATGAAATTTGTACCGTAGTGGTGGAGCATGCAACAACTCCTTGTATGAATTGAACATCCAGTTTTCAGCCGACGGAACAAGACCATCCTTCACCGGATTGTTGTGGATGTAACACGTCAGTGTTTTGAGGTAGTTGGTGTCGTTGACCAGTTTTCTTTTGAAACTGCGCATGAACAGACTTCCTTTCCTGTGGTGTTGCCTGTTGAATGATTGTACATATCCGTTTGAGAAATTTGAGTATGCCCGTGAGCACTCTTCACTGATCGTTTCCGGGTCAACGTGTTTGCGTACGGTTACCAAAAAGTGAAAATGGTTGGGCATCAGGCACCAAACATGTGTGTCCCAATGACGGTCCATGTATTCGAGGTATTTCATCATGAAATACTCATAGTTACCAGGATTACGAAAAATACGGTCATGACCGTTTCCGCGATTATAGACGTGGTAAGTGGCGCCTTCGATAAAAGATGTGCTCTTGATCATGGTGCAAAGAAAAAACGGAACATGGTATTTATCCGGTGAATAAACGTTTGTAGTCGGATGTAAATGATTGTAAGCGTTTGTAAACGTTTAAACACGGCTATTTCGGTACTGGACACCGGAACGTTCAAAGGGTTATAGCCCTTTGAGGGTGAGCAAGGGTTGCCAAGGGATCATAAGGGTTCTGACCCTGCTAAACCCTTGCACACCCTTTGAGGCATATATGTCTTTGAGGGTTATTCAGGGTTGTCAAGGGATCATAAGGGTTCTGACCCTGCTAAACTCTTGCACACCCTTTGAGGCATATATGCCTTTGAGGGTTATTAAGGGTTGGTAAGGGATCGTAAGGATTGTGCCCCTACTAAACCCTTACACACCCTTTGAGGTATATATGCCTTTGAGGGTTATTAAGGGTTAGTAAGGGTGTTCAACGCAAGGGTCAAAGCCCCTTAAAAATCCGGCTGAGATTCTCCTTATAGTTCCTGCTCATCTTCAGCTGGACTCCGTTGGTCATGTTCACAACATATTCTCCATTGAAGTGCGGAAGGAATTCGGTGATTTCTTTTACGTTAACAATATGCGAACGGTGAATCCGCTGGAACAGGTCCGGAGATAATTCTTTGTCCAGCTTCGACATCGTGTAACTGATAATTTTTTCGCCACTCCGCGTTACAGCCTTCACATACTCTCCCGATGCTTCGAAATAAATAACATCTTTCACTTCAATGAACTGGATGCTTCGTGAATTTTTCACAATTACTCTTTCGAGGTATTCAACCGGTGCAGGTCTGTTGTCCAGCAGATTTTTCATCCCGGCGTAGAGCGATTCCAGTTGATTCGTTTTGAACACAGCCAGGAAACGTGCTAAAGCAGCTTCAAACTTTTCCTTGTCGATTGGTTTCAGCAGATACCCAATCGCATTTACTTCAAAAGCCTTGATGGCGTACTGATCGAATGCGGTGGTAAAAATCACGTAGGGCTGATGCGAGCCAATGACCGCCTCCAGCACCTGGAAACCATCCGTTCCGGGCATTCTGATGTCGAGAAAAACGAGGTCGGGTTTCAATTGAATAATATTCCGGATGGCATCTTTCGCTTTGGTGTACTTGCCCACGGTCTCAAATTCGGTATGACCCTTCAGGTATTCCGCAATGACGTCAATCGCCAGCGGTTCGTCGTCAACGATAATAACCTTAACCGCGTTTTTCATCCAATGGTAAATTGATGGTGAGCACGGCCTCTGTTCCCGTGAGATCCAGTTTCAGCGATGACTTGTTTCCGTAATATTTTTCAAGACGGTTGATCACGTTCGTAAGACCAATGCCATACTTTATTTCATCTGCACGAATATTTCCGGGAGTTGTATTGCTGACGCTGATGAATAATTGACCGTTGTCTTTTTCACACTTCAGTTTTAATATCGACGTTCCATCCGTTTTCTCAACACCATGAATGACTGCATTCTCAACAAGCGGCTGCAGAATAAAAAAAGGAATCTTCACATGCAACGTGTTCTCGTCCACTTCTTTTACATAACGAAACCGTTCAGAAAAACGGGTGGCCAGCAAGTCAAGATACAAGTCGGTAATTTCCAGTTCTTTTTTCAGGGTCACATAATCTTCGGTCTGCGATTCGATTGTGCTTCGTAATAAGTTACTCAACTTTCCCAGCATAATAGCCGCCTTCTCGTTTTCATTTTTTACAATCAATGCGAGAATGGAATTGTGTGTATTGAAAAGGAAATGCGGGTGAATCTGCATCTTCAGCGTCTGCATCTGCGCAATGGCGAGCTGGTATTTCAACTCACTGTTTGCCACTTCTTTTTCCAGCAGGTCTTTCTGTGTTTGCTGGAGCGAAGTCATGTACACGTAAATGTTCGTTATTCCCAGGATGAGAAAGTAATTGAGAATATACCCGAAGTATTTGTAGACAAACGGTTTGGCAAACTCACCGAGTTGAACATCGCGGTTGTAAAACCGGTCGGCAATGGGCATGAGGATGGAAACTTCTACCGTAAATTCAAATGCAAGAAATAAATTTCCAAGCAGGAAATGAACCAGGACAAACCAGGCAATTTTCGTGTTGCGGATGTTGATGCGCAAGGCAACAACGATGAGCAGTGGTGTGAGCAGTAACCACAATGTCCAGCGAAGTAAATACTGTCGCTGTTCGAAATCGTCAATGAATTTCGTTCCCAGAAAGTTGTGGACTGCAAGTTCAGAACCGTAAATAATCAGCCCGAGAAATAACCAGAATCCAATGGCCCCGGCAATGAGCTGGAATTTATATTTCCTGAAAAGTTCTCTGAACGGAGAAGTTTGCATGTTACACACAAGGTACAGATTGGGTCATAACCCTGCAAGGCATATAACCCTTTGAGGGTTGGTAAGGGTTGGCGAGGGCGAGTGAGGGTGCGCAAGGGCTTAAACTCTTCACCACCCTTGTGCACCCTTTGAGGCATATATGGCTTTCAGGGTTGGTAAGGGTTGGTAAGGGTTGACAAAGGTTGTCAGGGGTTGACAAGAGTTAGCAAGAGTCTTCCAGGATTCAAACTCTTCAACACCCTTGCATACCCTTTGAGGCATATATGCCTTTGAGGGTTAGTAAGGGTTAGTAAGGGTGTGCAAGGGCTAAACCCGGATACCAATCACCAGCACATCATCCACCTGCTCCTGTCCGCCTTTCCATTCCTCCAGGAAATTTTCCAGCGCGGTTTTCTGTTCTTCAAGAGCAAGCTGATGCACCGACAGAAGTTTTTCCTCCAACGCTTTCCGTTTCATCTTTTTCCCACGCGGACCACCAAACTGGTCGGCGAATCCGTCGGTGAAAAGATAAAGCAGCGAACCTGTCTCCAGTGTGGCGGTGTGCAAACTGAAATCATTGGTCTTCTCGCCTTTTCCCACCGGCATTTTATCGGCTTCCAATGTTTCACCGGAATTGTTGCGGATCACGAACGGCGCATTGTACGCAGCAACATAATTTACTTTCATGCTGTTGCCAACGACTAATCGGTCAAACATCACAAGCACTCCGTCCATACCATCCTGTGCGCCGTCAACAGAAATATTTTCTACGAGACGGTTACGCACGTGATTGAATATTTTATCGGGCGAAGTTTCCTTTTGTTCATTCACCGCTTCATTCAGGTAAGCAATATTCAGTAAGCTCATGAATGCACCCGGCACGCCGTGACCTGTGGAATCGCATACGGCGAGATAGAACTTTCCATTTTTTTCGGTGGCGTAATAAAAATCTCCGCTCACAATGTCTTTGGGTTTGAACAAGACAAAATATTCCGGCAGGTGCTTGTTCAGCAGCGTCTCCGAAGCGAGCAGTGCGTTCTGTATTCGTTTGGCATAATGGATGGAGTCGAGAATGTCTTTATTTTTCTCTTCGATAATTCCTTTCTGCAACGAAATTTCGATGTTCGCTTTTTTCTTCGCCCGGTAACTGCGAAATACAAAGAACACGAGCACGAGTACAATCGCAAACCCGATGGCAAATCCGTACAGGGTCGTTCGCGTAGTTTTCAGTGTTTCTTCGGCGAGCTGTTTCGCTGCGGCATCGGCGAGATCTTTTTTCTCCTGTTCAGCACGCGTGGAATCTGCTTTGCGGTCGTATTCGTAGCCTGCAGATTTTCGCGCGAGATCACGATCGCGTTCGATATTGAAAAGACTGTCTTTGATGATGGTGAACGTGGTGAATTCTTCCAATGCCAGCTGGTACCTGCCTGTGGCTTTGTACAGGTTGCAGAGATTGAGATGTATTTCCTGGGCGACGGCAATATTCCCCATGCTGTCGGCCATGAGCAAGGCACGCCTGAGAATCTTTTCCGACTCGGCATATTTTTTCTGCACCGTGTAAATAGCGCCGATGTTCGTAAGGCGAATCATTTGCCCACGCTTATTTCCGACTTCAATATCCAGCGCAAGCGCCCGCTCAAAACACGACAGCGCCGTGGTGTAATCGCCCAGCTTCTCAAAAACGGTTCCGATGTTGCTCAGGCAAACACCCATTCCGCGTTTGTTTTGTTTTTTCTCGTGTATAGCCAGGGCCATCGAATCATATTGCAACGCCTTGCGGTAATTTCCCTGGTTGAAATACAAAACACCAATGTTGCCGAGACTTCGCGCGATGTTGGTGGAATCATTCACTGCCCGGAAAAGGTCAAGCGAGCGTGTGTAATATTCGAGCGCGTGAACGGAATCTTTTTGTGTTTCGTAAACAATGCCGATATTCTGCAACTTGATCGCCATCGCTTTTTTATTCCCGATCTCTTCCCACATTTTCAACGAGGCGAAATAGCAATCGAGGGCCTTCTCGTAGTTTCCATGCAACTCGTAGGCCTGTCCCATATTGCCAATGGCCACGCCGCGCCGGTGAGTGTAATATGCGGTGCGCGCGGGAGGCGCCTGTGCAATGGCGCTATCGTACAACGTGAGTGAAATACTGAAATGGTTCAGCGCTTTGATCGCATCGCCTTTCATCACGTAATAATTTCCAAAGATGTTGTGCGTGTACCCGGACCATGCAGAACGCTCGTGGCCTTTCAGCTTATCGCATTTGAGCAACGCTTCGTTGAGCAACTGAAATGCCGTATCCGCATTACGCGGCCAGGTACGCCACGCAATGTCTGTGAGGGCGCTGATCCGTACCGTGTCTGATTGGGTTGTACGCAGAACGTTGTGCAGCGAGTCCAGTTTGGCCTGCTGCGCGGCGAGGAGCAGCGGAATGAAGTAAAGGAGAAATGCAAGGAGGCGGAAACGCATAGGCGAAAGCCAAAATACGAAAAGGATTGGCACCCACCCTTGATTACCCTTGCTAACCCTGCAAGGTATATATCCCTTTGAGGGTTTGGAAAGGTTTAGAAGGGTCTGCAAGGGTGTCCATGCTTCCGGCTCTTTCCGCGTTATTCACCTGTGAACAACTAATAAAAAAATCACTTTTCCGAAAGGGATACTTTCAGAAAAAAGTCATACCGTTACAACCGATAAACGCTGCCCGGCAGGCTAACCTGCCTGGGAATGTAAAAACAAACCCAACCCGCTCATTCGTTTCTTATGCACAGAAGAGAATTCATCGGCAGAATAGCTGCCTCTTTTATTGTTGTCCAGGGCATGTATCTTTTGAAAGGATGTGCCGACCCGATCGATACCGGAAACCTCGCGAAGGTTAGTCAGAAACTCCAGGAAAAATTCGATAACCTCATCGCGTGGCTGAAAGAAAACGGCTGGTCGGAATATCTCCAACGCACGGCAGGACTCAATCTTGATCTGGCCAAAGATGAATTACTCGCTGAGCTCGTCCGGAAACTCGACAAGCTGCCTTCAACCGAACAGGGCTTCGAAGATTTCGCCGGCATGCGCGCCATTGAACCGGGATTACCCGCGATGAGCTTGCTGTATCACGCATTGGCCAGCGCACGGGTGAGACCGACACATGCGGATAAAACACAGTTCGATGTTGCAGCGTACCCGGAAATCCAGCATCTCGACGTGCTCGAAAATTACATTTACGCGCTGCAGGAATTTACACTCACCGCCGCAGAGCTGAAAGACAATTACGTGCTTGCCGTTTTTGCTTACGAGTATCGTCCTGCATTCAAGACGCCGCATCACATTCATGCCGATCTTGTTTTTTCACGCACAGGTGTCGCGCGGATTGGTGAGCACGAAATGAATTATGACAAGATCAACCGCAATTTCACCAACGCGCCGATTGACAAAAATCTGAAACCAAGAGTAGCGGTGACTGCGGCGCGTTATGGATTGTTTCTTGCCAAAGTGATCGAAGGAAAAGATGCGGACATTGTGGAGCGTGACGGCTCTGTGAAAAAAGGAGAGTTTACCTTGCTGGGCACCGACAGGGACAACGCGGAAGGACGCCTGAACGATGACCAGCGTTATTTTCTTCAGCCGGTACGCAAAATATTCCAGGACGATTTGCTGATTGGTGAGCAGGCTCTCGTGTTCAGTGAGTATCACAAAGCAGAAAAACTCTATCGACTGGTTGCTGATGCGGAATTCAAAATTCCATACGCGCCGGCTGATCTCGACATTAACAAAGCTCCGTTCGTGGTTGAGAGTAAACTTACATCGGGCGGAACACCGCAGGAATCGGAACTCATTGTGCTGGATCAGCGGGAGTCTACTGTGATCGTCAGCTCGAAAAAGAACCCGTTGATTCGCCCGGCGAAACAAAATGGCAAGCGACTTGAATTCGAAGTGCCAAAGAAACGGGTAGATCCCGATTACATCGACAACAGCAACCGGTATTTTACCACGTTCAATTCGCAGGACAGCGTAGAGGATATCGAAATTCTGACACCGCTCGAAAAAGATTCTGCATTGAAAACGCGCAATGAGAATCAATTCACCCATCCGAGAAACACGCCGCTTTACCTGAATATCCGGTATGTCAATCCCGATCACGATACGGTGTATGAACACGTCATGGCTGATACCGAAATCATTGACAGCAAACACTGGACAGGAATTTTTGAAGACAGTATTTGCGACGGACAAGTTGCAGTTCAAACTGAAGCATGGAAAGCAGACCGCATTCCGGCAGAATTATTTACTTCAGCGTTGCCCGCATTTTCGATTGTTACGGCGCCAGACTTTTTTCCGCAGGTCGACAGTTTTGATTTGCTCGCTTACGACATCAACACGCAGCGGCATGAAGGAAAAGAAAGTAATTTCTACGAAGGAGGTCTTCCGAGCCTGAGTGCAGGAAGAGTGCGGCCAAATCCAAACACGGTGAATTTTCCGGAGTTCACTGAGGAGGATAAAAAGCAACTCACGTTCACGTACACTTCTGTGCTGTCGAATACCGCATCGAAAGATTTCAAAGGCGGAGATTTCACTGATCCGACGCGTCGCGATTATGCCAGCTCCAGTTTTCTTCCGGATGTTTGCTCGTTCGTATTTGCCCCGGGATGGGACGTAACGTATTGCGCGGATGTTCCGGTTGATTGGAACGACGATCTCGACACACGCAAAAGCAAGAGTTACCTCAGCACGCGCGGACTCGGTTCTCCGTTCCCGGAAGACATGAAACTCTGCGCCGCTGTAAACGGCATGTGGCCCGTAGCTTCGCCCGATGCTGCGCGCACATTCCAGGGCTCGCTGTATTCAGGCGACCGGAATCCGACTGCTGTGCCACTGATGGATATTGAAATCGGTATTCACAAAAGTTCTCCTGCACTGAAAGGTTCGTCGCCATTGGCCGAAGAAATTTTCGGATGGGACGGAGAACAAGGTCCGTTTCTGCAGATCGATCCCGATTCGAAAGATAAATTTCTCGTCAACTTTACGGAATTGCGCCGCTCAGATTATCTCGAGAATTTAACCAATCCGCAGGCGCACAGTTTTGATATGTCGCGTTTGCGCGAACTCAACAGCGCAGAACTTGTTGCGCGCATGGGTGCGCTGCGCCGGTGCATCAAAACGTTACCGCAAATATCTTTCAAGAATGAATTGAAAGACGATCACCTTGTAGCATACACGCGCATGTGGCTCGTGAGCGCGGAGAAAGTGGAAGACTGGAAAGCCGGCGCAAAAGGCTACGGTATTCCCGACGAATTGTTTGAATCCGGAAGATCAGCAGCGACTACCGCACAGTCGGGAATTGAAAAGCAAGGTTACCTCTACGTTTTTGTGGATACCGTGAAAGAAATTTTTCCCGATGGAGACGAAGACATACAGAAAGCTTACCGCTGGGATAAAACGGACACTTCGCTCAAGCGAAGGCTGCAAACGTGTGCAACGATTTACGTGTGCCAGGTTTCCGAAAAGGCCGTTTCATTCTGCATACTCGAAGGAAAACCTCCTTACGGAAAAGGCGTTGCGTGGAAGACAGTGACTTCGTAGCTTGACGAACGATCAAACAATATCCAGCGATGTAATCGTTGTGGGTTCCGGACCGGCGGGGGTTGCTGCTGCAATTACCTGCAGCAAAGCGGGACTTGCAACAACGCTTGTCACCCGCGCAACATTTCGTGAAGGACTGAGCAGTGGTGAAATTCCGTTGCGTCCATCGGAAAGTGTTCATCCCGGAATTATTTCATTGCTGCAAATGATCGATGTGGGTGAAGCTGTGAAAATTTCATCGCGTTCAGTGTACGACGGTATAACCGTTGCGGGAAATCATCAGCCGCTGGGTTCGGATGAATCAGGCGCGTGGACGGGAAATCACATCGACCGGATTTTGTTCGACAATTATTTGCTTGGCGTTGCAAAGAAGCAAAGCGTTACGCTCATCGAATCGGAAACTGTTTCGGAAATTGTTGAAGATGCAAATCGCGTTGCCGGAATTCGTCTCGCATCCAAAAAAAATATTCGCGCAAAATATGTGATTGACGCCAGCGGTCACAAACGCTTCGCCGGAAAAAAATTAAAGTTCAAAGAAGAATTTTATTCGCCCGCCTTTTACGTGTGGAGCGGAGTGGTGGAAAATCTGGATCCGTCTTTTTTCAATGCACCGCAGGCGCAATTTATTCCGGACGCAAACGGATGGAGCTGGCTTGCACCTGAACCTCCGGATTGCTGTACGTGGACACGTCTTTCTGTTTTGGGCGCAAAAGAATTTCATCAGCCTCCCGAGCTCAACGCGTATGGATCAACGAAAGAAACATTTGCGTTCAACAGAAGATGGCGTGCGTTTCGTCCTTTGGTAAAAGAAGGTTTGGTTTTGTGTGGCGATGCGGCAGCAATCATTGATCCTTCGGCCGGACAAGGAATTTTAAACGCACTGTGGTCGGGAATAAAAGCGGGGCAGTGCGTGGCGCAATGCATTTCAAACCCAATGATGGAGAGTTTTACACTCGCACAATACGACGATTGGTTTATGCAGCAGTTTGAGGAAAAAGTAAAACGGCTGAAAGAATATTATTCGGAACTCGGCATCCGTTTGTTTGAATGATCAATGTGGCGGAGGCATTTTGCGTCGGTCCGGCATTTCTCTTCGCACGGTGATTTCTTCTTTTCATTTTCCGGTACGTGCGCTTTTATAATTACTACAATTTTCTTGTAAATACTCCATTAATAAATTCAAGTGATATTGTTTTTCCTGTCGCCTTGCAAAATCCTACTTCTTGGTCAAATTTGAACTCATTATAATGTAACATATTTTTGACAGGGTCAAATGTCAGATTTGCTTTTTCACTTCTCGGATATTCTAGCACGAAGTCTTTGTTGTCTGCAAAACACGAATTGCACTTTAGAAGAGTATCTCCATTGATTCTGAATACCTGTACAATTTGATGATGCTGTCCGCTGCCGTGGGTTCCCGAAGCAATTGTCAGGTAAAGTTTTTCAATCGCTGTGTTGAGTTCAAAAACAGCATAAACTCCGCTGTCTGTGTAGTCACCTAATTCTGCTTCCCTTTCAGAATTTATTTGCTGAACAATTATCTTTCCACTGTCTGTTTCAAACTGGGCAACACAACTTATGTGATGCCAGGTTCCGCCAGTCAGGTCATCCCAACTATAAAATTTTATTTTCTTATCAGGTGATATTTGAATAGTTAAATATTCAGTTAGACTGTCAAATTCATTCCTGAACGTAATAGGATCAGCTAAATATTTTAAAAGTTGATTTTTAAACGCAGGAGCCAAACTGTCACTCCTTAATTGGTATTCAGCCGAAAGCATTTCCCTGTAATTATTTGTCAGCTGACGATCAATTTCCTGGAATTCTGCTTTTTGTCCATATGAACACAAGCAAAACAGAAGTCCGAAAATAATTGTAAGAACTGTCTTATGTGTCATCTTGTTTGGTTTTCAACATAGTCGCCAAATAGTTGCGAAAAATCGAAGGAAGTCCAATTGCTCACCAACTTTCCCAAAATCCGATAAACCTGGGACATTCGACAAATGGAATAAAAGACTTGCAATTTCTGGTCAAAGTTGCTGCGCGAAGAGATTGTGTGGAAAATAATGCAAACAGAATTATAACCGTCAATGCACGCATGCAATCAATCCTTGAGCAATTTCTGTGTGTACACTTTTTCGTCAGCAACAACGCGCACAAAATAAATTCCGGTTGCTTCCGTGCTCAGATCAACGGAAACTGTTCCTGAAGAAAGAAAAGTTCCATTCGCAATTTCCTCGCCGGCGATGTTGTAAATAACATACATCGCGTTTTCAAGCGCACAGTTCAACTGGAAAACCCCCGAAGACGGATTCGGGTACACTGAAATGGGATTGTTCTCCGCAGTGTTGTCGTTTACATCCGTCATAATGCTTGGACAGTTTATCGCAACCGGAAGAAAAGTAACCAGCCCGTAGTTCGGATCGTCGTAACCATCGTAGATCGTACTCTGTACGGGTTGTCCGCCTTCCGTACACCAGCAATTGTTGGAGAGATCAGCATTGTTCGCTGTGGTGAGTTTGATGTTGTACAGCGAGTTGTTGCATATCCAGTTTTGTTGAAAGAGAATGCTTCCGTTGAAATACGTTTGTATTTCAACGCCAATCACGTTGTTACGGACTGTGTTATAAAGAAAAGTATCATTGACTGCATTGAAATAACATCTTACCCCGATGCTGTTGTTCTCTACAGTATTGCCAACAGCAGCGCCGTACGCAGAAAGCGCAACACCGGTATTGCCACTGAAATAACAGGTATCCACATTACTGAATCCATCTACACCGTAAACGTTATTCAGAAAATAACTCTGTCTCACTTTTCCGCCGAACTGGCAATAGTCAAGCGCCGTGTGATTCGAGGAAAAAGTACATTCGGAAAACCTGACAGTAGGCCAGCCTCCGTCGTAACTCACGCGGGTATTGTTGCTGAAAAGGCAATGCTCGAAAATGTACGGGCCTTCGTAGGCCAGGTCCATATCGAGAAGTCGATCCGCATAAAGGCCTTTGCAATATTTCATCGTCACCTGGTTGTTCACTACCAGATTTACGGCGTTGATACGGATGCCGCCCCAGATTCCTGCATATGGTGCGGAAGACGCCGAAGTAAACGTGATCGAATCATTCACCGTGCCAATGGCCACGAGCTTTCCGCGGAGATCGAATTCCTTTCCGTCGGCAAATTCCACAACTACACCGGGATCGATTGTGAGCGTAACACCAGTGAACACTACAAGGTCGATGGTTACGTTATACGGACTACCGGAGAGCGGCCACGTGGTATTGTTGTAAATGCTCGTGTTGATTGTGGTTTGCGATTGCGCAGATGCACAAACAAAAAGCAGGAAAAGGAGCAGGCTAGATTCTTTCATTGGGTAGAGTAATTATACATGAATATACCCAATGACGTAGATATTTGCAAAAGGATGCCTTGCGGGGGCGTAGCGGCTTAGTTTAATTGCAAGGCGATCATGAAAACCGCTGAAGCGGTTGAGCGATCTGAAGTTGTTCATTGCCGGGGGCTTAAGCCCAATGTCATTAAGTTGTAAGCGAAATCAAAAAACAGCTGGGGGATAACTTAATAAGCGTCATGGGGTTAAAGGGCCA
>Ga0193752_1001373_pt1 | contig 20372 bp, 12 predicted proteins | sample H1c1metaG_FD_144924 | JGI IMG/M metagenome (GOLD analysis project Ga0193752, IMG submission 144924) | Soil microbial communities from a riparian zone of the East river system, Colorado, United States - H1c1 | ecosystem: Environmental > Terrestrial > Soil > Riparian zone | place: USA: East River...
CCAAGGTCCCGCAGGGCGTAGTTCAGTCCTGCGGGACCTTGGTGATCATCGGGAAGAATCGTTAGACCGCCGGCTGAGCGCGCTCGAATCGCTCGCACGCTACGAAGACGCAGGCGTCGATTGCGTCGACACGGCCGCGCGCGATTCGCTTTTGGCCTGTTTGGGATCGCCTTGCACCGTCGGCGGCAGATCTTTCAAGTCGATCGCGAGCGGACGATCCGTCGGGCGGGGCGCGTAGTGCTTGAGGACGACGTTGCCATCCGGCAGCTCCTCGAACGTCGGATAGAGTTCGGGATAACCACGGTCGAACGCCGGGCCTGAGAACTCGTCGCGCAAGTCCGAGACGATGTTGTAGAAGCCGCTGACGCGTTGCACGACGCGGACGAAGAACTGGTCGGGCTTGGGCAAACCCGCGAGGTCGCGGTTCTTGAACTTCTCCGCCATCAGCTGCTTCTTGGCCGGGTCGTGTGGGTGCACGAACGCGGAGATCAAGCGGAGCTTCTGCGCTTCGAATGTCAGTTCGTCGAGGCGGAACAGCGCGAGCGCGTACAAACCGGTCTGCGTGGTCATCGCGGGGAGGTGCTGCAGGACCGACCGTGGCTCCGCAGTGGCAGCGAGGTACGCGCTCTCTCCGAGGCCGATGATGTGCTGCGCCAGCATCCAGAGTTGGAAATAGGTGTTGACCGGGATCTCGGGCTTGCTGCCGCGGTGCAAGTACATCGGTTCGAGCTGGGAGACGAGGATCAGGCTGAACCGACCCAACAACCGGTAGAGCGCGCGCTGCTGCGTGCGCGTGAACCGAGCGCGGAAGCGTTCGCGCAACTCCGGGAGCGTGTCGAAACGCGTGCGAATGTCGCCGCCGATCATCGGGACGAACTCGTCCCAGAAACACCGGACGTCTTCTTTCGAGAGCACGTCGTCGAAGATCGCCAGCTCGTTCGGATCGGCATCGCCTTGTTGCGCGCGATCGATCAGCGGCCGCAGTTTGGAGCGGCGCCGCCAGAAGATCGCTTCGAAGTGCCAGAGTTCGGGCTCGCCGAGCGTGTCCTGCCAAAACTCGGGATCGTGTTCGTGAGCGGCGACGTGGGGACCGATGTACGTGCGCTTCCAGTAGTTGCCGGTGCGGCGGTGCTCTTCGATGCTCGCAGGCTCGAGCATGATCGTAGTGATGCGCGCAGCTATCGGCGGCGTCGCGTGCGCTTGGAGCGGGCCGGGCTTCGTCAACTCGTGGCCGCGACCTTCCGTGATGGCCTGACAAAACGCGAGCGCCGGCAAGCGCGCTGCGAAGTAGTACGGATCGAACGGACCGAGCATCGCACTGACGAGGCTCGTCGGATTCAAGCCGAACGTGTCGTAGATGACCGCTTGATCGCCGCGCGGGTGATGCGGCGAGATGAACTTCGGCTGCGAGCCCGGGTGGGTCGGCGAGTAACTAAACTCGATCGGTTCCCAGCGCGTGCGGTCCCACGTCACTTCCAAGAGCAGCGTGATCTTCACTGCGGGTTGGTTGTTCGGAGGAAAGACGCCGTACGGATGCAACCAGCGAAACGGATGGAGGATGCGGAAGAAATCGAGCGGGATCTGGACCCATCGCGGCAGCTGGTACCAGAACGCCCACAAGCTCCAGCTCTGGCCGACCCAACTGTTGAAGATGAACACGACGCCCGCGCCGATCGTGTGCACGAGCACGAATGTGTTGGCGAGCAGCGGTTGTCCGGCCGCGAAGTAGTGCGCGACCGACAACTGCGTGGGCGTGACGTTGTCGAGCAGCGGAAGGCAGCAGACGATCGTCACGAGGCTGAAGTAGCCGAAGCTGCCCATGACCTGGATGCCGATCATCAGGAACACGGTGCTCGCGGCGAACACCAGGCTGAGCGGGCCCGGAAAGAACGCGAAGAACGGCGCCGGGATCTCCGCGAAGAACATGAACAGCACGCCGCCGCGAAGCGCCCACACCGGTAGCTTTTGGCTCCACCAACCGAGCGGCGACAGCAGCGGTTGGTTGACCAAGAAGCTCTTCAAGTAGGCGAGGTCTTCCTTGCGGCTGCCGATGAACTTCTGTTTGCCGAAGCCGAGCATCACGCGGACGACGAGCAAGCGATACGCCCAGGCGAGCGCTGGCGCCGGGGCTGCGACGGCTTCGAGGTACGGCAGCGGCAGCGTCGCCGGCAGGAACAAGCCGAGCAGAGTCGCCTCGAACAGCACGCAGTCCCACGGGAAGATCAGGGCGCAGGAGAGATCCAGCGACAGATAACAGATGTAACAGATCAGCAAACACCAGAACGCGATCGGGCCTCCGTAGATGACGCCGACGGCGGCTGTCATGCCGACCAGCGGTAACGCCGCGAGCATCGCGTCGCTCGCGTTGAGCCAAAGCAACGTCGGGAAGTAGAGGTAGCGGCGCCAGGTCGGGAAGTCTTCGCGGATCTTCGCGAGGCGGCGCGCGATCACTCCGATCCCGCTCTTCGAACCGGCGAGATGAACGCTCTGGCCCGCAAGCGAGACGAAGGAGACTAGAAAGACGACGCCGAGGCTGCGCTGAAACAGGCCCCAGACGAGCTCAGGGGAAAACGACCACCAGCTGTGCACGGGGGCCGAGTCTACACGTGGCGTCGCGCGCGGCTAGCCCTCCTCTTCGAGCGCTATGGGGGACTTTGGCAGTTGGCCTACGACGTGCTACTTGCCGCGCGAATGGCGCGGCTACTTTTGATCGGCTTGGACTGCGCAGCGCCCAAGCTGGTCTTCGATCGGTACCGCCCAGATTTGCCGAACTTGGCGAAGCTGATGCAGGCCGGCACGTGGGGGCCACTGCGCTCGACCGAGCCGCCGATCACAGTGCCCGCGTGGGCCAGCATGCTGAGCGGGCGCGATCCGGGAGAGCTCGGTTTGTACGGCTTTCGGCAGCGCGTGCGCGGTTCGTACGAGATGCGCCTCGCGAGCTCAGAAGACCTGCAAACGCCGATGGTTTGGGACACGCTCGGAGCTGCCGGTCGCCGCGTGTGCGTGCTGTTCGTCCCACCGAGTTATCCGCCGCGCAGTGTCCACGGCGAGGCGGTTTCCTGTTTTCTCACTCCGGATGCAGCGCATCCGCACACGCATCCGCACGAGGTCGCGGCGGAGCTCGCGGCGCGATTTGGCGCTTACGAGCCGGACGTCGACGAGTATCGGACGGAGGATCTCGCCGCACTGCGCGACGCGGTGTATCGACAGAGCACACAGCGCTTCGGCATCGCGGAGTATTTACTGCGAAGCCGGCGACCGGACTTTCTCGCGCTCGTCGACATCGGGCTCGATCGATTCCATCACGCGTTTTGGACGCACCTCGATGCGGATGATCCGCGCCACGATCCGCACGGGCCGTACGCCGGCGACGGCCTCGCGTACTACCAGCATCTCGATCGGTGTGTGGGTCGGTTGATCGCTGCCGCTCCGAGCGACACGTCTGTGATGCTGGTGAGCGATCACGGTGCGCGGCCGCTGCTCGGTGGAATCTGTATCAACGAGTGGCTGATCGAACGCGGATACCTCGTGCTGCGAAACAAGCCCTCGCGAGTTACGCCGTTTTCGAAGCTCGAAGTCGACTGGGGTCGCACGCGCGCTTGGGGCGAAGGCGGCTATCACGCGCGGGTGTGCTTGAACGTGATCGGACGCGAGCCCGAGGGTTGCGTCGCACCGGCAGACGTCGTGCAGGTGCGTTCAAAGCTGGCGCGGGAGCTCGCGGAGATCCCCGGGCCGCGCGGGGAGCAGCTTTCGCATCGTGTCGTGATGCCCGAGCTCGCGTATCGGGAGACGCGCGGGTTGCCGCCGGAGCTCCTCGTGTTCTTCGACGACTTGAACTATCGCGCGATCGGATCGGTGGGCCACGGCAGCATCTACAGTCGGACGAACGACACGGGTCCTGACGCGTGCAACCACGACTGGAACGGAGTCTTCGTGTTCGCGGGGCCGGGAGTGCCTGCGCGCGGCGCGGTGAGTGGTCTGAAGATCTACGACGTCGCGCAGACGATCCTCGGTTCGTTCGGTCTCTCGAATCCCGCGCTGCTCGGGCGCGATTGGAGCGGAGCGTGAAGTCCGGCGCCAAACATTTGCTGATCGGTCTGGATGGTGCGGGGCTCGATCTCGTGCGCGAGCTCGGCGCGGAACTGCCGAACTTGCAGGCGTGTCTCGCGCGAGGTGCCTGCGCTGCGCTGCGTTCGGTGCAGCCACCGGCAACGCTGCCAAACTGGACGACCTTGCTCACCGGCGACAATCCGGGCAAACACGGCGTGTTCGACTTCACGACGCGCACGGGATACCGCGTGCACTTTACGGCAGGAAGCGTGCGCGAAACGCCGACCCTCGCGGCGCGGCTGGACAGCGCGGGCTTGCACTGTGCGTGCCTGTTTTTTCCAGGGACGTTTCCGCCCGAGCGCCTGCAGCGCGGCATCTTCGTGAGCGGTTGGGATTCACCGGTCGCGTTCGAAGCGGATCGGTCGTTCGTCTGGCCGAAGAGCGCGTACGACGCGATCGTGTCGCGGTTCGGCGTTCAGCGGTTCGACGACGTCGACGAGTTCGATGCGGACTCGGCTGGTTTTCACGAGCGCTTGCCCGACGCGCTGTGCGCTCGCATCGCCCGCCGCGCCGAGCTCGGGTCGTGGTTGTTGCGCGAAAACGCGTTCGACTTCTTCGCGATCTATTTCGGGGAGAGTGATACGGCGGCGCATCACTTGTGGTCGCTACACGATCCGCAATCGCCACGCCGGCCCGAGGCGGTGTCGAGCGAAACGCAATCGGGACTCGCACGGGTGTATCGAGCGCTCGATGCAGCCGTCGGCCAGTTGCTGGCAGCTGCGGGCGGCGACGGCGTCGAGCTGACGATCGTGAGTGATCACGGCTCGGGCGGATCGTCCGATCGCGTGTTCTATTTGAACCGTGCGCTCGCCTCGGCAGGGTTTCTGCACCTGCGCGGTAAGCGGTTTGGTTCGAGCGCCGTCGCGCGAGCGAAAGACCTCGCGCTCACGCGACTGCCGCCGCGCGTTCGCGAGAAGTTGTTTCGTGGCTTTGGAGCGGTTTTGCCGGGGCTGGTGGAGTCGCGCGCGCGCTTTGCCGCGATCGACATGCAGCACACGACGGTGTTCAGCGACGAGCTGAACTACTTTCCGGCGCTGCACTTCAACTTGCGCGGGCGCGAGCCCCAGGGGCAGCTCGCGCCGAGTGACGTGCCACGCGTGCTGCGCGAGCTCGAAGCGTTCTTCGAGAACCTGCGCGACCCCTGGACGGGTGAACGCGTCGTCACGCAGCTGTGGCCACGCGAAGCGTTGTTTCACGGACCAGTGGTGGAACGCGCGCCGGACTTGTTGCTCGAGCTCTCGCTGGCGTCGGGGTACTCGTACAACCTCATGCCGTCCGCGAGCGCGCCTGGCGACACGGCCTTTCGAAAGCTTTCGCCTCACGAGTATCTAGGCCGTAAAGGTCGGAGCTTGCCGGGTTCACATCGGCCTCGCGGCTTGTTCATCGGCTGCGGTCCGAGCGTCGGAGCAGTCGGCGAGATCGATGCCGCGATGGCCGATGTCAGCGCCACCCTTCTCGCACGCATGCAGCTCTCGCATTTACACGCATGTGACGGGCGGTCGCTCGACGAAATCTTGACGGATGGCTCTCGGGCCACCGTGCCGCAGCCTCAGGCTGCAATTGCTGCGCCCGCGCAGCGAACTGAACCGACTCCCGGCGCGGTCGCTGAAGCTCGCGTCGAAGAACGCTTACGACGCTTGGGCTATATCGAATGACGGGACACCTCGAAACCGAACTGCGGCCGGAAGCATTGCGCCCGCGCCGCGCGCTGCACGTCGCAGCGTTACCGTTTCCGACCTATCAAGGCACACAAGCCGCGATCCGCGCGATGCTCGATGCGTCGATTCGGGTCGATCCCGAGGCCGCACTGTTTACGTACGCGACCGAAGGTTACGCGACTTCGACGCGGTTTGCGGTGCATCGCGTCGGCGACCTACCGCGCCTGCGCTCGCTGCGCTCCGGCCCGAGCCTCGGTAAACTCGTGCTCGATGCGCGCATGTTGTTCGAGCTTCAAGCGCTCGTGCACAAGCTGCAACCGAGTGTAATCGTCGCACATCACGTGGAAGCAGCTGCGCTCGCACTCTGCTTGCGCCAACCGAAGCTGGTGTTCTTCGCGCACACCGATCTCGCGGAAGAGCTTCCGGTCTACGCGCATCCGCTGCTATCGGCTGCACTGCGGCGCGCCGGCGGAACACTGGACCGCTTGCTCGTGCAACGCGCTGGCGCTGTCGCTGCAATTTCGGAGACGCTGCGGGCTCGGCTCTCGGAACTGCGCGAGGACGTGCAGTTCGTGCCGGTGCCGTGGGAAGTGCCGGAGCCGATCCGCGCGCGCGAACGTGCGACGAGCCGGCTCGGCCTCGGTATCGGGCAGCGTGCGAAGGTCGCGCTGTACGCAGGCAACTTGGATGCGTACCAGGGCGTCGAATTGATCCCGCGTGCGCTGTCCGCACTTGGCCGCAACGGCGTGCCGGTGAGCTTGCTGCTCGCGACGCAGAGCGATGCGCGAGCGTTCATTCGCAGCTGTGAGCTGCTGGGCGTCCCGCTCCACCACGTCGTGCTCGGCGACGAGCGAGTGCGCCGCCAAGTGCATGCCGCGGCGGATCTCGCAATCGTTCCGCGGCTTGCGCCGGGCGGGCTGCCGATCAAGCTGATCGACGCGCTCGCTAGAGGCGTGCCGTGCGCGGTGATGCCGCGCGCGTGTGCCGGACTCGCGCTGGACGGAATCGTCGAGCGCGCCCGCGGTGACAGCGCAGCTGAGCTCGCACATGCAATTCAGCAGCTTCTAGCTGCTGAATTGCGGCGTTCGGCTCTCGCCGCAGCCGGGCGTTCATACGTCGCACGCGAGCACAGCCAGGAACGGTTCGTAGAGTCGCTCGACCGGGTGTTCCAGAGTGCGCTCGCCGCACCGGATCGCGGACATCTCGGGCGTATCGGCACCTGACGGCGGCTCCGATCGCCGCTGATGGCTGCTGCTGTGCAGTACCTTCGCACATGGCAGCCCGACTCTCCGAGTTGCTATTCTTGATCCATGGCGGTTCCGCCGACTCCGTTGTCGACGGCAGACGACACGACACCCAAACTCATCGCCGGCCGCTTCGACGTGGATGCCGTCCTCGGCAAAGGTGGCGTGGGTACGGTGTACCGCGTGCGGGACCGGTACGACCGACGCGTGCTTGCGCTGAAGCGCCTCGCGGTCGGTCGCGGCAGTCGCTCCGCGCTCTCGGCGTCGTTCGAGCGCGAGTACGCGACGCTCGCGCAGCTGTCGCACCCGCGGATCATCGAGGTCTACGACTACGGCAGCGACGCCGAAGCGATGTTCTATACGATGGAGCTGCTCGACGGCAGCGACCTGTCGGCGCTCTCGCCGATGCCGTATCAACGCGCTTGTCGCTATCTGCGCGACGTCGCGACCTCGCTCGGCTTGTTGCACGCGCGGCGTCTCGTCCACCGCGACGTGTCTCCGCGCAATGTGCACGTGACGCGCGAGGGTGAGTGCAAGCTGATCGACTTCGGCGCGCTGATCGGATTTGGCGAGCCGAGCAGTGTAATCGGTACGCCGCCGTGCATCGCGCCGGAAGCACTCGAGTCGGGTGTGCTCGATCATCGCGCTGATCTATATGCGCTCGGCTGCCTCGCGTACTTCTTGTTGACTGGCCGGCACGCCTATCCGGCGAGTCACATCGGGCAACTGCCGAGTTATTGGGCGCAACCGATCACGCCGCTCTCGGAGGCGAAGCCCGAGTTCGCGATCGATGGGCAACCGCTGCCGGCGATTCCCAAGGAGCTCGTGGAGCTGGTCGAGCTGTTGTTGCGCGCCGACCGATCGGCGCGGCCGGCCAGCTCGAGCGTCGTGATCGATCGGCTGAACGTGATCTTGGGCGACGAGGCCGAAGACGAGCTGAGTCTCGCCGAGAGCCACCTCGCGAGCGCACCGATCGCGGGGCGCGATCGAGAGCTCGAGGCTGCGGCGCGGCATCTCGATCACCTCTCGTACGGGCGCGGCAGCAGCACGCTCGTGCTCGGCACACAAGGTTCCGGAAAGACGCGCGTGCTGCGGCAGATCGCGCTCAGGGCTCGGATTCGCGGCGCGTGCGTCGTGCAACTGGACGCCGGAGAGTACGAGCGGGAGTACCGCTGCGCGCAGGCGTTGTGTCGTGAGCTGGCTCGGGTTGCGCCCGAAGAAGTGAACAACGTGATGCCGCGTCACGCTGCGGCGCTCGGTTCGTTACTGCCGGAGCTGTCCTTCGACCGCGCGTCGCTGCCGGATGTGCGCGACGACGACACGTTGTGGCAGAGCCGCATGCAGACCGCGTTGCGCGACTTCGTGCTCGAAGTGAGCGCTCAGAAGCCGCTCGTGATCGTGGTGGACAACCTCGAGCACTGCGAACGCGCGTCGGCTGTGTTCATCGCGACGCTCGCGCAAGAGACGCGCCGGCATCCGCTGTGCGTGATCGCCGGGCTCGATACCGAGCATGAGGCCGCATGCGCGAGCGCGTGTGATGCGGTGCGGTCGGTGTCGAGCTTGCACACGCTGCAAGGTTTGCCGGAGCCTGCGCTCCGAAGCTGGCTCGAAGCGTTGTTTGGCGAAGCGAGCAACTTGCCGCGACTCAGTCAGGCACTCCACGCTTCGACCGCTGGGCATCCCGGCCGCACGCTCGAGACTCTGCGCGCGATGCTGCATACGGGCGAAATCGGCTTCGAACACGGCAGCTGGGACTTGCCGCTCGAGCCTGCGCAAAGCGTCGTGGCGAGTGCGAGCGAGCAGAGCTTCGGTTTGCGTGTTACGCGGCTGACGCCGGAGGCGCGACGACTCGCCCATGCGCTCGCGCTGTATCGCGGCGCTCTGACGCCGGACGCTTGCCGCGGTTTGTGTGTGGATGCGAATGACGCGGTGCTGCGCGGGCGGCTCGATGAGCTCGTCGCGCGCGGTGTGCTGACCTTCAATCAGCGCGTCTACAACTTCTCGAGTGCGGCGATGCGCGCGGGGCTCGCAGCGGAAGTCGAGCCGGAGGAGCGGGCGCGGCTGCGCAAGCGGATCGGCGAGTTGATCCTGAGCCGCGAAGCGCCGGAAGTCTCCGAGCGCTTGCAGGCCGGCGTGCACTTGCTGGAAGCGGGGGACCTGCGCGGCGTGCGTGTCGTCGCCACGGGTGCGCTCGAGGTGAGCATTCGGACGCAGCCGTACGCGGCGTGCGTGGAACCGCTCGAGCGCGCGCTCGACTTGTGCAGCGCACAGCGGCGAAGTCAGGTGGTGGTGGCGTTGCTGCTATCGGCGCTCGCGGTCTCGTCGTACTTGGTCGATCGGCGGCTCGATCGCCACATGCAGCGGTTCTTGACGACGTTCACGCAGCTGTTGGGCCTGACGACGGCGCGCAAGTTGCGGCCGTTTCTGGGCAAACACTTGAGCACGTTTCTCGGGCTCGGTTGGGGCGCGCTTCGTTACTACGCGTTGCCGAGCTACTTGCGGCCTGCTTCGTTTGCGTCGCTGGTCGAAGCGTTCATGGCCGGCTCGGCTGCGCTGTGTGGAAAATCGGTGATCTGCCTCGATCGGCGCAGCATCGAAGATCTCACGCGGACGATCGAACCGATGACGGCGTTCGGGCGCAACCACGAAGCCACGTATTGTTACGACTTTTGCCGCGGCATGATCTTGGTCACGCAGGAGAAGCTCGCGGAAACGCACGCACATTGGCTGGAGCTCGAAGCGCGGATCATGAAGCCTGGTTCGTTCCCGCGGCTGGGAAACGCCGGGCGGCGATTGTGGGTCGGCGGCGTGCACTACGTGCTCGGCGTGTTCGATAGCTTTGCGGGAGATCCGCAAGCGCTCGAGCGGGCGCGGAAGTTGGATGAGAGCGAAGCCGACGTGAACTTGCTCGCGGCGGCGCAGCTTCGGCGGCAGTACTACGGGTTTCGCGGCGAGACCGAGCAGGTCGCACGTGCGACCGAGCAAGTCGAAGCGTACGCGTTGCGCACGGGATCGGCGTGGCAGGCGGAGACGTTCTCCGCGATCATCACGAACTATCTGGCCTCGCTCTGGCATGACCTTTCGACGAGCAAGCGGGCGCTCGACGAGACGGAGCGGATCGCGGTGGAGGTGCCATCGCTCGAGCGTTATGCGCTGACGTCGAAGGCGGTGTACCTGCTCGCGCGCGGCAAAGCTGCCGAGTGCGTGTCGGTGTATGAGCGCGTGTTCGAGCAGGAAGGGTTGCTCGAGCGGATCGGGCAGAGCGCTGGAATGGGGATCATGGCCGAGGCACTGAACCGTTGCGCGGAACACGCGCGAGCGAAGGAGCTGTGCGAGAAGGCGCTGGCGGCGCTCGATCCCCGCGAACACGTGTACGTGCACATGATGTTGCCGCTGCATACGTCGCTGCTCACGGCGATGGGTGCGCTCGGCGAGCATGCGGAGGCGAAGAAGCGTGTGGAGGCGTTGATCGCTGCGCAGACGAAACATCCCAGTCCGTTCGTGTTGGGTGCTTTGCACGAGACGGCGGCGCGGCTGGCGTGGCAGCGGAACGATCGGAAGTCGTTTTCACAGCACTTGAAGTACGTCGAGGAGTACTTCTGTCCGCTCGGCAACAGCGCGCTGATCGCTCGCTACACCGCGCTCACGGCGCTCGGGGGGACCGAGGGTGGTGTGAGCGCGAAGATCGCTACGCTTCGCGAGGTGCGCGCGTTCGAAGCGGCGTTGGAGTCACTGTCGGATCGTGCGCTGGTCGCGCACCACGTGTTCGCGTGGTTGATGCAGAAGTGCGATGGGTTCAGCGGGTATCTGATCGCGCAGGATGGGAATGCGCTGGTGCCGCTGATCTCCAGTGATCAGCGCGAGCCCCCGCCGGAAGCGCTCGAGATGGTGAAGCGGAGCTTGGCGTCGCTCGTGCAGGAGGCGGTGACTACGCACATGCCGGAGCCGCAGAGCGACACGCACGTAGAGCGACCGGGGCGGCGGCGTGACGATCAGGCGAACTCGGCAGCAAACGATGGGCTGCACCTGCACCTGCTGAGTTACGTCGCGGATGGGCGCTTTTATGGCGAGGGTGCGTTGGTGTTGTACGGGCCGGTGAACAAGCCGCCGCGGATTCGGTACGACTTCTTGCAGGTGGCGGCGAAGCATCTGCAGCGGGTGCGGCCGAGGGCGTCGTTGCCTGCGCCGCCGCCGACGGTTGCGCTTGGATAGAACTGGATTGGGTTCGGCGCGTTTGGCGGGTGGCCGGGGCGCTGACCGCATCGCGCCGCGGTCGCGTAATCCACCGCCGCGGGGTGTCGTTCCACGCCGCCGCCATCAGCTGCCGACAGCTCTTTCCCCTCACGCCCACCGACATATGCCCGGAAAATTATCATCTCACGGCTCAAGTTAGCCAACGTTCGTCCGTATTCGTAATGCAGTGCAGATCCCTATTCGTACTTGGGTCCAGCTCGAAACTTCCAAACTTGTGACCGCAGCGTTCGCGTTGAGCCTCTTGGGTTCCGCGTGTGGTCAGTTGACACCTGAAGCCGGCGATTCGGATACGGTCAGCGACAAGGTCACACCGCGGGTTCGAGCAGAGCTCACCGGTGGTGTGGAGAAGGACTTGCTCGTGATGGTCGGGTCGCCCGCGTCGGACGGCGATTCGAGCGTGCAAGGCTCGGGGCAAGCGCTCGCGAGTGACCTCGACCAGATCCCGCGCGATGAAGCGCGCGAGCTTACGGACGACTTGGTCGAGGAACGGGCGGAGCTGTACGCGAGCTTGCAGACGAAGGTGCTCGACGCGATCGAAGGGAACGACGCGCTCGAGGTCCGCACGCGTTACACGAACATTCCGTTTTTGTTCGTTCGCGTGAAGACGCGTGATGCGCTCGAAATGCTCGCGGGTCAGCCGGAGGTTGCGCGGATCTACGAGAACACGTCGTTCGAGCACACGCTCGCGCAGAGCTTGCCGCAGATCCATCAACCGGAAGCGGCGGCGGCGGGTAAGCTCGGTGCGAACACTGCAGTTGCGGTGATCGATACGGGTGTGGATTATCGGCGTGCGGCGTTCGGTAGCTGCACGAGCGTCGGTGGCAGCTGCAAGGTCGCGTTCGCGCGGGACTTTGCGACGAACGACAACTCGCTCGACGACAACGGTCACGGCACGAACGTGTCTGGCATCGTGTTGGGCGTCGCGCCGAGCACGAAGATTCTCGGGCTCGACGTATTCAATGGTGGGTCGGCTCCCGGCAATGCGATCTTGTCTGCGATCGACTGGGTGATCTCGAATCGGACGACTTACAACATCGTTGCGATGAACATGAGCCTCGGCAGCGGCAGCTTCGCGTCGCCGTGCACCTCGGACTACTTTGCGACTGCGGTTGCGAACGCGCGCAGCGCGGGGATTCTCGCGGCAGTGGCGAGCGGCAACAACGGGTTTACGAGCTCGATCGCTTCGCCGGCATGTGTGCCTGCAGCCATCAGCGTCGGTGCGGTGTACGACAGCAGCGTTGGTGGCATCAGTTACAGCAGCTGCTCCGATTCGAGCACTGCGGCCGACAAGGTGACGTGCTTTTCGAACTCGGCTTCGTTCTTGTCCGTGCTCGCGCCGGGTGCGCCGATCACTGCGGCTGGAGTGACGATGACCGGTACGTCGCAGGCTTCGCCGCACGTCGCGGGCGCGTTGGCGGTGATTCGGTCGGCATTTCCGAACGAGTCGCTGAGTGCGACGGTGGCGCGCGTTACGGATACGGGCCCCGCGATCACCGACCCGCGTAACGGTGTGATGAAGCGGCGGTTGGATGTGCTCGCGGCGCTCGGCGGTGCTGGCGGTGGTGGCGGTGGTAGCTCGGGTGGTGCGGATACGACGCCGCCGACTGGTAGCGTGGTGATCGACAATGGTGCCGCCGCGGTGAAGAGCAGCCTCGTGACGCTGACGATTGCGGCGTCGGATGCGAGTGGTGTGACGCAGATGTGCGTCAGCAATACGACTGCGTGCACGGCGTTTGCGACATTTGCGGCGACGAAGACGTGGTCGCTCGCGAGCGGCGATGGAACGAAGACGGTGTACGTGTCGCTCAAGGATTCGAAGGGCAACGTCTCGAAGGTCTCGGACACGATCGTGCGCGATGGTGCTGCGCCGACGAATCCTGTGCTCACGGTGACGCCGGGTAATGCGCGCGTGGACTTCAGCTGGACGGCGGCGTCGGACGCTGCGAGCGGCATCGCGAGCTACAAGCTCGTGTATCAGACGGGTTCGGCGCCATCGACGTGCAACGCGGGTACGGTTGCGTACAGCGGGAATGCGCGTAGTGCGGCGCACACTTCGGCCGTCAATGGCATGCAGTATTTCTATCGGTTGTGTGCGGTCGACGGGGCGGGAAACCTCAGTGCCGGTGTGATTGCGAACGCGCGGCCGGCGCCGGAGCGTGATTCTCCGATGGGTACGGTCGTGATTCAGGGTGGTGCGGCGTACACGAAGGCGACTGCGGTGACGCTGGCGATTGCGGCGTCGGATGCGAGTGGCGTGACGACGATGTGTATTTCGAATACGACGGCGTGTACGAGTTTCGTGGCGTACACGGCGACGAAGACGTGGACGTTGAGCACTGCGGGTATCGTGTACGTGTGGTTCCGCGATGCGTGGGGCAACACGAGCTCGACGCCGGCGAGCGACAGCATTCTGGTCGACAAGACTGCGCCGACGTTGGGTCAGTACATTGCGACGCCGAGCGCGGGTAAGGTCGTGATGACTTGGTCGGCTGCGACGGACGCTGGTAGCGGCATGGCGTCGTACAAGGTCGTGGGTGCGAAGTCAGTGACGGCGCCGAGCTGCACTGCGGAAGCGAGCACGTTGTACGCCGGGACGCTCACGAGCTACATGCACAACGGTTTGACCAGCGGCAAGTGGAGCTATCGGCTGTGTGCAATCGATGTAGCGGGCAACATGTCGACGGGTCTGACTCGCACTGTGACCGTGCCGTGAGCCGCGCGGGCTAGCCAGCCGCCTCGTGAGAGTTGTGAGACGTTAGGTGCGCGCGGTCGTGCGCGGGGTTATGCTGGCGCCTCATGCGCTGGACTCGAGGCTATCAGAGCGACAACGTCGACGACCGCCGTGACGACGGCCCGATGCGTGCGGGAGGCGGCGGTCCTGGCCTCGGCGTATTGATGTGGCTGTTCTCCAGGTTTGGTTTGCCTGGGGTGCTGATTGGCGGCGCCCTGCTGTACTTCGCGGGCGATCTTGGACTCGGTGGACAATCGTCCACCATGTCCGAGCGAGGCCAGGAGCAAGGTGAGGAGTCGGTCTCCAGTGCCACGGATGACCCAGAGCGCGAGGCTGTGGCATTCGTGTCCTTCGTCCTAGACGACGTCCAGAAACATTGGGCGGAGTACTTCGCGAGCCAGCAGAAGCGGTACACGTTGGCTCGGATGATCCTGTTCCGGGGCGAGACCAATTCGGCATGTGGTCTAGGTCAGCGAGCGATGGGGCCGTTTTATTGTCCGCGTGATCGAAACGTCTACATCGATTTGGCTTTCTATCGAGAGTTGAAGGACAGGTTCGGTGCGCCGGGTGATTTCGCGCAGGCTTACGTGATTGCGCATGAGGTCGGTCACCACGTCCAGCACTTGTTGGGATTGGACAGCGGTGGTGGTTCAGTAGCGTTGGAGTTGCAGGCAGATTGTCTGGCGGGTGTCTGGGGAAACTCGACGGAGCGAAGAAGTTTGTTGGAGAGTGGCGACGTCGAGGAGGCGCTGACGGCAGCTGCAGCCATTGGCGACGACAAGTTGCAGAAGCAAGAAACCGGAGTGGTAAGACCAGAAACCTTCACGCACGGAAGCTCTCAACAGAGGGTCCAGGCATTCAAGAAGGGTTTCAGGTCAGGCCAGTTCGAAGCTTGTCAGTAGAACGGTTTGTGTCTGCGGAGTCAGCAACAGCGTTGCGAGCAGTGGCGGCTGAAGCAGTGGGAGTGAGCGGCGCGGGCCGGGCGAGCCGCAGCGAACGGGCAAGCTGAGCTGCGCGTGCGGGAACGAACGGCTGAGCTGAGCTGAGCGTGCCGGAGCGAGGCCGAGCTGCGCCTGCGCGCGCGAACGGCCAAGCTGAGTTGAGCGTGCGGGTGCGAAGCCGAGCTGCGCGTGCTTGCGCAAACGGCGCCTGCTTGAGCGAAGCCGAGCTGCGCGTGCTTGAGCGAATGGCGCGTGTCTGAACGAACGGCGCCTGCCTGAGCGAATCCCAACTGTGTTGACGCTGATGGCGGCGCACGAGTTCGCCGAATACTGCCAACAACGATCCTCATCGCAACGTCTGCAGCTCTAAAGCCGGGAGGCACACACGTGCGGCCGATGCCAACTCGCTGGCGTCGCCGAAGCCTGGCGACAACGTCGGCCGGAACGCGTCGCGAACTCGACGAGCCGAACGACCGCTGATGACGCCACGTTGAAAGACACGCCGGTGAGCCGCGGCCCCTGAGGAGCCTTACCGGACTGCGCCGAGCCCCAACTTCAGACGACGAAGCGAGCGCTGCAAACCTCTCCCGTGCAACCGCTGCAAACCTCTCCCGTGCAACCGCTGCAAACCTCTCCCGTGCAACCGCTGCAAACCTCGGCGATGCAGTACTCCCACCGCTGCGAACGGCGGCAGGAATCAAGATCGCGCCGTGTCTGGACACTGTTAATTCGTTATGACGCTCACGCGTCTGTCCACGGGTCCGGCCACACACAACTAGGCACACGCCCCGCGCACCGACTTCACCAACTGCATTGCCTGCATTGAGATTTCGCATTCGTGAACTCGTCTCGATCATTCTTCTCGAATCGCACGAACTCGCATCCACCCTGCACATTGCACACCGCCGCCCCTAGCGGCAGACATCGCTCGCACTCTTTGCTTTGTTCTGAGTATTCATCGGCCCGCCGCTTCGTGAGTTGCTTTGAATCGACGAACAATGTCGATCTTTTTGCGACCTCCTCAGGCCGATGCTCTTCATCTTCAAAGTTCCAAAAAAAGACAACCAAACACGCAACTCCCCACACAACAGAACGATGACTACAGCGGAGGCAACAATGCGCGAGCTCGAAACTGTAAAGCGATTGGGTGATGAAGAGTTGGTGCGTCAGTTGAAGCGCTGGGTGCGTGAGGATCGCGAGCTCACCGCTACGATCCTCGTTCATCTCGGTGAGGTGGAGGAACGCGGTCTCTTTCGCGACGAGGGGTTCAGCTCCATGTTCAACTACGCTGTTCGCGGCCTCGCGATGTCAGAAGCACAGGCGACTTTGCGAATCCGAGCGGCGCGCGTGGCGCGCAAGTTTCCTGAAGCGCTCGAGATGGTCGTGCGTGGAGAGTTGCACCTTTCAGCTCTCTGCATACTCGCACCAGTGCTGTCCCAAGACTGTCTGCACTTGTTACGTCTCGCACGACACAAGTCGAAGGTGGAAGTATACGAGTTGGTTGCGAAATACTTCCCGAAGCCAGATGTTCCGGCCGAGATTCGTCGCCTAGCCGTCGGAGCACACGCGCGGTTCGAAAGCCCCGGCGAGGCGAGCTCCAGCACCGTTCCAGTCGCCACATCGCTGCTGGCAGCGTTGGAGAACAACACTGCGGCCATCCAGTCCAACGGCGAGGCAGATGATAGGCAAGCACCATCAGCATGCAGCCACGCGCTCGGCACCGCGGAGACGACTTACGTGCAGACACCAGGGCTGTCCGATCCGACGGCGATCGACACTCGTGCGCTAGAGCAGACTTACGTCGGAGCGTGGGTCAACACCTTGAACATTCAGTCACCGCTGAGCGAGGACCGTTACAAGGTTCAGTTCACGGCGAGCAAACGCTTCATCAACAAGCTAGAGAAAGCAAAGACACTGTCGCGTCACCAGATTCCAACCGGCGATCTAGAAGCGATATTCGAGAGAGGACTCGATCTGTTTATTACAGATCGTGAGAAGACGATGTTCGGCTTGACGGAAAGGCCGAGAGCGAGGCGTCGCCCGTCTGCAGTGCGTGAGAACGTGCAGCCAGACGATGAGTCCACATCGACGCCGGCCAAGCGATCGGCGTCGCGTTATGTCCCGCGAGAAGTGCGGCGTCAGGTGTACCTCCGGGACGCAGGTCGATGCTGCTTCGTAGCGCGAAGTGGAATTCGATGTGAGGCAAGGGAACATCTCGAATTCCATCACATCGTTCCGTTTGCGAGGGGCGGCGAAATGACGACCGAGAACATTCAGTTGAGGTGTCGGGCGCATAATGCGCTGGAGGCGGAGCGAGACTTCGGCAGGAAAAAAGTGAAGCAGCAGATCGAATCCCGGCAAGCGAGTAGAGCCCTGCAAAGAAAGCAGCAATCAGCAGCGATCAACGAGCAACAGTCATCTCAGCTGACCGACGATCAAACAACAGTGCGTCGCCCCAGTGAGTTGCACGAGGAGAAGGTCGAACAGTTGACGCAGCGACGAGTGAATACGCAGGAGAGCGAGGCTGCCCAAGTGGCAGAGTGGCGCGCGCAGCGGCAAACGAACGAAGTGGACCAAGTCGCTCAGCAGCGCGCGCAGCGGCAAACGAACGAAGTGGACCAAGTCGCTCAGCAGCGCGCGCAGCGGCAAACGAACGAAGTGGATCAGGTCGCTCAGCAGCGCGCAGAGCGGCCAAAGAACGAAGTGGACCAAGTCGCTCAGCAGCGCGCGCAGCGGCAAACGAACGAAGTGGATCAGGTCGCTCGGCAGCGCGCAGAGCGACCAAAGAACGAAGTGGAACAGGTCGCTCAACCGGGTGCGGAGCGGCAAAGGAACGAGATCGATCACGGCACCGTCTCCCATCGAGTGAGGCGGCGGATGAACGATGGGACGGATGAAACCGAGCGAAGACAGCTCACGCCCAGGGCGACGATCACGGCGCACCGATGATACGAGTTCCGGAAACGGTGAGGTCACCGAATTCGATCAAGCCTTTGCCACGTACTTGTCTCTCAGCTGACGCTTCAGGACCTTTCCGATCGCACTTCTTGGTAGCTCGGACACCAACTCCAAGGCTGTCAATCGCTGGGTCTTCCCGACCCTCGCGTTCGCCCATTCCCTGATCTCATCCGCCGTCGCCTCGGCGTCGTTCGCTCTGACCGCAAAGGCGATTGGAGTTTCCCCCCATGCCTCGGACGGCACACCGACGACCGCGACGTCTGACACCGCTGGGTGCTGCCTCAACACCGCTTCCAGATCGCTTGGGTAGATGTTGAAACCTCCCGAGATGATCATGTCCTTCTTTCGATCCATCAAGGTGAGGAAGCCTTCGTCGTCGAAACGGCCCACATCTCCCGTTCGAATGAACTGGTTGCCCGATGGATCCGTCCAAATCGCATCCGCGGTCTTGCCCGGCTGGTTGTGGTAGCCGGTCATCATCGCGACCGGCGATCGACCCACGACCTCACCAGCCTCACCTTTTGGAACCTCGCGACCCTCGTCATCGATCAAACGAATGTCGTGACCTGGCGCGGGGAACCCGACCGTATGCAACTTGTTCGGGAACATGTGACACAACAATACGCACGTCCCGCCACCTTCCGTCATTCCATAGTACTCGACCAAACCGCCGGGCCACTTCGCCAACACTCTGGCCTTGAGCTCGGCCGAAAACGGCGCACTCGTGCAGTACTTCATTCGAAAGCTCTTCAAATCAAAGCGCTCGAACTCGGGCAAATCCATGATTCGCTGGTACTGCACCGGCACCAGCATCGCGTGGGTCACGCCGTACTTCTCAGAGAGCTGGAGGTACTTGAGCGCCTCGAACTTCGACATCAGCACAATCGAGCCACCCAGCGTCAACGCCGGAAAGAAACTCACGAGGGTCGTGTTCGAGTAGAGCGGCGTCGATACGAGCGTCACACACTCCGGACCGTACCCACCCTCCCCGCTCCGCCTCACGTGCGCCCAACGCATCTTGTACGGCTGAACGATTCCCTTCGGCGTGCCCGTCGTACCGGACGAATAGATGATGTTGAACGCTCCTTCCGGTGCGATGTCCGCCGCCGATGGCTGCGCTCCTGGCGGGGCAACCCAGCTCTCCCACGCTCTACCCACAGCGTTCGACCCGTCGAGCGCAACTCGCGACGCCGTCAACTCGACACCGGAAAGCGCATTCGCGACACCCACATCGAGAAACACGAACTTCGCCGCGCAATCCGCGATCATCGCGGCGAGGCTTTCCGGCGTCGACGAGGGTGCTAGAGGCGCAACGGCAACACCGGCACGCACGGCGCCCAGAAACGTCACCGCATATTCGATCGATGTCGTCGCGGCGATAGCGATCGAATCACCGACCTTCAAGCCGTCGCGCTGAAACGCAGCGGCGACTCGATCCATCAACGCATCCAGCTCGCCGTAACTCAACATTCGCGACTCGTGCGCGAGCGCTAGATGCGCCGGGCGTTCCAGCGCGTGTTGATGAATGAGCTCTGGGATCGAACCAAAATCCTGCTTCAACAACGTCTCGACCGACGGCATCACTCTCTCCTGACGGCCGAACGAATCGCCAGCCGTGGTCGCGTACTGTAATGGGCGCACGCGTGCGTTCAAAGCCCCGAGAGAAATCGGCTCTTTTCGCTCCTTTCGACGCAACTTCGGATGCCGCCCACCGATAACTGGTCAGAGAGGAGCGAACGCCATGTTCGAACGGGTCGGCGGCTTCCGATGCGCCGTTGCCGGTCGAACGCGCGAATCAGCATATGGGTATCGAGATGACGAAGACCGAAGTGTTTACTGTGGGTCGGGTCGGCACGCCTGTGGGTGAGATGTTGGTAGTCACCGATGAGAGGGAGCGGCTGCGAGCGGCGGACTACTGGGAGTACGAGGCGCGAATGAACCGCCTCTTGCGGCTGCACTATGGAGATCGGAGCGTCACGCTGCAGGCTGGTCCGGCACCGGCGGAGTTGCGCATGCGGCTCGAGGACTACTTTGCCGGTTCACTGACCGCGATCGACGATATCGAGGTGGTCACCGGCGGGACTGATTTTCAGCGGCTGGTCTGGGCCGCACTGAGAGAGATTCGACCCGGCGACACGCTCAGCTACGGCGAGCTTGCGGCGAAGCTCGATCGGCCGCGAGCTGTGCGAGCCGTCGGGTTGGCGAATGGCGCAAACCCGGTGTCACTCGTCTTGCCGTGTCATCGAGTCATCGGCTCCGACAAGAAACTGACGGGATACGGAGGAGGGATCGAAAGAAAACGATGGTTACTAGCGCACGAGGGAGCACTGCACAGGGTGGCGGTTCGAGATCAGGTTCAGGGCGAACCCCGGAGAGCCTGAGGGATCCGTTTCCGATGTCCCCGGATGGTTGCGAGCAGCAGAGCTGCGCTACCGCGCTCACTGAACGCTGATGCGCTAGCCCGAAGCCGAACCCG
>Ga0193752_1001374_pt1 | contig 20357 bp, 9 predicted proteins | sample H1c1metaG_FD_144924 | JGI IMG/M metagenome (GOLD analysis project Ga0193752, IMG submission 144924) | Soil microbial communities from a riparian zone of the East river system, Colorado, United States - H1c1 | ecosystem: Environmental > Terrestrial > Soil > Riparian zone | place: USA: East River...
ACAGGAATCGCACATATTTCTGAGCTTTTTCGGGCAGGTCTTCAAAACGCGTAGTTCCAACCGTATCGGACATCCAGCCCTCGAGGGTCTCATAGATAGGCTTGATGTCCGCAAGCTCCTGCGCCACCGCCGGAAACATATCGGTACGATCGCCGTTTATCTCGTAACCCACGCAGACCTTGATCTCCTCCAATGCATCGAGCACATCCAGCTTCGTCAGCGCCACCGAATCGAACCCGTTCAACTCCGCCGCATACTTCGTCGCCACAGCATCGAACCATCCGCAGCGCCGCGGCCGCTTCGTAACCGATCCGTACTCATTTCCCCGCTGCCGGATCAGGTTCGCCATATCCTCTTCCGCATCGAGCATCTCGGTCGGGAACGGCCCCTCGCCCACCCGCGTCGCATACGTCCGGACGATTCCCAGCACACCCGTGATGTGATGCGGCGGGATGCCCGCGCCAACCGAAGCCCCACCCGCCGTCGGGTTCGACGACGTAACATACGGGTACGTACCATGATCGACGTCCAGCAGCGTCGCCTGAGCACCCTCGAGCAGGATCTTCTTTTTCTCTTTCCGCGCTCCGGCCAGGAAATGCGACGTCTCCGTTACAAACGGCCGTAAGCGTTCCACTAACGGCGATATCTCGGCCAGGATCTCGTCCGCGCGCAACGGCTGCTGGCCATACAAGACGATGATCCGGTTGGCCTCTTCCAGGTTCCGCTCGATCCGCAGTTTCAACACTTCCGGCGACAGCGCATCCGCCACTCGGATACCCCGACGCCCTGCCTTATCCTCATACGCCGGCCCAATGCCGCGCAGCGTCGTGCCGATCTTCTCATTGCCCAGCCTCTCTTCCGACGTGTGATCGAGCGCCCGGTGATACGGCATGATCAGGTGCGCGCGGCTCGAAACCTTCAGCCGCTCCGGCGTGATCGACACGCCAAGCCCCTCCATCTGATCGACCTCTTCGAAAAACGCCTTTGGGTCGATCACCATCCCGTTTCCGAGCACGCACGTCGAATCTTCGTGGATGATCCCGGACGGCAGCAGACGCAGCACAAATGCACGGTCGCCCACATAGACGCTATGCCCGGCATTATGCCCACCCTGGTAGCGCGCCACAATATCGAAGCGGTCCGCCAGCAAATCGACAACCTTTCCCTTCCCCTCATCGCCCCACTGGGCGCCGATAATTACAATGATCATATATATTTAGACTTTTTCTTCCAAAGTTGATTTTCCGCCAAAAAAAGCCAGCCCGCGGAACTTTTCATAGAGCTTGATATACCAATCGCGCTTCATACACGGCTTTTCTATCAGCAGAAAATACACCGCCGAAACCGCCAAAACCACCGTCAGAAACACCGCGGTCTGGAGCCAATAAAATACGTAATAATTCTGTACGTACAACCTGCCCATCGTGAAGCGCCCGACCGCCGCGATAAGTATATAGTGCAGCAGGTATATCGTGTAACACATCCCCCCGATCAGCGTTAACCCGTTCAGACTGAATATCCTGTTCCACCAGCGGTTGCCGAAAACGATCAGGTAAAACGCCAGGATCATCAGCGGCGACAGCATCCTCAGCCAGAGCATTCTCGACATCGAATGGTCCACTGTCAGGATCGGTACCAGCAGAATCAGCCCCACGAGAAACATCGGCCATCCGCGCTGCATCTCCAACGCCTCGCGGTCGAGCAGAAAGATATCGCACAGCAGAATTCCCGCTAAAAAGTAATGCAGAAACGACGCGAGCGAATCGAACCGCATCCCCCAGTAAATATCGATCATCCAGCTCAGAGTCGCAAACGCCAGTATCAACACCAGCGTCAACATCCGCCGCTTGACCTTATCCTTTAACAGGCAGATCGCACCCACGATAAACGGCGCCAGAATATAATACTGAACCTCGACCTCCAGCGACCACGTCACCGGGTTGATATACGGAAACTCGCCCGGCAGCACGATCGTATGCACATAAAACAGCGAGTAAAACAGCGATGGTATAAGCGTGCCGAGCGGATACTTGTTGCCCATCACAAAAACGAGCAGCAAAAATATCAGCAGCGTTGAGATAATATAAGGTGGCTCTAACCGCGTCAGCCGGCGCAAGAAATACGCCCGGATCCCCGGCTTACGTTCGCTCAAACCCAGGTAATACCGCAGGAACGGCACCGCCAAAATAAACCCGCTGATCACAAAAAAGAGCTTCACGCCCTGCGTGCCGTACGGAAACGGGTTACCTACCCGCGCGTTCCAGTCGAACCCCGGCGCAAACGCCAATTCCGCCGACTTCGTGGTGATATAGCCGTCCGCGTGAAACATGACAACCATGATTATCGCCAGGAACCGCAGCCCGTCGATCACCGGAATAAATTCCTTCGAGGTTGTCTCGCGCCGAAACAGGCGCACCAAAAGCTCCACCTACAAACTCCAGCTTCTCTTGTGCATCGAGTAAACCACCAGGTCGTCAATGATCCCGTTCGGTAGCGGATGACCGTCCTTGACCCTATCCATCAACTCGAATTTAAACTTCTCCGCAATCGCCCTGCTCCTCAGATTCAACGCCGCGGCCCGTATCTCGACAAACGTCACGCCCAAATTCATAAACGCGTGATCGATCAACCCCCGCACCACCCGCGTAACGACTCCCTGGCCCTGCAAACCGTGCGCTATCCAATAGCCGATCTCCGCCACGTCGTGCTCCCCGCGCGGCACAAACCCTATACACCCCGCGATCTCACCATCTACAAACAGCCCGAAGCTCCGCGCCTTCGCATCCACATCAAGGTTCCGCTCGATAAACTCCCGCGCGTGTTCCAGCCCGTAGTCCTTCACCGCCCACGGCATCCACGGGCCGATATGCTCCAGATTTTCGCGCACCGCTGTAGCCAGTTCTTCCGCGTCCGATTCGCGAAGGACCGCCAGCGTCAACCGGTCATCTATCCACAGTTCTCTCATTAATTCAGCGTGGCTTGGTAAAGCTGTATGTATTTGCGCGCGGCGTTTTCCCAGGAGTTGTCCTCGGTCATCCCGTTGCGTTGTATCTGACGCCACGTGTCGGGATCTGAATACGCGAAGACCGCCTCGTAGATCCTCTCGACAAACGGTCCCGGCTGAAACGGGCCGAATTTGAAGCCGTTGCCCGTCCCGCTCACCGCGTCGAAATTGTGCACCGTATCCTCAAGCCCGCCCACAGCCCTTACGATCGGGATCGTGCCGTAGCGCAGCGAATACATCTGGTTCAGACCGCACGGCTCAAATCGCGATGGCATCATAAAGATGTCCGCGCCCGCCTCTATCTTGTGCGCCAGCGCCTCGTTATAGCCGCGGTAAACGCCCACCCGGTGCGGCGCATAATCTCTCAAACTTTGCCAAAAATCCTCGTATTTCTTGTCGCCCGAGCCCAGCGAGATGATATACGCACCCGCCGACAGTATCTCGCCCGCCACCTGCATTATCAGGTCGATCCCCTTCTGCGAGGTCAGCCGCGTCACGTTGGCAAAGATCGGACGGTCCAGGTCGATCGGCAGCGAAAACGCCTCCAGCAGCGCCTGCTTGCACTCGCGTTTACCCGCAAGGTCGTCCACCGTAAAATGCGCCGGCAGTTCGGGATCGGTTTCCGGGTTCCACACATCGTAATCCACCCCGTTCGTTATGCCGATCAGCCGGTTCGAGCGCTGCCGCAGCAGCCAGTCCAGCCCGTAGCCCTCGGCGCTCGTCTGTATCTCGCGCGAATAGGTCGGCGACACGGTCGAGAGCATGTCCGAGGTGGCCAGCCCGGCCTTCATCGCCGAGGCGTAGCCGTTGAAAGCAAAGGCGTTTTGTTCGGCCTGCGAGGTAAACCCGAATTTCCAGAGCTCCTCCGAATCGAACGCCCCCTGGTACGCCATATTATGGATCGAAAAAACCGTCCACGTATTGCGCCAGAACGGGTCCCAGCGGCGCTTCGAGGCTATCTCCACCGCCGCAAAACCGCAATGCCAGTCGTTCAAATGGACGATGTCCGGTGCTTTTCCGATGTGTTTTAGCAGGACGAGCGCGGCGTGGTTGAAAAAGGCAAAACGCTCGTAATCCTCGGTGTAGCCGTAGATCGAATCGCGGTGAAAGTAAGAAGGAGCGTCGATCAGAAAGGTAGGCGAGCCGTTCGCCTCGCTGTAAAAGGCCTTCGCCGGGTAGGTGCGCCCGCGCCAGTCCACCGGCAGGTATTCGACCGCCGTGTTCCAGAGATACTCGCCCTTGGTCTGGAGATAGCACGGGGTGATCAGCACCGAGTCGATGCCGACATTTTTCAACGCCTTAGGCAGCGCCCCGGCGACATCCCCCAGCCCCCCGGTCTTTGAATATGGAACTGCCTCGGCAGATAAAACAGCTACTCGCATGTGTAAGAATTTGCATTATTACGATAGCATATTTCAAATTTTCGGGCATTTGAACCATTGCTCTTTGATTTTGACTTAATGCTTCAAACGCGCAATCCTACTCATGGGATCCGAACCCTCCTGATCCGCACGTAAAATCAGCCCCTGTGTTAACAAAACCGAAACCCTTATTTATTTACTAGTGCCCATCAGAGTCGCAATGATCACCTTTCCGCAATAATTTCGATTTAACACGTCAAGATAAATGTAAGTCAAAAATCGACCGCGCTTTGTTGACCACGATCAAACTGCGGCCAATAACTACAACAGCTCTTTGCTTATGTTCCCGAATTACGAGGACATAATGCTGCGTTTTTTATTACTTTAAACAGGGAAGGTAACGATGAAACCGAATATTAATGACCCGTCTAAATTTTCAACATTAGAAAAAACACTGATCGACCGCGGAATATCGAAAACAACGATCGCAACCTTGAAAAAGGCGCTCGAATTGGGTTTCGTGGTCAAGTCCGCCGCCGATATTAAGGTACTCGATATACCCGCTGCCGACGCGGATATCGTCATCGGCGAATCGTCAATTGGCCCCCGCGGGTCCGCGACGCCCGCGGCCTTTAAGACTTTTAAGTTCGTACCGAAGGGGCCGGATAATGCACCTTCGCTTTTCTTTGGATACCAATTCGTTTTGGGTTACACCGACAACGCAAATAATACTATCGAGGAGTCATACCCGATCGATGATACTCACAACGTAGTGACCGATATCTCAAAAGGTCACATCCTCGATGGCACCCAGGTATCCTTTCGCGTAAAGACGCCTCAGGGAACGTATGCCCAAATCGGTTTGGAAGATGCACCGCTGGAAGAGGATAAGATCCTCGTTCCGGAACAGCAATTCGACGCCAAAACTATTTTTGTCGCGGTCGAAGGAATATCCGAACCTACGCTCGACCCCGTCACGAGCTCATACCAGGTTAGCGGACGATTAATTAGCAAGGATACGGATGTTTCGACCGAACAGTACCAGGTGATAATCTTTGCCTCCACCTCCGATATCACCGATAGCGAGCCCGAGTTCTTTCCGGTAGCGTATGCCGTTACCGAAAATAACGGTTATTTCCTAACCGGTTTTCTTGCCTTTCAAAATGTCGATGATATTACGAGGGTCAGACGCGCGCGCGCGTTCGTGACCAAGGACGATTTTCAGGTAGAGCTGGAAATAAAGACGGTCGTAACACAAAGACAGGGATTTGATGGGGAAATACTGGAAGATTCAATGATCCCGCACCGGTTGATCCTCGTAATCGATCGGAACGTTCCGCATACCGCTGATGATGACTGTGGATGCGGGTGCCAGGATCTTAACTTCCACGAGAAAAAGGTCTTCGAAGAATTCAGCTACCATACCGTGGTACGTACGACCGAACCGTCAGTGATCGCGGATGTTATCGAAGAAGAGGAAGAGATCGACCTTTCGGATATTTACGGCGAGCCCGCACGGGGAATACGGGTTCCTATTAGTGTATTTCGCAAATTCCATGATATAAAAAGCCGGCAGTCGTCATTCCTCACTAACCTGACGAGTTCTTCATCTCCCCTCTCAAATGTCACGGGAGGAATCTCGAATATCGCGATGTCTCTCGACGCTTCCGCTGCCTCAACTTCAGCCGCGAGTAGAAAAAGCGCGATATTCGGCGCAATCGATATAAACTTGTTGGACAAACTCACGGTTGACGCACGCGCGGAACAAATCGCCAATCCCGTTCTCAAGCAGCGTGTTCATAAGGGCCGGGCCCATCTGACACCCTTAAATCAGATTAACTGGGATAAGCCGACCGTTTTCCAGGCAGCCAGCATCGCCCACGGGCACTTGCTCCAATTTAAGCAGGAATGGATGCCTGACGGTTATTCGATCGGCGACCTCCTCTATTCCCTTCCCCTTGCCCCCGGACAGAAAAAACAGATCGCTGTCCTTGATTGGGAGCGCCGCGAAAGCGCGGCTAATTCTCAGGCACTCGACTACGAGGAAAGCCTCAATAATTCCCTTATTCGCGACCGTGATATAAGTGAGATCGTAAGCGCTACGTTATCGGAAAACCTGCGCGGCTCATCCACGGCCCGAACCAGCGGCTTTGGCGCTGGCTTCGGTGCCGGGGCCATGGGAATGATCGGTGGAATGGCTTTCGGCTCCCTCCTCGGCATTAGCGGCGGTTCGAGCAAATCTAGCTCGGTTGCCTCACAGGATAGCAGCCGTTCGAGCACCGCCAATAGCCTTCAGTCCATCCGCGATCGTACTCTTCAGGCCGCGAGCGCAGTCCGTTCGCAGCGATCGACCGTTATCCAAACGGTCAGCCAGGGTGAGCGCGTTCAGGCGACCTCCGAATCTATCGCTAATTACAACCACTGCCATGCCATTACGATCCAGTATTTTGAAGTGCTGCGGCATTTTGCGATCCACAACCGTTTCGTCGGAGCGCAGGAATGCCTTTTCATACCGCTGCAGATCGTAAACTTCGATATCAAAAAAGTACTCCGGTGGCGAAACGCTCTCGAACGCCGGCTGCTGGTCCCTCGCCTCCGCGGCGCCTTCGAGGCCCTCGAACGCATACAAAACGAACAAGAAAGCGCCTCGGAAAATTACTACGACAGCATCGGTTATCCTGTTCGCTACTTCGCCGAACAACAGATTCTTTCGTTTCAGGGCGAGATCTACATGGAGTTTTATTTCTTCAATACGAAGGATTCGATTGACGACGCCCTGATCGGCTTTTTCAAAAAATTCTTCCGTATCGATCTCAATGAATATAAGGACCGAAAGCTGACCGATGCCGAGCTCTCGCAGGTTGTCGGCCCACGCACCATCGAACACCTTCTCGACGCAATGGTTATCGAGACCGATACCGGCCAAAGCTTGAACGTCGATATCACCTTAGTAACTCCGTTCCGGCAAAACGCCCGCCTGCAGGTATCGCTGCGGCAGGCTGGCCCCGTATCGATCGCGCGAGAGGCTATAGACGGTATCCGGATCCGGCTCGACGAATCCAAGGTCAAGGCCGACGATAACACCGATATCAAACAGTTCTCGGATAAGTATATGAAGATCCTGGTCCGCTCCGGGTCCCTCAGATACCGCACCAAGAATTTCGCGAGCACCCTGTTCAATACACGCATCGACAACGATCTTTTCGTAGGCGTCGACTCCGTCTTTATACCCACGCCGCTTAACAACGACGAACTTCGCAACCCGCGCGGCGAAGACGTTGACGCGGCCAACAATCTCATTCATCATTTGAACGAAAACCTCGAATACTATCATTGCTGCCTTTGGTTCGACATGACAGCGGAGCGGCGCTATATGCTGCTCGACGGAATTGTTGCGCCCGGTAAGGCAAACGGCCGCAGCGTTGCTTCGGTGGTGGAAAACCGTATCATCGGCATCGCCGGAAACAGTCTGATCATGCCCGTCGCACCCGGAAATCAGCTCGACCCCACGATCGACGATCAGATGGACCTCTTCGCCCGCTACCATACCGAAGACACCGAGCCGATGCACGTTTCGCTCCCCACCAAGGGCGTATATGCTGAGGCGGTGATCGGTAAGTGTAATTCGTGTGAAGAAAAGGACGAAGGAAGATTCTGGCGATGGGAGGAATCCCCGATTCCGGATAGCCCCAACACCCAGATAAACCCCCTTAACACCGACACCCGTCGTACTGATCCCGGCGTGGAGGCAAACGAATTCGCGAACCCAATGATCAATATACAGAACGCCCCCAGCCTGCCCGATCCGACCGGGCTCCAGAATCTAACCACCCTGCTGGGTAGGAGCGACCTTTTCCGGGATGTCACCGGGCTCACCGAAAATCAGCGGAACGCCCTCGCGACCTTCCAGAAATCCATGGATACCGCACAGGCGTTCGGCAAGGAAGCGGCAGATCTGGCCAAAACCGCCGGCATGATCGACCTGATCAAAAATGCCAAGAAAGACGGCACTCTCTCCAACGACCAGGCCAAGGAAAAAGCCGCTAAAGCTATCGACGACGGCGCTAAGGATCCCGATATCAAGAAATTGGACGAGGGATTAAAGATGCTCGACGACTACCAAAAGGCGGGCATTATCCCAGCCGACATTGCCGCAAAGGCGAAAGAGGCCCTGGTAACAAACCACATCGACCGCGTCGGTTCCGATACGCCGATGTCCCCGTCCGAGATCAATAATATGGCCGATAACGCGGCCCAGAATAACGCGGGCATATCGGTGATCCGGCCCGATGGAGAAAAAGTAGAGATCACGCCCAACTCGTCGGGCGTTGGCAGTACCAACCCGTCAACAACCGTCGATCTCTCGGCTCGCGGTGTCTCCATCATCGGGAAGGAAACCATCGAAACCGAGTCCAAGACCCGTCCGACCAATAATCCGGGGATTAAGGAGACGGTCGAGCTGATCAAGTTTTATGAGATCAAATTTCAGATCAAGAATGACAATTTCGAGCCGTTCGAGGTTGAGATCACACCGACCGTCGAGGGATCCTTGCCGGACGGCAGGACGGGAACCCATACCGCGATTGGTAAAATTCTCGCCAGCCCCCGGTTCACTTCTATTCTCAATCTGGAGATAGCGCGGTCGAGGTTTGCGGATGGCGAGGTGCTCGTGGGCATCTCACATCCAAACAGCATCCGCCGCGGCGACACCACGGCAAGGATCACGCCGGCCAACACGCTCTATCTATTGCCGTTTCCCAAAAACGTCGAGATGAGATGCAGCCAGTCGTTTACGGACACCAATCCGCCAACCGCGCACGAGCTGCACACCGGTGACAACAAATTCGCGGTCGATTTTGCAATGCCGATTGTCGATCCGGCGGTGATCCCGGATATCGATATCTGCGCCTCACGGAGCGGGACTGTGGTCGAGGTCCACGACGGCGACGACGATCATCCGGGGAATTTCTCACCTACCGCCGCCGATCTTCCGAAGGGCAACGAGGTGCGGATCATTCATTCCGACAATACGTACACCCAGTACGCGCATTTGAAGAAAGGAAGCATTGCCGTTATCGTCGGGCAGCGGGTGATTGCAGGCGTCACGCATCTTGGCAAGATGGGAAACAGCGGGTTCTCGTCAAACTATCACCTGCACTTCTCAGCCCAGAAGATCAAACGCGGGTTCGACCAGGCGACCCAGCGCGACATCGATACCTTCGAGACCCTCGAATTCAAGTTCAAGGCGAATGACGGTACCGGTTTCCAACCAACCGAGGGCGCTCTCTTCAAACGGACGATATCCTAGGAAGTACCGGAAAAGCTCCCTCCTTGGAAAAGGAGGGGAGCTTTTTACTCCTCAAAGAGTCGTCATCGGTCCGGCAGAGAGGTTCAAATCGGGACGCGCGTTTATCCCAAATTCCCTCTCATGTTATGATGTTTTCCTTATGAAGCACGTAGTTATTCTCTCAATTCTTCTCATTCTTGTTTTCACGGCCTCGGTACTCGGACAAACACCTGCGCCGCAATCGACGCCGGCGGTGGTTTCGGAGGAGGCGCAAAGGATGATCGATGCGAACACGCCGGAGGCGCTGCCGCAGGAATCGGTGGCTAAAAAGGAAAAGTCGGACGCCGAGGACGAAAATATTAAGGGTAAAGTTAAGACCGTAGTTTCGGAGTCGGAAACGGTAGGCGAGGCGAATTCCAGAAACATCAATTCGATTGACGACTACGACAAGCACGGAAATCGGCTAAAGCACGTATATTTCGATTGGGCGCATAATCCCTCCCAAATAACCGTTTACGGTTATATAGATGGCGCTCGTGTAAGCCGCGACAAGAATATTCGGCGCCCCTATGATCCGCCCGCACCGATGCCGAGACCAAAAGCCCCGAACGCGCCACCCGATCCTCCGCGAGATAACCGATATAGCACTAAACATGAAATCAAATGTGCGAACGGAAGGATCAGCGAGAAACTGACCTACGGTAACGCTGGAAACCTATGGACGCGCGCGGTATATAACTGGAAGGACAAGAACCAAGTGGAAGTGCTCGTTTACACGTCGAAGGGAGAGTTAAATCAAAAATGGATCCGCACGTACGACAAGAACGGTGATGAGGTCGAGGCATTTACGCCCGACCTAATTCCGAGCAAACCTTATGGAAACCGGCGATATGTAACCAAATACGACGCTTATGATAAGGCAGGAAACTGGACCACGAAAACAATGGTATTAAAAAAGGTTTCAGAGGACGGGACGGAAGTGGAGATAGGCACATATATCACGCATAGAACTATTAACTATTACAACTAGGGATCGATTTTCACCCTCCTCCTAAGAACTTTGCTACCAAAAAGCTCTTCCTTGGAAAAGGGAGAGCTTTTTGTGCGGAAATTTAATCTTCACCTAATCCATATTCAGATACCTAAACACCGTCGTCTTCGAAATCCCCTCCCATACTCAACACCGATCCATTGGTGATCAGAAAGCTTCAAACCCCAAAGACGCTATACGAAACGACATGAATTTAGTACTATCGTTGGAATTTAGTACTATCGTTGGAAGGAGTAACTGTTGATTTTCAGGTGAAAGATTTATGATTGATTGAGATCTCGTGTCAAAAAAAGTAAAAGAAATCGAGGTCACAAGAAATTTGGCGGCAAGGCTAATATTTATTAATTTTTAGGGCAATAAACATCATGGAGCGAGTTTTATGGGTGGGTCTTTCATAATTTTGAAGAGATGGAGATACTTGTCGGTTCTTTTAATACCGATACTTTTTACAGTTTCATGTTCCTCGGGTTCGGACGCACAGACAGGCGGATTTCCTCCTCCGGTAGTAGAGGTCGGTAAGGCTTCATCCGATCTGGTTCGTGACGAAAGTGAGTACATAGCCCGTTTCGAATCGCGAAAGTCCGTAACTCTCTCGCCGCGGGTCGGAGGAATCATCAGGGCGATCAACACTACTTCCGGCAACGTCGTGGGCGGCGGCCAGGTATTGATCAGCATCGAGGCGAGCCAGCAGGAAGCGGCTGTTCGTTCGGCGGCCGCCGGGATCGAATCGCGTTCGAGAGGGATAGATCAGGCTCGCTCACAGCTTGCGTCCCTGGAGTCAGAGAAGATCTCACGCGAATCGAATCTTAAGCTGGCGAAAATTCAGCTCGAGAGAACGCGGACGCTTCAGAACCAGGGCGTTGTCAGCCGCCAGGAATTGGACATTGCGGAAAATACTTATCAAACAGCGATTTCGAGCCTGGGGGCGATAAATGGGCAGATCCAGTCGCAAAAAGCTTCGATCGCACAAACCCAGACCGATACCAGGCAAGCGGGCGAGATACTTTCCGAGCAGCGAGCTCAACTTCGTTATTACGATATTTCAGCCCCTTTTACCGGTGTTGTCGGCGATATTCCGGTGAAGGTCGGCGACTACGTTTCTCCTGCCACGCAGCTAATGACGATCACCGTCAACCATCCGCTGGAAGCATATATCTTCGTACCGGTTGAAAAGTCTTCGAAATTACGGACTGGGATGCCCGTTGAGCTGATCGCTCCTGACGGAAGAGAGCTCGGGCCGAGCCGCATCTTTTTCGTCGCTCCCGGAGCAGAAGGCGGCGATCAAACTATTCTGGTGAAGGCCGAATATGCGAATTCTGATGGCCGGATCCGGGTAGGCGAATTTGGGCAGGCGCGGATCGTCTGGTCTCAGGATTCGGGTCTTTGGGTCCCGGCGAGCGCGGTTACGCAGCTTGCAGGACAAAACTTTGTGTTTGTAGCAAAGCAGGAAAACGGGCAATGGAGTGCCAGTCAGATACCGGTCAAGCTCGGCGAGCCGACAAACAGCAAATATCCGGTGATCGAGGGCGTAACCGCCGAGGATGAGTTGATTGTTGAGGGCGCGCAAAACCTATTCGACAAGATGCCGATCACGATCAAGGGCCGTAACGATCAGCCGCAACAGCAGCAAGGGGTGCAGTAATATGCTGAATTTCTTTATCGAACGGCCGATATTTGCGTCGGTCTGTTCGTTCATGATCCTGATGTCGGGATTGCTCACGATCCCGCAGCTTCCCATCGAAAATTATCCTGACATCGCTCCACCGTCGGTTCAGGTAACGGCGATCTACACGGGCGCGAACGCCGCGACAGTCGAGACGACCGTCACGTCATTGATCGAACAGCAGATCAACGGCGTCGAGGGGATGAGGTATATGACCTCAAGCAGCACGGCGAGCGGCGTCAGCACCGTTTCCGTGTTCTTCGATCTGGGGCGAGACCCCGATCTTGCCGCCGTTGACGTAAAAAATCGCGTTTCGGTTGTCGAATCGCAGCTTCCGCCTGAGGTTCAGGCTCTTGGCGTTCGTGTCGAAAAGGTAAACAACAACTTTGCGTTGGCGATCGGTTTCGACACCGGAACATACTCCGACCAATTCGTAAATAACTACATCGACCTATACGTTCGCGACCGCCTAAAGCGCGTCAAGGGCGTCAGCGACGTGATAATCTTCGGCGGCGGCAAATACTCGATGCGTTTGTGGCTCGATCCGGAACGGCTTGCACGCCGCGGCATCACCGCAGCCGACGTTGTCAAGTCGTTGACCGAACAGAATATACAGGTTCCAGCCGGTCAGATAGGCTCTCGTCCGCAGGCCGAAGATCAGGCGTATCAGATCAACATCAGGGCCAAGGGACGGCTGGAAAAGCCTGAGGAGTTTGGCGAGGTGATCGTACGTTCGAATGGGCCTGATGATGCGGTGAAGGTCAAAGATGTCGGCCGCGTCGAGATGGGACTCGAAAACTATAACGACGCTATTTTGCGATTCAATGGAAAAGAATCGGTCGGTATCGGCATCCTGCCGCTGCCTAGGGCGAACATCCTCGAGGTCGCGAGTGGCGTATTGGCGGAAATGGAACTGATGAAACCCAAGTTTCCGCCCGGATTGAGTTATCGGAATGCCTTCAGCAACGCCGATCCGGTAAATGCGTCGATCCAGGAAGTTTTGACAACATTAGTTGAAGCCATACTGCTGGTCATTCTCGTAATGTTTCTTTTTCTGCAGAGTGTTCGCATTACTTTGATCCCGCTCATAACTATTCCAGTTTCGCTGATCGGAACCGCGACCGGGCTTTATGCGCTGGGGTATTCGATGAATACTCTTACGCTTTTTGGGATCACTCTTGCGACCGGTCTCGTCGTGGATGACGCGATCGTTGTCATCGAAAACATCGAGCGCGTTCTGCACGAAACGAAATCTTCGGTTATCGATGCGGCTAAGGAATCGCTGCGCGAAATTGCAAGCGCAGTTATCGCCACGACCCTTGTTCTCGGGGCCGTGTTTATTCCGGTAACGTTTTTCCCGGGAACGACCGGGCTTCTATATAAACAGTTTGCCGTTACGATCGCGATCTCCGTAGGCATATCTGCGTTCATAGCTCTTACGTTAACACCGGCGCTTTCCGTTCTGCTGATGAAGGAAAATCAGCACGGCATTCGCTGGCTCGGCTGGTTCAATACGGCGCTCGAATGGGTGCGTCGTAAATATGAGTCCGCCCTTCATTATGTAATAAAGCTGCGTTGGGTTGTGGTCGTGATCTTTCTTATCGGTATCGGCCTGACCGTTTTGCTTTACCGGATCGTGCCCACCGGATTTGTTCCCACCGAAGATCAAGGCTACTTCATCATGCTCGTGCAGGGACCCGAAGGGTCTTCGTTCCGCCAAACGCAACAGACCATGATCGCGGCCGAAGCGGAGATGAAAAAGATCCCGGAAATTACGGATACGTTCGCTATTGCGGGTTTCAGCTTTGGCGGCGGTGGACCAAACAGGGGCATAATTTTCGCGACCTTGAAACCGTGGGACGAACGGACGGGAGAAGGCCAGGGCGTGATGCCCATCATCGGAAAACTGGCCGGGCCTTTCTCGCAGATCACGTCCGGTCAGGTGATAGCGTTTCCGCCGCCTCCAGTGAACGGGCTCGGCTCGGTCGGCGGCTTTCAGTACCAGCTTCAGGACCTGAGCGGAGGACCGATAGAAAATCTGGATGCGACCGCACAGAAACTTACCGGGGCCGCTAATCAGGACCCCAGCCTTGCGGGCGTCTTCACGGGATTCAGGGCCAACAGCCCCCAGATTCTCGTCGAGGTTGACCGCGAACGCGCGAAATCGCTGAATGTCGATATGACCGAGATCTTCTCGACGATGAGCATCAATTTCGGATCGGCTTATGTGAACAACTTTGAGTTGTTCAACCGAAATTACCGCGTTTACGTTCAGGCCGATGAACAGTTCCGATCGAACCCGGCTGACATCGAAAAGTATTATGTCCGCTCGCGGGACAATAAGATGGTCCCCTTGAGCAGCGTCGTAAAGATCAGCCGCGAGACCGCGCCGCAGATCATCAGCCACTACAATCTCTTCCGCTCGGTCGAGATCAACGGCAACGCCAAACCGGGCTTAAGCTCCGGCCAGGCGATCGTGGCGATGGACAATCTCTCGAAAACCGTTTTGCCCGCCAATATGGGTTACGAGTGGTCGGGTTTGTCGCTCGAGGAGCTCTCCGCCGGAAACCAAACGTACCTTATTTTCGGTCTGGGTATCCTGTGCCTTTTCCTGATCCTGGCCGCGCAGTACGAAAGCCTGGTCGCTCCGTTCATCATTCTTTTTTCGGTACCGCTTGCGGTTCTGGGCGCCCTGACGTTCAACCTTGTCAGCGGCTTGCCAAACGACATTTTCACGCAGATCGGGCTGGTGATGCTGATCGGGCTTTCGAGCAAGAACGGCATTCTGATCGTAGAGTTCGCAAACCAACTGCGCGAACAAGGATTGTCGCCGAGGGACGCGGTGATCAAAGCCGCGGAGACCCGGCTGCGTCCCATCCTGATGACGTCGTTCGCGTTCATCTTCGGACTTCTTCCGCTGCTGTTTACGACCGGGGCCGGGGCATTGGCCCGTCAATCGCTCGGGACCGCCGTGATCGGTGGGATGCTGGTTTCCACGGCTCTAAATCTGTTCGTGATTCCGGTGTTTTATGTGCTGTTCGTCCGGGAGGGCAAGCGCGTCGATAATACGCCGCTCCCTGACGGCCCGTCGTTCGATAAAGATTACTATTCAGAGTCGGATGTGTTCGAAGACGAACAGCAGGCAGACGAAAACGGCGAAGAGAAAGGCCTCATCAACATCAAGGAAGAGATTAACGAGGCCCCACCTGCCGCAAAGGAACCTCAGAGCGTGGAGGAACAAGACGACGCGACAAAGGAAAATGAGCCAGAAAACTCATCGCCGGACGAGCCGACAAAGAAGGAGTAGAGGATCTATCGAGGCTTTTATGAAATGAGCGCTTTTGATACTTGCCGTGCGCCCTTTGTTTGAAGATAGTACGGGTGATCGGCACCGAGTCGATGCCGACATTTTTCAACGTTTAGGGCAGCGCCCCGGCGACATCCCCCAGCCCCCCGGTCTTTGAATATGGAACTGCCTCGGCAGATAAAACAGCTACTCGCATGTGTGAAAAGAAGTCGGTTTTTTGAAGATATCTCAGATGATGCCGTCAGGTATTTTTCGAAAACGCAGGCCTGGCGCTACAAAAAGCTCCCCTCCTTGGAAAAGGAGGGGTGGACGCGCTTCGCGGACGGGGTGGTTCGTTCTGATAAAAGGTCAATCGTATATGCGCCTAAGATTCCAAAATCATCTCACGTTGAAATTACCTATTGACATCCCGACACAAATAATCCTAATGTTCTCTCATTATCATGCCAAATAAATCCTTGTTTGACCCGGATCGCCCAATTGAAGATGAGAAAGACGATCGCTTTAACCGCACTTGCTCACCGGATTGCGGATATTGTTATTGATCGCGAGGAACGCACGTCTTTAGCGATCGGAATCCACGCTCCTTGGGGGGAAGGAAAAACGTCTGTTCTCAACTTAATACGTCAGAGATTGCTTGAAAGCGAAATTATCTGTCTCGAATTTAACCCCTGGCGTTATCCCGGTGAGGATAAGTTACTCAAGAACTTCTTTTTTGACCTAGCAAAAACGATTGGCGTTTCCCTTGAAACTACATCTGAGAAAGCCGGTCGAGCGATCAAGAAATACTCCAAAGGTCTCGCTTGGATGGGTTTCATCGGGATAAAGGCGGATGAAGCGCTCGCAGCTTTGAGTGAACTGGTTCCTGATGCCGAGATCGAAGAGTTGAAAGCTCGAATTGAAGAGCAATTAGGCAAAGCCACAAAAAAAGTCGTGGTAATAATTGACGACATTGATCGATTGGACATTACCGAAATCCAAGCCCTCTTCCGAATCGTTAAACTCTCTGCCAATTTTCCTAATGTCGTATATATACTTTCGTTCGACGAGAAACGTGTGGCTGATGCAATCAAAAACCTTTATGGCGACAATATAGAGGCGGGCGCGAACTTTCTAGAAAAAATCATCCAAATATCATTGCCGTTACCGCCAGCGAGTTCACGAGCGCTCTTAGAATTGACCGTAAGAGATATAAATCATGCACTAGATAGCGCGGAAATTAATTTAACCGACGCCCAGGAGGAGCAATTTACTAAACTTTTTCAAAACGCATTTAAAGATCGGATAAAAACACCCAGAAAAATAAAACGAATGTCCAACGCCCTTAATTTTGCATTTCCTTTGATGCGTGATGAGGTCGACAATCTAGACTTGCTGTTTATTGAGTATATAAAGTCTTTCTATCCTCTTCTGTATAATGCGATTAGAGAAAATGGTGAACTGATTCTTGACTTTACCCAAGGTGACGAAATCCTCGGTCATAAGAATGTTGACCTGCATAATGTAATTTCCGACAATCTCACAAAAGCATTAGCCGATGTTCCGTTACACGAGCGAAAAGGTATAGACACCCTTTTAATAGATTTCTTTCCCGGCCTTTCGGAGTTAGCTCTATTCTCTCAGTCACTGAATACGAGTCCAAGAAATAATGAGCGGATCCAGAGAATATCTTTTCGCAATTATTTCTGGCGATATTTTTCGTACGGAGTTGAACCTCACGATGTAAGTGACAACACAGTCAAAAATTTCACGGAAGCGCTTCCCAATATGAGCGTCACGGACGCAGCTAATTCAATTTCTGCATTCTTAGATGATTCTAATCGCTTCAGTATCCTAATCAATAAACTTAGGCGGTATGAAGATGTTTTGGAGGTGGAAACCAGCGAAAAATTGGCATTCGTTATTTCGTCATTAAGTGACCGTTTTCCAGAGACCCACCCTGATGATCGCATTTATGGCATGGGAATTATGAGCGATTGTGCTCGTTTGATAATTCGCCTAACAGATCGGCTGCCAAAAGGGAAAAGGTCAAACGTTTTACAAGAGATTGTTCGCGAAACCCCCTCCATAACCTTTGCGTTCGAAGTCGCGCACATGATGAGAGCTTATGGGGAAGAACTAAAAACCATGGATTCGACCTTTGCCGTTATTCCATACGGTATTGAAAGGGAAATAAATCAACTTGTCGTTGATCGTATCGCGGAATTTGAGAAAACCACACGCTTCTCTAAGGATCATCTATATTATGTTCAGGACATCTATCTATTTTGGTTTAATCAAGGAGCGGATAGTTTACAAAATCATTTAGAAAAGTGTTTTGAGTTAGATCCTTCATCAGTAATTGAGTTCCTCGCGGGGCTCATGCAAGCGAATCTCGATGCAAACCGAAAGTTTTCTTACTATACAAACAGAAATTTGAATTATTTGGCGACGATAGGTACCCTTCTTGATCTAGATTTGGTGGTGCGGCGTTTGAAAGAGATTTATCTTCACCGAGAAACCCAAACGGATGACAAAGATCGCAAACGAAAACTGGCGGTAGAATTTATTCGTGCCTACGATGAGAAGTTTTCAACCTCGAACGATTAGTTGGTATAAAAGGTATAAAACTTCCATGCCATACAAACGTCGTCTTACCGATATTCATACGCTCCCGGAACTCCACACCTTCCGCAATAAACTCAGAAAGCACATGACCCCGGCCGAGGCCAAATTCTGGACTCTGGTTAAAAACTCCCAACTGGACGGTCGCAAGTTCCGACGCCAGCACAGCATCGGCCATTACATTCTCGACTTCTACTGCCCGTCCGAATCGCTCGGTGTCGAACTCGACGGCGAGATCCACTATAACGAGGTCGCTGACGAGTACGACTACGAACGAAAGCTGTTCTTACTCCATTTCGATATCAAGGTGATCAGGTTCGAGAATAAGTTTGTATTTGAAAATCCCGATTATGTAATTCACTGGGTAAAGGAGAGTTTCGGCTGGAGGAAAAGAGAGCTGTTAGAAAAAACCAAACGACTCCTTGAAAAGGAGTAAAAAAAGCTCCCCTCCTTGGAAAAGGAGGGGTGGACGCGTTTCGCGGACGGGGTGGTTCGTCCTGAGAATAATTATTCCTTATAAAGGCTCCATTCCATGGAAAACGCGGGATCAACCCGCGCTGATCCCGGTGATTTCGCGCTGTTGTTCAGTCTAAAGCGTCCTAGTTAAATGTTACGAAATTGACTTTCCCTTAAAAAGTCCATATAAAGTTCTAGACAAATCATCTTTATCGCAGTCTCGAAATAATCGCTTCAATTGGAAGGTAAGTTTCTCTTAAGGAATATTATGGGAAAAACAAATAATCACGACATTCAAATCGGACATAGAAATAACCCGGTAGCTCGATTCTCGTTCTGGCTTGGTCTAATTAGTCTTCCTGCCTCGGTCTTTTGGTTAGGACTCCCACTTGGAATCATCGCTTTCGTAATGGGAGGCAAGGTGGTCCGACTCGCAAAGAGCAATCCCGAGCTGGTTGACAGTAAACATTGGGGACAAGCAAAAATGGGAAGATTTTTTGGTGTTCTTGGGGTGGTCATCTCGACCATTTGGGGGATTATCGTGCTCCTTATGGCGATTATTGGAGGCATTGCAAGCTTGTTCAAATAGTGCTTTAACAATGCCCTCCCAAAAACGTTAGAGTTTAGGCGGGGGCCGCTCGTCCTGAAAAATCATTCTCCCTTCACCCTATTCTCCCGGAAGATGAGAATTTAAATCAAAAAAGGAAATAAGAAATTTTATCTGAGAGAACCACCCCGTCAGCCGCAGCGGCTGACACCCCTCCTTGGTAAGGAGGGGAGCTTTTTGTCCCCGGACCTTTAACTCGACTAATCCATATTCAAATACCGATGTACCGTCGTCTTCGAAATCCCCAACCTCTCCGCGACCTCCCCCATACTCAACCCCGAGTCATATAGCTGCTGCGCCTCGCGCATTATCGCCGTGCGTTCCCTGCTTATTGAGGGTTTTTGTATATGGTCCCGCTCAAGTGAAAAGCCGGTATGCTCAAACCCGAGGAAATTCCCCTCCTTCCTGATCCGGTAGGTGCAGACGTTTGAGGCGCCGTAGATCAATTCGGTGTTGCGGGGTTTGATCTGTTTTAAGTACCTGATATCCGGACCGAGGCAGCTGTCGCCGATGGCGAAGACGTTGTCGGCGAAGTTTGACAGCATCTTGGAGCCCTGGAGATCGTTTACGGTGATGCCGCTCGAAAAGCGGCGCTTTGGGGTGTGGGCAAGCGCGAGGATGGAGAGCCCATACTGCCTGCGCAGGATTTTCATCCCCGTGATGAAACGCATCGCGCCGGCGCCCGCCGTGTTGGTCCGCCGGGTGAGAAAGGTGATGTTGTCGATAATGATTATCTTCGCCTTTGTGCGCTCGAGGCGTTCGACGAACGATTCGTACATATACTCGTTGAAGGAGTCGTAGCCGTTGGGATAGTCGGGGTCCATCGAGGGTGTTGCGCGGCGAAACTCGGGCAGGAAGGGATAGATGTCGATGGGGTCGCCCGTTTCCGGCGAGGGGGAGGAGTAGCGCTGGAGAAACATCGTATCCGATAGCTCGAAGTCCCAGTAGAGCACCTTTTGCGGCGGTACGTCGATCGCGAGCGGGGCAATAGGCACTCCGCGGGTGATGCTGTCGGCT